>Ga0315288_10013494_pt1 | contig 10229 bp, 3 predicted proteins | sample YL17G11_20_MG_FD_203454 | JGI IMG/M metagenome (GOLD analysis project Ga0315288, IMG submission 203454) | Sediment microbial communities from Yellowstone Lake, YNP, Wyoming, USA - YL17G11_20 | ecosystem: Environmental > Aquatic > Freshwater > Lake > Sediment | place: USA: Wyoming | collected... | reverse complement strand
TCGAACAGACGGAACGGCGTTTTGTAGAATTCCGAGGTCAGCTCCCGCCCGATGGAGCAGTCCCGGTTGTAAAGACTGGCCGTCCGGTTGCTGATATGGACATCGATGTACGTTTCCTGGCCGCGCCAGAGGAGGCAGTCCGTGATGGTCAGCATGTAGGGCGAATTGTTGATCCGGTGGTTGATGGCGATGAACCTCGGGTCGATCGTCCGCGCTTCGGTCAGGGCGTCGGCCAGGCTCTGGTATTTTTTCTCGAGGATGTATTTGTCCTTGTGCTCGAGGGCCGACACGACCGTGTCCATCTTGAACAGGCCCACGTTGAAATCCTCGACCCACGAACGAAGCTGGTTGCGACGGGCGGCCATGTCCTCCGGCGCTTCGCCGAAGCCGTCCGGCCCGATCCACAACCCGAGCCGCATCCCGAGCGCCGCGGCGGCATCGGCGATAGGCCGCAGTCCGGCTGGGAATCTTTTCAGGAAATTGGGTTTGAACTGCGGATAGTAAGTCCCCTGCGACTCGACGAGCCCGGCGTCGGAATTGTAGATGTCGAATTGGAGGCCGTGAAGGTCCTTGAGCCGGCGCAAAGCGGCGAAATTCGCCAGCACTTCGGACTCCAAGGGTCCGGAATTGTCATGGCAGAGCCAGTCGAAGTAGAAGGTGGAGAAATCGACCCGGTTCGCCCGGATGTCCAGAATATAGCGGCCGAAAGCCTCTTCGATCCGGCCGGCTTCGGAGACGCCGAGTCCGCAGGTTTTGCTCGTCCAGGATCCTCCCGGAGGAATCGCCGCCCCCGGAAAATGGGTCAGGGCGAGCCGGCCGTCGCGCCGGACCGCCTCCGCGATCGGCCATTCCATTCCCCAAAACAATTGTCCGTCGAGGAAGACGGGGTTGTCGACCTTCTCGGGAAACGATACGTTCTTGATTTGAAACGCGTCGACCGTAGCGTCGTGGACAATGAGGGATTCGTTTAGGCCGTTGATGACGGTCAGGCGTTTCCGGATATACCAGGAGTTTTCCGCGAGGCGGTACTCGACCTCGACACCCAATCCCGCCCAGAACCCGGTCCCGTCGTATCGGATCCGCAAAATCTCCGAGGACGGACGGGACGCCGAGGGCACGCCGAAATCCGCGGCAGTGACGACGGATTTCCGGCCCGCCGCCTCGAGGAGAAGCTCGAACGCGGCGGCGGAGATCTCGTACGACGTTCCGCTGAGCTTGTTCGAGAGGCGGAGAGCGTCCGGCCCGGAGACGGCGAGGGCCAGAGTCCGGTTTTCCAAGGGCAAGGCGTCTTCCGGCAGGCCGCTTTTGTCCGCGGCCGGCGGCGTCCCCGAAAGGCGTACCCCTGAAAGAACCGTGGCGAGCGCGATCGCGAAAATATGGACTTTCAGCATTCTCTCAACCATGTCAAAACGCCTCCTTGTTCTTGGCGCGTTGGGAAGCCGGACATTATTTCTCAGCCTTAAGGCCGTTCGCGGCGGCGAATTTCCGAAATCCAGACGATCATGGAGCCGGCCTCGCGGTTGGCCCAATTATAATAAGGAATGGCTCGGAAAGCGACGGAGGCGTTTTCACCGGCGACGCCTTGTCCTCGAAGGATCGTCACGCCGCCGAGTAGGTCATCCCGGCGCTCGGTCTTAATCTCCGCGTCTTCGGGAAGGGCGAAAACGGCGACCTCGAACGGATTGTCCGCGCTCTCCAGGCAGTAAACGAGCGGCCCGCGCATCAGCGCCACCCGCCCCCGGTCGGCTTCCACGGCGGCGTTCGCCCGCACGCGCCGGGTCGTCATGGGAAGGTCCAGTTCGAGGACATCGCCTTTATTCCAGGCGCGGCGAATCCGGGCATAGCCGTTTCTGATGTCGAGGGCTTTGAGGGATTTGCCGTTGACCGCGATTTTGACATCGGCGCGGATCCCGGAATCTCCGTCCGCGAATCGGTAGAGATCGGATTTGATCGGGCGATCGCCCGTCCATCCCGGAATCCGGACGTTCAGGGCGAATTCGTCGGCGCCCTCCGGTTCGACCAGGATTTTCACCCTTCCTTCCCAGGGATAGCGGGTCGTTTGGGTGAGTCGGACCGATCCGTGCTTGAGGGGGATGGACGCCGCACCGCCGACGAACAGGTTCACATAAACCCCTTCCTCGTCTTTAGCATAGACGAAATTCCCCACTTGGGGGATCAAGCGGACGACATTGCTCGGACAGCAGGCCGGGTCTGACCAGCGGTGGCGTCGGACGCCGGGTCGGGCGGCCAGGGGATTCCTGTAGAAGAATTCGTCGCCCGCAAGCGATACGCCAGAGAGAAAGCCGTTGTAGAGACCGAGCTCGAGGACGTCGAAGTATTTCGCCTCGCCGGTGAGCAGATTGAACCGATGGTTCCAAAGGATGTTGGCGACGGCGGCGCAGGTTTCGCAATAAGCCTCTTCGTTGGGGAGGTTGTACGGCGTCCCAAAGCCCTCATCCCGGTATTGGGCCGTGCCCACGCTGCCGGTAATGTATAGCTTTTTTCCGGCGACATTTTCCCAAAGGCGGCCGACGGCCCGCCGGTAGCCCGCGTCGCCGGTCACGGCGGCGACGTCGGCCATAGCTGCATACATATACCCCGCCCGGACGGCATGCCCGACGGCCTCGTCCTGCTCAACGACGGGCTTGTGGTCCTGGCGGTACGTTCGTGTCGACCAGACGGACCTCCGGTTGTTCGGGTCCACGGTATCCTGGCGGGCCGACTCTTCGGGCGTGGGCCGGCGGCGCTCGGTCCCGTGGGCGTTACCGCGCTCGTCGAGGAAGAATTTGGCCAAGTCGAAGTAACGCTGTTCCCCCGTTGCCCGATAAAGCCGGACCAGAGCGAGCTCTATCTCCTGATGGCCGGATGTTTCGTATCGCTTGCTCGGCCCGAAGACGGAGTCGATGTGGTCGGCCAGGCGGAGGGCGACATCCATGATCTTCCGCTTCCCCGTCGCCTCCCCGTAGGCCGCGGCGGCTTCGAAGAGATGCCCGGCGCAGTAGAGTTCATGCTCCGTAGGCGCCATCTGCCACTTGAGAACCGGCGAGCGGGTGGTGAAGTAGGTGTTGAGGTATCCGTCCTTTTGTTGGGCCGCGGCGATCGCCTCGATCAGCTTGTCGACGGCGGCTTCGAGCTCAGGATCGGGCCGGATTTTGAGGCTGTAGGCGGCGCCTTCGATGATCTTGTAGACATCCGAGTCGTAGGCGTGCGACCCCTTGGACTCTCCCGCCTCCCAGCCGGCGGCGCGGCGGAAGTTGCCGAGGTTTCCCGAGGCTTCGCATTCCCGGAAGGCTGCGGGCAGGCTGACGGTGCGGTTCCGTTCGATCTTGGGGCCCCAGAAATCGTCGGCGATCAGGACTCGGGTGTAGGAGACAGGATCGAGCGGTTTTGGCCCGGCCTGTTGCGCCGGGGCGGCGTACTCTTTTTTATCGACGAAGCTTTCCGCCGAAACCTGTCGGGCCACGATTATGAGCCCGATTATCATCAAATATGGGATTCGGCGCATTTGTTCTCTCCGGGAAATAATTTCATTGGTTTCCAAAGTACCACAAGATATTCTCGCATTCAATCTTGCTTTCCTCTTCTTCGATACTCTTCCTGATACCGTAATTATTTCATAAAATTGGCATTTTGTTTTCTATCAAGGAAGATGCCGCGTTAATAATATGAGTTGCTTAAGTCCCCTGCGGATTCCCCGAAGGTTGTTTATTGATCTCCCGGGCTGTCCGTAACTTTCGATAGGGTAAAGAGAACTCTTTTCTCGGCCCGGCGATTATGCTATAAAGGCTTTAAAGGGAAAAATTATGGGCATCAAGTGCCCGCGCTGCCAGGCGGAGAATCCGTCCGACTCCAAGTATTGTAAGGAGTGCGCGACGGCCCTGCCCCGTCCTGCGGAAACTTCCGGCTTTCCAACCCAGACCATCGAGGCTCAGCGCAAAGACCTGACGACAGGGACGCTCTTTGCCTTCCGCTACCAGATCGTCGAAGAGCTCGGCGGCGGCGGGATGGGCAAGGTCTACCGAGCGCTCGACACGAAGGTCGGCGAAGAAATCGCCATCAAGCTCATCAAGTCGGAGGTCGCTGCCGACAAGGCCACCATCGAACGCTTCAAGAATGAGCTCAAGATCGCCCGGAAAATCGTTCACAAGAGCGTCGGCCGGGTCTACGACTTAAACGAGGAGCGGGGCACGTTCTACTTCACCATGGAGTACGTCCGAGGCGAGGACCTGAAGGCCTTCATCCGGAGCTCGGGCCAGATGGCCGTCGGCACGTCTCTTCGGGTCGTCCGCCAGATTGCAGAGGGGCTGGCCGAGGCCCACGAGCTGGGCATTGTCCACCGCGACCTCAAGCCCTCGAATATCATGATCGACCGCCGCGGCAATGCCCGGATCATGGATTTCGGGATCGCCCGCCTCGCCGGGGCCAGGGGGATCACGGGCGGCAACGTCATGATCGGGACGCCCGAATATATGTCGCCTGAGCAGGTCGAGGGCAAGGAGGCCGGCCCGGCGAGCGACATCTACTCCCTGGGCATCGTCCTGTTTGAGATGCTGACCGGCCGCCTCCCCTTCGAGGGCGATACTCCCCTGAGCGTCGCGGTCAAACAAAAGAGCGAGGCGCCGCCCGACCCCCGGACGCTTAATCCCGAGATCCCAGAGGGCCTGAACCGGGTCATCCGCAAATGCCTGGAGAAGAGCAAAGAGAAAAGGTACCGGACCGCGGCCGAATTCCTGACCGACCTGGCCGGCCTCGAAAAGTCGCTGCCGACAACACCCCATCCCTTGCCTGTCCGCAAGCCGCCGGCCTCCAGGGAGATCACGGTCCGGCTCCCATCCAAGAAAGTCTGGATTCCGCTCGCCGCAGTTTTGGTGGCGCTCCTGGCTCTCGCCGTCTGGCAGTTCATCCCGGAAAGAGAAGGAGCTGGGCGCACCGTTGCCGTCATCGGGTTCAAGAACCAGACCGGAGAGGCGGACCTCGACTACCTCCGCGAGGCCATCCCGCATCTCCTTATCACGAGTCTCGGAGAGTCGAAGCGTCTGCGGGTCACGTCCTGGGAGAGGATGAAGGACCTCCTCCGCAAATCCGGCCGGGACGCGGCCGCCATCTTTGACGAGGAGGCAAGTTTCGAAGCCTGCCGCAGGGAGGGCATCGAGGCCCTCGTCCTGGGGAGCTTCGTCAAGGCGGGGGAGACGTTCGCCACCGACGTCCAGGTCCTGGACGCTTCGACCAAGCACCTCCTGAAGAGCGCCTCGGCCAAGGGGGACGGGGTCGACAGCATCCTCAAGTCCCAGATCGACAAGATCAGCCGGACGATCCGCCGCGGCATCGCCCTCCCGCCGCTCAAGATCGAGACGCCCGCGCGAAAAATCATCGACCTCACCACAAGCTCCATGGAGGCCTACAATTACTATTTGAAGGCCCAAGAGGCCTACGACAATTTCTTTTACGCGGAGTCCAGGAAATTCGCGGAGCAAGCTGTCGCCGTCGACCCCGAGTTCGCCATCGCCCACTTCCTCCTGTCCCAGGCGGCCGGACAGCTCTACGATTATCCTGCCCGCAAAGACGCCCTGGAGAAAGCCAAAACCTATTCCGCCAGGGCCACGGAAAGGGAACGACTCTTCATCGAGGCCAGATATGCTTCCACCATCGAGCGGGATGCGGGGAAGCGGCTCCGGCTCTTGAAGGAGCTCGTCGCCAAGTACCCGGATGACAGCAAAGCCCACGCCGAGCTCGGAGACTATTACTCTGGTTACGGCCCCTATCAGGAGGCCGTCTCGGAATTCGAAAAGGCCGTCGCCATCGACCCGAGGTTTGGCTACGCTATCAATCAGCTCGGTTATGCCTATGCCAATGCGGGAAATTTCGCCAAGGCGGTCCAGTGCTTCGAGCGATACGCCGAGCTGAATCCCGGTCTTCCCAACCCGGTCGATTCCATCGCCGAAATGAATATTTTCATGGGAAATCTGGACGAGGCGGTGACGAAATACCGGGCGGTGCTGACCATGAGGCCGGACTTCTACCAGTCGTGCCCAGGGCTTGCGTACGCCTATGCGCTCAAGGAGGACTACGTAGAAACCGAGCACTGGCTGGAGGAGTTCGTCAAAAGAGCGCCGACGCCGCAGGCCAAGACAGAGGGGCTTGCCCTCAAGAACTTCTACAATCATCTTCTCGGCCGGCTGGACCGGGCGCTAGCGGGCTATCTCTCCATTCTAGAGCAGTTGGGAAAATTCCAAATGGGCTCGATTATTTCCTACACGAACCTATACATGGGATTCCTCTACGTGGACAGGGGAGAATTCGACAAAGCCAGGAAGGCATTCCAGGACTGGATAGACGATGTCGGAAAGAACTATCCTGCGTATCTGGACAATTTTAAGGCCTATCATAGTTTTGTTCTCGGCTTGACCGAACTTAAGCAGGGGCGGCTAGAAGCGGCCAAGGCCGGCCTGACCGAATTCGAGGCCCTTCTTCCAAAGCTGGTGGATCCGGCGGACATTGAGGAGTTCGCTTTGTGCCACCGGCTCCTCGGCGCCGAGGTCGCCCTGGCCGGGAATTTGATCGAACAAGCGGTCAGCATCGGAGAGAAGATTGAGTTCTTGGGTTTGCGGAACGTGAACATCGGCCCCATGCTGGCCTACAACCTCCCGTTTCATAAGGATGTCCTGGCCCGGGCCTACTGGCAGAAGGGCGACCTCGAGAAGGCCGTCGCCGAATACGAGCGGCTGACGACCATCGACCCCAAGAACAAGCTTCGCGCTCTCATCTCCCCGCTCTACCACTACAGGTTTGGCCGGGTCCTGGAAGAAAAAGGCGAGAAGGATAAGGCCCGCCTCCAGTACGAAAAATTCCTCAGGTATTGGGCTGACGCGGACCCGCGCTTTGTCGAACTCAAGGACGCCCGGGCCCGCCTGGCCGCGCTCCGGCGCACGCCCTAGAATCAGAGTCTCATACTCCAAGGCATATTTGGCAGATTATCCTCGAATATCGATCGTTGGGGAGCGGAGTCAGCTATGAGTTTGCTATTTAGGAAATGCAGGCATTCTCCTGATTGACGACCGGGCACCAAGTCCTGAGGTAATAATTTCATTGGTTTCCAAAGTACCACAAGATATTCTCGCATTCAATCTTGCTTTCCTCTTTTTGAGCTCTTTTTTACGCCGTGTATTTATTTAATAATATTGACTTTTATATTTAGATCAAGGAAGATGAAGGCGTTAATAATATGGGTTGCCTAAGTCGCCCGCCGTCAGATCGTTCTCCATTTTTTTATTCTAATGCGCCGCCGTTTAGCGGCGGACAAAAATCCCGCCGACGGAATTCTGAAGGAGAACCATGAAAACCTTCAAGCCTGTCCTTGTTGTCCTCGCCCTTCTTTCGCTGATCCTGGCCGGACACGGCCTTCAGACAACGGATCAGCAGAAAACCGGGCCGGGCGCGGTCACGTCGAATTCCCGCGGCCTGCACGGTTACATCAGCTTCAGCGCGACCCGGCCCCCGGCCCAGTCCGAATACAGCGCCGGCATGGGATTCTATTCCGCCGTCTGGCCGCTCGTCGACGAGCCGATCGCTCGATTCCAGATCGGCCTGCCGAGCGCCTGGATCACGCCGGACAACTCCGATAACAAGGATACCCCTCTCGCGCCGGTTGGGACGCATGCCCGGGATCACTGGCCGGAACGGGCGCCTACTTATGAATCAGTTTTTCAGACCGTGGAAGGCGGCCTGGGATACTGGGCCCGCAATCACTTCCGCTACGGTCCGCCGAAATTCAGCATGAACGCCACCCCGCAGTGCTACGACTATGAAGTCGGATCGCCCGGATGGTCTTTTTTCTACAGCAATGAAGCTCTGCCGGACGATCGGCTGGGCATCGCCCAACTCAGCAACCGGTTGCTGATCCCTCCGGACGCCCTGCCTTTTCAAGGCAATCCCAACGGCCAGTTCCTGGGATATACCTATATGGCCCTGCCGTTCACCGAGCCCGTTACCGGGGAGCCGCCCACCGGCGATCAGGCTTGGACGTGTTTCCTGAGCGCGGCCAACTTCAAGGGACCGATCGCGTATTACATTCCGGAAACATGGAGCAAGATCGGCAAGCTGTTCAACTATCCCTTCATTTATGGGCGGGGACTCGACTCGCGGCCGGGAAAAATGGGCGGCGGGGCCATGGAGATCAATACGGTGCCGTGCTTCCAGTCTCAGGACGCCCAAGGCGTCGTTTATTCCAAGCTGCCGAAGCTGCAATTCCCGGTGGACGCGGAGGGACGGACGCTGCTTGTCCAAGACGTGACCTACTACTCCAAGGCCGCGCTTTATGATGCCTTCAAGGCTTGGCGCGACGGCGGCCCCTCCTGCTCCGGCGCGTTCGACGAAAAGGGCGTCTGGAAGTCCACCTTGACGACGCGGACGACGCGTTTCGATCAAGGCGGCAAGAAAATCAACGGCGTGGACAAGGTCTTCAACACCAAAGTGTTCGAGGCCAACGTCTGGGGGCTGGAGTGGTATGACGGAACGAAGAACGCCATGGGCCTTTTCCCACAATATTTCAAACATGTCGGGGAGGAGCGGGAGGCCGTCTCCGCCGCGGACGTGCCCGCCGAAACGCAGCTCAAAGCCCAGGAGTTCAAAAAGGCCGGCCCGGGTGAGCCCTACACCTCGCCGGCCGGCGGCGCTTGGGGCAAACCCGGCCCGGTCCGGGGGCCGTTTAAAGTTAATCTCACCGACGGCTCGACCGTAACCTATTCCTGGTATCGCTTCGTCGATCAGCCTTCCTTCCAACAGTACGGCTGGAGCGAAGCCAAGAAGGCGAAGCTGCAGGCGTTCGTCGAAAAGGTCCACGCCGCCTGGACGATCGACAAGGACTATATGGCCCCGCTCCGCCGCGGGACTCTCGCCACCCTGGACCCGGCTCTGCTTGTCGTCCCGCCCAAAGGGTTGGAAGTCGGATACGTGCCGATCGTGATTCATCAGGAAGCGACCGGCGCTCAGCCTCGAATGTGACTCTCGATCTTGAACTGTGAGGAGGATGAGATGAAAATCGATAGGAAACGGATCATCGGGTTTGTCGGTGCGATGCTTCTGGGGTCGGTGCTTTCGGCCCAGGAAAAAGCCGTCGCCCACTGGGCCTTCGACAGCGTGAAAGAAAGAAAAATCCCGGAGGCCGCCGGTGGTTTGGAAGACTCGTTGAGCGGCAACTTTAGGCTGGTCCAAGGCGTCCTCGGGCAGGCGTTGGTTCTTGACGGGTACACGACCTGCCTCAGTCGGGAGGCCTCCCGCTTTCCAAAAGTGGGCCCCGATTTCACCCTGGAGGCTTGGATCGCCCTGGGGGCTTATCCCTGGAATTGGGCGCCCATCGCCGCCCAGGAGAACACCGTCAGCTTGAACTCCAACCTGGACGCCGCCTCGTGGCCCGACGACATCACCGTGAATTCGCCCCGGGCCGGCTTCTATTTCGGGATCAGTCCCCAAGGGAATTTGGGGCTTCATGTCGGCGCCGGCGGTTGGGTAATCTGCCGCTCCGAAAACGCCATTCCTCTCCGGAAATGGACGCATGTGGCGGCCGTCTTTCGGGGCGGAGAAGGGATATTCCTTTATATCGACGGCCGCAAAGCCGGGGAGGCGGCGGTCAAGGCGAACTTCAGGCAGGCGGCGAACGAGGCCCTTCGGATCGGGATGAGTCGGCAGAAGATCGAGCCGTCGAATCCGGTGCGGGCCTTCGCGACCCTGCCCTGCTGGTATTCTCTCGACGGGCTTCTGGATGAACTCCGGATTCATGGGACCGCCCTTTCGGGCGAGAATATCGCCGCTGGAGCCGCGGCCTCCCGTCCGGCCGCCGAGCCGGACCTCCCGACGCGGGTCATGCCTTCCGGCCCCAAGGGCCCGGGCGTTTTCGGCGCATCCTACATGAAACTCGCCTTTTATCCAGAATGGGACAACTTGTGGCCCGTTTCCGGCGATCCGGACATCGTCGTCCAATTCGACGATTCGCCGGTCAGGGTCGTCTTTTGGCGGGGGACCCGTTACTCGCCCGCCTGGGTCATGGAGGGCGATCTCTGGATGGCGGACCAGAGCTGCGAAAACTTCAACAACAACGACGGCTGCGTCGAACACATGCTCGACCCTCGCTGTCGGTTTTCTAACGTCCGCATCATCGAGAACACGGAAGCCCGGGTGGTCGTCCATTGGCGATACTGCCCCACGTCGGCCAACGGCAATCACTCCCAGGTCGA
>Ga0315288_10013490_pt1 | contig 10230 bp, 4 predicted proteins | sample YL17G11_20_MG_FD_203454 | JGI IMG/M metagenome (GOLD analysis project Ga0315288, IMG submission 203454) | Sediment microbial communities from Yellowstone Lake, YNP, Wyoming, USA - YL17G11_20 | ecosystem: Environmental > Aquatic > Freshwater > Lake > Sediment | place: USA: Wyoming | collected... | reverse complement strand
GAAATCGATGTCGACGCAATCCGTCATGAGGGCCGCGCCGAGGCGCGCGGCGAGACGGGCCGAGAGATCCTTCCCCATGTTGGTGGCGCCGAAGAGAACGATACCGGGGTCCGCCTGCCTGACCGCCGCCTCGAGACCCCCTGCGTACCCCTCCGTCGAGTATTTTTCGAGGATCGGGCTCTCTACCACAAAGACCTTCCGCACGGGAAGCGACATCGCCTCCGCCACCGCCCCGTCAATACCGTGTCCCAGGAGGGCGATGTCCACGCTACCCCCGGTTTTTCCGCCAAGTTTCGTTGCGGCGGAAACTAGCTCGCGATTGATCTTCTTGAACTGATTGCTCCGGATCTCCGCGAACACGAGCACGTCGTTGGTCATTTTCCTTCCTCCAGACGGTTGGTCTCTTTGAGTCGTATTCGATACGGATTCGTCTATATCACCTTTGCCTCATCGTGCAAGGCGCGGACGAGATCGGCGACTTGTTGGGCCGGGTCGCCGCCGATCATCCGGCACGCCGGGCGTTCGGGAAGCGTTTCGTATCCGACGACCATCGTCGCCGAACCCGCGGCGCCCACATCCTGTGCGGTGAGACCGCCAAGGTCGGCGAGCCCGACCTTTTTGATCTCTTTCTTCTTGGCTTTCATGATCCCGGGAAGAGACGCGTACCTCGGCTCGTTGAGCCCTTTTTCGCAGGTGACCACGGCGGGGAGTTTGACCTCCACGACCTCGTCGCCGCCTTCGACTCGTCGCCGGGCCACGATCGTCGTCCGGTCGTCGCTCAGCTCGAACTTCGTGACGATCTGGACCTGCGGGATCCCGAGGTGTTCGGCGACCGCGGCGCAGGTCTGCGCCGCGTCGTAGTCGATCCCCTGCTTTCCCCCGAAGATGAGATCGAAGCCCACTGATGCGACGACCTTCGAGAGGATCTTGGCGTTAGTGAGCATGTCGGCGCCCTCGAACGCGCTGTCCCACACGTGGACCGCTTCATCCGCGCCCATCGCGAGGGCCGTCCGGAGCGTTTCCAAGACGCGATCGGGCCCGAGCGAGATCACGGTGACCGTGCTGTTGTCCTTGAATTTTTCCTTGAGCTGGAGGGCCGCTTCTACCGCGTACTCGTCGAACGTATTCATCACCCATTTGATACCCTGTGTGTCGATTTTCGTCCGGTCGGGCGTGGGTTTGATTTTCGCCTCGGTATCGGGAACGTTCTTGACCAAAACGACGATCTTCAAAATCCGACCTCCTGTTGCTCCTAGAGTGCTCGAATGTCAGTCCCGCTTCGTAGCGGCACGATCATCCCCCGGCTGCGGCGCTTTCGCGCCAATTTCCCCCCACCGAATCCGAAGAGCGCGGCCGCTATCCTTGGAGACAGGCCCGGGAGATTACGATCCGCAGGACTTCGCTGGTTCCTTCGTAGATCTCCGTGATCCGCGCGTCGCGGTAGTATCGTTCCACGGGGAAATCCTTGAGGTATCCGGCGCCGCCGTGGATTTGCACGGCGTCTCTGGCGACTCGGTTGGCCACCTCGGAGGCAAAGAGCTTCGCCATCGCAGCCTCTTTCGTATGAGGGAGGTTCAAGTCCCTCATCCTCGACGCCCTGTACACCAGCAAACGAGCGGCGTCGATCTGGGTGGCCATGTCGGCGATCTTCCACTGGATCGCCTGGAACTCTCCGATTTTCTTGCCAAACTGCTCGCGCTCGGACGCGTAGGCAACGGACGCCTCGAGACACGCCCGCGCGATCCCCACGGCTTGCGTCCCAATACCGATCCGCCCCCCGTCGAGCGTGGCGAGCGCGATCTTGAACCCGTCGCCTTCGCTCCCCAGGATGTTCTTCGCGCTCACCCGGCAGTCTTCGAACACCAGCTCGGTCGTGCTCGACGCTCGAAGCCCGAGCTTGTCCTCTTTCTTGCCGACGCTGAAACCCTTGGTCCCCTTGTCGAGCACGAAGGCGCTGATCCCTTTCGCGCGCTGCTCGGGATTCGTCTTCACCATGACGACGAAGACGTCCGCGTCCGCTCCGGTCGTAATCCAACTCTTGGTGCCGTTCAAGACGTAATAATCTCCGTCCTTCACGCCGCGGGCCTGGATCGAACCCGCGTCCGTCCCCGCCTCGGCTTCGCTCAGGGCGTAGGCGCCGAGCCATTCCCCGGTGGCGAGCTTGGGAAGATACTTGTTCTTGATCTCATCCGACGCGTATTTCAAGACGGGAGAGATAACGAGCGAATTCTGCACCGACATCGTCACTCCCGTGGAGGCGCACACCCGGTTGATCTCTTCGAGCGCGAGCACGAGGCAGAAGTTGCTCATTCCCGAGCCCCCGTATTGTTCGGGGACGAGCATCCCCATGAACCCCAGCTCCCCGAGCTTCTTGATGATGTCCCTTGGGAAACGGCCCTTCGCATCGTTCTCCGCGGCGACCGGAGCGATCTCGGTTTCGGCGAACTCGCGCGCCGTCTGTTGAATCATTCGCTCTTCTTCGGATAGATCGAAAAACGCTGACATGCCTGCCCCCTGGTTGACCCCACGATCCGGGATTCCTCGGCGAGAAGTTTCTGGAAAGACTTTATTGAATTAGGCTTACGAATGTGACCGCCCGTTTACAGTACCATCCCGAGGGACCGTCTGTCAAGCGGAGAAGGTCCGAGTCGTGTCGTTCAAGCTGAGCACTTTCGGAGAAGTTTGGAAACGAGGGGCTGAGCAGACGGCAAAAAAACCCGGCGGCCGATCACTAGGACCGGCCGCCGGTTACTTGTAGCGTGCTCTTTGTCGTACTGCCGCTATTTCAACAAAACGAGTTTTTTCACGGCTTGATAACCGTCAGCCGTGGTGAGCTTGTAGAGATAGACACCCGACGCGACGCTCTCGCCGGCGTCGTTCGTCCCGTTCCACACACTGGTATAACCACCGGCGGTGGGTGTCTGAATCTCGTCGGCCAGGGTTTTCACCCGCTGGCCCGCGGCGTTGTAGATCATGAGCGTTACCCGACCTCGTTCCTTGATCGAGTACCGGATCGTGGTCGTCGGGTTGAACGGGTTCGGGTGATTCTGGTAAAGAGCGTTTGTCAACGCGCCCGGGGCCTCGATCCCCGTTCCGACGTCGTTCACCGTGAACGACGCGGGGAGAACCCGCTCCTGGCCGTCGGGGTTGCGGACCACGACGTCATAGACGCCGCCCGGAAGGCCGTAGAGATTGAGCGTCCCGGCGAGCTTCGCGTGGCCGGTCCACTGGACCGAAGTCGCCACGTACTCGTTCAGCGCTCCGTCGCGAAGCAGGAACGTCGCGCCGTAGATGAACCCGCCGCCGAGAAGACCCGTGATCGTGACGGGGCCGTTATTGTCGCCCGAATTCGGCGCGATCGAGGCGAGGGTCGGCTGGAGATGCCCGCCGCGCAGATTCGCCGTCATCGTCTCTCCGGGGGCGCCGATGAGCGTGGCGGCCGCGTTTGTCGCCTGGGCATTGAGGCTGTTGCTGTTCGGGGCGGAACCCGCGTTGAACGTCGTGTTGTTGGTCGACCCCGGGAAGATGTCGCCCGCATCGCCGCGGTTGGTGCTGTTGCGGAGATGGTTCAGATTGTCCGCTTCCTCGAGCATCATGCCGCGGGCCACGTTGTTGCTCGAGCCGCCGGTATTCCCTTGCAGCGTGGTTGCGACGTCTTGTTCGACGTGGTAGATCACGAGCCCCTGGCCGTGGAGCGCCTGGTCGAACTGCGCTCCGGTGCTATTGCGGTTCTCGACGAGGAAATATTCCGTTGACGGATTCCGCGTCCGGTCGTAGTGCCACCCGTCCTCGTAGGTCTCGAATCCCGTGGAGTAGGTGACCCCACCGCCCGTGACCGAAACGTTATCGAACTTGAAGGCGCCATTAGTTCCGGAATTGAAGCCTTGGTTGTCCTCGTCGGAGGCCGCGTAGTCCGAGGTGAACTGGAACATCAGCGTATAGCTCGTCGCGCCGCTCCCGTTGAGGTACGGGGTAAGATCGATGTTGCCGTGACCGGTTCCCGTCCCGTCATACGATGCGAGCGTCGTCACCGTCCCGTTCACGTCGATCTTGACGAGACCGTAGTCGTAACTCGCCTCGGTGTGATACGCGTAGTCGTACTGCAGGTTCACCGGGTTCGTGCCGTTATAGGAGAAATCGCGAACCACCGCTTCGTCCCATCCGTTCCCGTACCCGACTCCCCCCGGCCAGACGCGGGCCGTGGCCTCGGCGGCGGTCAGGAAGCAGCGCATCGAATATGTCCCCGCGATCGGGTTCACGTTCGTCCGCCGGAACTTCTCTTCCATGATGTTGAGCCGGTAGGCCTGCGGGGTCACTTCGGAATTCCGGATCGAATAGGCCTGCGACACCGAGCCCACCGTTGTGGGCACGATCCACCCGAGCTGCGACTTGCACCACGCGTCGAAGTGTGAGGGGTTCGTTGGGCTGTTCCAGTTGCCCGAGCCCATCAATCCCCAGTGCCCGATCCCCGCGCTCCCGGTGCCGTCGTACAGATCCGGTAGCCCAAACGCGTGCCCGAACTCGTGGCAGAAGACGCCGATCTCGATGATCCCGGCGCCGCACCCGTTCGCCGAGCCCAGGGCTGGCTGGATGGTGTAGTCCCAGATCACGATGTTGCCGCCGCCGGTTCTTGCATCGTTCGTCACCCACGGGTTGCCGCCGAACTCCGTCCATCCCCCAACCACCCACCGGTGCGACCAGATGTTCGTCGTCCCGCACTCCGCGCCGATCTCGGGTTGGACGATCGCGACGAAATCGACGTACCCGTCATCGTCCCCCGAGTTGGGGATCCCGTCGGGTCCGTCGTTGTCGTACGTCCCGAAATTCACCGCCGGATCGGCGAGCTGCAAAACCTCTTTGATGTACTGACCAGTCTTGGCACCACAGGCCTCGCGAAGACCATTGCACCCCCCCGCGCCTTCATAGTACGTGTCGATATTCGAGGCCTGGTACCATCCGTAGACCGTCCCCGTGAGATTCAGCGTGCCGTACGACATCTCGCCGTAGAGCGACGTCATCGATGCCGCAGGCGGGGACGCAAAAAGCTTGGTTTGAAGCGACGCTGTCGGATAGGGGTCGGCGCCCGTGTTGGAGAACTTCCCCATCAACACGGGGACGTACGTGGTGCCGGACACCATCATGGCCTGTTTGAGCCCGTCGGGCAGTGAGGCAAACGACATGTCCCCCGTCTCGGGGGCGGAGAGAAACGCTTCGCGGGTTTCCTTCGCTTTGCGCGCCTTCTCGATCCAAGCCTTCTCGAACTGGAACGCCTTTGGGTTCTCCGCAATCTGATCGAAGTACGCTTGAGGCAGATCCACACCGGGAGCCGGGGGAACGACCTGCGCGACAACCATCGGCGACGCCAACAGTACGGCCGCCGCGACGAGCGAGAGCAACAGGACTGACAGTTTCATTCGGGGCCTCCTTGTCACCGCACGCTAAACGTGCGCTAAACGTGCATGGAATATAAAAAAAGCGGAATCGACCATATGCCTCGAACCCCCTCCGCTCGAGGTGGCGATTCCCGCCGTCCAGCAGGTAGAATTATACACGACGAGCAGCACGGTGTCAATTCATAACCCGAATCGCCATAACGAATTTGGCTGTTGATCCCGGTCGCGGCCCCTGCGGTGTACCTGCGACGATTTCGTCCAATTCGTCCTTGATCGGAGCCGCGGATTTCACTATGTACAGGGGACGGGGTCGCCGTTCTGCGGCTGCGCCCCTTCGCCCCACGTGCCTAGGTCCGACGTCGGGTCTCGCCCCCGGTCGGAAAACGAAACCAAAGACGGCTGTGCGCCGTCGAGCAAGACTTATGAACAAACGAACCATCGCATCCACGACCACTGCGCCCAGAAGAGTCCGCAAGAAGAAAACCCCGACGGCGGCCCCTCAACGGGTCACCCAGCATCCCCAGTGCGCCCAGTGTCTGCCGGCTAAGTGTTGCCGTTATTTTTCCCTCCAGATGGATACACCCCGGAGCAAGGCTGACTTCGACGACCTTCTCTGGATGATCGCCCACCGGCAGGTATCGATCTACATCGAGAAGAGGAAATGGTTCCTCATGGTTCACACGCAGTGTCGTTTTCTCGACACCGACACGAACATGTGCGCGATCTACGAGAAAAGGCCGAGAATGTGCAGGGATCACACGGTGAAGGAGTGCGAGTGGCACGGCTCGTACGATTTCGACAACCACTTCAAATCGTACGAGGACCTCAAGAGATGGATGAAAAAAAAGCGGGGGCTCTCGTAAGAGAGCCCCGGCCGCAAACGACCCCACCCGGGGGCATGGTGTGTCGATACAGGAAGGGAAGGCACCCCGGGTGGGTCGGGTTTCGCCAGATGGCAACTCCGCGCCCTTTCCCGGGCACCTACTTCAAGAGAAGCATCTTTTTCGTCTCCATGAACCCCGTCAGTTGCATTCGGTAGAAGTACACTCCGGTCCCCACGGTATTGCCGTTGTTGTCGCGCCCGTCCCAGACGACGGCGTGACGGCCCGGCGGCACCGATCGGTCGACGAGGGTTCGCACGCGAGCTCCCGACACGTCGTATACAACAACGGCCACGTGCTGCGACGCGCCTTCGGGCACCACATATGCGATCTCCGTCGTCGGGTTGAACGGGTTGGGGTGGTTTTGCGCGAGTTCCGGACGCGCCGCCGGGATATAGATCGGACCCGTGGTATAAACCTCGCCCGGATTGTCGACTCCGACGAGCTGGTATGCGTATTCTCGTCCCATCTCCACGCCGCGGTCTTCGAATCGAACGGTGCCGTCGTAGCTCGCAACCACGTTCGACGCGACGGTGACAAACCCCGTCGCCACTCCGCTCCCGGCCAAGCTCCTGAGCACATCGAACCGCTCGCCGGCGGATCCGGCGTACATCCAGGTGAGGTTCACGCCTTCGCGCCCGACCTCGAACACGAACGCCGCGTTCTCGATCCCCGTGGGAACATCGAAGCCGTAACACCCATTTCTGTGCGAGTTGGCCTGGAGCGTCGGCCAGGGTGCCAGGTTTTCATTGTAAACGCCGGCGAGGTCGAACGCGTAGATGTTCTGGTCCCAGCTGTGGACGATCATGTCGATGTCGCCGTCGAGATCGACATCGGTGAGGAAAGGCGTCGACCGGACGGCATCCTCCGCCTGGACCGGGAACCCGGGGATGAGCGCCCCCGTGATGCTCCACGCGTAGATGTACCGCGACTCGTCACCCAGAACGATATCCAGGCTCCCGTCGCCATTGACATCCGCCACGGTGAGCGACGAGGTGTCCGTGAACTTTGTCCCTGTCGTCTTCGGCCACCCCGGGTAGTTCGTCCCCAGATAGGTGAAAATGGCGATTTTCGCGGTCCCCCCGACCCAGGTGTACACGACGGCCTCGAGCTTCCCGTCGTTGTTGAAGTCTCCCAGCGCGGGCGAAGGCGTAAAGAAAATCCCATCTATTTTCGCGTTCACCGGCCACCCGGTGGGGATGGTCCCGTCGTGGTTGATGAGGTAGGCCTTCCCCACGAGCCCCTTGGTCTGAGCGAGGAGCTCGAGGTACCCGTCGCCGTCCACATCCCCCGCGCAGATGCTCCCCGCGAGGTCGTTGTTGAGCTTGACCGGGAAACCCGGAACGCGGGTCTTGTTCCCGTTGAACGCCCAGACGCTGTCCGAGGCGGTTCCCACGATGATCTCGTCTTTGTGATCCCCGTCGAGATCGCAGATCGTCGGCGCCTGGAAGTGGAAGGTCACCGCGGGTATCGTCCGATAGAAGACGCCCTGGGTCGCGGGATTGTTGTCCCCGTCGATCCACTCGGTGCCGTTGGCTTTCCACGCGTAGATGATCCCCTTCGAGTCGACGGCGATCACTTCGTAGAACCCGTCGCCGTCGAGATCGCCGGCGGTCGGGGCCGCCCGAAAATCGTTCTCCGCCTGGCGCGGCCAGCCGGGGACGGCATCCCCGTTGTGGTCCACGCAGTACACTTTTTTCGTGATGAGATCCGCCGCCAGGATGTCGAGGCCCGGGTTGTTGTCGATGTTCGCAAGCGCGACGGGGGCGGTGAACTGATCACCTACCGTCGTGAGCACCCCCCACGACTGCGGGTCGCCGTCGCCGTCCCTGAGCTCGAGCCCGTCGTGGTGCCAGGCATAGATCCACTGATTCCCCACGACGATCTCGAGGTCGCCGTCCCCATCGATGTCTCCCACCGCCGGCGAGCTTGTCGTCTGAGTCTTCATGCGGATCGGGAACCCCGGCATCTGCGGCGGGTTCGTGCTCACCGACCCCTCCACCGATCTGGCGCTCTCGTTCCCCGATACGTCAATCGCCGTCACCACGTAGAAATAGATCGTGCTCGCCGAAAGCCCCGTGTCCAGATACACCGCGTGATCGATCGGGTCCACGTTCCGCTGGGTGTAGGGCCCCCCCGTCGTGAGCGAGTGGTACACGTTGTACCTCACCACGTCGGGTGACGTGCTATGCGTCCACGAGATCTCCAGACGGTCCGGCCCCAGACTCGCGTCGAATACGAGAAGTGTCGAGGGCAGCGGGACCCGTAGCTCGATCGTGTCCCGGTACGCCCGGGTAAACAGGTCCGTCACCGTCACCTCTAGACGGTGCTCCGCGCTCACGTTCGTCTCCGCGATGTGGAACCCGTCCACGTTCTCCCCCTCCACAAATGACCCCAGGTTCGCGTAGGTATCCGTCGAATCGTAAAACACGAACATGTTGTCCAGGTCCTTCAAGGTTGCCGTGAGCCCGCTCGCCAACCCCGTTCCGTAGTTCTTGAGCCCATAGTACAACCGGAACTGCTCGCCCGCCTCGTTCACCCCGTTCCCGTTCCCCAGCGGCGCCCCATCGAAGATCCGAAGCGTCGTCAGCTCCAACTGCGGCGCGTGAACCTCCTTCCGGAACCGGTCGTTCCACTTCACCACCGCCGCCTCCTTGATCACCAGCCGGAATTCCACCGCCGTCTCGTCCACAATGTTCTTGTTCAACACCACACGCACCGGATCCGTCGCCGCCTTCGTCACCCCCACCCCGATCGTCCCCACGTTCGCCGTCGAGTCCGGTATCGTCACCCCCGCCGAGCTGCTCCGAAGAACCAGCGACACCGTCCCCGTCGACGCCCCACCCGTGTTCTTCAATGAAATCGTGAAGTCGATCGTCTCCCCCGCGTCGACGACCCCGTCCGCGTTCCCAAAAGAGCCCCCGCTCGTGTTGTCGTCCACCGTCAGGCTCGCATAGTTCACGTACGCACCCGCCGCCGGGTTCACCGTGATCGAACCCTCGTGCCGTGCCAGGTTCAACCCCGTCACCACCACCTTGATCGTCCCCGCCGTCTCCGCCGTAAACTCGAACGTCGCGTTCCCCAGCGCGTTCGTCGCCCCGTACTCGTAGTCGTCCCCGTCCTTCGAGAGACACACGTACGCCGAGTCCACCGGTTGGCCCCCCGACGTCACGTTCACCAGTATGTTCGTCGTCCCCAACCCGACGCTCGGCACGTGAACCACGTTCACCGTCCCCACGGAACCCGTGTAGAGCGGCATCTCCGGATCGGCAAGAAGCGTGTAGATGTAGTGCGTCCACAAATCGACGTTGTCCCCCGTGGAGGCCGTCGGCGTACGGGGAAGCCTCGACCGGGCAAACGTCTCACCGATGTGGACCACGTCGCGGTCGAAGAGGAGCTCGTAGTACTCGTTCATGTAGTTGTCGGACGCGTTGGGGAAGGCGCTGTTGTTCGCGCCGACGACCGACACGGCCCCGCCATCCGGGTTCGCGAGAAAATGCTCGGCGAGACAGTAGAAATCGAACGCCGCCGCGGTGCAGTTGAGCATGTAAAGGTTGAAAAGCTTGCAACCGTTCGTCAGCGCGTCCGCGTCGCCCACCTGGATACTCGCGTCGGCTACCGACATGTTGAAACGGAACCCGTGGCCGATGTGATTGATGTGGTTGAAACCCGCCTCCATGGAGTCCAGAGCGGCGTGCTTGTTCTCGGGAACGGCGTTTGCGTAGAGCCAATCCGTTTCGTACATCTTTACCACATCGAGCGGTTTTCCCTGAAGGCTCGTCGCGTAGATGAACTCGGAAAAGTCGGCCCCGTTCAGCGTAATCGGATCCGCGGGGTAGGTCAGAGGAAAGAGGACCTCCGCGAGGAACATGTAGCGGTCGAGGTAACTTGGGTCGCACGGTGTCTCGTACTGGATGATCTTGTCGATCATCAACCCCACCAGGCTCACCGTCGAC
>Ga0315288_10013486_pt1 | contig 10231 bp, 9 predicted proteins | sample YL17G11_20_MG_FD_203454 | JGI IMG/M metagenome (GOLD analysis project Ga0315288, IMG submission 203454) | Sediment microbial communities from Yellowstone Lake, YNP, Wyoming, USA - YL17G11_20 | ecosystem: Environmental > Aquatic > Freshwater > Lake > Sediment | place: USA: Wyoming | collected... | reverse complement strand
GCAACTGGTCTGCCCGCACTGCAATTACTGCACTTATAAGCTGCCCCATGAAGCCTCCCCGGAAACTAAGGCACAGGCATAGCTCACCGGCCGGTTTGGAAGAACGTTGCTGCAAGTGGTAAATATAGTGTGCCAAGCGAATAAAATTCCTGTTTAAGGATATGTCCATGAGAGAACTGCTGGCAAGTACCCTTTACATGCTGGCCTTGATTAATCCCGTCAGCAAGGTGCTCATACTTTCCATGCTGCCAAAGGATGCGCAAATCCTTGCCATTGCAAAAATTTCGCTGCGCGCCTCCGGCATCGCCCTGGCCATCCTGCTGGTGCTGGCGGCGGCGGGAAACTTTATTCTCAGCACGATTTTTCATGTCCAGCTTTACTCCCTGCAAGTCGCGGGAGGCTTGGTTCTGCTTTATATCGGCTTCAATGCTCTGACTAAGGGGGTTTTCTTCGAGATAGATACCAAAGAATCCATCGCCGATATTTCGGTGGTGCCTTTGGCCTCCCCCCTGATTGCCGGGCCGGCAACCATTACCGCGGCAATCACATTCTCGGTCGAACACGGCTTTTTAGAGGCCTGTATCGCGGTTACTCTGGCCGTGATTATCAATCTCCTCATCATGTTATCATCGAGACGTCTGGGCGGATTTCTTCTGAGTCACAATGTTATGGGCGCGCTCATTAGAGTTACCGGCCTGGTGGTTGCAACCATTGCCGTGCAGATGATCCTCTCCGGCCTATCTACCTGGAGGGCGCTTGGATAGAGCGCCGCAGCCTGTTATAATTGAAGCAAGTTGGCTCAAACCAGAAGGGGGAGCTATGAAAAAACCTTCTCTTCCCAGCTTTGACCTATCCGGTCGTCATTCGCCAATTCCGCTTATTCTTCTCAGCGCCTTTCTGCTTATCTATTTCGCCAACATCGCCCTTGCCCAATGCGATGCCGCCAACCGCGTGCAGTGGCAGCCGAAGTTGGAGGACGGCTATGATACCGACCGGAGGCTGGAGCAGCGCGTGCGGATTGAAATCATGGGCCGCTCGGCAAATTCCGCGCTGAAGATCCTATCGGAGAAGACCGGCGTCAGCCTGACTGTGGCGCCGGAAGATATTTATAGCACGGGGGAGCGCAAGCTCTCCATTTTCGCCCATGGCATTACCCTCAAATCAATTATGGTGCGCCTGCCGGAGGCCTTGCAGGAATGTCATTGGGATATTGATACCAGCGGAAAGAAAACGAGCTATCTGCTGCATCGCAATTCCGATGCCGACACGGTGGGGGATTGGTTGACAAAGCGAAGCGCCGCGGCTCGTATAGAAGAACGCCGCGCCCCGCGCCGGGCGCGGCTGGAGGAAGCCCGCAAAGGATTGGCGATGTCGCCCGCGGAGCTTGATGAATTGGAGAAGACCGATCTATTCCTCGCCCGAAGCCTGCGCGATCCGCATGCGCGCAAGATGCTGCAGGCGCTCTTCTCGCTCCCGCCCGAACAGTTCGCGCAATTCAGCGATACGAAAAACGTTGAAATTCCTTATGCGAACGCCTCGGAACAGATAAAGCAGGCCGCGGAGACTGTTGGACAAAGGTTCTCGGCTGGCAAGACAAAAGGCTGGCTTTTAGATGTGAAAGACCGCGCAGCGGTTGGGATAGCGAAGGGTAATATTGACGAACCGCGTGTGGAACCCAGAAGACCTTTATCTGGAGGCGTGAAGAAGTTGTCCGCCCTCCTCCCCTCCGCCACTATCGAATTTTTTGACGAAGGTCTGGAATATGGCTCTGGCGTAAGCTTTATTGTGAAGTTCAAGACAAAGGACATGAGCGGCCGCATGAGTGATATGGCGCTCCTTCCCAAATATCCCGGCACACATGAGGAAGCGACCCCTTTCCAGCAATTGCTGCTTGAAACGGGCACGAAAGATAAAGATGAGGCCTTGAAACTCGTCCACACTTGGGAGAGTAAAGGCTCTCAGCTGCGCGCTGATGAAGCAGAACGGCGCCGCAGGGCGTTATGGCAGAAGCTATACGATCCGGCTCTGCTAAAGAACATCACCCTGGGCGACAAGAAGTTGGCGGATTTTGCGGAGCTCCAGCAATTTATCTCGCGACAGACCGGCCTGTCGGTGATTTCAGATTATTTCACCAGTGACCTTCGCATACTCGATGAAGTCCGCAAACCAATGCCCATCTGGGAGTTGCTGTATCAAGTATGTAGATCGGATAGCCCCTTACCGGTCTATTGGAAGAAAGCCGGCGATATCCTCATTTTTCATAATAGCCGCTGGTATTACCTGGCGTCCGGGGAAATACCGGAATATCTGATAAATGAGATGCGCGCCAGGTTACAAAAGCAGGGACGGTTCACCTTGGAGGATATAACGGAATTTACGCTGGCGCTTGAAGGGATAAATTTTAGCGGGATACACATCCCAAAAGATCTTTCCGATGCCGGCATATATTCCATCCATTTCGGTGCTTGGGCGTTGAAACTCTATGCCACACTTACGCCCGACCAGATCAAGAAGGCCTCCAGCAGCGCGGGCCTGACCTATGAAGATATGACTATCGCCCAACACCGGCAGGTCCTGGAACGATTGCTGCAATATAACAAAACGAGGGATGATACTGCGCGTATTCCGACCGACCAAGTCAGCAAAGTGGTCTTCTACATTATCACTTCCACGGAAGGGAGTGGCAACACGCGCTTTGACGTATATGAAATGGGGTTGGGATATGGCAAGATGTGGGATGTGACGAATTTCGGGTTGCCCCATAATAATGCCAACGCGCCGCCGGCGAAGGCAAAATAGAAGCTTTTGTGCAATGCCTCCCGTTTTTTGGCAAAACATGGGTTGACTTTGCAACAAAGCAGTATATAATTATAATGTTTCCATTTTATGGACGATTGGGGGTCCCAATGAAAACCCATGCTTCCAGTTTGGCCCGATGTGCTCTTCTGGCCTTGGCCGGGTCGCTGTTGCTGCTGATGGTAGTTGCCGCAAAAGAGAGCCTTGCGGCCTCTGACGGAGACCAGCGGGGCTATCTGCGCCTCAAGCTGCCGCCCAAGACGAACATCTATGTGGAGATTTCCGAAACCGAGCTGCGTATGGCGACTACGCCGGCAGCATTGAAAACCGCCAAGGTGATAAAGCCTAAGGCCCGGGAAGACGGCCCTCCCGAATTTCCGCCGACGGCGCTACCCGTTCCGGCCTCTGCGCTGCCCGCCGGATTTATTGGAGCGCAGGTTGCCTTCAGCTATTATGCCATGCCGGATCGCCGGGGCGCGGATCCCGCGAATGTGAGCTGCGGCTATTCCAGCGGCCGGCTCGGCCTTACCCGCAAAGACAGCAAGGGCGTAAATTGGACCTACTGGATTGACATAAACGAAGAAGTCAAGAACTCGCCGGTAAATGCGCCGGTAATCCAAGTACCCGCGCCCAAGAAATTGCTCTTAAGAATTGATGCCCGGCCGGATGGAAAACAGGTTGGCATCGGTCTCAAGACCATGGCCGTTCAGGCTGAGGTATCCAATATCCAGCGCAATGGCAAAGATATGGAAGCCCAAATACAGTTGATTGATAGCGCCGGCAAGGCGGTTACCACGGCCAAGGGGCCCCTGAGCAAATTCGGCTTTGGCTGAAGCGGCCCCTCCTACTCCGTGCGAGTAGCCAAACTTGGAAAATATACCTGTACCGCAAGTATCAATGCCGGCCCGTTGGGAGAGACCTTGAAGGCAAAAACCGTGGTGAATGTAGCCTCTGCGAAAGTCAAACGGGCATCTGACATTGAATGAGCCTGGGGATTAAGGTTTGAGGAAGGCAGGCAGTATGCAACAATCAGGTTGGCGATGGCCCTTTGGCGCGGCGCTGGTCTTGGCCCTGTCTTTGCTGACGAACAGCGCCGGTGCGCAAGAGGCCATATACGCGCGCATCATTGTTGATCCCAAAACGACGGTCTATGTGGAATTCAAGGGCGAAGAGATGCGGATGGCCACTTCGGTGGCGGGTATAGAAAAAGCCAAGGTCGTAAAAGCGTCCAGAAGGCGGAGGAGCGCGATAATCTTGCCGGAAGTTGAGATTACCGCCTCCGGTGCGCGGCTGCCAGCCACCTGGAGCAGCTTGAAAGCAAAGCTGACCCCTATCGCGGACAATGCAGCAGTTGGGGCGAAGGTTAGCCGCATTGCCGCGGATTTCACCTTATCCTGCAAGGACAAAAGCGGGGCGCAATGGATTTATGTGGTTGAAGCGCCCGAATCAGCCCGGCTTGGCCTGACTGCGGACAAGGCACCCATTCTTTTTTCTCTACCCGAACTGGAAAGAGCCTCCGTTAAAATAACTACAGAGATAAAAGACTATCAAGTTGGAATCGCGCTATCTCCAATGACTGGTAAATCCAAAATTAACGAAATCAAAAGAAATGGAAAGCAGTCGCAGGCTAGTCTGCGGATAACCGACAGCGCCGGCAAAATAATCGCCAACGAAAAGGGCGACCTCGATAAATTCGGCTTTACGTGAAGCGGCCCCTGCTACTCCGTGAGAGTAGATAAGCCGGGAAAATATACCTGTGAAGCGACCGTGGACGCGGGCCCGCTCGGCAGGAATATAAAAGGGAAGCAGCTTATAGTAGTTAAGTAGCTCCCCTCACAAATAGAAGTCTATTTCGGGAGAAAATGTTGAAAGCTCGGTTTCATTGGCTGGCTATTTCGGCAATTTTAATAGCTTCTTTCCTCTTTGCTTTGGCGGCGGAGGCGGAGGAAATTCCGCAATATGTGCGCCTTGCCCTGGGGGCTAACAGTTCCCTGCTCCTGCAATTCAAGGGCCCTGAACTGCGTGTGGCATCAACCGAGCAGGGGCTAAACCAGGCGGACCCGATCAGGGCGAAGGAATATTCCCCGAACAGAATCCAGTTCCCCGAGGTTCCCGTTACGCTGGATCCTTCTCTGTTGCCCGGCAATCCAAGCAAGGCGCTGCTTGAACTATTTATATTCACTTACCCTACTAACAGGGCGCGAAAAGGTGGCGAGGAATATATCACTACAGTTTACGCGAATCTGACAGTTTCGATTAACGATCCGAAGGGCGCCACATGGAATTATACCATAAGATATGATGGCTCCAGGATTGATTTGGATGACAAATCCCTGCGCGTGGCAACGGCGCCGGTAATGAAGCTGCTTCCCAACACCAATAAGGTAACGCTCAAATTCACTGTGAAGTTGGAAAAGGGAAAGGCGCGGATCGGATTAACCCCCATGGCCGGCGAGGCGAGCCTGAATAATCTAACCCGGGATGGGAAGAGCGCACCGGCCGCGTTGCGCGTTACCGATCGCGATAAAAATATACTTGTTACGGAAAAGGGCGGGCTCGATAAATTCGGCTTTACGTGAAGTGGTCCCTGCTACTCCGTGAGAGTAGATAAGCCGGGAAAATATACCTGTGAAGCAGCCTTGAACGCCGGCCCGCTGGGCACATTGATTAAAGGCCAGGAGGTGTTTGAGGTCCGCTGAGATTTGGTTCTGATAGAGCGCGTTTCATTGGGCGTCGTCCTCTCTCAGGCGACGCCTTTTTGCGTTAGGGCAAAGGGCAAGGGTTGCCTTTCGGCCTGACCCAGAGACTCTGCGACACTGAGACTCTGAGACCTGTTTTGCGGGAGCGGAGGGGTTCTGGTGGACTCTGCCGGGCTTCAAACCCGGTGTGGGGCCCTAAGAAGGTCCTGGGTGGGTTCGATTCCCACACGCTCCCGCCAAGCCATCTCGAATTATGCAATTCGAGATGGCTAGAGCAGGCAAGCAGTGGAGCAGTTGAACAGTGGAACGTAGAAAAAACTAAACAATAACTCCGGTAGGGGCTGCCCCATGTGGCAGCCCTGGTGGAAGGGCGACCACGCAGGGTCGCCTCACATCAAAATCGTATAATTATTGATGCGAGAGACAAATTCAAATGAATGACAAAAACGAGATACTACAGAAATTGGCGCGCGCGGTGGTGGATATGGATGAGGCGGGCGCGGCGGCCGCCGCGCAGGAGGCGATTGCGGAGGGCCTGGATGCCTACGTCGCCATTACGGAAGGGCTGGCCGCGGGCATGCGCGAGGTGGGCGAGCTTTACGAGCGGGGCGAATATTATGTGCCGGAAATCCTCGTCTGCTCCGACGCCATGAATGGGGCGATTGAGATTCTGAAGCCACATATCAAAAATCTGCCGGACCGCAAGCCGGTGAAAGTCCTCCTTGGGGTCATCGAAGGCGATATTCACGACCTGGGCAAAAACATCGTCAAGATAATGCTCGATGCCGCGGGCTTCGAGGTGATTGACCTGGGCAGGGATGTGAAAGCGGAAAGATTTATCGAAGCCGCGCGAGAAGCGAAAGCGGGAATCATCGGGCTGTCCACCCTCATGTCAACCACCATGGGCAATATGAAAAAAGTCGTTGACGCGCTCATTGCTCAAGGGCTGAGAGAGGATTTTAAAGTAATCGTCGGCGGCGGGCCGACTTCGCCGGAATTTGCCGAATCCATCGGAGCGGATGGGCATGGGCATAATGCCAAAGAGGCGGTTGACTTGGCGGAAAAATTTGCCGGGAGGCTATCATGTCTAAAAAACTGAATCAAAACTTGCAAGATAGCATCATTAACTTGCAGGCAGAGAAGCATTTTACTGCCTTCCAGACTATATCAAAACCCTCAAACAAGGGTCTTGATATAGTCTCTAAAGACGCAATGAGTCCGAAAGAGCGCATCGGCGCATTCATGGAGGGAAAACCCATTGACCGATTCCCGTGTGTGCCGCTGATTCTCAATCACGCCGCGCGCATTGCGGGAGTGAAGATCATAGATCATGCCCGCGACGGCCGCGTGATGGGCGAATGTCATGTAAAAGCTTACCGGCATTACGGCCAGGACCTCATCACCCTCTTTTCCGATACCGCGATTATTGCCGAGGCGATGGGCACCGCACTCTACTATCAGGAGGAGGATGTGCCGAGGGTGGAAAAGCCCGTGGTGGCCGAGCCGGGTGATTTAGTCAATGTGAAAAGGGCCAAACCGACCGACGGCCGCCTGCCGGTATATCTGGAAGCCATCCGCACCTGCCTTGCCGCGGTGGGGGACGAGGTGATGGTTACCTGTTGTTTTTCCGCGCCCTTTACGACGGCTGCGGGTCTGCGGGGAACCGAGTATCTGGCGCGGGATCTTTATCGCAACAAGCAACTCGCGCACGATCTGCTTAAAATCTCCACCGAGGTCTGCAAAGATTTTGCCGATGCCGTCATAGATGCCGGCGCGCTGCCCGTAATCGTTGATCCGGTGGCCACCGGCAGTGTTTTGGGAGAGCGGCAATTCCGCGAATTCGCCCTCCCCTATTTGCAGGATCTGCACGCGCACATTACCAAACGCGGTCTGCCTATTGTACTGCACATCTGCGGCCAAACCACGCGCATTCTCGACGCTATATTGGATTCCGCGCCGGCGATTCTCAGTTTGGATGATATCTCCATGGCGGAGGCGCGCGACCGCGCGGGCCATCGCGTTACTCTCATGGGCAATGTGCGTCCCGCGCAAACGTTGCTGCAAGGCACGCCGGAAGATGTTATGCGGGAAGTGCGCAAGCTTTGTGAAATCGGCCGGGGCTGTGGGCGCGGATTTATTCTTGGCAGCGGCTGTGAAGTGCCGATAGATGCGCCGGTGAAGAACGTCGAGGCGATGATGGAAGGAGTCAGGGAATTTGGGAAGACAAGTTGAGAGTTGTCAGTTGAGAGTTCAGAGTGGGGCGCTTTGCGGGAGCCTATTTCGGAGAATTCCAGCTCTGAACTCTCAACTATGAACTCTGAACTTGAGGCAATAGATTGCCGCTCGCGGCTGTTGCTTGCCCTGGAGGGCGAGCCGGTTGACCGGCCGCCGGTGATTTGTCCGGGCGGGATGATGACTATGGCTACCCGCTCGGCGATGCAGACCAGCGGGTGCTTTTGGCCTGCGGCCCATGCAGATGCCCGGGCGATGGCCGGGCTCGTTTTGGCAACCCAGAAGGAGACCGGGCTGGAATGTCTTTCGGTCCCGTTTTGCATGACGGTGGAGGCGGAAGCCCTCGGCTGCAAGATTGATAGGGGCAGCGAGACCATTCTTCCTCATGTGGCGGAAGAGGCGATCTCCACCCCCGAGGAACTGGGCAATCTGCCGGCATTTGATCCCGAACAATCCGGCCGTGCGCCGGTGGTCCTGGAAGCCTTGAGAATATTAAAAGCAAAGCATCTCCCCTACCCCATTATCGGCGCGGTGGTGGGTCCAGTCAGCCTGGCGGCAACGGTGATGCGGGCGGAGATTTTTCTGCGTTATGCGCGCCGCCAGCCGGAGGCGGCGGAACAAATTATCAAGGCGATGGAAGCCATCATCCTGAAATTCGCCCGGGCCCAGCATGCCGCCGGCGCGGACTGCATTTTGCTGGCGGAACCTACCGGCACGGGTGAAATCCTGGGTGCAAAACACTTCCGGCGGTTGGCCTTGCCGGCGCTCGGCCGCTTGCTGCGCGCGTTGCGCGAACTAAATATTCCCGCTATACTGCATATATGCGGAGAGGTGCAGCCAATCTTTGCGGAATTGAGCGAGTTGGCTGAAAATGTCGGCTCATTAGCGTTAAGTGTGGATGCCATGGTGAGCGGGCGCAGGCTGAAGGAAAATTTGCCCGCGTGTATCCGCATCGGAAATATTGACCCTTTTTTGCTGGAGCGTGGAAGGCCTTCTGCCATTGAAAATACCGCGCGTCGGGCCGCCCGGGAATTTCACATCGTCTCTCCCGCCTGCGGATTATCGCCCCTGACGCCGGCAGAAAATTTGCGAGCATTGGTTCGCGCGATAAGAGGTTAATATGGCCAAACAGAGAATCGAAATAGGTAAATGGGGAAAGCGGCTTTATCTGCAGTTGATTTCCCTCATTACTTTCAATAGCTACTTCAAAGCCATCAATTTTACTTATACAGAAGCGGCCGGCAAACGCACCTGCCTGCCCGTGCTCAATTGTTATTCCTGCCCCATCGGCGCCACCGCCTGCCCTATTGGCACTATAACCACCTTCGCCATGCTGAAAAAAATTCCTTATTATGTCATTGGTTTTTTGGGACTGATGGGTTTGGCCGTGGGACGCGCTTTCTGCGGCTGGTCCTGCCCCTTCGGTTTCCTGCAGGATCTGCTCTATCGAATCCGCACTCGTAAATTATCTCTGCCCTTGCGCTTCAACTGGCTGAAATATGCTCTACTTGCGGTTCTCGTTATCGGCCTGCCGTTGATAATAGGTGGCGGCAAGAAGCTGGGAGCAGGTGATAGAATCATAAAGGAAGGCACCGGCTCAATTGATTATTGCGGCACGGTCTGCCCTGCGGGAACATTGGAAGCCGGGCTGCCGGCCTTGGCAAGCGACCGCGAGATCCGCGCTAAAGTCTATTGGCGCACCTATGGCAAATTTGGCATCCTCGTCATCGTGCTCGGTTTGGCCATCGTTTCGCGGCGCAGCTTCTGCCGCTCGCTCTGCCCGCTGGGCGCATTGATGGCGCTCTCTACGCCCATTTCAATGTTAAGGCTGAAGACCGATCAGGACAAATGCACACGCTGCATGAAGTGTGTCAAGGTTTGTCCGACCCATTGCCGTTTTGTGCCTGAAGCAGCAGGAAAAAAGGAGACAACTGCGGAATGTGTATTATGTCTGGATTGTGTAAGAAATTGTCCGGAGGCGGGCGCGCTGTCGGCGACGCTCGCGGGCAGGGCGATATCTATTAGTAAGGGAAAAAGCAGTGGGTAAGAAACGTTGGATTATTAGCGCGGTCTTTTTCGCGGCCTTTGCCGCGCTGCTGCTTTACGGGATCTTGACCAAAGATTCGAGCACTCATAATGATATCTATTATGTCTATAATAACGCCACAAATTTTTGCTTCACGTGAGTGCTCGGAAAGTGACCGCGCGTGCCGCGGTCGGAGGTGCTCGATTGAAAGATGCTTCCCATCGCTTGCGCCAATTACCCCGTGTTGATGATCTCCTCACGCATCCGCGCCTGGCAGCGCTTTTGGAAACCGCGCCGCGGGCGCTGGCGCGCTTGGCCCCGCGCCAGGCCGTGGAATTGGCGCGGGCGCACATGCTTGCAGAGGACCGCGACGCTGACGTGAATTTATCATTGGAAGTCGTTGCCGCCCGCGCCACGGATATCCTAACACGCAAAGCCGCCCGCGGGATTCGCCGCGCGGTCAACGCGGCCGGGATAA
>Ga0315288_10013483_pt1 | contig 10232 bp, 7 predicted proteins | sample YL17G11_20_MG_FD_203454 | JGI IMG/M metagenome (GOLD analysis project Ga0315288, IMG submission 203454) | Sediment microbial communities from Yellowstone Lake, YNP, Wyoming, USA - YL17G11_20 | ecosystem: Environmental > Aquatic > Freshwater > Lake > Sediment | place: USA: Wyoming | collected... | reverse complement strand
GGCGACATCGCGGTCCCGAGCATCCTCACGATCAGTTTCATTTCCATCATCGGCGGCGCGCTGGGGATTCTGATGATGGTGCCGCTGCGCCGCCTCCTGATCCGCGACGAGCACGCCACTCTCCCCTATCCCGAGGGCACGGCCTGCGCGGAAGTGCTCATCGCGGGCGAACGCGGCGGGCAGATGGCGAAGAAAGTCATCGGCGGCGTGGGCGCCGGGGCGCTGTACAAGATCGGCACCGGAATGGGGCTGTGGCGCGACAGCCTGAGCGTGAATCTTCCCGCGCCGGCAAAGGCGTTTCTGGGGTTGGACGCGATTCCCGCACTCTTGGGCGTCGGCTACATTCTCGGGCCGCGCATTTCGGCGGTAATGATGGCCGGTGGAGTGTTGGGAACGGTGGTGCTGGTTCCCATGATCGCGTTTTTCGCGTCGGGAAATCCCGCGCCCATTTTCCCCTCTCTCGATCATGCGGTTTCGGCCATGACCGGCGAAGAAATCCGCGGGACGTACGTGCGTTACATCGGCGCGGGCGCGGTCACCATGGGCGGCATTATGAGTTTGCTCAAGGCCTTGCCCGCTTTGTTCCGCTCACTGGCGTCGGCGGCTTCCCGCATGCGCGCGGCGGGGGCGCCCGAATCCGTTCGCACGGATCGCGACATTCCCGCGTGGATTGTGCTGGCGGGATCGGCGGCCATCGGCCTTCTGAGCTGGACGCTGGCTCCGGAGAATCCGTGGGTCATTCCAATGGTGATGGTGTTCGGCTTCATTTTCGTGACCGTATCCTCGCGCATCGTCGGGCTGGTGGGTTCCTCATCGAGTCCGGTTTCCGGCATGACCATCGCCACGCTGCTGGGGACGACCGTGCTTTTCGTGAGCATGGGTTACACCGGTGCGGGCGGCATGGTGGCGGCGCTTTTCGTGGGAACCGTGGTTTGCGTCGCGGTCTGCACCGCCGGCGATATTTCGCAGGATCTGAAGACCGGATTCCTGCTGGGGGCGACTCCGTGGAAGCAGCAACTCGGCATGTTCGCGGGCATTGTGGCGGGAACTGCGGTGATCGGCAGCGTCGTCTATTTGTTAGGCAATACCTACGGTTTCGTGGCCGACGCTCAGCATCCGCATCCGCTGCAAGCGCCGCAGGCCAATCTCATGGCGATGATCATTGACGGCGTGATGCACGGGAAGTTGCCGTGGGACCTGATGTTCCTCGGCATGTTCCTCGCTCTGGTGGTGGAGTTGTTCGGCGTGTCCTCGCTGGCGTTTGCGGTGGGTCTCTATCTGCCGGTGGGACTTTCGGTGGGCGTGATGATGGGCGGGCTGGTGCGCTGGGCGCGCGCGGGAATCAACGCGGAAGAGAGCGGCGAGGACGCGGGTGTGCTCTACAGCTCGGGACTCATTGCCGGTGAAGCGCTCATCGGGATCGCGATTGCCGTTGTCGCCAGCCTGAAGGTGGCCTATGATTTCGCGGCGGGGACTCTGGGAGTGCTGGAGATACCGGTGACTCTCCTGCTCTACGCCGCGCTCATCTACACTTTGTGGCTGGCTTCGCGCCCGCGCGCAGCGTGATTTTTCGCGCTTAGTGTTCAACGGCAAAGCCCGAGGCTTGATGGTCTCGGGCTTTTGTGTGAGCAATCAGGACAGGTCTCAGAAGCGGAGCGCGAATTTCTCCAAGAGAGATACGTCAGCCAGCAGCGCCGCCACGTCGCCGCTCCACGCAAGCTGGCCACCGGAAACGACCCAGGCCTGACCGCCCAGCTCGCGCATAAGATCGAGATCGTGCGTGATCACGATCAGAATCCGCGAGGGAGAAATCCAGTTTCGCAGAGCAGCAGCCATACTTTGATGAAAGCGCCAGTCCAGACCGATGGTCGGTTCATCGAGGATGAGAACTTGCGGGTCGCGCGCCATTTGCAATCCCACCGCCACCAGACGCGCGTATCCTGCGGAGAGGCGGTGCGGAGGCTGCGCGAGTATCTCGCTCAGATGGATTCCAAGCTGGGCAAAGACCTCATGCGCGCGCTCCTCCCTGCCGCCCGCGATCTGTTTCAGCTCGCCGGCCACCGTGTCCTCAAAGAAGAGATCCTCGGCGAATTGAAACACGTACGCGATGTTGTCTCGTTGGCCGGGGAGAACTCCCGTCAGCGAGACACTACCGGCATCCGGCACGGCGAGTCCCGAAAGCAGATAGCCCAAAGTGGTCTTGCCCGATCCCGACGGACCGCAAATTAAATGCGGAACTCCGCCGGGGAATGCCGCCGAGAAATCGCTCACCGCTTTGATCTCGCCGTCGCGACCGCGCCAAGCGAATTCCAGATTCCGCGCCGCGAGCACCATCATCGTCAGGCGGAAACGCCGGTTTGCGCGTGGGCCGTCAATTCCGATTCGGACAATTCGCGGATCTGTCCGCGATCGAGAAGCAGCAGACGGTCGGCGCGAGGGCGTCGCCGCGGATTCGGCGTCGTCCACAGCATACCCACCTCGCTGCGAATCTCCGCCACGGCAGCCAGCAAATCGCGGCGCGAAGGAGCATCGAGATAAGAGTCGGGCTCGTCGAAGAGCAAAAAGAGCGGACGAAAGGCCATGATCGCCGCCAGCGCCACCCGCTGCTTCTGACCGCCGGAGAGCGACTCCGGAGAGCGGCTCCGCATCTCCTCCAAACCGAATCGCCCGAGCAGATTCTCCACTACGGGCTGCATCACCAGCGGCGGAGTGCCGCGAAGTTCGAGTCCCAGCGCGATTTCTTCTTCCACCGTGGGAGCGATCATCTGATGATCGGGATTCTGGAAGAGAATTCCCACCCGCCCGCGCTGCTCCGCAATGGGAGTTCCGTCAATGCGCACCGCACCGCGCGAAGGTTCGAGCATGCCGGCCAGAAGACGCAGCAGCGTGGTCTTGCCGCTCGCATTTTCACCCCATAGCACCACCATCTCGCCGGTGCGAACTGTCAAGTTCAACCCGTCAAACAGCGCGGGCCGGTGACCAAACGCGAAGTGAAGATCGCTGGCCGTCAGTTCAGCCACGCAGCGCCTCCGCAAGATGCTGCGCAAGGCGTTGAGCCGCACCACCGCGCGCGCGGACAAAGCACTCGGCTTGCGAACGCAGGGCGCGCAGCCGCTCATCATCGCTCAGCCAAGCACCGAGCACCTCTTCAGCCTCCTTCCAGCCGCGAACCGTTCTCAGAATCTCTTCCCGTGACGCGACGCGCGCCTCATGGGACACGACAATGTTGGGGCCGCAGATCACCGGCAGGCCGCAGGCCATCGGTTCGAGCACACTATGCACTCCCTTGCCGAAGCCGCCGCCCACCAAGGCCACGTGGCCGACGCGATAAAGATCAGCCAGCACTCCGGTGCGATTGACGAGCAGCACCGCTGCATTTTCGGGAGCCGCGCCGTCGTTCAGATCGTGCATGCTCAGCGCGTGCCGCGTACAGAAACCGGCGACGCGAGCCTTGGCTTCGGCTGACGGGTCATGAGGCACGCAGACGACTAACAGCCCGGGCAGCGAAGTTCGCAGACGGGCCGCCACCGGCATGAGCAACTCTTCATCCTCTTTGTGCGTGCTACCCGCCACGATCACGGTGCGTCCGCGGCATGCCGTTTCCACGCCGTCGGGAAGCGGATTTTCCCGGCTCGCTCTCTGGAGGACGCGATCAAAACGCGAATCGCCGAGCGCTTCCACCGGAAGTCTGTTGCCCACGAGATGGCGCGCATTGACCGCATCCTCTTCGGAAACCGTGAAGATGCGCCGAAACTCCCCGTAGACCGACGCCTGAAATCCTCGCACCAACGGCCAGCACTTCAGCGAGCTCGAGTGGAAATTGCCGTTGATCATGAACAGCGCAATGCCGCGCTCGGCGGCGCACCAGATCATGTTCGGCCACACGTCGTGCTTGGTGACGGCGATGACGGCGGGCCGCAGAGCATCCAGGTAGGCGCGCACGCAGGCCGCAGTGTCCACCGGGCTGAAATCGGCGAAATCAAACTCGCCGTCGTTGCGGAGCGCCGAGCGCGCCGACGGCGAGAAATAACTCACGGCCAGCGCGACCTCACGCCGATTGAACTCAGGCACCAGCGGCTTCAGTGCTTCGAGCTCGCCGGCCGACGCGCAATGAAACAACAACACCGGCTTCTCGCCGATCCCGCGCCGAAAGGCAGCGATGCGCTCCAGTAAACCCTCGCGTCCAGCCAGACCGGCGCGGATCTTGGAGTTCCAAAGCGCAAACACGTGCGCCCCGCCCCAGAGCAGTGGGACAACCGCCCGCTCATAGCATTGTCTGGAGAACGAGGTGTTCAAGGGTGAGAAATGCCGTTTGCTTTAAGCAGGTTGTGCAAAGCCTGAAGCACTTGCGAAGGGTGCGTGTCCAGCATGCAGCGAAAATGCGTCTTGGGACAGCGTTCAGATCCCATGGCGCTGCATGGCCGGCAATTCAGAGCATGTTCAAGAACCACGGAACGAGCGCGGAACGGGTAGAAGCCGAACTCGCGCATGGTGGGGCCAAAGAGTGCGATCACCGGCTTGTCCAATCCGGCCGCCAGATGCATCAGGCCGGAATCGTTGCTGATCACCGCTGTCGAGCGCCGAAACAGCGCGGCCACCTCTCGAATCGTATGGCCGCTGACGGCGAGAGCGCCCTCGATGCCGGCCGCCACAAAAGTGACCACGTCTCGCTCGCCGGCGGAGCCCACCACGATAATCCGATAGCCTTCCGCGCGCAAGAGTCCACCGAGACTGATCCATCTTTCCGGCGGCCAGCGCTTGGTGGCGTGACGTGCGCCGGGGCAGAGAACGATTTGCCGCTCGCATTCAGCCGGCTTCTCGCCTGTCAGAGCGGATGCAGAGGCGGCCGCATCATCAGGCAGGAAGAGCTCCAGCCCGCGACCGTCATCCGCGACGCCCAACGGTTCGAGAGCCTTCAAATAGCGCAACGGAACCGGCGGCGTCGCGCCGTACAGATTCCACTTGAAACGGATCAGCAGCCATCGCCGCAGGCGATAGCGACGCGCCTTTACCCAGACCGTGGGCAACGTCGTCGTCCGCAGAAACACGCTGCGAAAACTGTTCTGCAAATCCACGAGGATCGTGTAGCGGCGAGCCAGATCGCCGCGCAGCTTCCACAGTCCGCGCCAGCCGGCTGTGCGATTGAATGTCAGCACGCGGTTCGGCCCGCGCAGCAGAGCCGCCGCGTCCGCGTACTCGCGCGCCACCAGCAGGTCTATATGGGCGTCCGGAAAGCGAGCGCGCAGTGCGCGCAACGCGGGCGCGGCCAGCAGGATATCCCCGAGAGAAGAGAAACGGATCACAAGGATCCGCTCTTCCCGACTCTCTGTGGACATGTCACTTGGAGACTTCAATCCGGCCGGCCAACGATCCGCTGGTGGACACGTCCAACATTCCATTCTTATCGCGCACGACGACGCTGCCGCTCACGACGGCTTTCCCGTCCACCGTCAAACTGTCCGGTGTGCCCCAAACGAACACCGCATATGCCATCGTCTGCGCGGTGACCGCATCAGCGGCCTGAACCAGAGCGCCCGCGCAATTTTCCGCGGGCATTCCCGTGCGCGGATCGAGCAGGCTGTGGTAGGCCTTGCCACCGGCCACGAAGCGATCCACACCGGCGGACGCGTAAGCCGCGCCGCCCACCGGAACCCACATTTGAGCCCACGGAACATCGGGCTTCAGGGGATTCGCCACGGTGAACGGGAAGCCGCGGCGCTGGGGCGGATCACCCATAGTTCGACAAACACGCGGGGAATAGATCATGGCCGTGCGCACACCGCGTTCCGTCAATTTGGCCGCGGTCAGATCGAAGGCGTAGCCGAGCGCGATTTCGCGGGCGTCGAAACGCATGCCGCGTTTGGCGAGCAGAATGGAATTGCCTGCCACGAACATGCCGCCCTCCGCCACCAAAGTCAGCGCGCTGTCCAACTCCGCCTTGGACGGCACGCGGGGTTTCCCACCAAACTGCCAAAGATCCAGCAGAGGACCATAGCGCACGTCGAATACTTTGTTGCTGACGTCATAAAGATTCAGGGCCTTCATGAGCATTTCAAACACGGTCGCGTCGAGTGGCACGGACTGATTGCCGGCGCCGCCCGACAGTCCGGCGACCTCGTTCAGCGTTCCGGGAAGCAGGGTTTTTCGCTCGAAGTCCCCCAGCAAGTTGAAAACCTCGGTGAAGACCGGTTTCATGTCCTGCATGGTCATACCGGGGTCGTAGACCACGATGGTGATCTTGGTTCCCATCACATCGCGGGTCTCGGAAGGGTGCGCAACGGACTTCCGACAGCCGGCCATGAGAGCGACGGCCGCCAGCAGCGCCGTGACCACAGCCCATTGGGTTCGGTTTCGGGCCATGACTTGTGCCTCAAATCCTTTCTGTAACGAACAACGCGAAAGTTGCAGTCAAGCTATAGGAACCAGCCGAACAAAGAAGCGTTTGCCGACCTTGAGCAGCAGCGGCTTGTCCACGTAAACGTGATACATCGGATCACTAATCTTCTCACCGTCAAGCTGCACACCCCCACCCTGAATCAATCTGCGTGCCTCGGAATTAGAATGACATGATCCGGATGCGACCATCACGTATGCAAGCGGCTGTGGTTCATGTACCTCGACGTAGTAAACCCGCACATCATCCGGCACTTCCTTCTTGCCGAAGAGCCGGTCGAAGGCGGCTTCCGCCTGTTCGGCCGCTTCACGGGAGTGATAGAGCGCCACCAGTTCGCGCGCCAAACGCCGCTTGGGATCGCGCGGATTGGTGCGGCCCTGCTTGAGGTCCTCGGCGATTTGCGCAATCTCGCTCGGCGGAACGTCGGTGGCCAGAACGAAATAGGGCACGATGAGTTCGTCGGGAATGGAGAGCGTCTTGCCGTAGATTTCCTGCGGCGGCTCGTGAATGCCGATGTAGTTGCCCAGAGATTTCGACATTTTCTCCACGCCGTCGGTGCCGGCCAGCAGCGGCAGCATCATGCACACCTGCGGTTCGACGCCGTAATGCTCTTGCACCGTGCGGCCAAGCAGCAGATTGAATTTCTGATCGGTTCCGCCGAGCTCCACGTCGGCGCGCAGAGCCACCGAATCGTAAGCCTGCAGGAGCGGATAGAGAAACTCGAGAATGGCGATGGGCTGGCCGGACTTGAACCGCTTGTCGAAATCGTCCCTTTCCAACATGCGGGCCACCGTGTAGTGCGAGGTCAGGTGCAGAAAATCATAGGGCGAGAGCGCGCCGTGCCACTCCGAGTTGAAACGAACGTGCGTTTTCTTCGGATCGAGAATTTTGAAGACTTGATCCTGGTAGGTCTGCGCGTTGCGTTTGATCTCTTCTTCGGTCATGGGCGGACGGGTCTTTGAGCGGCCCGACGGATCTCCCACGCGACCGGTGAAATCCCCAATGAGAAAAACCACCTGATGACCGAGCTCCTGAAACTGGCGGAGCTTGCGGATGGTCACGGTGTGTCCGATGTGCAAATCGGGCGCGGTTGGATCGAAGCCTTCCTTGACGATCAGCGGCTCGCCCGATTTCTCGGAACGCTCGAGTTTGCGTTCGAGGTCATCGACCAGAATGGTCTCCTCGACTCCGCGCAAGAGAAGATCGAGTTGTTCTTTGACGGGTGGGAATTTCAATCCGTCACCTTCCGGACTTGAGGCGGCTCTTCATCTCGCGGTCGAGTTCGCGGGCGATGCGCGCCTCTTCCTTCTGATGCCGCTTGTCGTACTCGCGCTTACCCTTTGCCACCGCGATCTCGGCCTTGAGATGCGGGCCCTTGAAATAGAGTTGCAGCGGAATGATGGTGTTGCCTTTTTCTTCGATCTGCCGTGCTAATTTGCGCAACTCGTCGCGATGCAGAAGCAGCTTGCGCCGCCGCCGCTCCTCGTGCACCACGTAGCCTTGATCGCGATACGCTCCGATGCTGAGGTTGAACAGATAGAGCTCGCCGTTGTCGAAGGCGGCGTAGGTGTCGCGCAGACCGATGTGACCGGCGCGTACGGCCTTGACTTCCGTGCCCAGAAGAGACAGTCCCGCCTCGAAGCGCTGCAAGATGTGATAATCGTGCCAGGCCTTGCGATTCTTCGCAACGATCTTGGTGGGGCCCTTCTCTTCCATGAACTTGAAACTTAAGAAGAATTTGCTGGAAATGCAAGGGTATGCATGCCGGCGGCCTTGACAAAAAGCCTGTGAATGCGTAAATTACGGGTTGCTTCGCTGGAGTGGTGGAACTGGTAGACTCGCTAGGTTCAGGACCTAGTGTCCGCAAGGACGTGCGGGTTCGAGTCCCGCCTCCAGCACAGAGACGGATGTTTTTACGGTGTTTGGCGACAGAATTCGCTGACACCGGCCAGTCACTGACCGAAGAAGGCCCGCCTGCAGGCATGCTGGCGGGCTTTGTCTCTCCGCAAGCACCGTTGACTGCCCTTCAGCGCCGGATGAGAACCAGCGCCGCAAGGCAGATGAGAACGCAGAAGACCGCGCTGAGGATAAGCCCCGCCAGAGGTATCAACCACAGGCTGGCCACCAGCGATCCGACACATCCGCCCGCCAAATCCGCACTATAGAGCGCTCCCACTCCCGGTCCACCCGAGCCCGCCGCCAATCCCACCAGCCCGAAGACCGCCGCCACCATCGCTCCGCAGGCAAACAGGGCCGCGCCTGAACCGAGCATTCCAGCCATTCCTCCGGCACTGACTCTCCACGCAATCAATAAGCAAAGGACAGCGAAGCAGAGCAGGGTAACCCTGCTCATCCGTGCGACGGGGAGTGCGCCGTGAGTAAATGAGTTTGTGAGACCCGCCACCGCTCCCGCACCGGCAGCAAGTCCCAGCATGAACAGCGTCAGCAGAACGCCGATGTCCTGATAGAGAACGCCGCTCTCCGACTGAAACCGCAGAAGAAGAACCGTTTCCAGCACCATGCCGCAGCAGCCCGCGATGCTCATCAGCACCAACAGCTCGGCCTTACGGCGCGCCAGCAGCCTTGCGATCGCAATCACGCCTCCACAGAGCAGCGCGAAAATCGCCGCGACTTTCCACGGGGCCCAGCTCTGACCCACGAGCGCACCCGAGCGCAGCAGCCGCGGGTAGAACTTCGAGAGCCAAACGGTCGCGGCAAAATGGTAGCAGATCGGCCGCTCATCCGTATTCATAGGTGCGTCAGTATGGGCAAACTGACTCTCGATCTGCGCGCGCCGGTCGTTGGTATAGAGATAGCGAATGTAGGATGGCTGCACCAAACGCGCCTGAATTCTCCGCGCGGTGAAGCGGTTCGCCAAAGTATCCGGATCACCGGGCAACGCGCTCATGGAAGCAAGCACCAAGTGGCTCGTGCCCGGAAGAATCACAATGCTTCCAAATGCCGATCTCACCGCGCGGACGATGCCGCCGTTGCGCAAGATGAGAGCTTGCGGCCAAAAGTTTTCGGAAGAACGCAAGCGAAAGGCAAGCACGCCACCGCTGCGCAGATGCGCCGCGACTTGCTCGAAGAACTCCCGCGTGTAGAAACGATTGGCCTGCCCGGAGACCGGCTCGGGCATCGCTGCTACGATCACGTCATAGGACGGCAGGCGCGCAAGCTCGCGCCGCGGATCGCCCTCGATCAGGCGAACGCGGGAATCCGTCAGCGACCGCCGCTGATCCGCGGGCAGCAACGGTTCTACAGCGCGCAGCATCGTACCGTTGAGTTCCACATAGTCCACGCGCGCCGGATCGTGCTGCAAAGCGCAGAGCGCCATTCCTTCCAGTCCGCCGCCAAGAAGCAGCACGTCGCGCGGCCGGGGATGAGACAGCATGGCAAGCTGGACGATCTCCTCGGCCGAAGTGCCTTCGCTCTCGAAGCTCAAAACACCGTTTTCATAGACGGAAATCTGCCGGTCGAGGCGGGTGATCGTCACGCGGCCGTAGGGCGTGTCGCGCGTGAGCGTCAGATGCGGGTGGTTCCATCCCGTCATCAGCCGGTCAAGATCGGGCGCCTTCGCATACGCCAAAGCCCAGAGCGCCGTCAGCGACAGTGCGAGAATGCGGACGGGTCGGCCGGCACCGAAGGCCATCAGTGGAATAAGCGCAAACACCGCGCACCAGAGAGCCGTGCCCGCGTTCGAGATTCCCCAGCTTAGAGTGAGCGTGGATGCCAGTCCGCCGAGCACACCGCCCGCACTCTCCACGGCATAGGCTGCGGCCATCGTTCGCGCGCCCGTCAGGTAGAGCCGCGCCGACCACTGAAAGAGCAATCCGAG
>Ga0315288_10013479_pt1 | contig 10233 bp, 10 predicted proteins | sample YL17G11_20_MG_FD_203454 | JGI IMG/M metagenome (GOLD analysis project Ga0315288, IMG submission 203454) | Sediment microbial communities from Yellowstone Lake, YNP, Wyoming, USA - YL17G11_20 | ecosystem: Environmental > Aquatic > Freshwater > Lake > Sediment | place: USA: Wyoming | collected... | reverse complement strand
TAGCAATCTTCGAGAGCGTCGAGCAAATGCTCGCCGCCGGGATCACCGATCTCTGCGTCGTGGCAACACCCCACAACACGCACGTCGCTCTCGCGATCCAGTGTCTTCAAGCCGGCCAGCACGTGATCGTTGAGAAGCCGATGGCGCTCACAGTGCACGAGTGCACGCAGATGATCGATGCAGCGCGCAGCGCTGGCAAGATGCTTTCCGTCTTCCATCAGCGAAGGTGCGACGGCGACTATGTCGCCACCAAAGAGGTCGTCCGGCGCGGTCTGGTCGGCGACGTCTTCCACGTCGAGATGTTCTGGGGCCGCTACCACAAGCGGACAGGCCCTGCTCGGAGCTGGCGTGCCCTGAAGGCCGTATCGGGCGGCATATTCTACGACCTGGGTGCGCACATGGTGGACTGGGCATGCGGCCTGCTGCCCGGCAGGATCGCTGGCGTCACGGGCGTGCTCCACAAGAAGCGGGGCGCCCCGGACACTAATGAGGACCAGGGGCAGATCCTGATCCGGTTCGAGGGCGGCGAGACCGCCGACCTTCAGATATCAAGCATCGCCCGAGCGCCGAAGGCCTGGCGCCGCGTGCTCGGGACAAGGGGGTCCGTGCTCCAGGACCAAGAGACGGACAAGCATATTCGCGTCTTCGCGGAGGTGAAGGGAGTCGACGCCGCCATGGACGTGCCTGTAGAGGAGGGCCCATACCACCTCTTCTACCGGAGCGTCGCCGATCACGTTCACCGCGGCAAGCCGTTGTTGGTCACGGCGGAAGATGCCCGCAGAGTCATCGCGGTCATCGAGGCCGCGCAGCGCTCCGCGGTGAGCGGGCGCACCGAGCAGGTGGAATTCGAGTGAAGCTCCATCTCCTGATGAGGTCAGATCAATGAGCCGCGATATCAAAGTCGTCGTGTGGAATGAGTTCCGGCATGAAAAGCGCAACGATCCGGTCCGCAAGCTCTATCCTGATGGCATGCACGCCTTGATCGCGCTCCACCTGAATGGCGATTCTGGTATACACGCCGAGCTCGCATCGCTGGACGAGCCCGAGCACGGGCTCTCGGAGTCACGACTTGCCGACACCGGCGTGCTGATCTGGTGGGGGCACATAGCCCACAACGAAGTCGCAGACGAGATCGTCTCGCGAGTCCAACGGCGCGTCAACCAGGGCATGGGGTTCATCGCACTCCACTCCGCACACGCGTCGAAGCCGTTTCGACGGCTCATGGGAACAGGCTGTGGATTCGATCGACATCGCATGTTCGGCGAGTTGATCGGCGAGCGCGAACGCCTCTGGGTCGTCATGCCGAGCCACCCCATCGCGGCTGGGCTGGCTCGGCATTTCGAACTTGAGCATGAGGAGATGTTCGGTGAGTTCTACGACATCCCGGCGCCTGACGAACTCGTCTTCATCAGTTGGTTTCAGGGAGGCGAGGTGTTCCGGAGCGGCTGCTGTTTCACCCGGGGCCGTGGACGCGTCTTCTACTTCCGCCCCGGCCACGAGTTCTGCCCGACCTTCCACGACCCCAACGTGCTCCGCGTGATCAGCAACGCGGTCCGTTGGGCTGCGCCGGGTTCCGACGCAGTGGAACACGTCCATGAGGAAGGGCCGCTGGAGCCGCTCAGCTAATCGCGGCTTCGGTGACGCCGCGCCGAGCGGCGCGCTGGAACTGGGGCAGATAACGCGCGTGGGCCGCGAGCAGTTCATCCAGCATCGTCTTCGCCTCTTCGATCCCCCGCACCAACGGGTCACTGACAAACGCCTGGAGCGCCTGCTGCGCATCACCCTCCACAGCTGCCTCGACGATCAACTCCTGATTGGAGACGTGCCGCGCCAGCACTGACCGGACTCCCTCCGGCAATGCCCCGACGGCCATCGGGGTGACGCCTCGTCCGTCAGCAATCGCTCTCGTCTCGACGACCGCGTCTGCCGGGAGATTCGGGATCTGACCAACATTGGGCCAGTTAGCCACGAACGGGAACGGTTGGCCCGTCTCTATCGCGGAGATGATCGGCGCGACCGGCTCGACACCTCGCTCCAGATCCGGCAGGTGCTCGCCTTCTGGCATCCTCAGCCACTTCTCCCGCTCCTCCGCCATGACCCTCAGCCGGTCGGGCACGGTCACCATCTGGTCCAGGAATCCATACCGCTCTCCGTAGCCTGTCTCGGGCCTGAGGAAGTGCGGGAAGAACTCGCTCAAATGCCGGCCGTTGATCACCGGCAGGCAACCGAAGATGTCGAAGAGCACGAGCGCGACTGTATCCTTTGGCGGATTCTCTTTCCAGTACTGGCGCAGCATTGCCAGGCCGTCCTGCCCGTTGACGGCCATCTCTAGAATCCAGCCGCAGTGGTTGATGCCGCCATAGTTGAGGAAGATATCCTCGGTCGATACCTGGAGCATCTTCTCGACCCGGCGCAGGAAGTGGTATACCTCGTGACACAGACCGATGCATCGGATGCCCGTCTCCCGCCAGACACACCGGGTCAACGTGGTCATCGGATTGGTGACATTCAGCAGCCACGCGTTCGGGCACATCTGCTCCATGTCCCGCGCGATCCCAACGACCACAGGAATGCTGCGCAAGGCGCGGCTGTACCCACCCGGACCCACCGTGTCCGCGATGGTCTGGCGGCTCCCATGCTTGTCGGGAATCTCCATATCCAGCCGCCACGATTCCAGGCCCCCAACCGAGATCGCCAGCACCACATAGTCCGCCCCGTCCAGCGCCGCCCGACGGTCATCGATCACCTCCAGCTTCAGACTCGACCCCGCACGCGCTTTGAGCAGCTCGCCGATCGCGAGGTTGCGCCTCGCCGCTTCGTGGTCGATATCGTGAAGCACTAACTTCCCATCGGCCAGCTCGGGCGTAACCATGCAATCGCGGATGAGCTCCGGGCCCCAATTGTAACTCCCGCCCCCGATGAAAACGATCTTACAGGCCATAGTTCCGCCTCCGATGTACCATGACAGTGTATAGTGGAAATGTTGCGCGTAGCGACTTCTACCTCGGACCCTTGAGCGCCTTCGACGCCGCGCTCAGTTCATTGCCCACGAGGTGGATGTGCTCGCTGTCCGTCAGCAGCAGGAAGGTCTTCGAGCCTGGGCGGGCGCGGCATCCGTGGATCATAGCGTTGCGCACGCCTTTGAACCGCATCGCGGTCTCAGGCATGGTCATGGCGTCCAACCCGAATACCTCCAGATCCTCGACATCCTCGCACAGTATCGCCGGCCGGCAGTCGTCACTCTCGAGGCTCACCCTTATGTTGCTGAGCCTGAGGCCTTGGACATGCCGGCAGAAGAACCCGTACGAAGGCTGCGGAACGATCGGATCCCATCCTTCCTGAAACATGTCGAATTCAGGATACTTGTCGGGGCACTCACCAACCGCTCGGTGCATATGTTCGGCCGTCCCTCCGCCCCTGTAAGAGATGCTCACGTTGCAGAGCGACACTCCCTCTATCGGATGTCCGGGCAGCCCCGCGATGGCACAGCCCACAGTTGGAGCCCGACTCGCCTGCACATTGCTGATCATGACACTACGCAGCCTACCTGTCGGCTGCCTCTCAAGCACCCCCGGCACATTACGGCCTCGATCACCGAGGCGGATGAACACCGGCCCCCCAACATTGTCCATCGTGATATTCGAGACCGTGATGCGCTCCATCAGCCCCCCATCCACTATCTCGAAAGTGAGCCCGCCGAGAGCGGTGTCATAGATGGTGCAGTTGCTGACGCTTATGTCCTGGAACCCGCCATAGGATTCGGTGCCGAACTTGATTGCGTTGCAGTCCGTGCTGATGAGGCAGTTCGTGACGGTGCACCTCCTCGTCGGCTCGGGATAGAGGCTCTTGAAGACGATGGCGTCGTCGCTGCAACTGATGTCGCAGTCCGAGATCCGCACGTTGTCGCAGCTGTTGATGTCGATCCCATCGTTGTTCAGTCGGCAGCGGCTGCGTATGGTGATCCCCCGAACATCAACGTCCTTGCACAGCGACAGGCGCAGCACCCACTGAGTCGAGTCTCTGAGCAGCACGTCTCTTATTGAAATACCCCGAGACCCGGCTGTACTGATGAGTTGCGGCCGGGCCAGCGGCTGCCCCTCCTCCGGCTTGGGGTAGCTCCCGCCCTGCCCGTCGATCTCTCCCTCGCCGAAGATGGTGACGTTCTCGACGTCGACCGCGCGGATCAGTGCATGGTGCCAACCGAGGACCTTCACAAGCGTCGCCTCCGCGCCCCCACCCCACCTGGTGCCAGCCATGTCCTCGTCCGGCTCCAGGGGGTAATGCTCTGGCCTGGGGCTTCCCACGATCACCGCTCCCTGGCCGACATGGAGCCCGACGTTGCTCCTGAGGCGGATCGATGCAGTCAGGTACTGGCCGGGTGGGAAATGCACCACACCCCCGCGCTCGGCACAAGCATCGATCGCCGCTTGGATAGCCTTCGTGTCCAACACGTTCCCGTCCCCGACCGCGCCATACTCGCGAACGTCTATCGCCGTGGGCAACATGTCCTACGCTTCCTTCCGTCCATAGCAGTCACGCGCGCCCAGTGGTGGCTAACGAACGAGGGATCGTGCGCCCAGGTCGCCGGCCGCTCGCGGGCTCCTTCAACCAGCGGGTCCACGATTGCGGCAACCTCGACGCCGCCTCCAGACAGGACGGTCAGCCAGGGGCCGGAGATGGCCCCAGCTCCGATCACGATCGCTCCCTCATCCACCTGCTGACACCTCGCTGACATGATCACTACGACGCGTTCCGCACCTGACCTGCGCCGGAGCGGGAGCGTGGCCTCGATACGAGGACCGCGGAGACAGGAGATGCCAACTCACAGCGGAACCTTCATCTCACGGACCGAACTGCTCAGAGGAAGGTTCCCCCTGGTGACAAGGAGCGTCTGAGATGGAAATCGACATAGCCGTGGCACAGATGGACGTGGAGCCCGCCGCGCCAGCGGTGAACCTCGAGAAGGCGGCGGCATTCGTCGAAAAGGCGGCGGCCGGCGGAGCGAAGGTGATCGTCTTTCCCGAAAACTTCCTCAACCGGCATCCCAGAGGCAGGGAGGATCTCGTCGATTTCAAGGGCAAGTACAGAGAGCATTTCCGCCGCCTTGCGCGCACCTATGGGATCGATATTGTTGCCGGCTCCGTCACGGAGGGCAGCAGGCTCGGGTGGTTCAACACGACCCACTACATTGACTCCCGGGGTGAGATCCTGGCCAGGTATCGGAAGATCAACCTTTGGCTCTACGAGGCCGAGGACATCACCCCGGGGAACGAAGTCGTCGTCGCCGATGCCTCGTATGGCAGAGTCGGCTTCGCGATCTGTTGGGACCTCGCCTTCCCTGAATTATTCCGGCGCATGGCGCACGCCGGAGCCGAGGTGGTCTTCTGCGCAAGCTTCTGGTGCTACGAAGACGCCGGGCCGGGGCTCGAGTATGACCGTCAAGCAGAGGAGAAGTTCGTAGACTCCCTATGTGTCGCCAGGGCGTTTGAGAACGAGATCTGCATGGTCTACTGCAACGCCGCCGGGACCACCGCGCGTGATGGCTATACCACGTCCATCGGTCACAGCCAGATAGCGGTCCCCTTCAAGGGAGCGCTCAGCAGACTCGACCAGCAGGAGGAGCTGCTCATCCAGCGCGTAGATACGAGCATCTTGCGCGTCGCTGAACAGGCATACCAGATCAGACGGGACCTAGCAGGCAGGATACTCTGGTAGCGGATATCCATGGAATGCTGTCGGCCAGACGCTGGCATCGATCAAGCCCGGGCCGCGGCAAAGAAGTGTGACGGGCGTGTTCGCGGCGCTGTCGACGAGCTCAGGGTGACGCTGTCCGCACCGGCCGCTATCCCGCTCGCCATTGTCCAAGGACATATGGAGTCGGTCTGGCTCGACCCGACTCATGCGCCATCCGTATAGCGGCCGGCCAATCGCGGCGACCCGGAGGACAGCATGGGACGAGTGGAGGGGAAAGTTGTTCTCGTCACCGGTGGCGCGAGTGGCATCGGCAAGGCGACTTGCCTCTTGCTGGCGCGCGAGGGCGCAGCCGTTGCAGTCACCGACGTGGACGAACGCGCCGGGCAGGCGGTGGGCGAGCAGATCACCCGGGAGGGGGGCGTGGCGGGTTCTTGGCGGATGGATGTGACTCAGGAGTCACAGATCCAATGTCAGTTCGCCGCCGTTGTGGAGCGGTTCGGCCGGCTCGATGTCCTGGTCAACAATGCGGCCATCTCCGGAGCGGGGATGCCAACAGACGCGCTGTCAGAGGAGCAGTGGCAGGCAGTAATCGACGTGAATGCCAAGGGCGTGTTCCTCTGCACCAAGGCTGCCATCCCACACATGCGGCGGGGCGGCGGCGGGAGCATTGTGAACGTGTCGTCCATCTACGGGCTCGTCGGCTCCCCCGAAATCCCTCCGTACCACGCAGCCAAGGGAGCGGTGACCCTCATGACCAAGACCGATGCGCTCCTCTATGCCAAAGAGCGCATCGGATGAGGCGAAGTTCGTGACCGGTGCCCAGCTCGTCATCGACGGCGGATACACTGCGCAATAGGCGCACGATACCCGATGGCGTTAGCCGCTCCATGCGCGGAAGCGCGTGAAGGCTGCTCTAGCCAGTCCATACTCCGGCGCAGGCCACAGTCCAGTCGACGGTTCCATTCTAATCGCTCGAGATGGATAGCTCTGCCAGCGACGCCCGTTGTGACACCGTCGGAGAAGCGACCCGGCGCTAATGGCCGCGCTCGGCCTCAGCCAAGGCGTTCATCGCGGTCCTGAGCAGTGCGATCCCGCTGCGAGTGTTGCCGTATGGGCTGTTCAGGCCGCCGTTGAACTCGACGAAGATGCTCGGCACATCACAGTGCTCGCCGATCTGCCACGCCAGGCTCTCTGGAAGCTGCTTGACCGGCCGGTGATGGGCCGGGGTCGCCGCTACTATACCTCGAGTCTGGTGGTGGTGGACGAGGTGGGCTATACCCCGATCGACCGGGAGGAGTGCCACCTCTTCTACCAGTTCGTGGCGATGCGCTACGAGAAGATGAGCACCATCATCACCTCGAACAAGGCCTTCGAGGAGTGGTCGGAGCTCTTCCATGACCCGGTGATCGTGACCGCGATCCTGGATCGGCTGCTGCACCACAGCACGGTGGTGAACATCAACGGCAATAGCTACTGGCTCAAGGACAAACTGGGAGCAGGGGAGGTGATGCCACACAGCTAGCTTCGACGGCCGCGGGTGGTACATTTTCACACCGCGAGAATTGGTACATTTCCACATCGCCATTGACAGGGCCGACGACAGCACAACCGGCGACTGCGGTACGGACACGATCGTACAGGGCCAGGAATGCCTGATGTCCACCTTGTACCCCCCAGAAACTCTATCCAGGCACTTCTGGGCGATTTGCTTCCACTCTGCCTACCTGCTATCCCAATACCTCTTCGCTAGCTTGCGTACGACCACTGCTGGCCCTCGGTGCAATGCCCCACTCCGAGGCCCTTGGGCGTCGCAGCCCATGGGTTCCGAGCCGCCGTCCGGTACTGCTCCCTTACCTCGTCCAGCGCGGGTGCCGCGGTACGTTCACCCGAACCAGCAGGCTGGCCCAGTCGCCATCGCTGCATCCTGTGCAAAGGTGCGGTCGGGTGTTCCGTTCGACCTCGCGCGACAGCAGCGATAGTCCCAGTTTGATGTCACCGTCGAGCATCGCGCGGATCTCCGGCGATGTACGGGCCGGGAGTGAGCATTCGCGCCAGGCTGCGGCGTGTGCGTACGGGCGAAAGGCGATCATGACCTTGCCGCCGAACGTCTTTCAGTATTCGAGACTTCTGCCGTTCGCCTGCACAGACTTCACCCCAAGATCAGAGGGCAGTGTCTCTGCGAGGGCGTGCATCTATGCCTCGCGTCAGATTTGGTTTGTCGTCGAGATATCTGAGTCTTTCGCGCGGCGTGCGGCTGCGAAGAGAATGCTTCGGCGGCATCGTCTTCGACGCACGCACGGGCACGACATTGGAGATCGACAGAGAGGCGATGGCCCTGGTGTTGACGGTCCGCGAACAGGGGGTCGTGCGTGAGGAGAGCATCTTCGCTGGCCTGGTAGGAGTAAAGTCGCCTGCACGATCCAGACGCCAGTGCGCCGAGGTCATTGACACGCTGTTGGAACTCGGCGTCTTGGAGTGTCCATCGCCCTCCGATCTGGCCATGCGCGGAACCTGCAGATCTGCAAACGTAGCCGAGCAGCCCCAGAGTCGGGCCGTCTCCTGGCCTGCCAGGCCTGGGCTCAGCGCGCCGGAGACGGTGCATTGGGCGATCACCTACCGGTGCGACGCGCGCTGTCCTGACTGCTACGTGCGACGAAATAGCCGGTCGTTCGCCGCCGAACTCGACACGCGCGACGCACTGCGCGTCGTCGACGTGCTCGCCGAGTGGGGCGTCTTCCAGCTCGCTATCGGCGGCGGCGAACCCCTGCTGCGCCGGGACCTGGCGATGATCGCCGAACACGCCCGACAATGCGGGTTGGCCGTGCACATAACGACCGGACGCCACCAGTTGCCTCTCGGCATGCTGAACGATCTCTCCGGAGGCGTTGTCGTCCTTCAAATCGGGATACAACATGACGCGTTGCTTCAGAACGCGGAGACCGAGACAGTCCTGCTCTCGCAATCTGTCCATGCCGCTGAAGATCAAGGGTTGCACGTGGGTGTCAACCTCATGCTGTCCAACACCGTTCTGGCGAGCTTCGAGCGGCTGATCGCGATGCTCGCGCGGGCTGGCCTGAAGAGCATCACCCTACTGCGCTACAAACCGCCGGCCGAGCCTGCGCGGTGGAGGCGTGAGAATCCATCCCGGGAGGCGATGGGTGACCTTGAGCAGCTTCTGCCGGAGGTAGGGGCGCGTCACCCGGAGATAGCCTTTCGCATAGACTGTGCGGCGAGCTTCCTGCAGCGCCGCCTGCCGCCTGCAACGGCGCATTTGGCAGGCATCCGCGGATGCGCGGCCGCCAACCGAATCCTGGCGCTGGTGCCGGATGGGAGCATTTTCCCGTGCTCGCAGCTTATCCATCCGGACCTCAGGGCGGGCAACATCCTGACCGACGATCCGGGTGCGATCTGGACGGATTCTGCCATTATGATGAAGTACCGTTTCTTCCGGGAAGGTAGCAACTTCAGGGAGAGCAAATGCGGCGTCTGTGCGGCTCGAAGTTACTGCGGCGGCTGTCGTCTATTCGCCCGCGATGCCTGGGGGGCGGAGCCGGAGTGTCCGGCAGGGCAACGGACCCAAGGGAATGGAGAGCTCGACTATGAGGATACTGAGCATTCGACGCGGCTTCACGTCGGATCATAGTTCCACTTCCTACGAGTTCCTGGCAGTAGACAAGCCACTGACCCGCGAGGCGCGAGAGAAGGTGAAGGCCCTATCGCGCCGCGTTCGGCCGACGCGAAGACGCGCCCACTTCATCTACCACGCGGATGGCTACGACATCCCCGGTGGCTGGGAACCATTGATGTGCGAGTACTACGATGTCATGTACTCAGAGAGCTATGACTGGTGGACACTGGTGATGGCTTTCGACGCGCCCGAGGAGCAACAGGAGGAGATCGCCCGGTATGAGTTCTATGGCGTTGATGACCTGGGCGTGCGCGTCTCCACGCATGAGAGTCGGGTGATCGTCACGATCCACTGCCGACTGGAGGCGGGAGCCGTCGGCTGCCTCCTGGGAGATAATTACGAGGAAGATTGGAGCGAGGAGGGGGAGGAAGAAGAGGGAAACGAGGCGACATTCGAGACGGATGACGCCTTACTCTCTCTGCTCACCGAGATTCGTAAACAACTGGTCAATCGCGACTACCGCGCCCTTTACGCGGTGTGGGAGGTGTACGGCTGCGAAACCGAGGAGGAGGGGGAAGACGAGGACGAGTTTGAGCCCCCGCCGGCGCCGCCAAAGAAGCGCGCCGGGCAGAAAGTCATTGACCAGTTGCGTGAGATGCTGGAGACGCCGTAGCCGGACGACCACGACAGCTACAGTCGCTTGACCGATCCCAAGGAGAGCGGTCACATCATATGGCCATGATTCCATTCGTTCAAGTATGCCCAGCTCGAGCGGTAGCCGAGACGCGCACGATCACCGTACACCGCGGCGCTGACCTGCCGGTTGGGCAGTATGGCTTCATCGAGCACTACTGCGACGAGCTGGACTGCGACTGCCGGCGAGTGTTGATCGTGGTGTGGACGCCGGCCAC
>Ga0315288_10013476_pt1 | contig 10236 bp, 18 predicted proteins | sample YL17G11_20_MG_FD_203454 | JGI IMG/M metagenome (GOLD analysis project Ga0315288, IMG submission 203454) | Sediment microbial communities from Yellowstone Lake, YNP, Wyoming, USA - YL17G11_20 | ecosystem: Environmental > Aquatic > Freshwater > Lake > Sediment | place: USA: Wyoming | collected... | reverse complement strand
TCAAAACTTATTTCCTGATCAAGTAAAAGGATCATGGAAAGAAATTACTAAAGATAATTGGGAAATAAAAAAACAAAAATATATGGATAAAGGATATTATAAACAATAACATTAAATTGTATTTAAAGATACAATATATTGTATGGAGGCCTCTATTATGTCAGATATTCTATTAGAAATTAAACCAAATTTACAGTTACTTCAAAAAGTTGAATCACCTTATAAAAATAGTATTATGGGATTTAAAAAGGATCCTGTTGATGCTAGAGATTTTTTATTTAAATCTTCTATTCAGGTAACAAAACCAAGTCAAATGGAAAGTTTAATGCTAACTATTCCAGCATCTATTGATTATTCAAATAATATGTCTACTGTAAAAAATCAAGGACAGTTGGGTAGTTGTGTAGCATTTGCAACTGTAGCTGTTAAAGAATGGCAAGAGATTAAAGAATATGGAATGGCGGCAGCGTCAGCAATAAAAGGCCCAGCTATTAGTGCTAAAGATGTTAGAGATTTATCCGAACAATGGGTATATTATAATTGCAAAAAGATTGATCCTTGGCCAACTGAAGAAGGAACTTCAATTCGGTATGCAATGAAGATATTACAAAAAATGGGAGTTCCATTTGAAAAAGAATGGCCATACAGCGATTCTAGAGTTGGGAATCCAAGTAAGCTTGCATCTAAAATTGCTAAATGGTTAAAGATTGACTCATATTGGAGAATTTCAACTATCCAAGAATTAAAAGCAGCATTAGTCAATAATGGACCAATTCCAATTGGTGTTCTTTGTTTTGAAGAAATATTTGGAGTTGGTGTAGATGGAATTATTCCTGACCCCAAAAATCCAGAAGATGTTTATGGTGGCCATGCAATTTGCGTAGTTGGTTATGATGATGTAAAGAAACTTATTAAATTCAAAAATAGTTGGTCATCGGCTTGGGGTGATAAAGGATATGGTTATTTGAGTTATAACTATATCAATAATTATATGGCTGATGCTTGGGTATGCAAAGATATGAATATGCAAAATGTTGCTAGAAAAGAACAACTACCAATGCAAATTCAAAATATAAAAAGCGCAAAAATTAAATATCAAGAGAATATAAAACGAGGGAGGATCTCATGGATGGGATAGATTTTTACTTAGAAATGATTCAATATACCCCGGAAGATTTACAAGATTTTCATTCAGTAGTTGGTGCAGTTATTTTCAATGAAAAAAGAGAAATTTTAATGATGGATCATGTTAAGTTAAATTTTTGGACTATTCCAATTGGTAAAGCTAAACCTAGTGAAACAGTTGAAGAAGGTTTGTTAACTGAAGTAAAAGAAGAACTTGATATTACTCCTAAACAATTTAAAGAGATTAGTATTTTTAAGAAGACATATTCTAGATGGGGAAGAAGTATTCATGCTATCGCGCATCTTTTTTTAATTGAATCTTATAAAGGTAAGATAAAGAATAATGAACCACATAAACATCGAAGTATAAAATTTATGTCTTTGGAACAAATTAAAAAATTACCTAAGATATCTGATATGACAAAAGAAATGGTAAAACAAATTGCAAAAGGGAATATTAGTGTATAAGATGTAAGGAGAAGAAATGCGAACTTTTTGGATGTTTAGAAGTAATTTAAAAGTATTAGAATATTATCATCAATTTAATGATTTAGAAACATTTGAAAAAAATTGTCATGATTTCTATATGTTATTCCCATTATGGCTTCTTAAGAATAATGATTTTGATGAAGTTGTTATTTGGAGATTAACTGATACGCCCATCGCTGAAAAAATTTTTACTATTAATAATAAAAAATATATTCAGCGATGGGTTAATTCTTTTAGTGAATGCCTTGATTACCCCTCCCCCGATATTTCATTTTTTAGAGGTGGTTTTAAGAAATATGATGAAGTTACTAAATTAAAAGCAAAACATTTTAGAACCAAGTTATATTTAGGGGCCGGTCGCAGAGTTACTAGTCAATGGGGTGGAAAATATGATGCTTATTTAATGGAGGATGAGCGTGACTTTGATAAACAATTTTATTGTCTTCCTTTTTATAAAACTGCCTCTCCTCATATTTTTTTTGATATCCCTAATGTTATTAAAGATATTAAATGGGATGTGTGTTGGCCTTGCAATTTTGAGCAACTTAAATATAAAGGGCAAGAATTATTTATAAGAACTATAGCTAGAAATGCATTAATAAATAGACTAAAGATTGTTCATTGTGGTAATAAACCTGAAGTTGGAAAAAAATTATGTAAAGAGTATTATGTAAATAATATAGAATTTGTTGGCCCTCTATCCCGCCCAGATCTTAATCAAGTTTTAAATCATAGTGCAATAGGATTAAACCTTAGTAATTTATCTGATGGCTGTCCGAGAGTTTCTACTGAGATTTTAATGAGCGGAACACCATTAGTTATTAATGAGCAAACAAGATTATTACAATATTTTAAACAAAGTGGGGTAGTAGAAGTTAATGAAAATAATTTAGCTGAGAAACTTTTATATGCTATTTTATATAGATTTGAATTAAAATCTAAGTTATTACAAGCAATTAATAACGAATTATCATTTGATTCAATATGTCAAAAGAATCTTGAATTATGGTTAAAATTATAAGAACTTTTTTTTAGAAATTGGAACAAAATTAAAATTGTGAAAGGGGAATATAAAAATGACGTGTGGTTGTGCAACAATTATTGGAGAACCTAAACCGGATGTTGTAATACTTTTTAGTGGAGGAGCAGATAGTGTTCTATTAGTTGAATTTGCTGAATCATTAAATTTAACTCCGTTTTGTGTTTTAATTGATTATGAACAATTACATATTCAAGAACTTGATGTTGCAGAAAAATTTTTAAATGATAGATGTATCTGTTATAGACGTGTTAAATTACATGGATTAGGAATTTGTAGCGGGCTAACTGGTGATGGTGTTAAAGATAGATTTGAAGGTGTCCATTCAATGCACGTTCCTAGTAGAAATTTAATGTTTGCTAGTATTGCGGCATCAATTGCTGAAGATAAAGGTACTGATACTATTTGGCATGGTGCTGATTGGTCAGATTTTTTAAATGAATTTCCTGATTGTAAACAGGAATGGTTTGGTCGAGTGAATAAAGTTCTTCAGATTAATGGCCCCCATCCTATTAAAATTGAAGCCCCCCTTCTTGGTCTTTCAAAAGAAAATATTAAAAGTTTATTAAAAGAATCTGGAATTAAAGATACAGATATATTTAGTGGTTATGGTGGATTATGAATTTTACAGAATATCAAAAAGAAGCAGCCGCTTTAGCTTTTTATCCACAGCGCGGGAAAAATTATAAATATGCAGTTTTAGGTTTATGTGGAGAAGCTGGAGAAATTGCAAATAAAGTTAAGAAATTTGATAGAGATAATGGTGGGGAATATAGTCTTACCGATATTGCAAGTATTAGTAAAGAATTAGGGGACGTTCTTTGGTATTGTGCTGCAATAGCTTCTGAATTTGGGCTTAATTTGGATTATGTAGCTACAGAAAATATTTATAAGCTAATTGCAAGAAAAGAGAATAATACATTGAAAGGGAGTGGTGATAACAGATGAAGGCTGAATTTGATACTAAACAGGGAAGATTAAAAAGTGATGTTTTTAAGATGAATAAAAAAACTGTTATGGTTCAAGTAGAGCATAAGAAAAAAGGAAAAATGTTTATTATGCGACATTTGAAAAAACACAATGTAGTATTGCAGGAGGCTTAAAAAGAATGAGATCATCAATTGTAGTTCTAGAACCAGCTGAATATAATGAAAAGCTATTAAAATGGGATAAATATTTTTATGATATTGCTTTAGCAGTTTCTAAAAATAGTAGCTGTATGTCAAGACAAATTGGTTGCTTGTTAGTTAAGGATAAAACTATTATATGTGAAGGATATAACGGGCCTCCTAGAGGAGTTCCTCATTGTAGTGAAAGATATCAGTTCGATGAAGAAATGAGAAATTATTTAGTAGCTAAAAAAATCAACCCAGATGATCAAAAGAATAAAAAGATTTGCCCTAGATATATAATGGGGTATAAATCGGGGCAAGGATTACAATGGTGTGTGGCTGGGCACGCAGAGGCAAACGCAGTTATTAATGCAGCAAGAATGGGGATTAAGACTAAAGGTGCTAGTTTATATATGTCTTGTGGAATACCTTGTAAGGATTGCTTAAAAGCGATAATAAATTCTGGAGTAAAGGAAATAGTAGTTACAAAAATTACTTTTTATGATATGACTTCTAAATTTATTTTAGAATATAGTAATCTTAAATATAGAATTTTTTCTCATTTGACTAATTTGGTTAACGATGAAAAATATTAGTTTGTCATTATGTTTATGTGGTTGTGGTCAAAAAGTTTCTAATGAAAAATCTAAATACTTGTCATATCATTGGATTAGATTAAATAATCCAATGAAAAGTAAAGAAGTGTCAGAAAAAGTTAGGTTAAAAAATATAGGAAGAGTTAAGACAAAAGAAGAAATTGAAAAAATTAAGAAATCTTGTATTGGTATAAACAGGGGTGATAAAAATGGAATGTATGGAAGAAATGGGCCTTTACATCATAATTTTGGTAAACAACAATCCGAAGAAACTAAAATAAGAAATAGTGAATCACATAAAGGAAAAATTCCTTGGAACTTAAATAAACCATTATCTAAAGAAGTTAAAGATAAAATAAGTAAAAGTAATACTGGAAAAATCAGAAGCGAAGAATTTAAGAAGCAAAAAAGTATTAGAATGAAGGGGGAGAAACATCCTAATTGGTTAGGAGGGTGTACAAAAGAAGGATATTGTGAACAATGGAGAACAAAAGATCTTAAAGAATATATTTTATTTAGGGATAATAATAATTGCCAAAATCCACAATGTAATAAGATAAGTATTAAACTATCTATTCATCATATAAATTATAATAAAAAAGATTGTAACCCCAAAAATTTAATAACATTATGTTTTAGTTGTAATAGTATAGCTAATTTTGAAAGAGAGTGGTGGGAATGTTTTTATAAAGAAATTATTAGAAGAAAAGGAATTTATTAATGAAAATCATTGGAATTGTTGGAAGCAGAACACGTAGTACTTCAATTGTATTCTCAATAATTGAAAAAAAATTTTTAGAATTATATGAAGATGGGGATTGGATTTGTTCTGGAGGATGCGGGCAAGGTGCAGATAAATTTGCCGAACAACTTGCTAAACAAAAAGGGGTTCCTATATTAATATTTTATCCTAATTATAAAAAATATGGTGTTCCTGCTACATTCATTAGAAATTCTGAAATAGCTAAACATTCTAATATTCTGATCGCTTGTGTTTCTCATGACAGAACAGGAGGAACAGAAGATACAATTAAAAAGTTTTTAGCTGAAAAAGAAAAAGAGAAATTATACCTATTATAGGGAGAATAAAGAATGAGTAAGATTAAATCTTTCGAAAGAACTAAAGAGCAAGAATCTCAATTAGGAAAGAAGGAAGGTGTTAAATTTGATACAAACAAAGAAAGATTTGATTTAATTCCTGGGTATCCTCTTGATGAGTTAGCAAAAGTATATACTTATGGATGTATAAAGTATAATGATGATAACTATTTAAAGGGAATGAAATGGAGAAAAATTATTGGGTCTCTTTTTAGACATTTATGGAAATGGACTCGAGGGGAAAAAATAGATAAAGAATCAAATTGCCATCATTTAAGTATGGTTGTATGGCAATGTTTTACACTTATGATGTATGAAAAATATAATATTGGTATAGATGACAGAAATCCTTATCATCTGGATATGATGAAGAAAGAAAAACAACGAAAACTTATTGAGAAATGGAAGTTATTATAAGAAGAAAAATTAAAGGAGAACGGCCATGAAAATGAAAAAAGTAATTGAAATAACAGCAGAATCTTATCTTGAAGAGCAGTGTGTATTGGCAAGATTTCCTGATTCTATTTGGATAAATCTTGGAGAAAATAGAACAAAATTTTATATAAAATATGAAAAGTTGAAAGAAGTGCAGAAATTTTTAAAAGATGAATTGAAAGGGGAACAGCTGTGAATTTAAAAGAATATCTCAATTCAATTCCAATGCCTAGTATAAAAACAAAACATAAAGAAAAGGAGAAAGAAATGACCGAGAAAACAAACATGATTGAAAAAAATGAAAATATTAAACCACAACAAGTAGAAGCAAACACAGGAATTACGAGCGCCGATGGTTTTAATCCATATTTTATTGCTAAAAAATTAATTGAAGATCGAAAGTTGTATGGAAACAGAATGGGAATTAAAGATGATTTGTGTAACACAAATTTAATCTCAAAAAATTATAGCCCGATGTTTATAAGAAAATTTAATTCTACTGCACTTACAAACTGGCCCTTATATGTGAGTATGATCTGTGACGAAGATGTAAGCGATATTGATAAGGTTGTAAATGGAGCATTGAAGGCTTATGAAGACGCAGGATTGATTGGAAATAACCTTCAAAGTATGAGAAATTTAACAGGGATTCTTTCTGAAACTTTATCAAAATATTACAATAGTAAAAAAGAAAATTGTGTGGAAGGTATTGCTATTACACTATATATTGACAAGGCATACATTCAAAACTTTTCGGGGGATTACATGAATTGCTTTTTGGTTAGAGAAGAATATACGGCAGCTCTCAATATGATGACTCAAATTTGATAAGGAGAAAAGTAAGAAATGCAAATATGTGATTATGGCTGCGGCAAACAAGCTAAATATAAATTTAAGAATGGGGGTTATTGTTGTAGTCATAATCACAACTCTTGTTCAGGGTATGTTAATGGTATGAAAAATAGAAAACAGACTGATGAGCATAAACAAAAAAGAATAAATTCTTATATATTAACAAAACAGGCATATCCGATAAAAATATTTAATTGCTCCGAGTTGTGTTGTTATGGTTGTGGAAATGTTGCGAGCTATCAATTTAAGAATGGTAAAAACTGCTGTTCAGATGCGCATCATTTATGCCCAGAAATTAGAAGAAAAAATAGTGAAAATTCTAAAGGAAAACCAAGTGGTATGCTTGGGAAAACTCATAAAAAAGAAATTAGGGAAAAGTGGTCTAAAGAACGTAAAGGAATACCAAGACAAGATTTAAGAAAAGAGAAAGCTTTTTGTGCATGTGGCTGTGGTAATAAAGTGAATACAGCACAAGAAGGAAGGTATCTACCATATCACAAACCAAAATATATAATGACTGAAGAACATATAAAGAATTTAACTATCTCATTAAAAAACAGCGAAAAAGCGAGAGAAGTAAGATCTTCAAAAGAATACTCTGAAAAAATGTCACTTGCGACATCGGGGTCTAAAAATGGGAATTACAAAGGTTTGGATAGAATGTGGGCGTGCTATGATACTGAAAATAGTAAAATTTTATTTTGTGAAGAAACTAGAAGAGATCCCGATAATGAAAATATACTAAATGTTAAATGCACATATTGTGGTAAATGGTTTAGACCAACTGGTATACAGGTTAATAATAGAACAGTGGCATTAAATGGAATAAAACAAGGAGAACAAAGATTGTATTGTTCTCAAGAATGTAAGAATTTATGTCCTACATATAACCAAGTTAAATACCCTTCTGACTTTAAAAGACAAAATTCTAGAACTGAAGTTTCCTCTGAATTAAGAAAAATAGTATTTGAACGAGATAATTGGTTATGCCAAAAATGTGAATCTATTACAAATACACAATTAGAATGTCACCATATAGATCCCATTTCAATTGATCCAATGTTTGCTAATGACCATAATTCTTGTATAACATTATGTAAAGATTGCCATAAAGAAGTTCATATGAAAATAGAAGGATGTAAATATTCAGAACTTAGAAATTGTTTAGAGGTGAATATGATATGAAAACTAAAAATAGAGCCAGATGTAAAAAGTGTAGTGACATTATCGAATCAAAATACAGACATGATTTTGTGTCATGCAAATGTGGAGCTATATTTGTGGATGGTGGAAATGATTATTGGAGATCCGGAGGTGAGTTGGAATTATTTGAACGTATAGATGATGATGGAAAAATTATTCCGGAGACATATGTATAAAATTTAATGATGCAAATATGATACATAAACCCGTATAATGATATAAATATGATACATTAAGAAAAATAATTAAATGGAACTAAAAAAAAGCTTGGTAGCTTTTTTTGCTAGGCTATGATGTTAGGGGTAGGCCTTCGGGCAAAACCATGCCCCCATGTCTTCTGGACTTGCAGCCCTTTTCTTATCCAGGTTCCATCATAGCCTAGCAAACTGTTACGCAAACATCCATCCAGACCGCAGCCACCAGATCTCGGATTCTGTGAAGTGCTGCGGGTTGATTAATCTTTCGGAAAGATCAAACTTAGCCGTCTTTCCGAAAATAAAAAGCTCCCAACCATTGCCTGTAAATTTCATAAATCCTCCTTGGAGTTAGTGGTTTAAAAAATGAATGCTTGTTAATTACTTATTAATATATATAGAAGGAGTTATAATAATGGAACAATTTGTAAAGAAACTTTGGGGTTATGAATATTGGTTTGCAAATGTTTTAGACCACCCATTAAACTATTGCGGAAAGCTTCTTTTTGTTGAGTATGGTAAATGGTCGTCAGAAGCAAAGTATCATTATCATAAGAAGAAAGATGAAACCTTTTTTGTTTTAGAAGGAATGCTTCAACTAGATTATGTAATTCCTGAATTTAATTTTGAAACTGGAGTTGCAACTGAAAGTAGTTTTAAAACCACATATATGGAACCATTTCAAACATTTCGTGTTACTCCATTCATGAAACATAGATTTACTTCTGTTACTTTATATGGATGTAAATTTGTTGAAGTTTCAACCTTTCATTCAGATGAGGATTCTTTTAGATGTTATTATAATACTGAAATTGGAGATTGGGTTGAATGAAAAAACCAACTGAAATAAATATACTTGGTACTGTTTACTCAATTACTTATATTAATAACCCAGCTGATGTTGACCCAGAATTAAGAGAAGTTTTATGGGGGCATATTGATCATTATAAAAGAGAGATAAGAGTATACGATAATAAAAGAAGTTTAATTGATATTTTGAAATGCATAATGCATGAAGCTCTCCATGTTATTAATGATGAACTACATCTTAAAGCTTTTGCTAAAGATGAGGATGCAAATGTAGATAATGAATTAGATACTTTTGCAACTATTTTAATTGATACAATGGTTAGAAATAGTTGGATTGTTTTAGAAGATGGGTAAGATTTATAAAAGAACAATATATTGGGTTAGTACTAGAAGAGCATGCGGGGCATTGGCAATAGATCAAGATGGGTATTTATATGAATTAGATACTTGTCCTTATTACAAAAAGATGTTCAAAGGAAAAAGATTTTCTGAAATAATGACATATTTAAAAAGCAAAAATTATTTAATAAGCTGTAAAGAGTTGGGAAATGATGTAGATCCATTTTGAAAGTGAGTTAGTATGAAAATTGATCCTCATAAATTTCAGAATTATAAAAATGTGTATTATAAACCAGTTTGTGCTAAGTGCGGGCTTATGGCTTTAAATAATGCAATAACTCATTGGTGTATGCGGAATGGATGTGATTATGACGAACATCCAGATTATAAGAAAAAGTTAAAAGAATTAACTGGATTTGATAGAGGAAAGTATAACCGATAAAATTTGTATCATTAACCCTGTATAACTATATAAATTTGTATCATTAAAAATTCAGGAGGGAAATAGAATGGCAAATTTTGATGAAGCTTACGAGGTTACTATGCGCGCAGAGGGAGGCTACAGCTGTGACCCGGATGATGCTGGTGGGGAAACATATAAAGGTATTGCAAGAAGATATAATGGTGATTGGGAAGGGTGGATGATTATTGAAGCTTATAGAGATAGTGCAACATTTGAACAAGATTTAGCCAATGATTCAATTCTTCAAAATTTAGTTAAGAAATTTTATAAACAAAAATATTGGGATGTGAATCTTCTAGATGAATTTAAGTCTGAATTAATTGCTAAAGAAATGTTTGATACTGGTGTTAATATGGGAGTAAGTCGTGCAGCAGAATTCCTACAAAAGAGTTTAAACCTTTTGAACAAAAATGAAAAAATATATGATGATTTGGTTGCAGATGGTAAGATTGGAAATAAGAGTATGAATGCTCTTAAAATT
>Ga0315288_10013474_pt1 | contig 10237 bp, 6 predicted proteins | sample YL17G11_20_MG_FD_203454 | JGI IMG/M metagenome (GOLD analysis project Ga0315288, IMG submission 203454) | Sediment microbial communities from Yellowstone Lake, YNP, Wyoming, USA - YL17G11_20 | ecosystem: Environmental > Aquatic > Freshwater > Lake > Sediment | place: USA: Wyoming | collected... | reverse complement strand
ACCATGGAAGAGATAATTTACAGGCTAATCCAACCAGAATAGAATCTAAGGCAAGAACTTGGGACGGTACTCTCAGAAAGAATGTTGTGGCTACCAAATATGTATATTCGTGTAATTGGTCCATGACACCCACCATTATGTCAAAGTTAGCAGACTATGATTCTAATAATCCCACCCTAACATATACTGCAGAAGACGTAAAACTCTTTTATCAGAACAACCCCGGCCCATTTGTATTAACTCTGCTCTTTGATGGAGCACCGACAACTGTTAACGTAATGGCATCTTCTTTTACATATACTATCAATAAGAGGATCCCAGTAACACCGGCCTATGACCTAGTAGATATGTCTATTGAACTAGAGGAAATTTAATGCTAGGGGCACAGGCAGAGATTGACTATCTTGACCAGAACTACGAAATAGAGTACGAAAAGCGCATGATGGCCGAGTGGAATATGAATGTGTATTATGATATTGTTCCAACTACCAAAACAACTAGCATAAACGGCAAACTTCTCTATGGAAGTGACCTGCCAGACTATTACTTTACCAACTGGCCACTAGATGTTGTAACCAAACCCAGAAGGCCGGGAAGTGGATACTGTAAACTCAGATATGTCACCCCCAGTGCTGGAGCTATGTACTGGCACAATAGTCAGAACTTAAATATTCTTGGTGACCCATATTATTTCAATCAAACGGGGATAACATATACATTAAAGCCTAGGGCCTACTACAATAGATCTGTCGATAAATATAAGTATTTCACTCAGGAAGTACAACCAAAACACCCAAATTATGTAGATCCCATCATTACCTATGACACTACACTTAGAGCCCTATCTCTAAATAAACTAGTAATAGGCTTTGAAATAAGTCAGGGCAGACCAAGTAATTTTGCCATTAAGTTATTTGGATCATCTTGGGCTACGATTTTTACCGGAACTAACGCCGACATAGATAGCAGCGGAAGAGTTATACTATATTGGAATGGATCTAGTTGGACAAAAACACCAGTCACAAGTCCATCTATCAATGTAAAGGTGGGAAATATAAGTAAGATTTGGGTAGATGTCACCTCTATGTATGGGGAAAAATTGCAGAATGGGATTCCCACCCCAGACTCACCGTATATGAATCTTATTGAAGTATCTCCTAGAATTGAACAGGACATGACGCCTTATGTAAGGGACTACTCATGGGATAATAATTTCTCTGAATCAGATCCGGTAGCACCAATTGGTACGGTCAGCTCTGGAAGTGGGACCATTACATTAGATAACACTGAAATAGTTAACCAGGGGCATATCTTTGAGGAGCTTGATCCAACAACTATTAATCTAGGGTCATTAGCTAAACAGCATGCCAAATTTACTTGTGATATCAGATTAGCTAGATCTGGATCCAGCACTTGGTACCGCCAATTTACTGCCTATGCTCAAAACTGGAAGGCATCCGGCCATGGAGATAGTGTCTCCGTTGATTTGCTAGACTACTCCAGTTGGCTTCAGGTCGAGCAGGCCCCGGAAATTGTATTGCATAGGGTAACGCCCTCGGCTGCGATATGGAGGCTGCTTGATGCGGCGGGATATAGTAATGTTCAAATAAGGGCTATGCCTAGCGAGGCATTACTAGATACTACACTGTCTGGCAATCTAACAGGACCGGCGGAACCTCAAATGGAATGGTTCTTTGCTTCCAATGAACAAACTATTTGGGACGTAATAAAAGAAATATGTCTATCTCACCAGTATGCTGTATTTGTTGATGAGAATAATATCATTACAATATGCACAAAGAACTATCTATACCAAGATCCTACGGCTATTACACCTACATGGACATTTAGAGAGACTAAATCTGGAGCGAGTCTGCCAAACTATACGGATCTGGAGAGTTCTACGACAGAACCTCTTAATAAGGTCTCTATTAAATTCCATCCACATGAAAGATCTACGAGTAATGATCCGGGAAAGTCTCTAAATAGTTCAATCAAAACCAATAATATAGATTCAACCCAGCAATTATGGAGGCCGGATCCAGGCATTTTGCTAGGTGTGGTAGATTATGTTGGAGACATAACTGCAACAATGGGAACTGTCCATGGTACCGGTACAGGAAGCCCACATCTGCGTCTGGGAGAAATGTATATAACTGTGGACTCGACCATCTATAATCCTGTTAGGTGGGGATGGGACTCTGAGTACTTTCTAGTAGACAGAGAAATTATTAAATATAGTGGTCTAGAATTCACATATCAAAGTAAGACCATCGTTAATGGCCAATATGTCTGGAAATATTTAGTGGCTAAAAATCAAGTAGAGTATGAGCAGGTATACGCGCTCGCCGTTCCAGGAAGTAACGTATCATTTACAGGCAACCTGTGTAATATAGAAAGAGCCCAATTTGGGACAACAGCCGTAGCTCATAATTCGCTTAAGAGTATATTTACTAGTTCCCCATCTACTGGATGGAGAAAGTCAACACCATCCAATGGAATTGCAATAACTAGAGATCCCATTACAGATGACGGATATTTAATTATAAATGGACAGAGCACTACTACGTCCATGCAAACCATAACCTCAATCACTAAAACATTCAAAAATGGAGGGTATTTCTCAGCTAGAATGCAAATTTCTCCATCCAGTAAGAGTCTCCCAGACTGCTTGGGCATAGTAAAATTTGCTACAGTCAATGCTTCCACCGGTAATATTACATCTGGGTACTATGCGGAGGTACAATCAATAGCTGCTTCCAAACAGAATACGGCATCGTCTGTTGTTAGGCTATATAAAATATTAGGCGGAGTAGTTGGTGCCGATCCGGTAGCGAGTGTATTCGTTAATATCCCAAGGGGAAGGTGGTTCTATCTAGCAATAGGCCATAGGCCGGGAGCAACTACTGGAACTGAATATATTAAGGTATACTTAAACGGAAAAAGTGTTATTTCCTACGTAGCCCCGGCTGGGGACGGAATACTAAAGTCCAATACTACCAATGCCTTAGCCGTAAGACTTAGCACGCATGCCTTAGTAGACTTTGTATCCTCCACTGGAGCGGTTTACTCAGATGTAGAAACAGCCTATATTAAAACAATGGGCAGCTATATATCCGGAATCTTTGACTCGGATAGAGGTCAGGCAACCAGCAAATACTTAGATAGCCTAGAGGCTGCAGAGCTAGAGACATTTGATAACAAATGTAGACAGATCTATATAAAGGATATACGGTTTGATCACGGGCCCGCCCTGTCTACAGATATTACCCTGGCCCCTCCGGGAACGGCATCATATGATTCCGAAAAGGGTTGGATAGCATACGAATCGGAAACAAATGGACAACTAGTGGCGGGGCCATATAGTGCTCAAGTAGCAGTTTGTAATACATCACCCAGACCAGTAGTCCTATCTAGAAATAATGAAAACTGGCCTTTCATATCCGGCTATGTAGTGATGGAATATACCGAGCAGCAGGTAGAAAAAGAAGATAAACTATCCATTGGACGTATTGGAGAGCATAAATATGATGTTAGTCCAAAGTGGGTAACCAATGAATATACCGCAAAGAATATGGCAGACTGGGTTATTACCAAATGGTACCAGGGTGTTATTACCGTTACGGTTACCTCCTTCCCCAATCATCTGGTACAATTAGGTGATACCGTACAACTTTTGTGTCCTGATAAGGGATATGATACATCTGATTATTTTGTAGTCTCAGCTATTTCTAGAGCATGGTCAGATGGTCTGGACTCAACATTTACATTAGTACAACTACCACCAAAGAGAGTAGGTAATTAATATTCCAGAAAGTAGATTCTTTGCCAATAGAATAATCTGGGACGATGATGATATCCGAGATATTCAGAGACGAACGGCAGAACTCCAGGCTCAGCCTACCTATGATGCTCTATATGATCCGGGTAATTCTGGAGAGGTACCTGTTGTGCCTGTCCCGCCTGTGGAACCACCACTACCACCACCTGTTCAAACATTGCCGTATCCCTGGCCTATACTGATTAAGTCCACAAATTATGTATCTGACTCGCTAGGTAATCCGGCGGCAGATGTAGTTATTACATGGGCAGATGTTGAAGGTGCTGCGAGCTATGAAGTGCGAATCAGCAAGTTGTAATTTGGCCCATTGGAGGATATAATAGTGTTATGAGGGGTATATATGTATTCAGGAGCGGAGCTACAGAACTATATAGATCCGAGAATCTAATTACTACCGCCGGTAAGCAAATAATAGCTAACTATCTGTCTCAGAATGGACCTCCATGGTGCGGAGCCATAGCCATTGGATCAGGAACAACGGCAGCATCAACTGCTAATACTAGACTTGAGTTTGAGTATTATAGGGCAACTATGGGTGCCAGGGCTGTAAATTTTGGCGGTGGAGCGGGTGGAACCCATAGACTAATATTAAAAGCTACCCTCCCAGAACTGCTAGTAGGAAGTGTCCGAGAGGTAGGTATATTTCCTGGAATGACAAATTTAGCAGCCGGGCTGGGCCAAAGCACACTAGTCAGTAATGCCACATCACCAGAAGGATGGCAATACTATAATGGATCTGCGTGGGACGTAATAAATACGACTCCAAATACTACCTTCAATAGAGTCGGCAAGGATTGCATAACTATGCCTGCAACTGCTACTCCTACGAGATATAGGCTTCCTGCATCCGGCCTAGACTTCTCACAATATTCTGCAAATGATGTATTCACATTCACCACCATTTGGGATACAAATAAGCCAACCAGTATAGAGATCCGATTTGTCTCAGACTCAAGCAATTACTATGCCTACAATGTTCCGGTTACAGATATATTACATACTACTACATCAACATATCGAGTAGCCTCGATTGCCAAATCACTATGGGTCGCCACCGGAGCTCCTTCATGGTCCATGATTACCTCCATAGAGGTAATAGCTGGCAGAACATCCGGAGCATCCAACTTATACTTAGATGGAATAAGAATAGATGATACAGATACGATTAATTCTGATTACAGCCTTGTATCAAGATCTGTTTTGACTACTCCAATTACTAAACTTACTGGAAGCGAAATGGATATCGAATACTATGTGGACGTATAATGGATTACCTTCTCAGTAATCTTATTCCGGCCACAGCCATAAATCCTGGACCAACATATGCCGTTCAAGTAAGATCCATCGGTTCGGGGAAGATATCCGAATGGTCTCCTGTCTTTAAATTTACTATAGCCGCAGATACAACTCCTCCAGTTAAGGTTCCATCTACGCCAACTGTAACGACTAGAGTAGGCGATATGAATGTAGCATGGGATGGCTTAGATAATGCAGCAGGGCAGATGGATCCAGACTTTGATAGAGTTGAGATTCACGTTAAATCTAATGATAATTCGGCATGGACTACAGATGCTACAACATATAGAGGGTATCTAACACATAAGGGTTCGTATCCAGTATCAGATCTAGCATATGGTCCAACTTGGTATGCTCGGCTAGTTCCTGTAGATAAATCTGGAAATAAGGGTACGGGCTCTGCTACATCTTCTGGAGTAATAATCCAGGGAGCTGGCACACCAGTTATTGGGCCAGGCGATATTACTCATACTATGATTGGCAATGATGCTATTTGGTCACCCCAAATACTGGCGGGTGAGGTAAAAACAAATAACATTGGAGCGGGCGAAGTAAGAGCAAATAATATTCTGGCCGGTGCTATAACAACAGATAAGATTCAGGCCGGGCAGGTAAGCACAGACAAACTTTCTATTGGAACAGTCTCAACAAATAGAGTTGCAAACCCAATGTTTGAAGAATTCAATACTCTTCCATCTACTGGACAACTACCCCCAGACGGAGTATACATTCAAAGTACTTCTATCCATACACGAGCATGGACCCTAAGCCTAACCACTGGATCAACAGATCAAGCAGAAACACACGTTGGTCTTGGCACAGTCACCGTGGGATCTCATGGAGTACCGGCCATGGCTATGAACGGAAGATGTAAGGTTATGATGCCGTGTAGTTCTCTCACCAAGGGTTCTACGATTAAATCTGATAATATTAGCACATGGGTAAATGAAAAGTTGATGGTAGGTGGATCATTCTATACCAATGGATTTACCGTAGCGGCAGCCACAACCGCTGCCCTTCCGACCTATACAACTGCAGGAGATGGAGTATTGACTGCATCAGCTAGTGGCATATTAACCATAGATGACATAACCTTCCCATTCGCAGCAACTAGTTCAAATGTAGACTCCGTTTTAATTAAAAATGAAAACGCTGCTCCGGCTAGAAATGGAATATACAAGGTTACACATGGAGGGTCTGCAACGGATAAATGGATACTAACAAGGCATGAAGATTGGCAGTATACAGGAGACTTTAGCACAACATATCTAAGACCGGTATATGTTTCTTCCGGGACGGTAAATAGTACTGACGCGAATCTTCTAGAATGGTATTGCTCCACTGTAGCAACACCCGAAACTAGTCCAATTACATGGACATCCAAAGAAGTACCAAAGGTTAAGTTAAGCATAGATGCCTTTAATTCCGGAGGAGGTCTGATCTCCACCACTAATACCATATTAAATAATAATGGCACAGACATACATGGCATGTACGTGTATGGAAAATACACCTCTTCTAATCCATTAGAGATCATTACTCCATATACCGTTCCAGCCACAGGATATTTTTTGAGTACTACCTATACGGCATATGGTTCATCATCCTTAACTCAGATGTATGCCGACGGTATGAAAATAGTATCTACTGGAAAGCCTACCTCTGAATTAACCGCCGCCGGTCTAAGAATGTTTGATGAAAATGGCCTTACAACTGTATCACTATCATCGGGCGGAAAAGATGTATTTACCGTATCACAATATCCGGGGGGTACCCAAGTAAACACTGCAAAAATTTCTTCCGATGGTACGGTGTCAGGAGTAGTTGGAGCCTTTGGATCAATAACGCTAGATGGAATGGATCTTGAATCTCAGCTAATAGACACTGGGCCTAAGGGGGTCATTGCTCGTGCTGTATTTACCGGTTTATCTACCTCTACCACAGGTTCTGGAACCAATCTTGCAAAAATTCTAGATATGTCGGTGGAGGTTGTAGCTGGGAGATCATATAGAATTACCACTAGCCCAACATGGATAGTAGGGGTTAGTGGAACATTATCGTTTGGTGGACTTAGAGTTTACTATACCACAAACGGATTAACCCCTAATCCTGCTGCTCTGGACCCCGTGATTGCAGCCACAGGTACCGATACCTTTCCAATAACTAACCAGCAAGTATCTATATCTATTGACGGGATGTACCATGCAGATTTTTCTGGAACATTAAAGCTGGGACTTTATGTATTTGCAGGTGGTACCTATGTGGCTCGCATTAATACAAATGGGCAGCCGGGGTACGACTTGAATATGGTGGTAGAAGATATTGGAGTCTCCCCCGCAGTTAGCATCGGCACTGGCCTAAGAAAGTTTACTACCGCCTGGCCCTGTCTCTGGTCTGGGACATATTCACAGGCCGGAACTATTATGAATGACTCAGGATTTACTGGATACCAAGGTTACTATGATTCTACATATGATAGACGAGCAGCGATGTTTGGTTTTACTGGGGTTGCCGCTACATCTGGAGAGACTGGTAAGACGATGGCTCAAGCACTGTCTAGTTCATCTGGAAACTCTTCAGTTTCGATTGAAAAGGCTGAGATATTCCTTCACAATGTAGACTGGGCCGGTAAATCCTCAGGAACCGCATACATTGCCGTTCATAATAACCCCACGGCATTAAGACCGGCAACATTCTCATATAACTCTGCCTTCGTTCACCAATATGTGAAAACTTGGGCGACAAATGTTGGAAAGTGGGTAACACTGGGAGTTCCCCTCCAATCTTGGAACCCTGATACACCACTTGCAGTAGATAGGTCGAATGGAATAGTTCTTCATGTTCTATCTAATGACCCACAATATGTCGGAAGATTCTATGGATCAAATGGCGGAAAATACCGTCCCCAGCTAAGACTTACCTATACCAAGGTATGATACAATTGACCTATACAGATAGGATCTTTATGTTCAAACGTAAGAAACCAGTCACAGTATCAGATATTAGACATAAGGTGAACTGGCCTGATGGTCTATTTATAATGACTGAGAATGATATATGCTGGCATATTACCAAAGGAAAAAGATATAAAGTATTTTCTGATAGAGCATTGGATAGTTGGCATCCTCTCCCTATTTCCGGGTCACTTATTTCATTAGCCGGGCACCCATATGGAGGTATTCTGGGATTTCGTCCCGGTACGGTGATTGAGGATCTATCTAGTGGTATAATATATCTGATATCGAATAATAAAAGGAGGAAGATAACCAATCCAGATGTTCTTCTCATGCTAGGATTACCGATAATAACGGTATCAAAGGCTGAGGCAGATATACATGAGGATGGTGAATCATTAGATGACCTTTAATAATATCCCGGTTCTGGGCGGCGGTGCGATTATAGATTATGATATTCTTAATGCCTTAGACCAGAATGATCAATGGTTGTATACACATATACCCCATGTAGCCTTTACCCAGGATAATGCTCCACCAGAATATATTAATACCAGTGCCAGTAATATGACCTATAGCATGATGGTTCAGGGCGGTACATTTCTTGGCGGCAATATGACAGGGGTATCACCCCAACTTTCAGTAAAGTTTCAGCATGCTCACACCGGGGCCACCCTTCCAGTAGTAACCGCCACTTGTCAGGTGGGGGTAACTAATACTACCCATGCAGGATTGGTGAGTATTATGGATGTGACTAGTACAGGATTTAAATGCCAGGTTTTTATTGTTGGACCGAACGCTGCTACAACAACTTGGAGTAATCCCAGGATCCACTGGCAAGCATTGACTATTACAGGGGTTCCATAAATTAATAAGTAAGGATGACATTTGCGACATCACCAACGCCGCAAACGAGCGGTGTACCAGGGAGATAATATAACCAAAGACGCCCTCCTGGAGATGTTTGAATACATATGTCAGATTTGTAAGGGTACTATCGACCCCTGGGTAAAGCATCCAAGTAACGATAGTGCAACAATTGAACATGTGATACCATTGAGTAAGGGTGGACTTCATATATGGTCAAACGTGGTCCCGGCCCACCGAGGATGCAATAGAAGCAAAGGCGATCTACTACCAGAGGAGTACGAACTAAAACTTGCACAGAGAAACAACTAGACAGATCTACCCGGCTATGGTAGACTGGTATGACCTACCGAGAGGCTTAGTATGGCAGACCTAAAATATTTAGCATGTAGTGACATACAATTTCCACTACATGATCCACGCGCTGTTGAACTTTGGATGAAGGTTCTGAAAAAGTTCCAGCCAGACCTAGTAGACCTAGTGGGTGATCTAGATAATTCAGATTCAGTGAGTAGGTGGGCTGTTGGCCATGAGAAACTTGCCCCTGTCAGCGATGACGGAGCAAGAGATACACAATCTTTTTTGGCTGATATACGAGCAGCTTTGCCAAATGCAGACTGTCACCTTTTTGACGGAAATCATGGATGGACCCGCCATGAGAAATACCTAAAGGAAAATGCCCCACAGTATATGGAGTTTGTATCTGCTGACACTCTGTATAAATATAGTGACTCTGGGTTTACATTCCATGCCTATTCAGACCTTCCAACAAATAGATTCCACGATATGTACGTTCACCACGGCCAGGCAATCTCAAAACATGCTGGTGGATCGGTCCAGGCAGATATGGATAGCTGGGGGGTCTCATTGATTAGAGGCCACTCACATAGAATAGGGTCATACCGAAAGACATTTGAGCTGACAGGCCGGTCTCTTGAGGGATACGAGATAGGACATCTTATGGATATTAAACAAGCCGACTACTCAAATCAGCGTAACTGGCAACAGGGGTTCATTTACGGGTTTATATCTGAGACCGATCACCACCTCACGCTTGTCCAAATCAAGGACAATGTTTGCTATGTTGACGGAAAACGCTTCCAATCATGACCAAAATATGGTATGATTGGAGAACAACGAGTAATCGGGAGGAGGTAAAAAATAAATGTATAGTACTCAATGGTTGGTTACAGCGGCAGTTGTAGGATCGGTTCTTCTAACGTCCGTATTCAAGCAGGTTGACTTCTCAGCTAGGATTAAATCCCTAATTGCGGTAGTC
>Ga0315288_10013472_pt1 | contig 10239 bp, 8 predicted proteins | sample YL17G11_20_MG_FD_203454 | JGI IMG/M metagenome (GOLD analysis project Ga0315288, IMG submission 203454) | Sediment microbial communities from Yellowstone Lake, YNP, Wyoming, USA - YL17G11_20 | ecosystem: Environmental > Aquatic > Freshwater > Lake > Sediment | place: USA: Wyoming | collected... | reverse complement strand
GGGTTGGGACTGGGCGCCTGCTGGATAAATCCCGGGGGCAATGACGCCGCCGTGCGAGAGCTTCTGCATATTCCACAGGGCAAAGAGCTGATATGTGTCCTGTCTATCGGCTACCCGGCACAGAAAGGAGCGAGCCAGCGGCGCAAATTGAACGACATCGTGCACATGGAGCAGTACGGGAACCGGACGGAAACACAAACTGCTGAATAGCGTGCAGGAAAGCGGCCAATTTACCGTCTATCCCACCCGGAGATTTTCAAGCTGGACCTTACGCTGTTTACGCCCGCCAAAAACCCATTCGCTTGCGGAAAGAATTTCAATGCCAGCTATGTGTCCTTCGGCGTCATAATCAATGGCAATATCTTCATCAAGACGCTTTGTCGTAACCGTGGTTGCCTTCAATTCGATGTATAGTGCGTCTGCACGAGCGTCGTATTTAACTTTCATTTGAGCTCTCTCCTAAAAATAGTAGGCGTAGACGGGAATGACAACAGTCACATCTGTTTCCTCTTTTATTATGGGCACAACTTGCTTGGTAGAATATAGCTTGCCGTTCCAGTAGTTATTATACGTGAAGTTCTTAACACACTCAATCCGTCCGGCTCTGGCGGACGCCCGTTCCCCACTCATGACCGCTTCCACAACCTCGGCTTCCATTGCTCCTCTCCTTTTAAGGTTGTCGACCGCATGATGGGTGAATACTGTTTCCGAAGGCATAAATCCCTGCCAATTTTCGAGTTTGGAGAATGGCAACGGGGGGACTTCCTCCCCTTCGGGATTCCGCCCCCCCCCGAGTGACCGTTTTCAGATTGCGGGAGATTAGCCGATGTCAGCTACTTTATCCGCCGCCGCCAGGCCCAGGGTCTCGTTAACCCCGTCCTCAATCATCGAGGCGCGGGCATCCCGGAAAAGCTTCTCGATGACAAACTCCTTGGAAGTGCCATACCCACCGAAAATCTGCAACGCCATGCTGGAAACCTTGAACGCCGCTTCCGTACAGAATACCTTCGAAGCGATGGAATAATGGAGGGCCGGCACCATGCCCGCCCGGGCGTAGAGAATAACTCGCCGTGATAGCGCGCGTGCCGCCTCCACCAGCTCGAACATTTCGAAAATGCGGGATTTGACACTCTGGTGTTCGATGATAGGCCGCCCGCCCTGCACTCTCTGCTTGGCATAGGCAAGCGCCTCATCAAAGGCCGCCGCCGCCAGACCAGTAAATATACTACCCATGCCGGCATTCGCCGAGGCAAGAGTAGCTTCGGCAATCATCCGGTACATCATCGGATCCGTAATGAAGAAAAACTCTTTCGGCACCTTCACGTTATCGAAGAAAATCTCACCCTGGTTCAGGGCGCGCTGACCGATCTTGTTGAGTGGCTTGCCGCGAGAAACACCGGGCAGGTTCAGCGGCACCACCGCAATACCGTTGGCGGTCATGCCTTTAGCGCGGTCGAAGGTGACAAAGAGCGCCGCGTGGGAAGCAATACTGCCGTTGCTCACCCAGGACGCCTTCTGCCCGTTGATGATGTAGTGATCGCCTTCTTCAATCGCCACCACCTGTGGCGCTACCTTCGGGTTGCCCGCATTATCTCCTTGCCAGAGAATCCAGTCACTGCCGTGGTCCGGTTCGGTGATTGCCCAGCAGCCCGTCCATTTCGCCTGGGTGTCATCGCAGTACGCCTTGACCCACTCCAGCAGTTCCGGCTTCTGTGACATCAGCGCAAAGTTGTACGGAAAGCCGTGGCACCCCAACGAAATCGCAAAATCGGAGGAGGCATAGCCTTCCTCTTCCGCCACCAGCACCCCTGTCATGGCATCCAGTTCCAGCCCGCCAACAGCCTTCGGCATGCGCATCTTGTGATAGCCAAGTTCATACGTCTTGCGCATAACCTCCCAGTACAGTGAGTCCTTGGCAATGACATCGCGCGGGTCGGCCAGTTTGTCCAGTTTTACAGACGCCGGCCGCCAGACATTCATGAAAAACCGGCGTGCTTCATCACGGATTGCCTTCTGTTCATCGGTCAGACTCTGATCAAGCTCAATTAGCCCCATTACGCTCTCCTTTTCTTTTTTCCCGCCCGCCTGCAGCCCATTTTGTGCGGGATGAATTCGTCAACGAATATACCGTTTTCGTATACCTTTGTCAAGCCGTTTTATGTCAAGTAATTCCTCCCTTACGCTTATCCGCTAATTGACACCAGCCTGATTTGGGGCTAGTATAATGTCGCCATTCCTCAGAAAAAACCAGGGAGGGACACATTATGAAAGCCGCTCTCATTTACGCACCGCGTGACATCCGTGTCGAAGAGGTGGAAACCCCCAGACCCGGACAGGGCGAGGTCGTCCTGCGGGTCAGGGCTTGCGGCATCTGCGGCTCCGACCTCCACGAATACAAACTGGGAAAATTTCCCGAGCTGGGTATTCCCGCCGGCGTGGGGCGCATTATGGGGCACGAATTCAGCGGCGAGATTGCGGAGATGGGACAGGGAGTGGAGGGGTTGAAAATCGGCGACCGTGTCATCGCCATCAGCTACGGGGCGAACGCCGAGTACGTCAAAATTTCAGCCATGGCGCGCCCGTTGATCCTCCCCATTCCCGATTCGCTAAGTTTTGAAGAAGCCGCCACAAACGAACCGCTGGCAACCTCTCTGCACGGCGTCAATTTGGCCGCCCCTAAAGACAATGAAACAATCGTAATCATGGGATGCGGGCTGATAGGACTGGGGGCACTGCAAATCCTGAAAGCCACCAGCAAAGCCCGGGTGGTGTCAGTCGATGTCTCGGAAAAGCGCCTCGACATGGCAAAGAAAATCGGGGCCGATGTCCTGGTCAATGCCGCCAAAGAAGACCCCTACCAGAGCATGCTCAAATTGACCGGCAGTACGCAGGTCCAGTTCCTTGACTACCCGCTATCCGGCGTGGATACGGTTATCGATTGCGCCGGGTACAGCGCCGAAAACACAGCCCAGCCGCCCCTCTGGCAGGCACTGCTAATGGTCAAACAGAACGGCAAGGTGGTTGAAGTAGCCGTCTTCGAAAAACCCGTTGAGCTCGATATGAACGTCATCATGAGAAAGAACATTTACCTTACCGGCTCGTGGGGCTGGAACCCGCTTGAGTTTGTGCATGCCCTGGAGCTGATGAAGTCCGGCAAGGTCAACAGGAAGCCGTTGATTACCCATACATTCCCGCTGGAGAAGGCGAAACAGGCTTACGAGACCCAGCTTAACGCGCGCGAGGCAATCAAGGTCGTTATTACCCCGTAGCGGGGCATGCGGCAAATATTGGAAAGGGCTGACGGGGAGCTGTAACGACCGTGACCACTGCGCCATCCGGAGTCTCGAAGGAGAATCTTTCCGCCCGCCCGCGGACAACCTGCCGGGCAAGCTGGCTGGGAACGCTTGACTACTCGACCGCCTATGACCTGCAAACGCGGCTCTGGCGAGAAAAGCTCAACGGCCGCGCCGAAGACACGCTCCTCATGCTCGAACACCCGCCCACGCTGACGCTGGGGAAATCCGGCAAGCTGGAAAACCTGCTTGTCACGCGGGAAGAGCTTGCCAGCAGGGGCGTTTCCCTATTTTTCACCGACCGCGGCGGCGATATTACCTACCATGGTCCGGGGCAACTCGTTATCTACCCCATCCTTAACCTTGCCTTGCACGGCAAAGACATCCACCGCTACATCTACAACCTGCAGGAAGTCGTCATCCGGACGCTGGCGGATTTCTCCATTAAAGGTGGGCGCGACGACCGTCGTGTGGGTGTCTGGGTAGGCGAGGAAAAAATCGCCGCCTTCGGCGTGGCAATACACCGCTGGGTCACCATGCACGGGCTGGCTTTGAACGTCAACCCGGTAATGGAGCACTTCCGCCTGATAAACCCGTGCGGCATCCGGGACAAAGGTGTTACTTCGCTGGCGAAGCTACTCGGCCGGGACGTACCGGTGAAAGACGTGGCGCAAATGGCCGCCGGTCACTTTTCTGCTGTCTTCAACACCGCCATCGAATGGGTCGCCGCCGAATCATTATGAGAAAGACTTATGCCTGAACGCTTGCCCGCCTGGTTCAAGAAAAGAATGCCGCCGCCCGGCGTCATGGCAGAGATGAACACTTTGCTTGGCGGTCTGCACCTGAACACCATCTGCCAGAGCGCCCTCTGCCCGAATATCGGTGATTGCTTTACACGGCACACCGCCACGTTCCTCATCCTGGGCGATACGTGCACGCGTAACTGCACATTCTGCGCCGTCAGCCAAGGCAAACCCGAACCAGTGGATATTCGTGAACCGCAACACGTCGCGGAAGCCGTGGCAAAACTCGGATTGAAACACGTTGTCATTACTTCCGTGACGCGCGACGACCTGCCCGATGGTGGCGCCGGGCATTTCGCCCGCACCATCGCCCTCCTGAAACAGGAGAACCCTGACATTACCGTGGAAGTCCTTGTCCCCGATTTCGAAGGGTCAGCGGAGGCACTTCGGAGTGTCATGGCCACCCGCCCCGATGTACTCAACCACAATATCGAGACTGTGCCGCGGCTTTACCCCGAAGTACGCCCCATGGCGAATTTCAGCCGGTCGGTTGAGCTATTGAGAGCCGCAAAAACCATGAACTCCAGCATCATCACCAAGTCCGGACTTATGGTCGGGCTTGGAGAGACACCGGACGAAGTTATTGAAGCAATGGCCGCCCTCCGCGTAGCCTCCTGTGACCTGCTCACCATCGGGCAGTATTTACAGCCTTCGCCGCGGCATCACCCCGTGGTTAGATTCATCCCGCCGGAAGAGTTCGAAGAGTTTGCGCGGCTGGGACGAAATATCGGTTTCCGCAGGGTGGCTTCAGCGCCGCTGGTGCGGAGTTCCTTTGACGCCGCGGAACTCTACGGAAAGATGAGCACGAAGAATGAATGAGCCTGTAACCGCGCCGGATATTGAAAAAGACCTGAAAGCCATCGCCGGCGACCGCGCTACTTTCAGCCGGTTCGAGCGCTGGTCCTACTCGTCTGACATTTTGCACCTGCCGGGCCCGGTCAAGGCGCTGTTCAAAGCTGTGCCCGCGGCTTTAGTCAAACCGGAGACAGTCGAGCAGGTGAGGCAGGTCCTTGCCTACTGCAACCAGCATAAAATCCCGGTCGTGGCGCGTGGCGGCGGAAGTTCTGGGCTTTTTGCCGCCGTCCCCAAACGCGATGGCGTTGTCCTCGACATGATGGACCTCAATGCAGTGCTGGAGATTGACGCGGCGCATGAAACCGTGACGGCACAGGCAGGATTAACGTGGTGGGAACTCGAGAAGAGACTTAATAAGGTGGGCTTGACTCTAAAAAGCTACCCTTCAAGCGCACGGTCGGCGACCCTGGCCGGGTGGGCGATGACAAGCGGGCTGGGAATCGGCAGTCTCAAATACGGCCCGCTGTCCGGACAGGTCGAGACGCTGGAGATAGTGCACGCCGATGGCTCGGTCAGGGAGTGCGGCAAAGACAGCGCCCGCCAGTTCTTTGAAACGGAAGGTCTGCTGGGCATTGTCACCCGGTTAACCATAAAAGTGCGCCGCATCCCGGAGAAAACCGCGCACTATCTTGTGCATTTCGATGACATCAGCAACCTATTCCGGGCGGTGCAGGCACTGGCGGGCCACCAGCCCGTTCCGTACACCATGGAGTTCTTTGACGACGGCTACCTCTCCCTGCTGAAAGCCGCCGGCTACGGCGCCGACGAACCCGCCCCGGGTTCCGGCGCTATCCTGGTCACATATGACGGCACAAAGAGCGAAATCGAGGCGGGGGATAGTCATCTGCAATCGGTCGTGAAGGAATGTCACGGTGCCATGAGAGAAGGCGCGGAAGCGCACTGGCATGAGCGTTTTGACATCCTCCGCGTGCGCCGCGCCGTGCCGAGCCTGTTCCCGAGCAGTGTCTATCTCCCCTTAGAAAAACTCAACACGTATTTTGCGCGCCAGAGGAAATTACACAAACGCATTGCCGGAACGCTCGGCTACGTAGTTTCGCCAGAGAAATGCAACCTGATGCCCATGGTCGTTACGGACGAGCGCCATCCCGTTGAATACGCATTCTCTCTGCACACGCCAAGTTCCGTCAGCAACCTGGCCATTTCCATGGGCGGCAAACCGGGTGGCGGCGTAGGAGTGTGGAATACACCCTACCGGCGGCATATCCTGGGCAATGACGGCCTGGAGCGCCTCAAAAACCTGAAGGTCGATTACGACGCCAACGGCATTCTGAACCCCGGCATGTGGCTTGACCCGCCGCCACTGTTTACGCCCGCCGTTTACAGGACCGCCATGCTCACAGCATCGCTCGTGGACAAATTACTGCCCGCGCCGCACAGGACTTCCGACCTGGCCGGTTTTGAAAAAGAACTGGCGGTCTGCGTGCAGTGCGGCTACTGCATGAATTACTGCCCAACGCGACTCGACTGGCTGTCAACCACACCACGGGGCCGCATCCTGGCAACCCGTGAGCTATTCCTGAGGCGACCGCAGGCCCACCGCGATTTCTCCGCCGAATTTGTCAGCCGCCTCTACCAGTGCACGATGTGCGGGCGGTGCGGGGTGGACTGCAGTACGGATATTAAGTCGCGGGCAATGTGGCTCGGCGTGCGCAGACATCTCGCCGCGAAGGGCATGGTTCCCGATAGCCTGAAAGAACTCGTCAAGCTGGTGGACGAGCACCGCAATATTGCCGGGCGTCCCAACGACCAGCGCGCCAACTGGCTTGGCAGAGCGAAGCTTCCCTACGACCTGAAAGGTAAAAGAGCGGCGCCCGTGGTCTACTTCGTCGGGTGCGTAGCATCTTTCTTCCCCATGACCCAGCCCTCCGCCCGCGCCTTCGCCCAGATTCTCAACAGGGCAGGTGTGGATTTCGCCATTGCTGGCGGGGAGGAGTGGTGCTGCGGCTTCCCCCTCATGGTTGCCGGCGATAAAGACGCCAGTAGAAAGCTCATTCAGCACAACCTGGAACGGATGAAGGACATGGGCGCACAGACAATCGTGATGACATGCCCCGGCTGTTACAAGGTATGGAAACACGAATATGAAGAGATTATCGAAGAGCGCCATCCTTTCACCGTGCTCCATTCCACAGAGTTCATGGCTAGTTTGATGGGGCAGGGCAAACTGAAAACAGGCCGTCTTGAGGCAAAAGCCACTTACCATGACCCGTGCGACCTCGGCAGGAACGCCGGGCTTTACGACGAGCCGCGGTACATATTGGGCAGAATCCCGGGGTTGGAAATTGTAGAACTGGAAAGCAATCGGGAATACTGTACCTGCTGTGGCTCCGGTGGTGACCTGCTGGCATCCAACAAGGATATGTCCCTGGCGATTGCCGGGCGGAAGGTGGCGGAAATCACAGCAACCGGCGCGGCGACCGCCGTCACCGCCTGTCCGTCTTGCATCCGCGCCATTACCATGGCAAAGACCGCAGAAAAGGCAAAGCTTGAAGTGCTGGACATTACGGAGGTGCTGTGGAAAGTGGCTGTTAAAGGCGCATGACCGTTCCGTACACAGCTTTGACGTCCGCAGCGGCGGATGCTATCATTGGCTGACACCGGTCCGGCCGGGCTGAGACTGCCATGTTTAATTTCCTCTATGTAATATTGTTTTTCGTCTGTATCGGATTGGGCGCTTTCTTTGCCAGCGCCGAGACAGCCTTTATCGGCATGCAAAGATTGAGGCTGCAGCATCTCATACGGGCCGGGCATCCGGATGCGAAGGTCGTCGCCGGACTTATCGCGCAGCCCGAGAAATTCCTGGCGACAGTCCTGCTTGGCCTCAACCTTTTTGAGACTGCCGCGGCCACACTGGGCACGCTCATGGCCATATCGCTCTGGGGCACCAATCTCGGCGCTGCCCTCGCCACCGTCATTGTTACCGTGGCGACTCTCGTTTTCGCCGAGCTCATCCCCAAGAGCCTTGCCTCACGGTACGGTGAAAGGATCGCGCTGGCTTACGCGCGCCCCGTGCAGCTTGTGTCCCTCATCTTCTATCCCTTTGTATTTGTCTTGAACCACATCGGTATACGGTTCAACAGGATGGTCGGAGAAGCCACCGGCAGACCAACACTCAGCGAAGAAGAATTCCATACGGCAATAACGGTGGGACAGGCTGAAGGCGTAGTCGAAGAGCGGGAAGCAACGATGCTGCATAACGTCTTCGATTTTGGCGATCGTTCGGCGCGGGAGGTAATGGTCCCGCGCGCGGAGATTGTATTCATCGAGCAGGGGTCAACGATGGCTGATTTCTTTAAAACATACCAGCAGTCGCCGTTGTCCCGTTTTCCGGTTTACAAAGGGACCAGGGACAGCGTGGTCGGCACGCTATCGGCAAAGGATGTGCTCATGGCCCTGGCAAAGGGTGCCGGTCATGCTGCAAACATTGATAATCTCGTTCGGCCGGCCTATTTCACACCGGAAAGTAAGCCCATCAGCAAGCTCTTTGCCGAGATGCGCGACATGAACTACCATTTCTGCATTGTCGTGGATGAATTCGGGGGAACGGCCGGGGTAATCAGTCTCAGCCAGATGATCGAAGAGATTGTTGGCCCTGTCGGTGATGAAATTCGGGGCGCGGAAAGAGACTTTGAAGTCATCGACGAGCACACGTTCCAGATCGATGGCGGGATGCGCATAGAAGAGGTAAACGCGGAGATGGGCCTTCAATTGCCGGAGGGCGACTATGAGACGATAGCCGGCCTCATCCTCTACCTTCTGGGCAGAATTCCGAAACAGGGGGAGCAGCTTAAGTACAAAGGCCTGAAGATGGTCATAACCAGGATGACCGGTCGCAAGATTGAAGAAGTGCTGGTCACCAAAGAAAAGGTCAAGAAAGAGGCTGGTGAGACGGACGATATCCTAGCGGATTGACCCGACCTGAGTATCGCTTTTGAATCACCTCCGGCTCACAAGTTCAAAAAGATGGAAAACATACCTGTCAGGCAGCGGCGTGGCGCTGCCTTCGGCATAATCCGCAGCAGACCATGGCGGATTCCATTGCCTAGCGTACCAAGGTTCAAGAATGCCACTTCTTCGTCACTGGTTCTCCTATACGGCTTTGCCGCATTGATCGCCATCGGGACTGCCTTGCTGCTGTTGCCTGTGGCCACCCGAACGGGCGAATCAACCCGCTTCATAGATGCCTTCTTTACCGCAACCTCCGCGGTCTGCGTAACCGGACTGGTAGTGGTTGATACCGCCGGCCACTGGAGCCTGTTTGGCCAGGCGGTTATTCTTGCCCTGATCCAATTGGGTGGTTTTGGTTTCATGACCACGGCCACCATGTTCCTTCTAATGTTCGGGCGCAGAATCGGTCTTCGAGAGAGACTGATGGTCGGAGAATCGCTGGGAATGGAGCGGTTCGGCGGGCTCGTGAGAATCGTGTGGCAGATGGCAATATTCACCCTCATTGCGGAAGTTGCAGGCGCCGCTATATTCTATTTCTGCACATCAATCGGCACTCTTGAAATGCCAGCTTGGAAGTCTATCTTTCACACCATCTCTGCGTTCAACAACGCTGGTTTTGACCTGTTTGGCAGCTTTTCCAGCTTATCCGGCTTCCAGAAAGACCCGCCCGTGTTGCTGCTCACGTCAGCGCTTATTTTCCTCGGTGGCATCAGCTTTCTGGTCGTGATTGACCTTCTGAGAACACGCAACTGGTCGCATTTGTCACTGGATAGCAAGCTGGTCCTATCCTCGACTGGCCTGCTGCTAGCCTTGGGCACGGTGGTGTTTCTGCTGACCGAATACTCCAATCCGGACGCCATGGGACCGCTTTCTCCCGCAGAGCGAGTGCTGAACGCCTTTTTCCAATCGGTGACGGCAAGGACAGCCGGTTTCAACACAATAAACATGGCGGCTATAGGCGATTATGCCCTTTTTTTTACCATGCTTCTCATGTTTGTCGGTGGAGCTTCAGGTTCTACGGCGGGGGGCATTAAGGTCAACAACTTCAGCGTACTGCTCTCCACGGTCTGGAGCTCTTTACGAGGTAGGGAGCATCCATTGGCGTTCGGCCGCGAGTTCAATGTGCAGCAAATACACCGGGCGCTGGCCGTGGCGGTCCTTTCTCTCGGCCTGGTCTCAACCGCAGTCTTTTTTCTCACGCTGACTGATGATTTCAGATTTATCGATCTGCTTTTCGAATCGGTATCTGCTTTCGGCACGGTAGGTCTGTCAAACGGACTGACTCCGGCGCTTTCCACGGTCGGACGCCTGATCATTAT
>Ga0315288_10013471_pt1 | contig 10239 bp, 6 predicted proteins | sample YL17G11_20_MG_FD_203454 | JGI IMG/M metagenome (GOLD analysis project Ga0315288, IMG submission 203454) | Sediment microbial communities from Yellowstone Lake, YNP, Wyoming, USA - YL17G11_20 | ecosystem: Environmental > Aquatic > Freshwater > Lake > Sediment | place: USA: Wyoming | collected... | reverse complement strand
ATCCAGCACTTGCTGGTCGATCCATCGTCCGCAAAGTCGAATGGCCCCGATCACGGCGCGAAGGATGGCGGGAGGCGGGTGGGAAGTCTAGCACAAAATCTTTCAGGCAACGATCAGGCTTCAAGCACACGCACTCCAAACGCTGGCGCGACTTCTGACCAACCACCCCGAACCGAGCGTCTTCGTTGTCCCCGCGTTCCGTGAGAACCTCTTTTCTGGTCGCATTTGCCGTCGCCGTCTGTAGAGTCAGCGCCATGAACGCTTCCCAATCCCATTTGACTGATCCCCCAACTCCCGTTTCCCGACGCCAGTTCCTGAAGCACTCCTCCCTGGCCGTGGCGGGCGCCGCCGCGGCCGCGGAGCTTCCGTTCGTGCTCACGACCCACGCCGCCGCCGACACGCCGATCAAAATCGGCCTGATCGGCTGTGGCGGACGTGGCACGGGCGCGGTGCTGGACGCTCTCGGCGCGGCGACCAATGTGATCTATCCGTCGGCCGGTTACCATACCGAGGACGTGAAGAAAGGGGCCACAGTGGCCAGCAAGAACATCCAAGTGGTCGCCCTGTGCGACGTGTTCCAGGACCGGATCGACCGCTGCCGTGAACAACTGCGGAACCTGACGCCGCGGATCGATATCGCGCAGGAGATGTGCTTCACCGGATTCGACGGCTACCAGAAGCTGCTCGCCGTCCCGGAAATCAACTACATCATCCAGACCACGCCGCCGCATTTCCGTCCCCAGCACACGCTGGATGCCATCAAGGCCGGCAAGAGCGTGTTTCTGGAGAAACCCGCGGCCGTGGATCCGGTGGGCGTGCGGCAGATCCTCGAGGCGGGCGAACTCGCGAAGCAGAAGAACCTGGGCATCGTCGCCGGCACGCAGCGCCGCCACATGAAGAGCTACAACGAGACGATCAAGCGCATCCACGACGGCGCCATTGGCGACATCGAGTACCTGCGCTGTTACTGGGACGGCGGCGTGATCTGGGTGATCGAGCGCGGTTCCGGCATGACCGACATGGAGTGGCAGCTCCGCAACTGGAACTACTTCACCTGGGCGGGTGGGGATCACTATGTCGAGCAGCATCTCCATAACATCGATATCATGAGCTGGGTGATGGGCACGCACCCGATCAAGGCGTTCGGCATGGGCGGCCGCCAGGCGCGCCAGACTCCGATCCACGGCCATATCTACGATCACTTCGCGGTGGAGTACGAGTATCCCAACGGTGTGCGGATGTTCAGCCAAGCCCGGCAGATGAACGGCTGCGAGGGCAAGGTGGAGGAGGCCGCCGTGGGCACCAAAGGTTCGACCAACTGCGCCAACTGGATCAAGCCCAAGGAAGGCCAGCTCTGGCGGTTCCGCGACCCCGAAGTGAACCCCTACCAGCAGGAGCATCAGGACCTGATTGCCAGCATCCGGGCCGGCCAGCCGCTCAACGAAGCCAAAGCCGTGGCGGAAAGCACTCTGACCGCCATCATGGGCCGCGAATCGGCTTACACCGGCCAGACCATCGAGTGGGACGTGGCCATCAAGTCCGAGATGCGGTTGGGTCCGACGAAGTACGAGTTTGGCCCGCTACCGTTCCCGGAAGTGCCGAACCCGGGCAAGTACAAGTTCGCCTAGACCGGAGCAGAACAGCAGGGAAACCAGATGGACTCAGATGGACGCAGATCACGGCCATGAAACAGAACTTCACAACCTCTCGTCGGGGTTTCCTTCGCACCTCGCTCCTCGGCGGCCTCGGCGCCGTGGCGGCCACGCGTCTGGCGTCCTTGCAGGCCGTTGTGGCCACCCCGCCCGCCGCCGCACTGACACGCGTGGGCTTGACGGCCGGTGACAGCCGCGCGGACCTCGCGTTCCGGGCGTTGCAGCCGTTCGGCAAGCAGATCGCCCAGGCCATCGGCAAACGCCGCGTCGTCATCAAACCCAACAACGTCGGCATCGACATCCCGCTCTGCGCCACGCACGCAGAGACGATCGAGGGCATCCTCGAGTTCCTCAAGTCCATCAAGAAGCTGGACAACGTCGTGATCGCCGAATCCGCCGCCGCCGGGCCGACCCTCGACGGCTTCAGCAACTACGGCTACACGAAGCTCACGGGCAAGTACCCGGTCAAGCTGATGGATCTCGACCAGGAACCTTTCGACCTGATCCACGTGTTTGACGAAAAGGATTTCCGGCCCCACCCGGTCCGGATGTCGCGCGTGCTGCTGGATCCGAACAGCTACCTCATTTCCGCGGCGCGGATGAAGACGCACGACCGCGTCGTCGCCACGCTGTCGCTCAAGAACATCATCGTCGGCGCGCCGATCAAGGACCTGGGGTTTCGCTGGGGTGGCGGCAAGGCCGGCGCGAAGAACGACAAACCGATCATTCACGGCAGCGGCTTCCGGGGCATCAACTACAACCTCTTCGCCGTTGCGCAACGGTTGCACCCGCACCTGGCGGTGATCGACGGCTTCGAAGGCATGCAAGGCAACGGCCCCGTAGGCGGCACGCCGGTGGACCATCGGGTCTGCGTGGCGAGCCCGGACTGGCTGGCGGCCGACCGGGTGGCGGTCGAACTGATGGGCATCGACTACGCAAAGGTGGGCTATCTGAACTTCTGCGCCGGCGCAGGTCTCGGTCAGGGCGACCTGGCGAAGATCGAGGTGGTCGGCCCGCGGGTCGCCGATCACATCAAGCCCTACAAGCTCAGCGACAACATTGAGAAGCAGTTGATCTGGATGAAACCCGCTCAGGCGTGACGACGAACGCGGACCCAGTGAACCCACACCGATCGTCCTATGAAAGACCTGGCGTCCTTGGAGAAATGTCTGAGCTACATCGACAGCCAGATGCAGAGTCCGCACGGTCGTGTCCCGGCAGCCGGACCTGAACATGTGCCGGCGGTGACGATCTCCCGCCAGACCGGCGCCGGCGGAACGTCCGTGGCCCGAAAGCTCGCCGAGTTGTTGCAGGCCCGGCAACCCAGCAAGACCTGCCCTTGGACTGTGTTCGACCGGAACCTCGTTGAGAAAGTGCTGGAGGACCATCACCTGCCCAGCCGCCTCGCCCAGTTCATGCCGGAAGACAAGGTCTCGGCCATCGCCGACGCGGTGGAGGAACTGCTCGGGCTGCATCCGCCCTCCTGGAAGTTGGCACACCAAACCACCGAGACAATCCTCCAACTGGCGGAATTGGGGAACGTCATCCTCGTCGGCCGCGGCGCGAACGTGATCACCGCAAAGACGCCGCACGTCTTCCACGTGCGCCTGGTCGGCTCCCTCGAACGCCGGCTCGAGCGCGTGCAGGCGCGTCATCGGATCAGCCGCGAAGCCGCCCGCGCGTTCATCCGCAAGGAGGACGCCGGCCGCCGCCGGTATCTCCAGAGGCACTTCGGCAAAGACATCGACGATCCGCTGCTCTATCACCTGGTGATCAACACGGACTGGGTGCCGGTGGACCAGGCGGCCGAACTCATCGCCCAAGCCATGCTCCACGCGTAGACCGAGGTGGACTGGCACAGTTGGGCCCATGGCCGGAACAAGAAGAGGATGGCCTCCCGCGGCGACCTCGCTAGGATGAGGGCCATGCGAAGCCAGCCTCTCTCGGCCATCCGGTCAGTCGCCTTGCTCCTGCTCGGACCCGCCCTCTCAATCGCGGTGGCCGCGAGCCCCGCCACGCTCGAGACGTCGCGCCTCTTGTTCCGACTCGATCCGGCCGTCGGCCGCTACGAGCTCGTGGACAAGGAGGCCGGGGTGACCTGGCGCTCGAACCCGTTCCAGCCGCGGTTCGGCGAGATCGCGGCGGTGGTCGAGGGCAAGTCGCAGCGGCTGGCGCTGGCCGCGTGCGAGGTCCGCGAAGTGGGAAAGGCGCTGGAGCTCACCTTTCGGCCCGTGCCCGCCCAGCCCGCCGCCACGCTGCGCGTCACCGTCCAAGCCCTCCCGGACAAGCGAACGCTCGAGTTCACTTACGCCTCCACACCGGCGCTCGGCGTCGAGCGTGTGCGGCTGCTGGAAGAGGCCTTGTGGACGACCGACACCGACAAGGGCTACGTGATTATGCCCGTGCGCGAAGGATTGTTGATCCCGGCCGACAGCGGTCTCTCTTTCACGCACACCTTCGATACCTATGCCTACGAAGGCTGCCACATGGAGATGGTTGGGGTGGTGAAGCAGGGCGCTGCGGCGCTGTTGACTTGGAACGATCCCTACGTCGCCGCCGAGGTGCGCAGCAGCGTGACGAACCTGGCCGGCGTTACGGGCCGGCAGGTGCTGTCCCCCTCGCTCGTCCTCCGCAAGTCGGCGACCTCGTTCCGCCTGCAACTCCTGGGCAGAGGCGACTACAACACGATCGCGAAGGCCTATCGTGAGATCGCCCGCGAGAAGGGCTACCTCGTGACCTGGGACCAGAAGTTGAAGGGCCATCCGGAGCGGGCGAAGCTGTTCGGCGCCTCGAACTACAAACTCTGGAGCATGCTCACCCGCCAGATGAACGAGGACAGCTCGAAAGAGCAGTCCGTGCGCGTCAACTGGACCTTCGACGAAGCCGCGCAGGTGGCCGAGCACCTCAAGAACGACCTGAAGCTTGACCGGGTCCTCTTCATCCTGGGCGGCTGGATCCATCGCGGTTACGACAACCAGCACCCCGACATCCTGCCGTCCGCGCCCGAGTGCGGCGGCGATACGGCCTTCGCCGATTGCGCGCGGCGGGTGCGGCAGCTCGGCTATGTCCTCAGCCTCCACGACAATTACCAGGACATCTACCGCGACTCACCGTCCTGGGACGAGAAGTGGATCAACAAGAACCCGGATGGCAGCCTGACCAAGGGCGGCCATTGGGCGGGCGGCGTGGCCTACATCACTTGCGCGAAACAGGCCGCCGAACTCGCGAAACGCCCGCAAAACCTGTCGGCCGTGAAGAAGCTGACCGACGCCGACTCCTACTTCATCGATACCACCTATGCGGCGGGGCTCTACGAGTGCTTCGATCCGGAACATCCGATGACCCGGTGGGACGACCTGAAATGGAAACAGGCGATCTCGGACTACGCCCGGGATGTCTTCGGCAGCTTCGGCAGCGAATGCGGCCGCGAATGGGCGATCCCGCATAGCGACTTCTTCGAGGGCCTCACGGGTGTGAGTGGCGGCGCCTACCATGATGTGGGGCTCCTGACGAAGCTGGGCGCGAGCGTCGTGCCGCTGTTCGAGCTCGTCTATCGCGACACGATCGCGATGTATGGCAAGTACGGGTACGATCCTAACCAGGCTGCGGAGTACGTGCTTCAGCACATCCTGCTGGGTCGGCCGCTCAATTATCACAACATCCCGGCCCACCTATATTGGAAGGAACCCCAGGCGGAATCGGCGGCGCTGCCGTTGCGCGTCAAGGTCGCCGAGTTGGAGCCGCTCGGGCCGCGCCAGTTCGAGATCTCTTACGAATGGACGGTGCAGAAGCCCGTGACCGGCGACTGGCGCGTGTTCGTCCACTTCACGGATCGCGGGCGAACGATCCAGTTCCAGAACGACCACGATCCGGCGGTGCCGACGTCGAAATGGGCGGTAGGCAAGGTGCGGCAGGGGCCGTTCACGCTGACCGTCCCGGAAGGCCTGAGCGGCGCGGTTGACATCCGCGTCGGATTGTTCCAGCCGTCGCCGGGCCGGCGGGCAGTGTTCACCGGGGCGCAAAACAACGACCGGAGCTGCCGCGTCGGACGACTCCAGGTCGGCGCCGACCCACTGAAGTTCGAGCCGGCGACCGAGACGTTGCGGGACTACGCCGGCGACCCGGCCGTGTTCGTGAACGGTGACAACGGTTGGGCGGCGGGGCTGCACCCGCTCGACCGGTTCGTGAAGAACACGCACGAGATCCTGTCGCCGCTTAACGAGTTGACGGCGCAAGTCCGGATGACGAAGCACGAATTCCTCACGCCCGATCGTAAAGTGGAACGGACCGTGTTTGGCGAAGGCAAAGGAGCGACGACGGTCGTGGTCAACCGCAGCGAAGGTGAGTATGTGGTGAAGTCGAGGCTGGGCGGCGAGGTGGTCTTGCCGCCGTATGGGTTCCTGGTGGAGTCACCGACGTTCGTGGCGTTCCACGCGTTGAGCTGGGGCGGCAAACGCTACGACGCACCGGTCCTGTTCACGGTGCGCAGCGAAGACGGCAAGTCGCTCGAGCGCTCGCGCCGGGTGAAGGTCTTTCACGGTTTTGGCGACAGCACGCTGTGTCTGGGCGGCAAGAGCCATCAGGTGGCGAAGCTGGAAGTGGTGGTGCCCTGACGGTCTCGTAGCGGCCGAGGCGGGATGGCCTCCGCGGTTGGATCGTCGTGGCGTGGAATGGCAGCGTGGCGAATCGGCAAACGACACGAATCCAGCCTTCACTATCCGGGAAGTATCACTTAGGCTTCGGCACCGATGGCCAACCACCACGAACTGGCGAACTTCATCTGGCAGATTGCCGACCTGCTCCGGGGCCCGTATCGCCCGCCGCAATACGAGCGCGTCATGCTGCCCATGACCGTCCTCCGGCGCTTTGATTGTGTTCTGGCACCGACGAAGGAGAAGGTCCTACGCGAATACGAGAAGCGGAAGGGCGGCAAGCTGAACGACGAGGCACTCGACAAGTTCCTCAGCAAAGCGGCCGGACAGCGGTTCCACAACCACTCTGCGCTCACGTTCGAGAAGCTCAAGGGCGATCCCGACAACATCGACAAGCACCTCGCCAGCTACATCAATGGCTTCTCCGCCAACGTCCGCCGCATCTTCGAGTATTTCGAGTTCACCAACGAAATCGAAAAGCTGCGCGAGGCCAACCTCCTCTACCTCGTCGTCTCCAAGTTCTGCGACGTGGACCTGCACCCCGACAACGTCACCAACTACGACATGGGGCTGATCTTCGAGAACCTCATTCGCCGGTTCAACGAACTCGCCAACGAGACGGCCGGCGACCACTTCACGCCCCGCGACGTCATTGGCCTCATGGTCAGCCTGCTCTTCATCCACGACGACGACCTGCTGGCCCGTCCCGGCACCGTCCGCAAACTCCTCGACCCCACCTGCGGCACCGGCGGCATGTTGGCCGAGTCGCAGCGTTACCTGCACGAGCACCACGCCGAGGCCCAGCTCTGGGTCTTCGGCCAGGACTACAACAAGCGTGCCTTCGCCGTCGCTGCCTCCGACCTCCTCATCAAGGGGCACGAGAACAGCGAAGTCCGCTTCGGCGACTCGCTCACCGACGACCAGTTCAGCGCGGACCGATTCGACTACTTCCTCGCCAATCCGCCGTTCGGCGTGGACTGGAAGAAGCAGGCCAAGGAAATCGAAGCCGAACATGAAAAGGTCGGCTTCGGCGGGCGGTTCGGCGCCGGGCTGCCGCGCGTGAACGACGGCGCACTGCTGTTTCTGCAGCACATGGTCAGCAAGTTCGAGCCGGTGCAACCGGACCAGCACAAGCACGGCTCCCGGCTGGCCATCGTCTTCAACGGCTCGCCCCTTTTCACCGGCGGCGCGGGCAGCGGCGAAAGCGACATCCGCAAGTGGATCATCGAAGACGACTGGCTAGAAGCTGTCGTCGCCATGCCGGAGCAGATGTTCTACAACACCGGCATCGGCACCTACGTCTGGGTCGTCACCAACCGGAAGGAGAAGCGCCGCCAGGGCAAAATCCAGCTCCTGGACGCCCGCGAATGTTTCGTGCCCATGCGCCGGAGCTTGGGCGACAAGCGCCGCAAGTTCGGTGAGGGCACGGACGGCGAACCGGACCAGGTCCGCGACATCGTGCGGCTTTACGCCCGCCTGACCAATGGCGACCAAAGCAAGGTTTTCGACAACGCCGACTTCGGCTACACCCGCGTGACCGTGGAGCGCCCGCTGCGGCTGCGCCTGGAACTCAACGCGGAGGAGGAAGCCATGTGGCTCAAGGCGGTTGAAGAAGCCCACCAGAAGGACGCCGACCGCATGGCGGCACCGGCCGCGGTGAAGGCATGGTTCGCCGGCCTGTTGGCTGACTTCGGCCGCAAAGCCTGGCTGGATTGGAACGTCATCGCGGCCAGGATGTCACCGCACCTCAAGAAACTCGGAACCCTGGGAAAAGACGCTGAGCGCGAGTTTCGCCGCTTCTTTGTCCTGACCGACGCAAACGCCCAGCCCGTCATCGCCAGGAGCGAACCGTTGGGCAAAGGCGAAACGGTATCGGAATCCGACCGCTTCGCGGGCTGGTTTCAACAAAAGGACGCCAGCGGCAACCGCATCCGCGCCCGCTACCTCGTGGACACGCAACTCCGCGATTACGAAAACGTGCCGCTCAAGGAAGACATTGACGATTACTTCCGCCGCGAAGTCCTGCCCCATGTCCCCGACGCCTGGATGGACCGCGCCAAGGACAAGGTTAGCTACGAGATCAACTTCAACCGCCACTTCTACCGCTACACGCCGCCGCGCCCGTTGGAGGCGATTGATGCGGACCTTAAGCAGTCCGAGGAGCGATTCATGCGCCTGCTCAAGGAGGTAACGGCGTGAACAACACTCCTCATTTCGACCTGCGGCGTTTGAAATACGCCGCCACGATAAACGATGAGGCGTTGTCGGAGGAAACGGCCCCGGATTTTGAACTGGAATACGTGGACATCGGCAACGTGGATTCGTCTGGCCAGATCCACCAGACCGCCACGTATCGCTTTGAGGCAGCACCAAGCCGAGCTCGACGCAAGGTCCGCGATGGCGATGTGATCATCTCGACGGTTCGCACTTATCTCCAGGCTATCGCACCCATAGAGGCCGCACCGGACAACCTGATTGTCTCGACCGGCTTCGCCGTCGTGCGTCCTTCACCTCAGAAGCTTGACCCGCATTTCTGCAAGTACGCTCTCCGGGAACCGGACTTTCTTGCCGAGGTGGAGCGGCGTTCCGTGGGCGTGAGCTACCCGGCTGTCAACGCCTCGGAGTTGGGCGATATTGAGATTCCTTTACCATCACTGCCCCAGCAGCATGCGATTGCGGACTTCCTTGACCGGGAAATAGCGCGGCTAGACTTGCTGGTGGCGGAGAAGGAGCGGTTGCTGGAATTGCTGGCCGAGAAGCGCCGCGCCCTCATCACCCACGCCGTCACGCGCGGTCTCAACACCGCCGCCCCCCTCCGCGACTCTGGCCTCCCCTGGCTCGGCGAGATTCCGAGCCACTGGCCGTTGCTGCGCGCGAAGTATCTGTGGCGGGAGGCATCAATCCAGGTGCGGGATGATGATGAAATGGTCACGTGTTTTCGCGATGGCCAAGTCACACTCCGGAAGAACCGGCGAGAGGAGGGCTTCACGAATGCAGTCAAAGAACTCGGTTACCAAGGCATCCGCGCCGGTCAACTGGTGTTGCACTCGATGGACGCTTTTGCCGGCGCCATTGGCGTGTCGGACTCGGACGGAAGATGCACGCCGGAATACATCATCTGCGACGCGCTTCGTGCGGACGTTCACAACCCGTACTACGGCTTGCTTCTTCGGTCGATGGCGCTCAACGGCTTCATCCAGGCCATGTGTGCTGCCGTTCGTGAGCGCGCACCGCGAATTCACTTTTCGGATTTTGGCGACATGTTCTTTCCCGTCCCACCGCTGGACGAGCAACGAGCCATCGTCGCGCACATTGCGGCGGAGATGGCGAAACTGGACGCCCTGCGGGCGGCGGCAGAGCAGACGATGGCCTTGTTGAAGGAGCGCCGCGCCGCCCTCATCGCCGCCGCCGTCACCGGCCAGGTCAATGTTCCCCTCAATCCATTGCCTCTGCAAGAGCGGGAGGGCCTATGCTGAAATACGCCAGCCCTCTTCGCTATCCCGGCGGCAAGGCGGCTTTGACCGGGTTCTTGACGGATACCATTGACCTGAATGAACTGCGCGGCTGCGCCTATTACGAGCCCTACGCCGGCGGGGCGGGGGCCGCGCTGGGACTGCTCACGCAGGACGTGGTGTCCGAGCTTTACCTGAACGATGCCGATCAGCGCGTTCATGCTTTCTGGCACTCCGCGCTGACTGTGAGCGACCACTTTGTGGATCGCATTTCCAATGTGCCACTGACGATTAAAGAATGGCACCGGCAACATGACATCTGCTCCAATCCGGGTGGCTTTTCTCGATTTGATGTCGGTTTTGCGGCCTTCTTCATGAATCGGTGCAACCGCTCCGGGGTGCTGACCGGTGCGGGGCCTATTGGCGGCTATGCCCAAGCGGGCGCATGGCGCATGGATGTGCGGTTTAATCGCACCGCGTTGG
>Ga0315288_10013467_pt1 | contig 10239 bp, 9 predicted proteins | sample YL17G11_20_MG_FD_203454 | JGI IMG/M metagenome (GOLD analysis project Ga0315288, IMG submission 203454) | Sediment microbial communities from Yellowstone Lake, YNP, Wyoming, USA - YL17G11_20 | ecosystem: Environmental > Aquatic > Freshwater > Lake > Sediment | place: USA: Wyoming | collected... | reverse complement strand
ACTAAAAAATTAGAAGAATCACTATAAAATCCCCCTCTATCCCCCTTTTTCAAAGGGGGAAGCTAATATCTCCTCCCTTTGGAAAAGGGAGGCAGGGAGGGATTTTCAAAGCGCTAAAGTATTACGAGCAATTATTATTCAAAGGGGAATTGGCTCAAGTGTCTGGAGAGACCCATTTGAAAATTGAGAGATTAAGCCTGGCCTTTGGGAACTTACTCGCCCTTCATAATGTTAATCTGGAATTGAAAAAAGGGGAGATATTAGGCGTCATTGGGCCCAATGGAGCAGGGAAGACCTGTCTCCTTAATTGTATCAGCGGATTTTATAAACCCCAGAGTGGTCGAATTCTTTATAAAAATAAAGACCTCCTTAAAATTCCTACCCACACCATCTCTCAACTTGGGCTTTCCCGGACATTCCAAAATGTAGAGCTTTATACCGGACTGAGCAGCCTGGACAACCTCCTGGCCGCTAGACATAATTTGATTCAGTATGGCCTTTTATCTTCACTCTTTCATTTTGGAAGATCAACCCGTGAAGAAGTAAAACACCGGAGGGCCATCGAAGACACCATCAAGCTTTTGGAAATTGAAGATATCCGGGATCATATCGTGGGCTCCCTTCCTTATGGATTGCGAAAGAGGGTAGAATTGGGAAGGGCTCTTGTCCAAGAGCCTGAAATCCTTTTACTGGACGAACCGATGGCTGGAATGAATGTAGAAGAGAAGGAGGATATGGCCAGATTTATTCTGGATATTAACGAACTGAAAGGAACCAGCGTGATGCTGATCGAACACGATATGGGAGTAGTCATGGACATCACCCAACGGATCGTTGTTCTCGATTTTGGGAATAAAATCGCTGAAGGGACGCCTCAAGAAATTAAAGAAAATCCAGCGGTCATCAACGCCTATTTAGGGAAGGCATAAAAATTGACGGGAAGTAAAAAACAAAATTTCGATACCATTCCAAAACTCCTCCAAAATAGAGCTCTCGAGTATTGTCATGACCAAATTGCCATGCGGAAAAAGGACTATGGAATATGGAACGAATATACCTGGCAAGATGTCTACGGACACGTAAAAAACATTGCCAATGGTCTGTTGGCTCTCGGATTTGAGAGGGGCGATAAGATTACAATTATAGGGGACAATGATCCAGAATGGTTTTGGGCAGAGTGGGCTTCCCAGTCCCTTGGAGGAGCAGCCGTAGGGGTTTACATCGATTGTATTCCCTCTGAGGTGAAATATTATATCGAACACTCCGATTCAACATTTGTCTTTGCAAGGGATCAAGAACAGGTAGATAAAATCCTGGAGATCCTCGACCAACTTCCCAAATTGAAGAAGGTCATTTATTGGGATCCCCGAGGATTGTGGTTTTATGACACGTCAAAAGCCATGGAAATAAAAGTTCTGGAAGACCTGGGACAAAAATATGCCAAGGAACATCCAGGCCTTTTTGAAGAGTTCTTATCTCAGGGGAAAGGGGAGGACATTGCTGTCTTTTGCTATACCTCAGGGACAACGGGACTCCCCAAGGGGGCCATGCTCAGCCATCAAAACCTGTTCTACGCAGTAGAGGCCATGGAGCAATATAACAAATTCCTGCCCATGGAGAATTATCTTTCCTATATCTCTCCCGCCTGGCTCACAGAGCAGATCTTAGGTCTGTGTGGGGGGGTGTCGATTCCTTTGGTTCTCCATTTTCCAGAAAAACCCGAAACCGTTCAGATCGATATCCGGGATATCGCTCCCCATATCATTTTTTATGGAGCTCGCCTTTGGGAAAGCTTGGCCTCTACCATTCAGGTAAAAATCACCGATAGCACTCCATTAAAGATTTTCTTTTATAATTTGGCTTTAAAGGTGAGCAATAAAAGATTGCAGGTTAAGGAAAGAGGTAAAAAAATCGGCCCCCTCTCAGAAGGGGTCCACCGTTTGGTGGATTTCATTGTCTTCCGTCCCTTAAGGGACAGAATCGGATTTACAAAAAACAAGGTGGGGTACACAGCAGGGGCGGCCATTAGCCCTGACATGATGAGACTCTTCCATGCCATTGGAATCAATATTAAGAACCTTTACGGAACCACAGAAGCCAGCTTGATCTCTTTGCACAAAGATGACGATGTCCGCTATGAGACCATCGGGATCCCCTTTGAAGGATGTGAGGTCAACATCTCAGGGGAAGGCGAAATCCTTGTTAAGAGTGAAGGCGTCTTTATCGGTTATTATAAGAGTCCTGAAGCAACGGCTAAGGTTCTCAAGGATGGCTATTATCATACTGGTGATGCCGGCTTGTTTGATAAAGGACACCTCGTTTATCTCGACCGGGTAGATGAGATGATCGAACTTCCTGACGGAAAGAAATTTTCTCCCCAGTATACAGAGATCCGGTTAAGATTCAGCCCCTATGTCAAAGACGTGATGGTCTTTGGCGGGGAGGATAAGCCTTTTGTTTCGGCGATTCTCAATATCGACTATGACAATGTTGGGAAATGGGCTGAGAGAAGAAAGATGACCTATACGACCTATATCGATCTCTCTCAAAAAAAGGAGGTCAGAGAACTCCTCAAAGGAATCGTAGAGAAGGTGAATTCAGTCCTTCCAGAGTACGCCCGAATCAAAGCTTTTGTCAGCCTCCACAAGGAGTTTGATGCCGATGAAGCCGAGTTGACACGAACCCGGAAACTGAAGCGAAAACCCATTGAGGAAAGATATAAAGACATCCTAACAGGAATTTATAAAAAGAGAGAAAGCATCAAAGTAGAGAGTCAGGTGGCCTATCGGGACGGAAGAGTAGGGATGGTCAGAACAGAGGTCATCGTTAATTACTTGAATTAATGAGAGAGGATGAGGTTCATTTCGAATGTGGCGACCCAGCGGTATTTTTAATAAAAGGTATGAAGAAGATAGGGCTGTGATTCGAACCAGAGTCCAATGGACAGCACTGATCCTATTCCTCTTGGCGATTACCTTTTTCCCCTTCTTCTTTGGGAGTAACTATATTTTGAGCATTATTATTTTAACCATCATTACCATGATTACCCTTCAGGGGCTCAATTTTATCCTCGGTTTTACGGGCCAGATTTCAGTGGGCCATTCCGCCTTCATGGCCATTGGGGCTTATGCCACAACCATTCTCATGACCCGCCTCCATTTCCCCTTTCTTCTGTCCTTCCCCTGCGCAGGTTTATGCGCCGCCCTGGTGGGCATGATCTTTGGATTGCCCTCCTTGAGGATTAAAGGCTTTTACTTAGCCCTCGCCACCTTGGCCGCCCAATACCTCATCAATTGGTTTCTTCTTCACGGCGGGAATTTTACTGGACATCTCTACGGTCTCTCTGTCCCTCGAGCCGGCATCGGTAGTTTTGTCTTGGAATCAGACCGTGCCTACTTTCTATTTGCCATGTTCATGCTGCTTCTCATGTCCTATTTTGTTAAAAACATAGAAAGGAGCAAAATAGGCCGGGCCTTTATCGCGGTGAGGGACAATGATCTTGCTGCAGAGATCATGGGGATTAATATTTTCAGATATAAACTATTAGCTTTCTTTATTGGATCCTTTTACGCAGGTATTGCTGGAGCCATGTGGGCTCATTATTTGCTTCGGATTCATCCCGAACATTTCTCTATGATGGACTCTATCTGGTATCTTGGATTCTTGGTCGTGGGTGGGTTGGGAAGTGCGATGGGGCCGATTTTTGGGGCGATCGTTTACATCGGGCTCAAGGAATTGGTCTCCATGATCACCCCATTTTTGGGAAGTCTGTTCCCAGGTATCTCAACCAATATTTTTTCGGGCCTGGCCCTGATCATTTATTCCCTGGTCGTCATGATTTTTCTTTTGTTTGAACCACGGGGCATCAACCGACAATTCGGGCTTTTCAAGGCGTATTATAGGCTATGGCCGTTTGCTTATTAACACCATCAAAAGAAAGGAGGGTCTATTATGAAAAGTAAGGCAAAAGGGAAGTGGTTGTCAGGTATTGTGGTGATTGGTCTATTTTTAATTCTATCCGGTGTGGGCTCACAGGCCTGGGCCAAGGAAGTAAAACTGGGCGTTTTTGGTGATGTGACAGGGCCGATCGCATTTACAGCCCAGCAATTTTGGAAGGGTTATACAGATTACTTTAAGTGGGTGGAAAAACATGATCCCATACCGGGTGTCACCATCAATATTCTGATGGAAGACACAGGCTATGATGCGAAGAGATATCTGCCTGTCTTGAAGAAATTTGAGGCTGCAGGAATCAGTGCAGGTTATATTATGGGAACACCTGGGACAGCAACATTGAATGAAGAGTTGCGGAGGGTCAAAATACCTTGCATGAGTGAAGGATCTGGTTTCCCCCCCGCTATCGAGCCCCCAGGTTATATCTTTCTACTTCGTCCCCTATATCCTGATGTCTTGACCGCTGGTTGCATTCACTTCATGGATCTCTGGAAAAAGGCTGGTAAAAAAGAGAAGCCCAAGGTCATGACGATCACATGGGATAGCGCCTACGGAAGAGCACACATCGAATTGGGAGAACCCTGGGCAGCAAAGTATGGATTTGAGGTCCTTCCTCCACAATTATTTGCTGGTCAACCTACTGATTTAAGCACCCAGCTCCTTAGAGCAAAGTCATTGGGAGCTGACCTTGTCTTTTCGAATATATTGGAGGGCCAGTTTGCGGTCCTGTTAAAGGATGCAAAGAGGCTTGGACTTCAAGGAAAGATGCAATTTTGTGGTGGCTCAGAATGTCGCGGGGCGGAGGTGGTTAAATTAGCGGGCGATGCTGCAGAAGGTGCCTGGTCTGTAAATCATTTTGCTGATTGGTCAGAGACAAAAAACAAGGGCATTCAATTGGGCATGCAGATGCAAAAAGAGTTACGTGGAGAGATTGATTACCAGACCCAATATCTTATGGGAGTGATCCCAGCAAGAATGACGGGAGAAGCCATTCGATATGCTGCCAAAACTTTTGGGCCGGACAATGTCAACAGCGAAAACATTTACAAGGCGTTGACTACGATGGGGAGAATTGACATGTTGGGCCTCACCGCAGATGCCAACTTTTCTCCGACAGAAAGAAGGCCCTTCAAATATTTGAATGTGTCAAAGTGTGTCAATGGAGTTTGGGTAAAAGAAGTTTATGGAATCGAAGTCCCCTGGCTGAAGCCGGGACCAAAATAGAGACGAATGGGAGCGCCTCTTTATCATAGGGGCGCTCCAAAACAAACCAGGATTTCAGATGGCAGAGTTATTACAAGCAATTGCAAGTGGTTTAATGGTCGGGTCCCTCTACAGTCTTGTTGGGGTGGGCATCGTCGTCATTTATAAATCGACTCACGTCTTTAACTTTGCCCAGGGAGGATTGCTGATGATTGGGGCATACCTTGCTTGGTGTTTCATACAACAGGTAGGCATGCCTATATGGTTGGGATTAATCTGCGGGTTAGCTTCCGCTGTCGTCATTGGTTTTATTATTGAACGCTTCGGAATGAGGAGGTTGGTTGGACAGCCTATCCTTTCATTAATTATTGTGACCTTAGCCTTGCAGGCTTTCATCGATGGGGTGGTGACTCTGTTCTGGGGAGACTATAATTATCTTGTCTATCCGACATTTATTCCCCCGAATCCGGTTGAATTTTCAAATATTATTTTATCCCTTCAACACATCATCATCTTCTTTATTACCATGTTTGTGATCGGCCTTTTCATCATTTTCTTCAAATACAGCAAATGGGGTCTGGACATGAGGGCTGTGGCAGAGGACCATCAAGCAGGGATGTGCATGGGGATCAGCACGAAGATCGTTTTCATTCTGGCCTGGGTGATTGCCACACTCTTAGCCACCATTGGAGGTATCTTGCTGGGCAGCATCAATGGCGTGAGCACCACACTTCATCATATTGCGGGGAATTGTTTTCCTGTTGTTCTTTTGGGCGGGCTGGAGTCTATCCCTGGTGTTCTGATCGCTGGTCTCATGGTCGGTGTCCTGGAATATATCTCTGGTCTTTATCTGGACCCCATTGTCGGCGCAAGCACAAGAGAGATTGTGCCTTATATTATCTTGGTTTTGGTCTTGATCATCAAGCCTTACGGTCTTTTTGGTTTAGTGAGAATAGAAAGGATCTAAGCTCCTCGGGACCCTTTCTATCTCTATAGGAAATTAAATGTTAAGCCTAAACAATGTCGAAGTGATGTTTAACAAGGTCATTTTAGTGCTCAGGGGAGTTTCTCTGCGTGTCCCTCCCCATTCCATCGTTGCTCTTCTCGGAGCCAATGGTGCAGGCAAGAGCACTACTTTGAATGCCATTACCGGCCTGATCAAGACAGAGTTAGGAGAGGTGACAGATGGCACCATTGAATTCGAAGGAAAAAGCCTCACCAAAATGAGCACTGAGAAAATCGCCCAAGGCGGTTTGGTCCAGGTGATGGAGGGGAGAAGGCTCTTTGCTCATCTAACCGTAGAGGAAAATTTACGTGTCGGGGCAAGAGCGAAAAGAGAAAAGAGCTCAATGAGAGAAGACCTTGACATGATCTACGGGTATTTCCCAAGGCTCAGGGATTTACGTCATGCTACAGCAGGTTATTGTTCCGGTGGTGAGCAGCAAATGGTCTCGATTGGACGGGCCTTAATGAGCCATCCCAAAATGATGCTTTTGGATGAGCCCTCCATGGGCCTGAGTCCCCTTTTAGTGAAGGAAATATTTCGAATCATTAAGGCGATTCACGAAGAAAAAGGGGCAGCTATTTTATTAGTCGAACAGAATGCCCCTCAGGCCCTTGATATTGCTGATTACGGTTACGTGATGGAAAACGGTAGAATCGTTCTTGATGGAACACAGAAAGATTTGAAGGAAAATGAGGACGTGAAGGAATTCTATATGGGTTTGAGTGAAGTGGGAAAGAAAAAAAGTTATCGAGAGGTAAAACATTACCGACGAAGAAAAAGATGGTTATAATCGACATTATTTTTTGTCATGTCAAAAGAAAGGTTTCACAAACCACACACCGCTATCGTTTGGCTTGATCCAAAGGATTTTTTTGAAAGGGGAAGGTCATGGAATACAAAGATATTGAATTGATCAAAGAAGAAGGAATTGCTTTTATCTACCTGAATCGGCCTAAAGTTCTAAATGCTCTGAATGAAACGATGAAGAATGAGCTGATCCATGCGCTTAAAGAGACTGAAGAAGATGAGAACGTCCGGGTCATGATTTTAACCGGACGGGGTCGAGGGTTTTGTGCCGGTGCCGATCTGAACAGGTTTATAGAGGTTCAAGAAAGTGATCAGGATCATAAAAAGAAAAAAAGATTTGGGTCACTCGATTTCCCCAGAGCCTTTATACAGTACTCCAAACCCATCATCGCCGCCATCAATGGGCCATCTTATGGTTTTGGTTTTACTGTAACACTAACGTGTGATATTCGTCTTGCCTCTGAAAGGGCAAAATTTAGCTGTGCCTTTGTCCGGATAGGAGTCACCCCAGAATTTTGTAGCACCTATTTTTTACCCAGACTCATAGGGTATAGCAAAGCGGCAGAGCTTATTTTCACTGCCAGGCCCTTTGATGCTAATGAAGCATTAGAAATAGGGGCGGTTGACCAAGTATTCCCCCATCACCGACTCATACCTGAGGCCAAAAAGATGGCCAAACAAATTGCCTCCATGCCGCCTACTGCCGTACAAAAGTCAAAAGAGATTCTACGTCATGGGATGCAATCCACCCTCGATCAAGTCATCCAGCATGAGGCGATAGTCTTTCTCGATTGCATGAAGACGGAAGAACATCAATTGGCCCTCAACAAATTATTGGCCCAGATGAAATTTAGGAATAGAACCCATCGATCAAAAAAATAAGGAAGGAAAGGTCGATAGTTATTCGGCCATATATGGAAGTAGATCTTTATCTTCTGCCAACGGCCATAAAATCCATATGGCTCGAAAATCAACCCTTCGACTTTCCCCGGTTTAAAGGCCGGGGGTTGCTCAGGGTTGATACTGCACTTCGATAGACTCAGTGTCCTGAGCCTGCCGATGGAAGCGGCGCTTTTGACCCCATTCTAAAGGATGGGGTTTGGCGCCATCGAAGTATCAAGAAAAGAAGGATAATTGTAAACACCAACGCTTCATTTTATAATTGGAGCGTTATAAAGGGAGCCAACTCATGGACTTTGAACTGACTAACCGCCAAAAACAGATCCGTTTAGCCGCCCGGGAGTTCGCCGAAGGCGAACTGGTCCCCATTGGCAAAGAGTGTGAGACCAAAGGAGAATTTCCAAGAGATCTTATCAAAAAAGCAGCGCAGTTGGGTTTCATCGGTTGCTTCATCAAAAAGGAATATGGAGGCCTTGGGTTAGGCATTATGGAACATGCCATCATCTTGGAGGAATTCTGGAGGGCTGAACCAGGTCTGGCACAGGTTCTTGCACAACCTGCATTTGGTTCGGATATACTGCTGCTTTATGGTACAGAGGAACAGAAGAAGAAGTACCTGCCTCCCATAGCGAAGGGGGATTGGGTCATGGGTCTTTCGATTACCGAGCCGGAGGCAGGAAGCGATGCAGCTTCTGTGACTACCACAGCGGTAAGAGTCGGAGATGAGTATGTGATCAATGGCAATAAAGTGATGATCAGCAATGGTACAGAAGCCAAATTTCTTTTAGTCTTCTGCTTGACTCATCCTGAAGAGACCTCTAAATCAAAGCGTCACAGTATCCTTCTGGTTGAAACAGACCGATCCGGATACAAGGCGGATAGGATTCACGGAAAAATGGGCCTTCACGCTTCCGATACCGCCAACATCTTTTTCAATAATGTGAGGGTACCCAAGGAAAATCTAGTGGGTGTCGAGGGGAATGGATTCTTTCAGTTGATGGACTTTCTCGACCGTTCCAGAGTGATTATCGCGGCTCATGCAGTCGGTCTTGCACAGGGTGCCATGGAGCAGGCGGTCAATTATGTGAAGAAAAGAAAGCAGTTTGGGAAGACGATTGCCTCATTTCAAGTCACTCAATTCAAAGTGGCTGAGATGGCTACACTGATCGAGACGGCAAGGGAGTTAATGCACAAAGCCTGTTGGTATGTCGATCGTGGAACTCCAAACTCCCAACTTTCAGCCATGGCAAAATGGTGGGCCTCCAATGTTGCCGTCAGAGTGGTGGATGAAGCACTTCAGCTTCATGGCGGATATGGTTACCTCGATGATTATCCCATCGAGCGCTTCTATCGGGCGGCTAAGTTGCTCGAAATCTATGAAGGGACAAAAGAGATCCAGAAGATGACCATCGGCCGACGTATTCTCGGCATCACTTAAGAATAACGTGACTCGTGTCTCGTCCCTCGTGTCCGTAAGAAAAAATAATTCACGGATCACGAACACGAAATTAGATGAAGAAACAGATCGGTGTCTATATCTGTCACTGTGGCACCAATATCGCTGCCACGGTCGATTGTAATGAACTTGTCCGTTTTTCCAGCACGCTTCCCGGAGTTAAGGTAGCCCGGGATTACCGTTATCTCTGCTCTGACCCTGGACAGGATTTAATCAAAAAGGACATCCGTGAACTCTCCATCGACCGAGTGGTGGTCGCTGCCTGCTCCCCTCGAATGCACGAGATGACCTTTCGAAATGCCATCTCTTCAGAAGGTCTCAATCCCTATTTCCTCAATATCGCGAATATCCGTGAGCAGTGTTCCTGGGTTCATAAGGAGAAAGAGAGGGCAACAGAAAAGGCGAAACATATTGTTCAGGCAGCCGTGAGCAGGGTTTCTCTCCATGAGGCTCTGGAGGCACGAAGGGTTAGGATCAAACCCTCTGCCTTGGTCATTGGGGCAGGCATTGCTGGGATTCAGGCCGCTTTGACCATGGCGAGCGAAGGAATGAAGATCTTCCTCATTGAAAGGGCACCCTATATCGGCGGCCACATGGCTCAATTGGACAAGACCTTCCCCACCTTGGACTGTGCTTCCTGTATCTTTACACCCAAAACCGTTGAAGTGGCTCGGAATAAAAATATCGAACTCTTTGTCTGCTCGGAAGTGGTAGCTGTAAAAGGTTATGTTGGAAACTTTACCGTGACGATTAAAAAACATCCCACCTACGTCGATCACAGTCGGTGCACTGGCTGTGGGGATTGTATGGAAGCCTGTGTTTTGAAAAAGGGAGTACCTTCAGAGTTCGAAGAGGGAATGGCCAGGCGAAGAGCCATCTATATTGCTTTCCCTCAAGCCGTTCCTTTGAAGGC
>Ga0315288_10013465_pt1 | contig 10241 bp, 9 predicted proteins | sample YL17G11_20_MG_FD_203454 | JGI IMG/M metagenome (GOLD analysis project Ga0315288, IMG submission 203454) | Sediment microbial communities from Yellowstone Lake, YNP, Wyoming, USA - YL17G11_20 | ecosystem: Environmental > Aquatic > Freshwater > Lake > Sediment | place: USA: Wyoming | collected... | reverse complement strand
TAACTGGTGGTTGGCCACGAGTGGAAGTCTTCGTATGCCTCTACAACGACCGCCCCAGGCACCGCCGCGAGAATCCTCTCGGCGTACTTCTCGGCCGACTTTCCACACCTGTAGAAGTAGGCCCACCAGGCGCTGAATGTCCCGTCCTTGTGAGCGATGATGCGGTCGGGATAGGCCCCGCCGTCTGCCAACTGACGTTCAATCTGGTCTGTCTTGCCGCTCATCCGATTCCTCCTTCTACCTCTGGCAAGCGTTGCAAGCCTGGCAGCAACCACGCTTCGAGCAAGGCCCCAAGGCCTTCGGCTTTTGCATTGCACCGTCAGGGCAATCAACCGGTTTGTCGTACCAATCTTTCCTGTCAATCACTGGGCGGCCTTCCTCACCCGGCCGCAGGCAACTTGCGTGAATGAGACCTTCGGCAACCTTGAAGGCATTGTGGCCTAGGTCAACGATGAAAAAGCGTTCGCCGCAGCGGGCGCAGGGCCCCTTTGCGATTACGGTAGCCGCCATCTTACTTGACCTCCTGTGTCCAGCCTTCCCGCTGGAGCTTTCGTTGGCAGGTGCCGCAGACGAACTTGCGGGTCGTGACGCCGTTGAACCAGGTCTTCGTCATCTGAACCCTGCCGTTGCGGAAACACTGTTCGCCGTGCGGGTAACCCTTCTGGTTCACTCGGAACTCGCACCGCTGAGTCTCTGTTTGCCGTGTCTGTTGCGTCTTCATATCTTCCTCTGTATTTCCCTTCCTATATATAAGACGCTCGAGGAGGCCCGCTGTTACAACCCTGGAAGGGAATTTTGAAAGGAATATTGACCATTCCGTGCCCGGCCCTCCTAGATCTACCTTACCCTCTTTTGTAAAGGGTTGGAAGACAAAAAGCCGAGGGAGTCCTGCTAACCGAGTAGGTAAAATAACCGGTAAACGCTCGTGTACCGGACTACGGTGCTGACCCCAGGAATCGCACCTTTGGGATCTTCCAAGGAAGCACTGAACCGAAGGCAATAGGGTCTATCGTGGCCGGCGCCGCTCCGCCAACGATCGCCACCTGACCGCCCATGTCAGGTTCATTAGCGAGATGGGGCTCAAAGTCAGTGTCTTCAACGTACCGCGTTATGTTCTTGGCGCTCGTGGCATAGACAGAGTGGCAGATGAGGATAATGTAGTTGCCTGGCTTAAGCGTCACGGGAGATACTAGAGTAATCGTTCTGACGCCGACGCCAGCCCCGACCACATCCGCCGGACCATCCCAGTACTTCGTCTGTCCGTCTTCAGAGTAGAGGGCGATTCGAACCGCACTGGTCGCGCCCCCACCTGAGTTGGCGTAGTACAGAATCTTGGCAACAGTGATGGGTTTAGGCACCATAATCACACCCAGATCAGCCGTAGTATTGTTCGCGGGCAGCGCCTGGCCAGTAGGTGCAGCCACGAGAGTTACCACAGGTACAGGATACATCGAACGTATCTTGCCCGCCTTGACTTCAACGTAGTTCTTGGTAGCCGCGTCCTGCGCATTCGTGGGATCAGTTACGGCTATGATAGGTTTATTGAACGCACTGATCTCCGACGCGGTGACTGTAAATTGCTGAGCCCCTGCTATGTAGATGAGCCACTTGGCCTGGGCCACGTAGTACATGAGGTAGGTGTTCGCATCGTACATGTAGTACAAGAAGCCGGACTGAACCCCGAACTTTGCACTCGGCCAGGACGTGGGATTTGGCCAGAAAAACCCATCCTTGATCTTTGAGCCATCAACCAGAACGCCTGCGGCCGGCGTCTTCTCCGTGATCGTATCGACCGCTATTTCAGCAGGAAGATCTGTGGGAATCGGCACACGAACTGTCAGCGCGCCCGGATTAACAGAAAGACCGGCCTCTGACGAGATCGTTCCCCCGGATTCCGTTAGCGAGCAGGCGGAAGCGTTCGTCCAAGCAACTCTTGTACCAGACACCTCATCCAACTGCCACCAGGTTTGTAGAGGATGATTCACGCCCACGTCTTCGATCAGATACTGCCCGTCATCCCCAACCACTCCCAGTTCAGCGAAGTCCCGTCCTATGCCTCCGTTGTAGAGCCAGGTCAGTTGTGCCGCTGTTAGGTTGGTGCCTGTGGGCTTCCAGATAGCGAGGGGACCGATGCCCCCTGTGAAAAATTGAGTGCCTGTATTGTAAGCACCAACACCGAACTCGGCCCCACCGTCGCGCACCCCGCCCGCAGTCGCCGCCGTAGCATGTGCTCCCGCATTAACCGAGATTCCGATCTCGTTGGTGACGGGGTTGTGGTAGACGTGTACCATGTACCAGACACCGGTTGTGAGCGCTCCAAGCGTGAGCGTGTTAACGGTTGTGGTAGCGGTGTCTGCAATATCCCGTACCATGAACTCAAGGCGCGGCACTCCTGATGTTGAAAGCAGGCGCAGTAGATATTCACTGACCGGCGACTGCCACTTGCCCACGATTCCCTTGTTGGTTACCGTGGCATCGATCTTGACCCACACCACCATGTCCCAGTAGATGTCACCTACGGACAGAGCGGGGTCATCCGCGTGCATCAGGTAACGCTGATCGGCAGCTACAAACTTGGCTGCCAGATCGCCCCGGGGTCCCACGAGTATCTTGTGGGCCGGTACCGTGTCGGGTAGGTCCTCAAAGTGTGTCTCTTGAATACCCATCTTTACCCTTCAAAGAATTCATAGGGAGAGGAAGCGCAATCAAGCACCGCCTCTCCCTACGCTTGGGTTCAGTACCCGGGACTAGGATTCGCCATCATCCCAATCAACCTTGAGTTGACTGGTTGCATCGATCTCGATAGAGTAGACCGGGAACTCGCCCTCACCGGGGTCGGTCTTAAGGTAGCCACGGGCTGCATCGGCCATGGCATCGAGGTTATCGTGGATCGCGGTCACGGCGAGCATGGAGTTAACCACCTCACCCTCTCCGATAGGCCGTGCGGCCGCAGCCACACAACTCGCCCGGTCGATGACTTCTGTAGTACCTACGTCGTTGATCGCGGCGATTAGAGCGTCGCCATCACCCGCAAACGCCAACGGGTTCAGGGTCATTACCTGCATAGCCATTGTTGTTTCTCCTGTTCGCGGATACGGTCTACAGACCGTCATCCCACTTGACGGCGAGCTTGGTGTCTTCGTCGACTTCGATAGCGTACACTGCGAACTCACCCACCCCTGGGTCAGTCTTGATGTACACGCGGTCAGCGTCTGCCATCGCGTCGAGGTTGTCCTTTGCTGCACTGTCGTCGAGTTCGGTGTTGGTTACCTCGCCGGCAGTGATTGGCCGAGCAGCCGCATCAACAGAACCCGCGCGGTCAATGATGTCAGAGCCCGCGTTGATTGCAACGATCATCTCGTCACCCGTCAGCGGAACAGCGTTCGGATCCAAAATCATCAATTGTGGCGCCAATTTCGTTTCTCCTTGAGCTTTGAGGAAAAGCACCCCACTAGGTTAACCTACCGGTGTATCGTCCCAGTCCACGGCCAGTTTCCCGTCTGGCGTAGCGTAGATGTTAAGAACCCGACACTGACCCGACGGCGGATCAGAGACAATTCCCTCCCCAGCCGTAATCAACTCACTCTTCGGGATCGTTGTCCAAGTATGCTTGGCGCTCCGGATCACCACGTCACCCGGCTGAGGTGTCTTATCTACTGCGAACCCACCACCACCCACGTTTATTATACCACGTCCTACAGGCCCGCGTTCGCCCTTCGGACCAACCACGGTCTCGCCAGGCGGACCTGGTGGACCAACGATGCTGTCGCCCTTCTCGCCCCGTGGTCCAACGATGGTCTCGCCGGGAGGACCGGATGGTCCGACGATGCTCTCGCCAGGAGGGCCGGGTGGGCCGACCACGGTCTCACCTGGTGGACCAGGCGGACCGACAACAGTATCACCCTTCTCGCCCTTCGGACCAACGACACTCTTACCGGGAGGACCGGATGGTCCGACGATGCTCTCGCCAGGAGGGCCGGGTGGGCCGATGATACTCTCGCTGGACGGTCCAGCCTCCAGGATGATCGGTTCGGGTCCTTCGTTATCAGCGACAGGTAGTTCAACAGGCGATTCGACAACTGTCTCTGGAGCCGGTTCGTACCTGTAACCACGGCTCGCCAACTCAGCCAAAACGAGATCACGTACGGCCGCGGCATTCTCAGTTGGCGCTTCCATTTTGGTCAGAGTGGAAAGCGCAGTTCGCATCTGATGATGCACCTCAAGTAGGTTATCATCGCTGCACTGTCGCAGCATCCCGACGACTTCTACCCGGTCCAGTTTTGTTTCGCTAATTTGCATCGCGCGCCTCGGTAATCTCTGTACCGGTCAGACGCACGACCGGCAAACTAAACCGCCCTAGCAGGTATGCATCACGACGCTCGTCAAAGTCCCGGCCACGCCGGTCATGCCAATACTCGCCATCGGCTTCAAAGGCCAGATGGTAAGGCGGCGGCAGATAGGCATCTACCCGGTAGCGACCGAATGCCTTCTCAGCAATAACCTCGGGAAACTCGCTCAGAAAGATGGCGATCATATCGCGAGACAACTGAGTTACATGATGTGCGCGTAAGCACTGACAGGCGGATCCATGTTGTTCAAAGTGACGTTGACGGCCCTGACTTATCCGCGTCCGATGTTCGAGACTAAGTTGTCGGCCCGTGTTCGCCTTGTTGCTAAGTTGCGACAATCCCGTCAGTCCCTTATTCCAGGGAACCTGGCCGAGATGGGCCGCGCACATCTTGGCCTTAGTCACAGCAGAGTGCTGTTTGCCACGCATCGGTCCATGGGGGTGATGACACTGGCATGTCGAATGATCCTGGTTCTGTTTCTTGCCTACTTGCCCGGCCATGTTTTTCTCCTGGCCCATCCCCCCATTGAATAGCCTCTTATTTTTCCCTCCTTAACCAATCGCCAGCCGAGGTCGTTCCACACGACCCCCATGAACACGCTGTTCGCCGGAATGACGTGAGTAACATGCTCGCCTGTTGGCAAATCCATGTCAATCTTGGTCTCAAACGGCCAAGACACGATGTCGACCCACTCGCCGATCGTTGTCATAGAACCCGTGACGAGTCCGTGCTGGAGATAGATGTTCCGGTCATTAGAACGCACGTAGTTCCACTGAGACTTCTGAAGCGTGTCTGCTGTCACGGCCTCATTGTGTGCGTCGAACTCGGGGTCCTTGAGTTGGTCATCGGTCGCCTTGTAGAGGATGCCGAAGGTGTATCGTTTCTCGTCGGTAGCCTTGATAAACTTCGTAAAGAACTCGCCGTCAATCTTGGCGTCAACGTCTGTCCACGCCAGCAGTTTTGGCTGGTCCCCGGCCTTGTTCGAGAGCGTCTGTCCGTCACTGCCGAACTCACCGAAGTCCACCTTCTCGCCGGCCTTAAGCGCATCAATCGTCGGTCGTCCGATATGTGCAAAGATCAACCGTTCAACGCCCGCGGCCTTCGCCTTCTGACTCACCTGAAGCACATTCATGTGACCACCTACATCCCCGGCAAAGTGAATCGGCTGACCCCAGCTCGCGGCGTCAGCGAACATGATATACGCGTCCTTGGCCCAGACCGGAAACTCGTAGAACTCCGGTGCCCACACGACCTGGGTCTTACCGTCGTCAATCACGTAGCCGAATGTCTTGTGGCTCGTATGCTTGGTCGGCTCCATGGTTATCGCCAGGTCACCCTTGCGGAAGGAACTGTTGCGCCCGACCGTGCCGTGCGCCTTCGCCATGGCTCGCCGCGTCGCCGTCTGCTCGTCGCCAGAGTCAGTCCATAACCAAGCATCCAGCGTACCGTCGGGTTCGCTCTTGCCGATGCTGTTCTTGCCTCCGTCAAGCATCACGCGCACGTCGCCGCATTCTACCAGCAGTCCGGCCGGCTTGTACTTCGGCGAGTCCTCTGCACCCACGCCCAACAGCGTTAGTTTCATGCCGGCTGCCTTGGTCGTGCGCCGACCCTTGCCCACTACGTCGTCAAGTATCGCCCACTGGTCAACGTCCTTGACGTCCAACGCCGCAAGCAGGTCGTCGCCGTGATCAGCCAGTGTAATGAAATACGGACCGTGCTTTTCGTCGCCCCACACCAGGTACTTCTGGTCCTTGCCCCGTAGTTCCTTGATAACGTCTGCCAACTTGTGCGCTGCGGCGTAGGGCACGGTACCGGTCGGTCTGTCAACCAACCACACCCGCTGACCGCCGCCCATCGGCGCAAACATGATGACAAGACGGCCCTTGAGTTTGCCGTCCTGAATGAACAACTCGAGCATGTGCTCGCGAACGCAACCCAACCGGTAATGTCCTGTCGTCTGCGCAAAGAACCGCGCCCACTTCTGAGACGTCGCACCCACCTCTGCCGGAGCGCTCGAGTACGGCTTGCCGACGCCGACATCCAACCATTCCTTCGGCTGTGCCAATTTCCACGTGCCCTGGAGATTGTCATCTGGATTCCAGTCAATCAACCGGTCGTGATTCGGCAAGCCCTTGTTATCGGTGACCTTACCGAGGAAGACCGTAAACCCGAACAGCACATCATCGCCCTCGAACCGCATGTCGCCGTGCAACGAGTGGTCAGTGTTGAACAGATCGGCCTCCAGCAACTTGGCCTCGTCCGCGCCGAGTCCACGCCAGTGATGCTGGTAGACATAACGCCCGCTGCCGTCAGAAGGTAGCGCGTCGAACCAACCCGCGCGCCAGTATGTTTCACCGTTGGTCTCGTCGTCGTTACCCGCCGCTGCGTGTACCGGACTCAACTTAGAAATGCCGGCCAACTTAACAGCGTCTGCCACGTCGCCGTGGAACTTACCGTAGAACTGAGACTGCCTCTGGCCCGAACGCAGAAGCGCACTTGGATGGTAAGTTACAATGATCGGTGTACCGCCAGGCGTCTTGTAGTCCTTCCCGCGCCACTCATCAATCGAGGGAAGTATCTCGCCCGTCAGCGCCCCAGCCGCGATCGCGCTGATGGCGAGTACTGCCTTTAGATGCGGCAACTTGTCAAGTTGGTGTAGCATGAGTTTACCGCGTTCCTCCAAGGTGCCCGCACCGCTGCCGTCGTAGATGTTCGCCCACCAGACCTGCTCGGGATCCACGCCCATGTCAGTCAAAACCTTGCGCAGGAAGATACCACTCGGTCCAACTAGCGGCCGTCCTTCCTCGCGTTCAATCCTGCCCGGGCCATCGCCAACCACCGCCAATGCCGCATCGCTCGGACCGTAGGGCAACACTGGTTCGCTACCACCGGAGACCGACATTCGAACCTCGTCCGACTCATCGTCATTATCGTCCTTCTTGAGCATTTCCTTCAACACGCCGAACCGCCGACACAGACTAATGGCCTGAGTCAACGTGTAGGGGCCACGTGACTTATCGGGACCCAGCGGTGTCGGCTTGCCCCAGGCAGCCGTGCCGTCGGGATAGAGAAGCAGCTCCTCGATTCCCACATTCAGCGTGTCACCGATCTCGGCCAGTTTCTCCTTGCTTACGAAGGTCTTGCCTAGCGGGAAAACGCCGTCACCATCGAGTTCCATTAGACCCGCTAGGGGCGAGTCAAGCGGCACCGATAGGCCGCACTTGTAGACCCAACCATTGGTTACTGGAATAGGCTTAATGACCACGACCTTGAGTTCCACGTAGATCTTGCTCTTGGCGTAGTCATCGGTAGCACCGAACGTGTAGGGCATTGACAGTGTTCGCGTCACAATGCCCTCGACTGCCGGACCCGGGAACGCCAGCGCCTTCTTAGCAGCCGCAAAAAGCTCGGCCTCTGTCTTGACCGAGACCTGCGGCAGTACGATAAACCGGCTGCCGCCGACCGCCCGTTTCCACGCCTTCAGGTACTCGAGTCGGTCAACGAACGGTTCGGTGTGAACGTCAACGTCGTTGAAATACAACACATCGTACATGAACACGTAGAAGTCAGCCTTCACGTTACCGGCCAACGCCGACAGAACGTCCGGCCGGGCCAGAAACTTGCCACCAGCCTTGGCACAGAGTTCACCCTCTACGATGTAGGTCGTGTCTGCGTTCTTGAGTTGGTCAACCAGGTCAGGTACCTGCTTTGAGCGATCCTCCTGAGCGTCTTCCAGATAGATCAGCGGGTCCTTCCCCGGCGCCCCGTGAAACATCGCACGTAGTCCGTCGACCTTGGGTGACACAAGCAGAGAACCTTGCTCGGTGACCTTCTTTTCGCCCCAGTCCTTCCACAACTCAGTCACGTCCTTGAAGTCAGTGTACCCCAGCATTGTCGGCTTCTGTGCCTGGTACCGTGTATAGGGTTTGAGCGTGATCTTTGTAAACGGCGCCTCGGGTGGTTCCTCGGGTCGCGCCAACCGGGCCAGCGCCGCTGAACGCATCTGAAACGTGTCGCCGTCATGCGCAACTTCGCCGAACGGAATGCGTTCACCAGCCTTAAGTGCCGCGAGTACCGTCCGTCCTGCACCCACAAATACCAGTCGCTTAACTTCATGCCGCTTAGCAAACTCGGCGATAGTCAGTAGAGCCATGTGTCCACCGTCTGCAAACCGAGTTGTTCGATTCCAGGCCATCGCCCCTGCGAACATGAGGTCCGCACCATCGGCTATACCCGGAAACTCGAGGAACCGCGGAGCCCACACGACCTTGCGGTTAGCGGCCGTAACAACGTAGGCGTAAGTCTCGTGTGCCTTGTGCCGCACCGCCCGAGGTTCAATTGACACGTCGCCAGAGTAGAAGAAACTCACGACCGGAGCCGCGTTGTGCCCCTCTGCAGTATCACGGATCTCGCGCATTCCGATATGCTGCGGATCCGTCACGAGCCAGGCGTCAATGTCACCCGTAGGCGCGCCGTTATCAAGCATCACGCGCCGGCCACCACACTCCACCAGTAGTCCAGGATGCTGCGTCGTGCCCATGAGCGTAAAGCGCAGTCCGCCAGAGGCCTTGATCAGTTCAACCTCACCGTCACTCACGCGCAACACCAGGTCGAACAGCGGCATGTAAGGTCCGTCATGCGGTCCCTGTGGATTGAACAACAGATGCAAGTCCTTGCCGGTCTTGTTTGGATCCAGCATTCGCCTGACCAACAGGTACAGGTTCTCGCGCCAGTACTTCGGTTGGTCAACGTCGTCGCGGATCAGCACATCGAGGTCATGCGCCTCATCCAACCCCAGGCGCGTCGCACTACCTACGACTGATACGTAGTCCGGTACGAGGACCAGATCGCGTTCCTTAAAGTTAGGCGCTGGATACTGAGGTTGACCCGCCTCGATCGGCGTCTGGTGTTTCATCCCGCGCCGTGTCATCTCGGCCGCAATCCAATCATGTGCCGTCACAATGGCCTCTACCGCGCGCCCGTTCGACACCGCGTCTGTGTAGGCCTCGTGAGTCTGTCGATGCAACGCCAATAGTTCAACCGGAAAGAGACGTCGCAATTGACGCGGCGTAATACTCGCTAGATCAAGTGTTGCCATCTGCTACACCCTCTCAGAAATAGCGACCTCGTCAAAGGTCACGGCATAACTCGTGTTGGCTGACTCGCCGTAGATTCCAGCACGGCCCTGTGACAACGACTGCTCAGTGTCCTCAATGGCCGTAACCAGAACCCACACTCCACCAACCCACTCCTCGACCGAAAGTTGATATTCATCAACGCGAAAGCGCGTCCTAATGTAGGAGTAGTATGACTGTGCCGAGACGATAGTCGCGAGCGTCGTAATGGCCCCGTTAACTACCTTCTGAACGTAGTAGGTTCGCGGACCGTAGACTCGCAATCGGTAGCAGTTAAGCGCTGTTGGGTCAGAACGCAATACTAATCCGCCGCGCGTATTGGTATCAACCCCCATAAGCAACGAGGCCACGACCTCGGAATTGGCCAGATCGCTACGTCCGGTCCACAACATCAGTTTTGAACCAGACAATCGACATCGTTTCGAACCGCCTTCGTCAACGATCGCCTGCCCCCCACTGCCGGTAATTGTCCAGTCTGTCTTAGCCATCGCCTACCACACTCCCTCAAATCCCTCTGCAAACAACGGACTGAACGGGTGATCAACAAACCATCCCGTTTCAAATCCTTCTGCAACTAATCGGGCATCGAACTCCCGTAGACTGTACCACCCGATCTCAAAACCATCAACAGCAAGTTGTGCCCAGCCCTCAATCGCCAGCGGCCAACCTACGTCGAAGCCCTCAGTCATGAGCGGATCAAACCCCAAAGCAGTGAACCAGTCAGTTTCAAAGTCCTCTGTGAACAGGGCAGGATCGG
>Ga0315288_10013464_pt1 | contig 10241 bp, 5 predicted proteins | sample YL17G11_20_MG_FD_203454 | JGI IMG/M metagenome (GOLD analysis project Ga0315288, IMG submission 203454) | Sediment microbial communities from Yellowstone Lake, YNP, Wyoming, USA - YL17G11_20 | ecosystem: Environmental > Aquatic > Freshwater > Lake > Sediment | place: USA: Wyoming | collected... | reverse complement strand
ACCCGGGCCCCGGCCCGGCTGCGAATCGTCCAGCGGACACCTTCGGGCTCGGCAGCCGGCAGGCCAACGTGATAACCCCGCGAAACGGGTTTGAGCTCAACATCAGCGACGGCGGGCTGCGCGCGGGCCCCGGACCCGGCTCCTCGATTCCGCCCAGTCCTTCGCTGAACCAGACGTCCCGGAAGATCTCGCCCCCGTTACCCCAGCCGCCAAAAACCCACAGCTTGTCGAGGAACGCCGCCGCGCCCTGATTCCAGCGCGGCGCCCATTCCGCCGCCGGCGTGGCCGTCTGCCAGTACCTGCCGTTCGCGGTATACCAGACATCATTGTAGTTCGGGACACCGGCATTGCCGGCCAGCAGCCAGAGGGTATCGCGCAGCACGAACGCCGACAGACCGCGCCGGGGTAGCCAGGCGGCAGAATCGGTCACCTGGGTCCAGTCGGCGCCGTCGGCCGAACACCAGACGTCGTTCGCGTACGGCGTGGAGTCGTCCGCGTAACCGCCCATCAGCCACATCGTGTCGCGCCAGACCACGGTCACCAGGCCGCCCCGCGGCGCCCAGGCTGCCGCCGAGTCAACCCGCACCCACGTGCTGCCGTCGGTGGAAGACCAGACGTCGTTCATCAGCGGCCCCATGGTTCTGCCCCCCATCACCCAGAGCCGGTTGTGGAAGACGACTGACGCGTGTCCTTTACGGGGAGACCAGCCTGCCGCCGGCGTGACCAGGAACCAGGTGCTACCGTCGGTCGTGTTCCAGACGTCATTGAAGCTGCCGACTCCGCCGCCGCCCATAATCCAGAGCTTGCCGTCAAACACTTCCGTGGTCATCCGGAACCGCGGCGACCACTCAGCCGCGGGGTCGACACAGACCCAGCCGACGCCATTGGTTGAACACCAGACGTCGTTGAATAACTCCTGCGCCTCGCCGCCGAGCAGCCAGAGTTTGCCGTCGTAGACGGTCGTCGCAAAGCAGTGCCGGGCCGCCCATGGCGCCATCGGCGTCGCTTCAGTCCAGACCTGCCAGGCGTGAAGCGAACTGAACAGCAGTGAACCGAGCAGCAGGAAACCGAAGGCGGCAAGCCGGGCGCTGCGTTTCATCATTTCACTCCCCTACCTGCCGGGCGAAGGCAGTCACGGCAGCAAGACATGGTGCGGCAACCTGCCGTTCGGGATCAGTCAAGCTTCGCGACCTTCGCGGTTGCCGAGAATCCTTTCGACTCAAGTGATAGGAAGTAGACCCCGGCCGGCGCCAATCGCCCGGCGTCATCCCGGCCGTCCCAGCAGAAGTCAGTCCGGTCCGCTGCCGGTCGCTGGTCAACCCATGACCGAACCCGGGCCCCGGTCCGGCTGCGGATCGCCAGCCGGGCAGCACCCGTTCCTGGCGGCCGGCAGGATATCAGGACCGTCCCCCGAAACGGGTTCGAACTCAGCGTCAGCGGCGGAGCGCCGCCCGACGGCGGCGGACCCTGCTCCTCGATTCCGCCCAGTCCTTCGCTGAACCAGACGTCCTGGAAGACCACGCCCAAATACCCCCAGCCGCCAATGACCCACAGCCGGTCGAGATACGCCGCCGCGCCGTGATTCCAGCGGGGCAGCCATTCCGCTGCCGGTGTAGCGGTCAGCCAGTCCCTGCCGTTCACGGTGTACCACACATCGCTGAAAATCGGGATGCTGGCATTGCCGCCCATCAGCCAGAGCGTGTCGCGCAGCACGACTGCCGACATGCCGCGCCGGGGCACCCAGCCGGCCGAGTCGGTCGCCAAGGTCCAGTTCGCGCCGTCGGCCGAGAACCAGACGTCATTCAGGAACTGTATCTGCGGACCGCCCGTGACGACGCCGCCCATCAGCCAGATTGTGTCGCGCCAGACCACGCTCGCCGCGCCTCCCCGGGCTGCCCACGGCGCCGTCGAGTCGGCCTGAATCCAGTTCGCGCCATCCGAAGAGTACCAGACATCGTTCATCATTGCCCCCCCGGCATTGCCGCCGAATAACCACAGCTTGTTGTCGAAGACTACGGTGCAGTGTCCTTTGCGGCCGGCCCAGCCGGCCGCGGGCGTGACCTGAACCCAACTGTCGCCGTCGGTTGTATTCCAGACGTCGTTGTAGCTTCCAAATCCCCCTCCGCCCATTATCCAGAGCTTGTCGTCAAGCACGGCTGAAGTCAACCGGAATCTCGGCGCCCAGGGCGCGGCCGAGTCGACTCGAATCCAGCCGCTGCCGTTGGTCGTACACCAGACATCGTTGAATGAGCGGCCCATCGCGTCCTCGCCGCCGAGCACCCAGAGTTTGCCGTCGTAGACCGGCGTCACAAAGCAGTGTCGGGCCGCCCACGGCGGGGGCATCGCGGGTATCCAGGTCTGCCTGGCTTGGAGCGAACTGAACAGCAGTAAACCGAGCATCGCGAATTGGAAGACTGTTTTCCTCATGTCTCCTTACCTGATTGGGATTTGACCTATTCGACAACCAACTTCTGCGTGGTCCGATAGTCTCCGCTTTCCAGTCTGAGCAGGTAGACCCCGCGCGCAAGTCGGTCGGTATTGAACGTGACTTCGTGGCGGCCGGCCGCGATGAAGCCCTGAGCCAGCGTCGCCGTCAGCGCGCCGGTCAGTTCATACAGCCTCAGGTTGACCTCGCCGGCAGCGGGCAGGGCGAAGCTGATGCGCGCCGCGCCCGTAACCGGACTCGGCGCCACGCGCATGAAGGCGTGACCGGCCGGTCCGAATGCCGAAGTCAGGGTGCCGCGGTCCCCGGGTGCGAAAACGTCCGGCCCGTAGACCCAGAACTCCCAGGTGCCGTTGCCCCGCAGGGCAAACAGGGCCTGGAAGTTAGCGGCGTAGGCCAGCGCCCCGCCACCTTTTACCCGCCGGGACCCGGCGGTCATCGGCGCGCAGGCGTACCAGTTCTGGTCGCTGCACCGGTACTGCCAGAGCTCGTTGCTGTTGCCGCCTTTCAGCGCGTAGATGATGCCGTTGCGGTCCGCGGCGATCTGCGACCCGTCTTTGACCTTGGTCTTCTTCGTCCCGGGCGGCGCAATCCAGGGCAGCGGATTCCGGGTCACCCAGGTCTTGCCCGAGATGCTGTATGCCGCGAATTCATTGTACGAGCCCTTCAGGCAGTAGATGGTGTCGCCGCCGTCATAGGCAATCGACGAACCATTCTTGTACCCCTTGCCCGAGGCGCCGCCCGGCGCGGCCGGGAGCGACACGTCCCAGGCGCCGGTACTTGCGTTGTAGCTGTAGAACTCGTTCGTACCCGAGCCTTTCAGCAGATAGATGTGGCCCGCGCCGCCCGACTCCACTGCCGCGCTGCTCGTGCCCTCTTTGCAGGCCTTGGCGCCGGCGGGTACGTCGGTGAGCTGGGTCCACCCGCGGGCCGCCGGGTCAAACTGCCAGAAGTCGAGCGTGTTGTTGCCCTTGGTGGCGTAGAGCCTGCCGTCGGTTCCCATGGTCAGGCTTGAGCCTTTCTTCACGCCTTTCTTTTTGTTGTTGCGGTTGATTGCCGGTATGGATTCCCGAGCAGCCCACGCATGGGCAATCGTGTTGTAGCGGCAGAATTCGTAGGTGTTGTTGCCCTTGAGCGCATAGACATGGCCCGTGTCCGTGTCGCTCACTTCCTTGCCGTAGGCCAGCGCGCCGCCGTCCTTGACCGGTTTCCGCCGGGCGCCGTAAGGTACCGGCGGAGCCGGAGACCAGCCGCGGGGCGGGGCCAGTGAGATGATGAACTTCCCCGCGGTCTGGGCGCTGACCTTCGTCACCAGCGTGTCGGGACTGATGCTGAAGACCGCCAGCCGGCAGGCAGTGCTTGGTGTGGCGGGCACGTCCCAGATGAAGCTCCCGCCCGGACCGGCCTGCTTGGCGATGAAGATCCATGTCGCGCCGTCATCCGTGCTGTAGATAATCGAATCCCGGAACGAACCAACGCTGTTCCAGACAACATTGTACGGATTCCCGGCGTGCAGAGTCTCGCCGCCATTCGGCCGTGACAGGCGCAGGGCCAGTCGCGGCAGAATCGTGAAGAAGCTGGCGCTCGCTGAGCTGTCGATGCCGGCCGGGCCGATGGCATAGACCTGCACCTGGCAGAGGCCGCTGGAAGTATCCGGAACTGTCCAGTGCAGAGTCCCGGTCGGCGGAGATTGCGTGCCGATGAGGGACCACGGCTCGCAGCAGTTCGGGCGGAAAACCAGCGAGTCGGTCGTCGAGTTGGTGCTGGTCCAGAGAATGTCGTGGACGACCCCGGACTGCCAGGTTTCGCCGCCGTTCGGCGCCAGGAGCCGGGCCGCGGGCAACGGGATCTTCGCACACATCACGCCCCGTGAGTCCAGACCGGCGAAGCCGGTCGAGTAGACCGTCCGGTCGCGGTAGAAGCGGATAAACGAGCTCGGGCTCGAACCGCCCGACGAAACGTAGTAGTACGTCCCGTCAAAGGCAATGTTCATCGGCACGCCGGTGATGGTCGTGTTCCAGGCCGCATCGTAGCTGACCGAGCCGCCGTTGAACCGCGGGCAGGCGTAGCCGTAAAAGATGCTGTCGCCGCTGCTGGCCCAGACCGTGTCGTTGCAGACCGCAAAACCATAGCGGCCCACGTTGGTGCTGGTCAGCGTGGCGTTCACGAATTCGCCGCTGGTCGTGTACTTGTAGACGCTGAAGCCGTCCGGGATGTAGATGTAGCTGCTTTCCACCCCGCAGATGCCCCGGCTGCTGCCCACGAGCATCGGGTAGTCGACGGATGAACCGTCCGCCGTGCTGATCTTCCGGATCGTGTCGCCGGTGACCTCATAGATGAAGTCGCCCGCCGGGTCCATCGCGACCACGTCCTCCGAGTCCCTGAACGCTGCCGCCCGCTGCAGTTCCGGCACCGGGTTCGCGCTCTTGTCGCTGACGTAGAGATTGGTCGTGCAGCCCGCGCCCTTCCAATAGAGCGTGTCCCAGTCCGCCGCGTCCTGCCCCCTGCCGCGGATTTGGTTTCCCTGTCGGTCGTAGAACCTATCCCAGTGCACGGTCGACGCCGACCGCGCCGCCGGCGCGGAAACCACGAATCCGGTCAGAAGAACAACCACTAATCTTATCTGCATTTCGCCTTCTCCTATTGACTTCCGGGACCGGCGCTTCGGTCCTAACCACTTCCCGGACGCCAATGCCCTGCCGCACCGGCCCACCGCCGGCACCGCGGGTTGTCAAGTCCGGTTAGTGCGCGTGCCCGTCTCGGAATTCCCTGCGTTCGATATCAAGTCTAGCGCGGCGAGCGAACATGTCAATAACCGGGGCTGCGCGTACCGCCAATCGCGGCAGCCGGGCTGCTGGATTCGGAATCCTTCAAGCCACACTCCGCACTCTCCCATATCTCGCGCCAAACCCGCGAAGACCGGAGAGGCGCCTCACGGGACGCCTCCCCGTTATTCTCTCGCTGGAGTTGCCGGCTACTCGATGGTGACCTTGCGGGTCGTGCGATAGTCGCCGGACTCGAACTTGAGCACATAGACTCCCCGCGCAAGCTGGTCCGCGCCGAGCATGACCCGGTGGCTGCCGGCCGGAGTCTGGCCTTGGGCCAGTGTCGTGACCAGCGCGCCGGTCACGTCGTAGAGCTTCAGGCTGACCTTGCCCGGTTGCGGCAGGGTGTAGCTGACCTGGGTCCTGCTCGTGAAGGGATTGGGCGCAACCGCGAACTTGTAGCCGGCAATGTCCTGCCGGCCGGCGTTCGTCACACCTCCGCCCGCCAGCTTCGACCCGAACAGGAACTCGCCCGGGTTGTACGCCCAGAACTCCCAGGTAGCGTTGCCCCGCAGAGCGTAGAGTACACTCAAGTCCGAAGCATGGGTCAGCGCTCCGCCGCCCTTCACGCGCTTCACGCCCGCCGTCATCTCAGTGCCCTGGAACCAGCGCGCCGAATCGCACTTGTAGGTCCAGAACTCGTTGGTATTGCCGCCCTTCAGGGCATAGACCGTCCGGTTCCCATACGCAATCTGCGCACCATCCTTCACCTTGGTCTTCTTGGACGCGGGCGGTGCGACCAGCGGCAGCGGGTCATAGGTCTGCCACCAGGTCCGGTTCGAAACGCTGTATGCGAAGAACTCGTTGTAGGAGCCCTTCAGCACGTAGATGAGATCGCCGCCGTCATAGGTCATCGATGAGCCGTTCTTGTACGGCTTGCCCGACGTCCCGCCCGGCGCCGGCGGTAGCGTCACGTCCCACAGGTCGTTGGTGACATCATAGCGATAGAACTCGTAGGTTCCTGAACCCTTCAGCAGGTAGACATAGTCGGCTCCGTCCACGTTCACCGCGGCGAGGCCGGTGCCTTCCTTGCACGCCTTCGTGCCCATCGGCACGTCGGCGAGCTGAGTCCAGGCATGAGCCGCCGGGTCGTAACGGAAGAAGTCCCGCGTATTGTTGCCCTTGGTCGCATAGACCCGGCGGTCACTGCCGACCGCGAGCGCTGCGCCCTTCTTGACGCCCTTCTTCTTGCTCAGGCGGTTGCGCGCCGGAATCGATTCCCGAGCCGCCCAGGCGCCGCTCAGCGTGGCGTAGCGGTAGAACTCGTAGGTGTTGTTGCCCTTGAACGCGTAGACGTAGCCGGAGTCATTGTTGCCGGTATTCTCCTTGCCGTAGGCGAGCGCCCCGCCGTCTTTGACCGCCTTGTTCTTGGCGCCATTGGGAATCGGTGCGACCGAATTCCAGCCCGCGACCAGGCCGGACGAGACCGTGTGCCAGACATCATTGAACGTCACCAGCGGCGACGACGTCGTCCATCCGGCGAAGAGCCACAATTCGTCATTCAGCACGCCGTAGCCGAAATTCCAGCGTTTGGACCATTCGGCGGCCGGGGTCTTCTGAATCCAGTCGGTTCCGTTAGCCGTGTACCAGACGTCGTTGAAATAGACCTTATTGACGGCATCTGAATCGTTATTGCCGCCGAACATCCATAGCGTGTCGTGCAACACCAGTGCGGCCAGGCCGCGACGCCCTTTCCACGGTGTGTTGTTCGTGCGCAGGATCCAGCTGTCACCGTCGGTCGTGGACCAGACTTCTCTCTTGTAGGTAGTACCGCCGGGACACCCTGACAGCAACCAGATCGTATCCCGCCAGACCACGGTTGCCTGACCCCCCCGGGGCGACCAGGGCGCGGCCGAGTCAACCCGAGTCCAGTTGACGCCGTCCGGAGAAGACCAGACATCGTTCTTCGTATTCGGTCCGACACTGCCGCCGAAAATCCACAGCTTGTCATGATAGACAACCGAGCTATGGCCTTTGCGTCCGGCCCAGCCGGCGCTCGCGGTAACCTGGACCCAGTTGGCGCCGTCGGCCGAGGCCCAGACATCGTTGTAGTTGGCCGAGCTTGTGCCGCCGCCCATGAGCCAGAGCGTGTCGCGGAGAACCGCTACCTGTTGCCGGAACCTCTTCGACCAGCCCGCGCCCGGCGTCACCTGCGTCCAGTTGACGCCGTCATAGCTGCTCCAGACATCGTTGTAGATAACCGCGCTCGTGCTCTCGCCGCCCAACGCCCAGAGCTGGTCGTGGAAGACGGCCCAGCCGAGGCAGTTCCTTGGTCCGAATCCCGCGGCCGGAGTTGCCGACATCCAGCTCTGCCATGCCGACAGCGTGCCAGCCAGCAGAAAGACACTGGCGACACACGCCACTGCGTACCTCTTCATGCTTTCTCCTCTCCTAGTGCGCCTGAGCCAAGACGCTGAGGCGCTGCACAAACAAACAGGGCACTTCGATCTCTCCGGGAACTGCCCGCCCTGCATCGGAATACCCGGTGCAATCAGGTGCATTCGCCTCAGCAGGAACAGACCAAGCGCACCCGACTGCTTTTCAAATCCTCACTTCGCCTACGATACATGGGTATGGTGGTACATCCCTGCAACCACCCATACCATACCGCAGCTATCAAGTCGCCAAAGTGCCAATAGGGCCTCAGGCTCATCTGACACAAGTCCGGCTCCTGCTGAAATCCTGTCACGGTCAAGCCCGCGCCACTGGGGCAGACCTGACTGATGCACGAGAACAACGAAGTCAGACCATAGCACACTCGGTAGTTAGCAGTTATCATGCCAACAACGCACACCGGCCTGTGAAGCGTGCGGTTTCTATTGTCGGCAGCGCGTCAACCAGAGCACAAGCTCAAGCTTCAAGCTCAAGCCGGCTTGGGCTTGCGGCCTGAGCTGTGGCCAGGTTCTTCCTCTGTGTTCTCTGTGTGCTCCGTGGCTCTATCTCGGGATTTGGCTGGCAGGCCTGGGAATTCGGCCAGGGTGGAGTCAGTTTCGGCTGGTTCTTCTGCGCACTAATTGCGCATTGCTGCGCAATCGGTTTACGGACTGACCAGTCCGTCGATCAGGCTGTACAGCCACACCAGACTGGCGGTCCCGATGAAGAACGTTCGGGTCTGGAACCAGCGATTAGCAGTCGAATACCGACTCTGGATCGTCCGCGGGTCGCTGGCCTGCAGGTATGCCTGGTGCGCATTGTTGTACCCGATAGACCCGATTCCCACACCAACCAGCGATAGCGCGCCGGCGCTGAGCAGGGCATATCCCTTTGCGTGCCGGCGATCTTGGATCTGGCTCAGACCCGGGACCAGCATGGACAACGAGGCCCGGCGGGCGAGGAGAACCGTATCCCGCCGCGCAGGCACCGGCACCGGTTCAACGCGTCGCTCCTGTCTGACCGCGTCGAGCACGGCACGAATCTTGGGTGACGTGGCTGCCGCGTCAAGCTGAAACCCCGGGCTCAAGTGCAGGAGCAGGCGGAAGGCCTGCTCGGCCTCCGGATTCCGACCGAGCGCCACCAGCGCTGAAGCATGAAGCTCAAGAACCCTGACTGAATCCGAAGACGTCGCGGCTGCGGCCAGCGACTCGGGCGCCTGCTGCACAACCCTCTCGTAGTCCCCGGCGCGATAGTCCCCGGCAAGCTGCCCCAGGACCGCGGCCAGCAGCAACAACGTCATTTGACCACGACTATTTTGCGCGTCGCGCAGCCCTGCGCGGCGTCCCTGACGCGGGCAAAGTAGACTCCGGGCGGAAGTCGGATGTCTACCGACGACCGGGTCCGGGAAACGACGACGTTCCCCCGGCCATCAATGACCTCGACCGATTGATTCGGGTCGGCTCTGATCCGGATTTGTCCGCGCGCGACGGTAGCGAAATGGAGCCCGGCCGTGGGCAATTCTGACCGGGTCTCATCGATGCCCTCAATGAACAGCGGATGCGTCTCCACCACGCCCAGGGTGCCTTGCTGGCTGCGCCCGCCGATCACGATGATGTCATTCCCGACAATTGCTGCGCTGAAGTATGCGCGCGGTGTATTGAGCGGCTCGACCACGTTCCACATGCCGGTGCTGCAGTCCAGCACTTCAACCGAGCCGAGATAGTCATGGTTATCATCCGTGCCGCCCAGGGCGCAGAGATAGCGGTCGTAGCCGACACAAGCCAGCCCGCCGCGGGCGCTGTTCATCGCTCGCGGAACCGGGTTCCACCCTTCGGGACAGGAACTGTAATACTCAGCCTGGCTGAGCGTGTTGAAAAACACGCCGCCCGCAACGTAGATTGCACCGCCAACCGTGTCGATACCGAACGAGGCGCGCGGCATGTCCAGCGAGTCAATTTCGGTCCAGTAGCCTGCTCCGCCATCAGGCTGGAAGATCGCGGCTTTCGAGCTATATTCTCCGCCCCCGGGAATGCCCGCGAATCCGCCCACCGCGTAGACCAGACCCTGGTTGGCACAGGCGCCGAGCCCCTGCCTGAGCCAGGGCAGCGGCGCGACGGTATCCCAGCGATTCGCGGCCGGGTCGAACCGGTCGACCCGGCTCACCTGGCAACATCCGTCCGTACCGCCGATGACGTATATCTTTCCGTCCAAAGCCGCGCAACCGCAAAACCACCTCGTCTGCGGCATCGGCGCGAAGCCGGTCAACCAGGTATCTTGTGCGGCGTCATAGGCCTCCACTACGCGTCTGGGCGCAAGGGAATCGGTCCAATCCCGGAGCCCGCCGATGGCGTAAACCCGGCCGTTCACCACGGCGCAGGAAATACCGTAGCCCGGAGTCGGCATGGGTGCTGCCTGTTGCCAGACCTGAACCAGGCTAACCAGCACTAGCCATGCCATGTCGTCCTTTCCATAATAGAGGTCATAGCATTTTCCGTGCCTACTTCTAGATATTGACCACGGATGAACACCGATGAGCACAGATTCCCGGATTTCCGGCAGGTCTGTGTTTATCCGTGTTTATCTGTGGTTCCCTCATTCTA
>Ga0315288_10013462_pt1 | contig 10242 bp, 15 predicted proteins | sample YL17G11_20_MG_FD_203454 | JGI IMG/M metagenome (GOLD analysis project Ga0315288, IMG submission 203454) | Sediment microbial communities from Yellowstone Lake, YNP, Wyoming, USA - YL17G11_20 | ecosystem: Environmental > Aquatic > Freshwater > Lake > Sediment | place: USA: Wyoming | collected... | reverse complement strand
AAAGATTGGTTGTCGGAGACTGGGTTACAATGTTGTTCTTACCAAGCAAAAGGGCTTTGGATTGACCTACTTTGCCATATGTGGTTTGCGCCAGTTAGAGGTATGTTAGAAGCAAAGGCATTGCAAAATGTCAGCAAAATGTCAGCAAATGACTTGCAAAATTGCATTGGTGAATTATTGGAATATGGGGTTTGCGAAAAGAGTGATAATTCCTCGATAATATGCAGAAAAATGTATAAAGAAACAAGACATCAAAATCATATTTCTAGGGTTAGAAGTGAGGCCGCAAAACGAGCAAAACATCAGCAAAAATGCCACCCTTCTTCTCCATCTCCATCTCCATCTCCATCTCCATCTCCATCTCCATCTCCTAAAGACATTAAAGAAAAGGGAGGGGAAAGTTCACCTATCGGTCCGTCCCCCTCTCTCTTTCTTTTCAATCTTTTGAAAAGTCAAAACAGGGATTTTTTCGATGCTTACCCTAAACAGTTAAATCGGTTCGCCTTACAGATTGAAACCGCATTAAGGAGTGGTTGGCCAGCGGTTGAGGTTGAGGCCGAGGTTTATAAAGTGGCCGGAAAGTTGAATTCAATTAAACCGTGGGAATGGTTAAAGGAGGAAAGACATGGAAAAGTTAGGTCAACTATTGAGCAGGACAAGGCCGATCTCGCACGAATCATGGCAGGTAGATAAAGGGAACATCCCTCAAAGGGTTAAGTGTCATTGTGGACTGCCTAAAAATTGGTTTTGGTTTACTAGCGACCATGATGAAATATTCTTTTCCCGGTGGATGCGACATTTATGTTTATGCGAAATAATCCGCTTGATTTCAGAGAGACTTAACATGGCAATCTCTCAAAAGGATTTTATCTTGAGAGAAATTGATGATAATTCGAGGACTAAAAAATATAACAACTATAAAATAGTCCTCATGAAAGGAGTTATTAAAGACTTGGAGATATATATAGAAGAAAAAAAAGAATTGCTTGTGGAATTAAAGAAAGCAGAAAAAACCTTAGACCCAAACTCTTATTTTTTAGAAAGAAGGTTGAATCTGGCGCAAAAGCATCATTCCTGGCGTGAATTGTTCGATTGCAACAATGAACCGGAAACGTCGGAATTGTTGGGATCATTATACGATAGTGGGATTGATAAATTTGTAAAAGAAGTCGAGAGGTTAGGGGCATAATATGAGGTTTTGGGGATTATCAAACAACAGAAAGAAGGGGAAGTTATTATGAAAATGCAACAAAGGATATTCTAGTGGGAATTAAACCTTTCCCGGATAAGAAATATCAAATTATATACGCCGATCCACCGTGGCAATATGGGAGCAAACAGCCACTTAGATCGGGGGGAACTAGATTTCATTCTTTAGAGAAGGAATATCCCACCATGAGTTTACCAGAAATCCAAGAACTTCCCGTTAAAGATATTTGTCAACAAGACTGCGTATTATTTTTGTGGGCGACAGATTCACACCTTAAAGAAGCGTTGACGGTCCTCGAAGCATGGGGATTCAAGTATATAACCATAGGTTTTATATGGGAGAAGGTTACAAACAAGGGAAATCTTGTGGCCAATCTAGGGGCTTGGACGATGAAAAACTACGAGATATGTCTTTTAGCAACTAAAGGGGCAATGCAGAAATACAAATTGGTGAATAATATATATCAAAAAGTTGTTGCAGAACGAACAAAACATAGCCAAAAACCAGAGGAAGTTAGACGTAGAATAAAACTTATGTTTGGGGAAATTCCGGCCATAGAATTGTTTGCCAGACAAAAAACAGAGGGTTGGGATAGTTGGGGGAACGACCCTGCATTAAAGCGAGGGAATAAATGAAAATAAATTGGTCGGCTGTCGGTTCGATTGCTCTTTGTGTGCTGGTATTAATTACGGCGTTACAATTCTTTGTGAATGTTATGTTGATGACTTTGGCGGCTAATATGAGGGACCAAAACGCAGAGTTCCGGCGTGGCAAGTTATTCGCCAGGACAGAAGCGTTTTATTTTATAAAAGCCCATGACAAAACTTTGGCGCTAGATTACTTAAAGGACAAAACCGGAAAATGATAATTCGACTTTTGATATTGGGGGATCCACCAAGCATTAAAAACACGTTACGATTTTCAAGATACGGCAAACCCTATCACAAGGATAACGGCGTGGTAAATTATAAAGACAGTTTTTCCCTTCAAGTAATTCAGCAACTTAAAAAGAGGCCCCGGTGGTCGAAGGTTGTTCCGTTTCTCGCCCCGGTCATGGTGGGGTTAACTATTTACCAGGGGAACCGGCGGCGCGATGGCCACAACCAGATGTCAACCGTCTTTGATGCTCTCGAATATGCCGGGGTTATAAAAAATGACCGCCAGATAATCAGTTGGTTTGGCAAAACGAAACTGGACAGGAAAAATCCACGCGTCGAAATAACAGTCATGGAAGGTCAAGGGGGTGATTAAATGAAACGACGGCCGCCAGTAAAAACGGTTAAATATGCCGTTCCCGCTTCAAAGAATCCGATACTTCTGAAAAGAGCGATTGAAGGATTGATAAACGACATACACTCGTTTTGTGTGAATTGCTCATGGCGAACAAGGGAAAGGGGGAAAGATTACTGTCGCGGTTATTCCACAAACAAACCGCATTGCGAATTGCTGGAATATTTTAGAAAGTTCAAGTTTAATTTCCGAGAGTATAAAGAAAGGGAGATAAAAAATGAAAATTGATTTTACACAGATATTTATGAACATGGAATGTGAACCGATGAAAGAAGGGGAAAAGGCAATAACGCTAAAGAAAGTAGCCACCGGCGCGTTATTATCGGCGTTTGATGACGAACGCAACCTGGCTGGCGAGGAAAAAGTTAAACGGTTCAACCTGGCCGCCAAGATTCAAGCCGGAGACACCCTTGACCTAAAGACCGAAGAAATTGCCGAGATAAAGAAACTGATCGGCAAAGCGTATACGGTAATTATCGTCGGCCAGGCATGGGCGATGCTAGAGAAAGAATGACCGACGAGTTTTATAACTTCCCGAATCGTGAGAGGACTAAATGCTAAAACCATTATCAGACCAGATTATAATTGATCCGATATGGCCGGAACAAGAAACTGAATCCGGCCTCGTTCTCGGCAACCAGGAAGGCCAAACAGAGTTGCTTCGGGAAGTCTATCCCTCTACCGCCGTTATAATAGCTATCGGTTCCGGTATCTCCAATTTCGAGATCGGCGACCAAGTTGTCTTTCTCCGTTGGGGATGCCGGGACTTATGCCTAGAAGATAATAATTGGTGGTTGATAAACCAAAAGGACATCATAGCTATTTGGAGGTAATTTAATGACATCAGGGGTATATATAAGAAAGAAGAATGAGGGATTTTTGGTATGGGAGTAAAAGGGCGGGAAACAGGGAAAAGAAGAACATTTAATTGTAAAACCTGCGAGAAAAGGTTTGTAAGATTAGATGATAATAGGCCGGAAAATATAATATTAGTTACGGTTAGAAGTCATCGTGCAGGGAACAATGGTTATCGTTTTCATAAATGCCCTTGTTGTAAATATGAATATGCCGAAAGGACATAAAATGGCGAAAATAAAAAAGCCCAGAGAGTTGACCATTAAACAAAAAAAGTTTTTTAAAGAATTACCAAATGCCCCTTCAATGGCAGAAGCCGCGAGAAGGGCTGGTTATTCGCCCACATCCGCGAGAGTCCAGGCACATCAAAACATAACGAAGCATAACGATTTGTTTATTTCTATCCTTGAAGAACATGGACTTACTGACGAGAAAATTGCTCAAACAATTTGTGACGGGATAAATGCTTCTACGCTTTTTTTCTTTGGTGGTAAGTTAATGGGGCGACTCAACCAGTCGGCGATAGAGAAATTGGCAAAGCAAGGAATAGAGGTTAGTGGAGACGACTTCTTGGAAATTCCCGATCCATACGCCCGGCACAAATACCTGGACACGCTTTGTAAACTTAAAGGGCATTATATCGGCAAAGAAGATGCGCCGGGATTAACAGCAAATTTTATCAATCTTTGGGTAAAGTCAAAAGAGGAAGGGGAAGATAAAACATGATTCGATTGACACTTGAGGAATTTGTTTGGGAAAATTGGCAAGATCAATGGTCAATCGACTTATTGGACAACATACCCCCCCAAGATCGTGACCTTGTCCAACGGTTTTGGGGATGGGACGCTTACCGGCCGCACACCATTAGAAAAATAGCAAAATATACTAATTTGCCACCTTCTACGGTTCATTGGCGAATAAAAAATGTATTAAGAAAAATGAAAGAAGAAATAATGAAACGTAGGAGAAACGGAGAGGCGGTCAAAGAAACAAAAAGAAATTCTTTTACTATCCCAATCATTAAAAAAGAAGAAAGAAGGGTGCGGAGTGTCTTGTGGTGGAAGGAATTGCGCCAAAGAGTAATAAAACGGGACAAGGGAGAATGTGTTAAATGTGGATCGTATGACAATCTTGAAGTTCATCATATAAACCCTTTATGTTCTGGTGGAACTAACAAAACAAATAACTTGATAACTTTGTGTAAAAAATGCCACAAGGAAATTCAACGGTTGGACAAAGAATAACAACCCTTATTTATTTTTCATCATTGTTTTTATCAAAAATAGTTGGACAAAACCCAATCAGGTAATTGGTTATATAGAAGGGGTAAGCATTTTTTTATATGGCAAACTTTAACGGATTAACACCGAAACAATGGCGGGATATTTATAGCAGGTTCCAAGTGGACCCGCCTTTCTGCGCTAGAGAATATCTTGGCATTAAGACTTTAACATGGGAAAAGCATATTGAGATATGCAAAGCTTTTGTAACCAACGATAGGATTACGGTCCGCTCCGGTCATTCACTTGGTAAAGACTTCCTCTCCGGTTTTCTCTCGCTTTGGTTTTTATATTCCTTCGAACCGGCGGTGGTTATAACTACCGGACCAACTGAACGCCAGGTAAACAAGGTTATCTGGGGAGAGATAAGCAAATACTGGCGCAACTCTCTCTATCCGCTTTATGGCGAACTGCTAACCAACGAGATCAAGATTGCCGATGATTGGTATGCGCTAGGATTTACGGCTAAAGAAACCAACCAGACGATCGGAAAGTTCCAGGGTTTAAAAGGGAAAAATATCCTGGTGATTGTAACCGAAGCGCAGGCGGTTGAAGATGTTATCTTTGACCAGATCGAAGGCATAATGACTTCCGATAACTCAAAGTTATATCTTGCTGGCAATCCACTCCGCACTGATGGTTATTTCTACCGCAGTTTTTCAGACCCAACATTTAAGAAGTTTGCTTTATCTTGTTACGATTCGCCGAATTATATCGCAGGCAAAGAAGTTATTCCCGGCATGGTTGGGCGTAAATGGGTGGTTGATAAGGAAGTCAGGTGGGGCAAAGATAGCCCACTATTCCAAGCGCGTGTATTAGGGGAGTTCCCTAAACAAAGCATTAATTCGCTTGTATCAATTTCATCACTTGAGAAATCACTTACTAAAACTCCGGTTAAAGGTTACAAGGTTTTAGCGATTGACCCGGCCAGGTTTGGTGATGATTCAACGGCTTTTGCCGACGTTACCGGTGGCAAGTTAAATTCAATCCAGGAATTCCAGGGATTGGCAACGCCGGAAGTTGAAGGCAAAGCAATCTCACTTATCAAAAAGTGTGATTATGATTTTGTGGTAGTTGATGAAGGTTCAATGGGAGCTGGCATTTACGATCACTTGCAAGACGCGATTGTTGACATAAACAAGGCACGCAAGAAAAAAGGCGATACGTTATTGATTACGGAAATCGTTCCCTTCAATTTTGGGGCTGCGCCATTCGATGATAACTTTGCTAATTTAGGGACCGATGCCTATTTTTGGGTATGCGACTTGATAGAGAAAGGCGACATCCGACTGATCGACCACCCGGATTTATTCAATCAATTATCTTCCCGCAAGTATAAGTTTAACCTCAAAGGCAAGATGATTTTGGAAAGCAAAGCGGATATGAAGGGGCGTGGATTACCATCTCCAGACACCGCCGATGCGGTTGTTATGGCATTCTGGCAATCAATCGAATCAGACCAGGCCGAGTTTAAGACTAGAGAAGAACGGAAAGAAGAAGATTCCGAGTATGAGCAATCACTCGAAGTGAACGAATTAACCGGTTATCCAGTTAGAAGGGAAAGGGAGGTTTTTGTTTAATGGGAAATCTCGATAGACAAGGACTAGAGTTCGACGATATTAAAAAAGATAACGGGAATGGCGACGAAGGCAAACAACCTTCCGTTCAGATAATCGAGGGCGAGAAAATCACCTGGGGGACACTAGACCTATCATCCGAGAGCATGAGAAACCGTGCTAAAAAAGCGGTGCTTGACAGAATATCTGCGGTGCAAAGCCAGCACGATGAACTTGTTGACCGGTGCGATAAGTGGGAACGAATTTGGAAGATCGGCTCGGTAGAAAAAACAAAGGAAACGGTATCAAACATTGGTTCAACTGATGCCTGGAACGCGGTTGAAGATTGGACTGCGACGATCATGGACACGGTTTTTGGTATCGACCCGATGATCCAAGTTAAAGGCAGGAAGCGAACCTTGCCGCCTGATTTAAAAGACCGGATTCTAAATGTTTTAGTTGATAACGCGAAACAGACGCATATAGAAGAAGAAAGCGAAGTTGGAATTAGAGAAGGCGTGAAACTCGGCACGTTTACTTTTAAGACACCCTATCAGATGGACGAAGAACCGAAGATGCTTATTAAAGAACGAATGAAGGTGTATAAGGTCGGTTCCTTAACCATCCCCCTTCCTATAAAGGAAAAATATGTTGAACAAGGGATTGAGGTTGAGGACCGACCGGCACTTAAACACGTTGATTTACGCAAGTTATATTTTCGACATGACAAGATAACCTGGATGATTGAAGAAATCAACGAATCCTGGCCGCAGATTGAGAGACTAGCGGAAGAAAGCAATGTTTATGGCAACCTGGAGAAAGCTAAAAAGACCGCTTACCCAACCAGCAATGAGGCCGACGCTAACACAAAGAGCGATGCCAAGACGGATAACACCGCCCAGGTAGAGAGTTTAGACGGGGATGCTTTGTTACAAGAAGCCCATCATATACCGTTCCAGTTTAAAGACGACGATCCTGTCCCTGATGAATATAAGGGGAAGAAGGTCCTTTGCATTATAACCCTAGCCAATAAGTCGGAAGTTATCAGGATTCAACCAACGCCGTTCAAAGAAATCCCTTATGAAATATGTCCGTTATTTAAACAAGCCGGATCTGTTTTAGGTATCGGCATTGTCGAAATTATCGAAAGCATGATTATCGAATATAACACCCGGAAAAATATGTCATTGGACAATAACACTTTCGGACTTTACTGCATGGTTGTTGCGAATATGCGATATGTCAAAAAGAAGGAACAACTCAAGATTAGACAGAATGGCGTGATTGAACTGAAAGACTTGCCCGCCGGGACAGGGGTAAGAGACGTTGTTGATTTTATTCGGCCACCCGTTGAATACGGTCAGATGGCAGAGGGATTACTCGGCAGGATTCAAGCCGAGATTCAGCGAACAACCAGATTGAAGGGGGTTTTAAGCGGGGAGAAGATTGCGCCAAACCCTTCCGCTACTGAGATGGCCTCGATTGCTAAAGAGGCATTGAAATCGGTCAAGATAATTCTTCGGCGAATAGACCGTAACATATTCGAGAAATATTTCGAACGTGCGTATATTATGATGATTCTTAACCGGCAAAAGAGTTGGACAATCGAAATGGAAGTTGACGTGCCAACGATTGACCCGCAAACCGGTCAACCGATGATCGATCCGCAAACCGGCCAACCAGCAACTAAAAAGCAATCAAATTGGCAGGAGATCACACCGGAACAAATTTATTCAGACGGGATAGAGATTAAGATGCTTGGCACTTCGCATATGCAAGACGAGGTTGTAACGCAGCATAAACTCATGCAATCAATGGACTTAGCAGGCAAATTTCTCCCAGGACCAGTTCCAAACGAGAAAGGACAGATGGTTATTTTTAACCGGTTTAAAGCGTTTAATGACATTCTACACGCACTTTCGATTGAAAACGTGGATGATTATTGGATTCCAGCCCCTCCACCACCACCTGCCCCTATGCCTATGGCCGCACCTAATATGCCGCCAAACGGGGCTGGAATGGCCCCGGCTGCGCCAGGGGTAGGAACGAGGGTGTTACCGCCAACCGCAGGTCAAATGCTTGGTGGAGCCGTAAATCCTGCGCCTGGAGGTCAAATATGAGCGAACTTAACAAGGCAGAAGTTTACGATGCGATTAATAACCCGTTTTGGGAAGAAGTAAAAACGTTACTTGGAGAAGAAGTCAATCAGGCGAAACAGGATATTATTGACTTGGATTTTTCGCAACCTGAAAGCAATTTTGACGCAATAAGATACCAGGGAATAATCGATGGGATTAAGAAAGTGTTTGAGATCGTGGATGAGATAAAGGAATCGGCAAAGGAGTAGGAATGCCAAAATTTAATAATTGCCCGCCGGAAATGAACGACTTGATGGAATCGGTTTACAACGAATGTATGGCAAAAAATAGCGACGAGAAAAAATGTTCGATGATAGCGATTGGCGCAGCAAAGAAACAGTATATAAAGGCAGGTGGTGTTTGGAAAAAGCTGGGTTCACGCAGGGTTAAATAATCGCTTTGAATTGGCGTTAGATTGACAGCGATTAAATTTTAAAAGGGAGGGTCGAAAATGGGAATCACGATGCAGATGACCGACGAAGATACCGCGACACCGGCTACTTCGGAAACATCGGTTGGAGATACTTCAACTGATGCCGGAGAGAGCAAGGACGCTGGTAATACTGAAACTGGTCAAGGGGCAGAAACCGAGTCAAAGGCCGGAGATGATTCGGCAGAGACCGGCGGCAATTCCGCAGAGGCGGCAGATAAAGAAGCGGAAAAAGCCGGGGAGAAAGAACCGCCAGCGACGGATGCAACGAAAAAGGAACCGGAATCAGACAAGACACAAGATGAAATCCGAAGGTATCAGGCAGACCGAGACAGGGCAGAGCAACAGTTAAAGAATTTCTACAAAGAGATTCTGCCTCATGTTGAAGTGGACGATTTTGGACGGGTGATTGGTCCCAGGAAAAAAGCGGAAGTTGCGCCTGAAAATGCCGAACCGCAATACGATATAAACGCGTTAACGGAAGCATCGGCGAACGGCGACCAGGAAGCGACTAAAACGCTTCTTTGGATTGCCAAAGAACAGGCGAAACGCGAAGCGAAGGACGAATTGAGAGGGGAAATGCGTAACGCTAATTCGTTTGAATCGGATAGACAGGGGTTAAAAAAAGAATTTCCTGATCTATACGTTAAGGATGATAGCGGGAGACCATCGGACAAGTCCGATGAAAGCAGCCCCTTATTCAAGGAGACCTTAAAAGTTTTCCAGGAGAGAAGTTACCTGAACATGAGAAGTCCGCGCGACGTAAGGACTGCGGCGATAGAAGCCGAGAACCGCTTATTGAAAGCTGGATTGCCGGAATTTGAGAAGAAACTCAAAACCGAAGTTCAAACTAAAATGAAAAAAGCGGGAGCCAGTTCGGTCGGCGTATCAACTGGCGGTAGCCAGGCGACTGATGACCTAAAAGGTGCGTTGACCGATTCACAAGTCAACCGCCTAAAAAAAGAAGGCCAAGACGACGAGGGGATAAAAAGAATTTCCCGGATTGTCAAACAAGCCAAAAAAGAAGGGGGATTTTATCTATGACACCTAGAGGATATAACCGCAAAAAGGTTGAGGATTCCGAGGTAAAGGTTCCGGTTATTAAAGGTATCGAAGCGAAAGCGGACAACGATAGCGAGTATGCTTCGAGAATTGAGGTTACTCCGTCGAGAGAAGTTGACCCGACAATAGTTTATAACGCTCACCCGGCCTACGACTACCATTGGTGCAACAAGAACAAGATGGCGGCAGGCAGGCGCGGTATCTGGCAGACGGTATTAAAAGACCATCCGCATTTTAAGGATGTGAAAGTGCATACCGATCACACGCCAGACGCGAATTTCTTCACTTATGGTGATTTGATTTTGTGCCAATGCCGCAAAGAAACCGCTCAGAGCAAACGTGATGCGTTGCATGACAAGGTAGCACGGCGGGATAAAGCTATGGTTAATAAAGATACGGAAACGATGGCGAGAATCTCAAA
>Ga0315288_10013460_pt1 | contig 10243 bp, 13 predicted proteins | sample YL17G11_20_MG_FD_203454 | JGI IMG/M metagenome (GOLD analysis project Ga0315288, IMG submission 203454) | Sediment microbial communities from Yellowstone Lake, YNP, Wyoming, USA - YL17G11_20 | ecosystem: Environmental > Aquatic > Freshwater > Lake > Sediment | place: USA: Wyoming | collected... | reverse complement strand
AACACTTGATGAAATTGAAAGCAACTGTCGCGAAGACAATAAACCGAATCTTTCCGTGGTTCAAATGCACATCGCAGAATGGACCAGAAATGCCGAATAAAGTAGATCCTCGGATGTACTTGATTCTCAGAGAAGATTTGGCTTATAAATATATTCAAGGTGCTCATGCTCTTGCCCAATTTGGGCTTGAGCATTCCCTTGAGTTTAAAGAATGGGACAACAAGTACCTAATATGTTTGTCTGTGTTTAATGGTTTGGCGTTACGTGATGTAGCATTAAACTTGTGTGTTGATAATGCGGCTCAACCATATCTGGAAGATAAACCTAAATGGGTTATGTCCAGCTTTTTTGAACCAGATCTTGAATCAGCATTGCCTACCGCGATTGCTATTTTTGAAAATGGTGATGGGTATGTGTCAAGAGAATTGAAACATCTAAAAATGGCGACAAAATGAACGTTGAAAAATTGATTGAATGGTTATCAGAATTTCCACAAGATTATGAAGTGGTATTGTCTGAAGTCCATATATTGTCTGAAGATGGTGAGAATCTTATTATTCATGATATGCCAATAGCTGGTATAACTAAAAATGATGAGACAAAAGAAATTAGATTTATGTTAGAAGAGCCAAAAACAGAAGACTCTATTGACAAACATATTAAAAGTTTGTTGGATTCTCTTTCTGGGCATTATATTTATGCAGACGCAAAGGTTGAATTTTCTAAAGAAATAGTTAGTTCTACACAAATGCCATTGTATGCAGATATAAATCTTCGAGCAATGTCAAAATAAGATACTTAGCCTCTATAGCTCAATGGTAGAGCGGGTGCTTCTAAACCACTGTCAGTACGGGTTCGAATCCTGTTAGGGGCATAAAAATATGAATAAAATTTGTTCCACATGTAAAATAGATCAGCCTATTGATAATTTCCATAAAAAGAAAAAATCAAAAGATGGGTATAGTTATACATGTAAATCTTGTAGAGTGATAATTCATAAAAATCATTATGAACAAAATAAAGATAAATATAAATTGAAAGCTCGCAATAACCAAAAACAATCCAGACAATTTATCGAGAAATATAAAAACGATAAGTCATGTGTGTGTTGTGGAGATACCAGATCATATTGCTTAGAATTCCACCATATAGATTCGGATATAAAAGATTCGAATATTGCGGATATGGGATCATCTGGTGTAAGTGAAAAGAAAATATTAGAAGAGATTTCTAAATGTATTGTTGTGTGTAGAAATTGTCACGCAGAAATACATTATAAAATTAGAACTCGATATAAATTATAATAATGAGCGGGAGTAACTCAATAGATAGAGTGCTAGTCTTCCAAACTGGATGTTGTGGGTTTGATTCCCATCTCCCGCTCCATTTCTAAAAGTCATTAGGTTGACATACCTAATCCAAATACAAGGGAAGATTGTGATACAATCTTTCCTTTTTTCGTCTTGACATTAAAACATCAATAACGTATATTATGTATAAGTAAGGAGGAATTGATGAGCAAGAAGAAAAAGAAGAAGAAAAAGAAGGACGAATCCCATATTGAAATAACAATACGTTTGGGAAAACTTCGCGGTGGTAGAGATACATTGGTAATTGAAGACAAAACAAAATATAATAGAAAGAAACCTAAAAAAAAAGTTCTTGACTATTATGACGAAGACGATATATATTGAGGATGTAAGTTTAACAGGAGTATGTGTAATGGCAGGTGGAATTGGTAAAGCTCTAAAGGGATTCTTCTTCGAGCAGAATGATGACGAAGAAGAGGATGACGAACTTGATGTCGTAGAGACTCCAGAACCGAAGGTAGCTAAGAAAGGCAAGCAGAGTGTAGTGGAAGCAATTCCCGTGGCTCCTGCCCCTATCCCAGAGCTTAAAATCAATAAGGACATTGTTGAGTCTATCAAACACGCCCTTGAAGAAAATAAACTCAAAGGTTACAACTACTATGAGTTTATGTCTGCGGTTGAACAGCAAACTGAAATTGCGTCAGAACAGAAAAAATTTCAGATTGTGTTCTCAGTTGTAAAAAGCATGGGTATCACCAAAGATCAGCTTGTTTCTACTGCTGACCACTATCTCAAAATTGTGGAAAAGCATAAAGAAGCGTTCGATGGAAAAGTGGCTACTGAAGAAGAAGCCAAAGTTGCTCGTGTAAAAGTGGAAGCTGATAATATTGAATCAGTTATCACAGCCAAATCGGAGCAAATCGAAAAACTTAAACAGGAAATTGACGACCTGTCTAAGAAAAAGATTTCAGCAATGAATATGGCACAAACAAATGAAGTTGAGATCTTACAGATTAAACAGGATGGTAACGTAGCTTACAAACTGTTTGCTGATCAGATCAAAGATGGAAAAAATAAAATTATCCAATATATTTCAGAGGAGAAATAATGGAAACAGGTGGAATTGGAATGGGAAGTACTGGCGGAACTACTGCAAGATCATGGTTCTCTAAGCCAGAAGGTAAAGTTGGTGCAACGGCACTAATTATTTTGGGATTGATTCTTTTGGCGTTGTGTGCAACTAATATTGCAGCATTGACAGCCGCATTTGTAGCTATTGCTCAGAATACGCTACATCTGGTATTGCTTCTTGGTGTTATCGGTATTCTTTTGGCAATTGTTATCAATCCTACAAGCCGTAACGCAATTGCGTTGGGTTATAAGATGATTTTCAAAATGCTTACAGGGTTTTTCATTACCCTTGACCCAATTATCATTCTGAAAGATTACGTACAACAGTTGTATGCAAATCTCGCGGAAATGGCAGAACAAATTGGTAAAGTTAAAGGTACAATGCAGACCTTGAAACGTAAAGTTGAAGAATATACTGTGGAAGCAAATGCTGAGATGGAAAAAGCTAATTTCGCTAAGAAAAAAGGCGATACTAAAGTAGCACAAGTATCTCATCGTAAAGCTATCCGTAGACAAGAATCTGTTCAGAAATTGACAGCTTTGTATAACAAAATTGATATGATTCTTCGTGTACTTCACAAGATGCATGAAAATTGCGGTATCATTGCTGAAGATACAAAAGATGAAGTTGAATTGAGACAGGATGAATGGTCAGCAGTTAAAAGCGCAAGTAATGCTATGAAATCTGCGATGTCTGTAATCTCTGGTGGTGGCGACAAACGTGCTACATACGAACAGGCTATGGAATATCTTATTGATGACGTATCCCTCAAAATGGGTGAAATGCAGAACTTCATGGATATGACCGAAGGATTGATGGCAAGCATTGATATGGATAACGATATGTTTGACGAAAAAATGATGGCTAATCTTGAAGCATGGGAACAGAAATCAGACTCTTGGATTCTTGGCGAAGATAAATCAAATCTTATCGCTAACAAAACAAGCTACACTGATACAGACTTCTCTATGGCGGACATGAAGGTTAACATCTTCGGTAAATAAAAAATGTGTGTCAAGAGAATAAAATCTCTTGACACACTCTAAAACCCAAATGTATATTATGTGTAGTAACTGTTATCGAAAACAAACAAACAGAAAAGTGGGATGTATGAAACGGGCGAAACAGCGTAACAAATTGAAAATGGGTCCAGTGATTGTTCTTATCGTTCTTGCTCTTGTTGGGGCATACTTTGGTATTAACAAATTGAAAGACAGTGGTGCTCTCGATGGACTTGCGAAATCTGCTGAACAAAAAGACCGCGTGAAAAAAGGTGTGAAAACCATTCGTGTTGGTGTGTGTACTTGGGGCGGATATGCAGGTGGTCAGTATTTCAATGGCGGATTTGCGTTTGACAAAAAAGTTTCTCGCTTCTATAAAGAGTATGGTCTTGAAGTAGAATTTGTCCTTGAAGATGATCCTGCAAAATCGCTTAAAGCGTGGGAAAATGATGATCTCGACCTTCACTGGTATACAGCAGATGCGTTTCCTACAATTTATGCAGACCTTGCGAAATACGACCCTAAGATTGTGTTCCAATCTGACTGGTCTCGCGGTGGTGACGCTATTGTAGCAACATCGAAAATTAAAAAGGTTTCAGATCTTAAAGGTGCAACAGTAGCAGTGGCTCTTAAAACTCCATCGCACTCGCTCCTTATTAAGACTCTCGAAGCTAACAACATGACTCTGAGCGATATTAAGGTTGTTGAATGTGCTACAGCTATCGAAGCGTCTGAAAAATTCCAGAATAAGGAAGTTGATGCCGCAGTAGTATGGTCGCCAGATGATGAAACATGTATTGCTGAAGTTAATGGATCTAAAATCCTCACGAGTACTAAAGATGCGACAAATATTATCGCTGACGTATTCTTCGCTAAAGGTGTGTGGGTAGAAAAGAACCCAGAAGTTCTTCAGAAATTGATTAAAGGTTGGATGACGGGTAATGCCGAACTCGCAACAGAATCTAAGAAAGATGAAGCAGCTAAGATTCTTGCTGTAGGTCTAAATAATACAGACGAGTTCTGTAAACGTGCGATCAACAATGTTCGTCTTGCGACATATGGCGATAACTTGAACTTCTTTGGATTGAATGTTGATTACAAAGGTATTACTGGTGAAGACATCTATAAGAGCATGGGTAGAACTTACTCTAAGCTTGGTGCGGCTCCCGATAATCTTCCTAAATGGAAAGATGTTGTATACCGTGATGGTTTGAGAGATCTTGGTCTTAATGGATCGGCAGATAAAGCAGAACCAGCGTTAGTATTTGCTACAGATACTAAATCTGAAAAAGCGGACATGAAAAAAGAAGAGTTTGCATCTAAAAACGTGACAATTAACTTTGGCTCTGGTGCATCTGATCTGAATGACGATTCTAAAGTGACTATTGATGACGAAGTTGTAAACATTATCCAAACATTCGGTGGTGTTAAAGTTCGTATCGAAGGTAATACTGACAATGAGGGTAATCCCGAAGGGAATAAAATCCTCTCTCGTAAAAGAGCACAGGCAGTAGCTTCGTATCTGACTCAGACTTACAATATCGACCCTTCAAAGTTTGTAGTTGTTGGTAATGGTCCAAACAATCCTGTAGCAGATAACTCTACAGACTCTGGCAAAGCTCAGAACCGAAGAACAGAAATTAAATTTATTAAGTAAAATGTGCGGGGGATGGAAACGTCCCCCGTTTTTTAGGAGAATATAATGACATATGAATTACCAGATTTCCCAATAGGAATTGTATACAAATCAGATCGTGAAAGTGGTGTTATCAATTGTGCGAAATTTGAATCCAAAGATCAGTTGATGATATACTTAAATCAACTTATGGTTGATAACATTGTGGACATACTTATGCCAAACTTTGAAATCACAATTTACAAAAAAACAATTGAATATGATCCAGAACTGAAAAAAGATCGTGAAGTTTGCAGATTTCATAAATTCCCCAAAACTGTAGGATAATATAATGGCTAATCAAGTAGATTTTACACCATACGAAATCAAAGCATGTTTGTTTGACGAAGAACGTACAAAAAACCTAAAGAAAGCTATCTGTGAACAGATTCGCGAAGGTGACGTTGTTCTTGAAGCGGGTGGCGGTACAGGAATCCTTAGTATGTTTGCTCTCCAGTGTGGAGCTAAACACGCATACATTATCGAACTCAGCCCACGTTTCTGCGGAAGAATTCGTGCCATTGCAAAAGCAAATGGTTTTGAAGATAAAATCACTGTTATTTGTGGGGATGCGTGTTCAACAGACGTTCCAGAAAAGGTAGATCTCTATATTTCTGAGCTTCTGTGTACTGGTTTGTTCTTTGAGCCTCAAGTACAGGCTTATAACAATCTCAGACGGTTCTTTAAAGAAGACACTAAATGTATTCCTATGAGTGTAACATCTACTATTGCTCTTGCTAATGCTGATACAAGCACACAAGGTGTCGAAATTGATGTAGATAGTTATGTCGCAAGTGATGTCCCACATGATTTCGTATCAGAACCTACAGAATATATGAAAATTCATTTTAATGGACAACATATAAATCCTCAAATATGTAATACAGGATTTGTGAATATTATTGTGTCTGATTATTTTTTATGTAATTCGGTAGTTATTAGCACTACGGCAAAACTTGCACCATCTATTACAGCAGGTGCAACAAAATTCTTATTTAATCCAGAATTGATTTTCATTAAAGCTTTGGATTTATCTCCAATTGAACGAACAAATCGTTCTCATATGCAGTTTGAAATAGAATATATTGCTGGGTGTGATACTTTAGATGTTAAATTGGCGGTATGGTAATGAAAAGTTTTACAATTGTTAAACCTCCTGTTATACAACACATTAAAGATACGTTGGAAACAAACACTAAGACTGGGTTAAAAAACCCAGAACGTCCAGTGGATGTTTGGACTCAAGAAAGCACTGATGGTCATATCATGTTTATTGTGTTTTACACACAAGCATGTCGTTGGCAGAAATGTATTGGATGTAATTTCCATGATAACGCCAGCAAAACACATATTGGGTATGAACAGATAATGAAACAGATCGATCATGTGTTTAATAATATTGATATGATAGGTGTTAATAAAATTATTCTATCTAATGGTGGATCGATGCTCGATCAAGAAACATTCTCGACCACAGCATTGATTTATCTTGTGTCTCAACTCAATCTACTTTTCAAAGATGTTAAAATCATATCTTTGGAAACTCGTTTGGAGTATGTTGACTTGTGTGAACTTGAAATTCTCAAAAGAGCTTTGGTAGAAGGTAATTCCGAAACTGAGCTTGAAGTTGGTATTGGGTTTGAAGCATACGATGATGTTATTCGTAATGTTATGTTTCAAAAAGGATTCGACAAAGTTGATTTTGAAAAATTCCTTGATATTATGGAAGATTTCAAATTTAGCGTGAAGTGTTATTTCATGCTGAAACCTGTACCAAACATTACTACGGAAGAAGCTATCAAAGATATTCATGATGCCATCAGATATTTGAATAAGTGTTCTATTCGATATCAGACAAAAATAAACATGCATCTGAATCCTACGTATGTGGCTAAAGGTTCGAAGCTTGAATATTCATTTAAAATAGGTGAATTCACACCACCAACATTATGGGATGTTGCAGATGCTATTTATATTGGTAGAGATATAGATAATCCAAATTTCTCTATCTATGTTGGGTTGAGTGATGAGGGATTAGCTGTTAATGGTGGATCATTCATTAGAAATCCTAATGATTCGATTGAACGTGCGAATATTCATTATCTTGAAGAGTTTAATCGAACTCAAGATTACAAACATGTTGAAATGATTGTCAATGCGTTAGATTATATTGATTAAATCTCTTGACATACCTCATCAAATCCATTATATTATAGAGTATTAATAATTACTAATTAACGAGGAGACTATTATGTCTAAACCAGTTATTTTCCATTGTACCCCACGGGGAACAGCAATCCATTCCAAAACAGTTGGCATGGAAAAAGTTCCACCAACACACACGCTTGTGTTTGAACGTATTGACGACAACACATTGGCTATGGGTTGGGCTGTTGCTAAAGGTGACTCGTACAGTCGTAAATTCGGTCGCGAAAGTGCGATTGAACGTGTTACACATTTGATTACTCGTGTAACGTCATTCCCAAATCGTGCTATCACCGAAGTTAAAGAAATCTCTATCGATGTTCTTCCAAAGAAAATCGTTGAAGGTGATTTCTCGTTCTATGTTAATCGTGCAGTGAAGATCTTTTTCAGCAATGAAAATACACTCACGGATATTAATGTTATCTTCCGCGCTTATGATAGTGCAGAAGCTGGCGTATGTAAAGTAAATGTTGCTGTTGTTAAATAAAGGATTGTTGATGCGTAAAATTGTTATTGCTATTTTGGTTGGTTCTGGGTGTCTGTTTGCTAATAATATCGATTCTACTAAAATGTTGGAACAAGATAATTTGCTGTTGGTGACAAATATCAAAGCAGAATTTCTTGGTGTTCAGCAGATCGATAAAGATGCTCAAGCGGGATCTGTTATTTTTGGAGATAACAATTTTGGTGTTACTGCTACAAAAGGTGATCTTGAAGTTGTTGGATCTGTCAATCTGGTAGATTACCCAGAATTTGGTGTGGGGCTTAATAAAGCTTTCATTTCAAAGGGTATTGGTGGGGAAAAGTTCAATCTGACTGTTGGCTATAAGGATCTTCCTTATGGATATTGGTTGTCAAATTGTGTGAACTATCCACTTGTAAGATCTGGGGATTATAATCCTACGTATGATTCGTATATTGTGAAAACAAAAGCAACGCAGATTGATCTTAAAGTTAAAACAGGTCTTGTTACTACAAATGTTGCAGGATATGTTCATAATGGAGAATTCAACTCAGCAGTAGCCAAAACTGAATTGAATTTTGAAGATGCTGTTGTGGTAAATGCGTCTGTTAAAATTGAGAATGTAGATACTGTGTCTATGGTTCTTGGTACTACTGTTAATATGAATAAGTTCCAAGTGACTGGTGTATATTCTCGCGGATTTACAGCTAAAAACACAGGGTCATATGCGGAATTGTGTTTCTTCCCTACAGATAGAAACGTAACAGCTCTTAGAGGGGATCTTCTTCTTGATGATTCTTTCGATGGTATGTTAAGTGTTGGACTCTCTACAATATTCAATATTACAGAGAATCTATATACTGGGGCAGAATATACAGTTAAGTCTAATATTGTAGATTCTGGAACACAGAACGCAACGCATTCGATCACCGCTCTTATTGGTGTAGAATTCTAAAAGACAAATCCTAATACGATTTATGTGAAGGTGGTACGAAAGTATCACCTTTTTTAATTTATATAAATAATAGGAGAAATTATAATTCATAAAAGGAATAAATATGTCAGTATTAAATTTTTTGACAAAGAGATTGTTGAGCGAAGCAGATTTAGATCTTGGTGGTCTTGGTGATGACGAAGAGGACATTTCAGTAGATAAAGAAGTGGATATTACTAAAGAAGAACCCGCTCCAGAAGAAGAATCCAGTGTAGAAGGTGATCCAAAAGCATTAGTTGATGCTTTGATCAAATATGCACCAGGAAAAGAAAAACAAATTAAGAATATGCTCAAATATGCCGCTAACAGTGACGAAGAATATGACATTTTCGATTCAGCATACGATTACTATGAGTCTATTGAAGATGGATTGGGTGCTGATGAACAATCAACTGATGATGTCCCACCAGCAGATGACATTCCTGTAGATGACGAACCAGCATTAGATAAAGAAGTTCCTGCTGATGATGAATTAGATCTTAGTGGTATTGGAGAGGGTGTGGAAGATGCTACGCCTATAGGTTATCAGAAGATTGATAAGCCGTATATGTGGATTTCCACATCATTCTATAACAAATTACAAGATGAACGTAAAAAACTATATGAACCAAGATTATCAAACAAACCTGTTCGTAAATCAAAAAATGAAAACGAATTAGATCTTAGCGGACTTTAAAAAGTGAAAATATATAAATATTACTGTAGATACCTAATGGGTCTACAGTAAGATTTAAAAACTTTTTAAAGGAGAACGGTATGGGTAGCTTAGAAGCACTTATGCAGGATTTTGATTTACTTTTTAGTAGTGTGTTAAACACAAACACGTATCATTTCAAAACGGTGGCAGATTCGGAAATTAAATATCCTGTAATCGACCAAAGATTTAATGATGAAGAACAACAGATTATTATTGCAGCAACAGGAGCTTCGAAAGAAGATTTTGAGATTAAGCTGAGGGATGATATTCTTAGTGTTAAACGTATTAATAGTGGTTGTGTCGATCATGATCATATTAAATACAAATATGTCAAAAATGATATATCAAGAAGAAAATTTGATATTGCATTTAAGATTCCTAAAAAATGGGATGTGGAAAATTTGAAAGTCGATCTTGAAAAAGGGGAACTTATTATTACAATTCCTGTTAAAGAAGAATCCAAACCAAAAATCAAAGAATTTTCTATACAATGAAATAAATAACTGATTTATGATGCACCATTGATGAATGTCAGTGGTGCATTTTTTGTTAAGGGGGTAGGGTATGTACAAATGTAAATATTTTGAAATTTATGAATTGGTTCCACCAGAATTAATGTCATTACCAGAAGATTATTTATGGGGATTATTCGATGAAAATTTATTGCGCGTTATTGATAACCTACGCAAAGCATTGGCTAAACCAATTACTATAAATACATGGAAAACTGGTGGACAGTTTTCTCTTAGAGGGTTTAGACCTAAAA
>Ga0315288_10013459_pt1 | contig 10243 bp, 9 predicted proteins | sample YL17G11_20_MG_FD_203454 | JGI IMG/M metagenome (GOLD analysis project Ga0315288, IMG submission 203454) | Sediment microbial communities from Yellowstone Lake, YNP, Wyoming, USA - YL17G11_20 | ecosystem: Environmental > Aquatic > Freshwater > Lake > Sediment | place: USA: Wyoming | collected... | reverse complement strand
TCGACGCGTTGGAACTCGAAGGCCCGGCGGGTCGTCGTGCGACGAAATAGCTTCAGCCCGCACTGCGTGTCGCGCAGCTTCAATCCTGTGAACAGGCGCACCAGAAGATTAAACAGGCGTCCCCCGAGCTCGCGAAACCACGGCTGGCGCACGCCGATCAGTTCCCGTTTCAAGGCGCGCGAACCCACGGCCGCGTCGGCGCCGCTGGATTCCAGCGCCCGCAACAGGTGGTCTACCTCCTCGACCGGCGCCGAAAGGTCCGCGTCGGTAAAGGCGACGTAATCTCCCCGGGCTTCCAGCACTCCGCGGCGCACGGTATACCCTTTGCCGCGATTCTGCTCGTGGCGGAGAACCCGCAGGGCCGGGAAGTGGGCTGCGAATTCGGCCAGCAGTTCAGGGGTCCGATCGCCCGAGCCGTCGTCCACCACCATAACTTCCACGGGGAAGGGTTTGGCGTCCGCGTAAGACCTGATTCTTTCCAGGGTGCCTCCCAGGCGAGAACTCTCGTTGAAGGCAGGCACTACGATCGTGAGGAAGGGTTCGCTCATCAGGCAAGACTATAGTGCCGAGCGGGCTGAAGCGCAAGCAGCCTGCGGCGCCGGTAGTGGGTCAGTTTGATGTAGCGGCGGCTTTACGCCGCCATGTTTGGCTTCCGTCACCACGCGTCTTTTTCTGGCCAACCCCGTTTGCCGATCAAGGGGACGAACTGGCAGGCATCGAGGTATCTTGTGGCCGTCTCGTTCCCGTGTTTGAGGATCAATTGCAGATCCTGATGATACAGGCTGCCCACGGGGATTACCAATCGCCCTCCATCGGCGAGTTGGGCGAGCAGCGCTTCCGGTACTTCCGGGGCCGCGGCCGTCACCATGATCACTTGATACGGTGCCGCGGGTGGGTAACCCTCGCTGCCATCCCCGTCGATGACTTCCACCCCCGCGTAACCCAGGCGGGCTAAACGCGCCCGCGCCTCTGCCGCGAGCCGGGGATTCCGTTCGAGTGTGTATACCCTGGCGCCCAAGGCGGCGAGAATCGCGGCTTGGTACCCGCTGCCCGTGCCTACCTCGAGTGCTTTGTCGCCGAGTTGGACGCGAACCGCATAAGTCATGGCGGCGACGATGTAGGGCTGGGAAATGGTCTGCCCGTCGGCCAGCGGCAAGGGACAATCGTCGTAGGCGGCGTGGACACTCGCAGGCGGCACGAATTCATGACGTGGGACTGCGTACATCGCCTCGAGGACCCGTTCGTCGTGGACACCTCGCCGACGCAGTTGCGCCTCGATCATCGCGCGTCGCTCGGAGGCAAACGGAACATTCTCTTTCATGACTGCGGCCTGGTTGGCGTTTCCAATATTAGAACAGGATGGCTTCGTTTCGCAATCGCTGCCCGGGGCCGTCGTCAAGGGTGTGGTCAGGGCAATATCAGAGAGATGTGAATGTTGACGCGCTCACAGGCGACGGCCAGTGCTTGGTTGCGTAGTCTCGCGTTACATGAAACCGGAAGGGCGGGACTTTAGTCCCGCCGTAGAGATCCTCTCACTTCGCCGACGGGAAGCACGGCTTCCCTGGCACCCCTCTCCCTGTTCGAACGGGGAGAGGGGCTGGGGGTGAGGGGGGAATCTCGGTTGGCGGCGGGGTTGAAACCCCGCCCTTCCACGGAGCTGCTTGTAACGCATTCTTATGTAACCAAGCATCAGGTCGGGCGGCGCGGTGCGTGACGGAAGGAAGCCGAGTCGCGGAAAAGGTTATAATACTGGATGGGGCGGCGCGCGGGCCGCGTACATTGGATAGGAGTGCCGCGGATTCAAACTATTGAGTCCTGCACAATCGGATGACGCCTTGACCCCCTCCCCCGGCGCTCCGCGCCGCCCTCTCCCCCAAGGGGGCGAGGGCATGAATTCAAATCGTCTCTTCCCGTCTCCCCTCCGGGAGCGAGAGTAAGAGAAACTTGAACTAACTCTCCCCTCGCCCCTCTGGGGGAGAGGGGTCGGGGGTGAAGGGGTCAAGTCACTTGATTCAGCAGAGCTCAGTAGGTGATTGATTTACTCCTAGCTGAGGGATGGGTTGCATGAATCGCGAAAAGTACTCCCGCCAGATTCTGTTTCAGCCAATCGGAGTTGAGGGGCAGCAGAAACTGGCGGCGTCGCAGGTGGTCATCGTGGGATGTGGCGCGCTCGGTACGGCCCAGGCCAATGCTCTGGTGCGCGCGGGCCTTGGACGGTTGCGGATCGTCGACCGCGATTACGTCGAGGAGAGCAATCTTCACCGCCAATTGCTCTTTGATGAGGCCGACGCGGCGGAGAACCTGCCCAAGGCGGTGGCGGCGGAACGCAAGCTGAAGCGCATCAATTCGGAGGTGCAAGTGGAAGGTCTGGTGGCCGACGTCGACAGCCGCAACATCGAGGAATTCGTGAGGGGCTTCCAGGTCATCGTGGATGCCACGGACAACTATGAGACCCGCTACTTGCTGAACGACGTCTCCCTCGCGCGGGGGATTCCCTGGATTTACGGGGCCGTGGTGGGAAGCACCGCCAGCACCATGACGATCCTCCCCGGGCGAACGCCGTGCCTGGCGTGCGTTTTTCCCCGTCCTCCGCAGGGCCTGCACGAGACCTGCGATACCGTGGGCGTGATCGGTCCCGCCGTCTCCTGGGCGGCCGCGGTGCAGGTGAGCGAGGCACTTAAACTCCTGGTGGGGCGTGAGGAGGACCTGCACCATTCACTTATTGGTTATGACGTTTGGAAGAACCACTACCAGAGTATCAAGCCCTCGCGTGATCCCCAGTGCCGTGCCTGCGGAACGAGAGATTTCATCTACCTGCACGGGGCCGGCCCCGCGCACATTTCGATGTGCGGCCGAAACTCGGTGCAGATTCATCAAAGCGAGGGCCGGGGTCTCGACCTCGGGGCGCTCAAGACGCGCCTCGAGCAATTCGGCCCGGTGCGCGCCAATGAGTTTCTGCTGAAGTGCTTTCTGGATCCCTATGAGCTGACGGTTTTCCCCGACGGCCGCGCCATTATCAAGGGCACGCAAGATCCCGCCATCGCGCGCAGCCTCTACGCCAAATACATCGGGGCGTGACCCCGAGGCGCCAGGTGCCCGGCCATCTCTGGGGGATGAATCCCTTGGCTGGCGGCAACCTGTCTCGAGGTGCCGGGGATACCCGCAAGAAACTTCTTGACAGCAGGGGCCAACACATGCATTATAGCGCATGTGAGCATATATGGATGACCACGCGGAAGTCTTGCAAAGCTTGGCGGACCCGACCCGCCTGCGCTTGTTGAACGTCCTGATGCAAGCCGGGGAGATTTGCGGGTGTGAGCTGGTCCAGGCTCTCCGCCTGCCCCAGTACGGTGTTTCGCGGCACCTGCAGAAGCTGGTCGGCGCGGGCCTGGTCCAAGCGCGGCGGCAGGGGAAATGGATCTATTACCGCATCACCGGAAGTCTCAAGCTTTATCAGCGTGCCTTGCTGCGCGCCGTCGCTCAACTGGGCACGGAGCGGAAGGACTTCGGCGAAGACCTGGAGCGGGCCTCCCGCAGGCTGAAATTGCGGCGCGCCGGCGTATGTTGCGTGGGGCTGGCGGCACCGGGCGGTCGGCGGCCGCGGACCCCGAAAAGGGGACGACCGGGCCCTGATCGCAAGTTGACATAGTCATGGCTAGTGTAGTGTCCACTAATTGGGTGGACAACGTAGCGCCGCCATCTTGGCGGCATTTGCCGGCAGGATGCCGGCGCTACAGCCGAAGCGATGTCCAGGCATTTTGTGGATACTACGCGAGCGCTCGAAGAAACTACGATGAAGAGGGAGATGATACATGCCGGAACCCGAGAAAGTAGACCCCGAAGTAATCAAGAAAGCAGTGGAAGAAAAGTACGCCGCCATTGCCCGCGGTGAGCGTAAGAGTTGCTGCGACCGGAAGCAGGCGGCCGGGGAGGTGTCTTGCAACACCGCGACCATGGCCCAGGGATACAACTCATCCGAACTGGCGGTGTTGCCAGAGGGTGCGAATCTTGGTCTTGGTTGCGGCGACCCGACGGCGGAGGCTGACCTGCAACCGGGTCAGACAGTGCTCGACCTGGGCAGTGGTGCGGGGATTGACTGTTTCCTGGCGGCACGGCAGGTGGGACCCGCCGGTTACGTGATCGGCGTTGACATGACCGACGACATGCTGGCGCGCGCCCGCGCCAACGCCGAACGCGGCGGCTTCACGAACGTGGAATTTCGCAAGGGAGAGATTGAGAATTTGCCGGTGGAGTCCGGCACGGTGGACCGTATCATTTCGAACTGTGTGATCAACTTGGCGCCGGATAAGGCCAAGGTTTTCGCCGAGGCCTACCGGGTGCTGCGACCCGGAGGAGCGATCACGGTTTCTGACATCGTCTCCCTCGGGAAGATTCCCGACGCGATCCGCACCGACATGGACCAGTGGTCCGGGTGCATTGCCGGAGCGATGGAGAAAGAAGCTTATCTTGGCCTACTGGACGCTACCGGGTTCCGCCAAGTGACGGTTCTCAAAGAGGTCGTCTACGACTACCTGCGGGAGCCCGATTACGGCTTGGCAAGCGTCACCGTGCGTGCCGTAAAGTAGGCCGGCGCAACAGCCGCCGGGCCCGCGCTGCAAAGAGAACCAGACAAGCGGGCGTGGTACTCAGTCGCCCGTTGTCGGCTGGCGGTGCGAGATCGTGTCCCGCCGATCCCCGCGATTAACTTCGAGCACCCGGGTCAACTGGTAGTTGAGCTGCGTTCCCGCGGGGATGGTAAGTTCCTTGCCCCGCCGTCGGAACGTGTCAACCAAGGCGGCGCCGCCGCCAATGGCTCCACCGATCACTGCTCCATGGAAACCACCGATGAGCGTTCCCAGAAAACCGCCACCGCCCATGCCGATGCCGAGTTCTTTCAGGTCTCTCAACTTTGAACCCGGCCCCTTCACGTTCCCTTCCTGACCTACCACGCGAGTGCCTTCCGCTCCGTAGGCGTTAAGCAGAACGGCATTCAGCGCGTAGCTATGGCCATCGGGGAAGGTGATTTTTTCCAGCGCGAGACGCATCTCGCCGACGCCCTTGATGCGCCCGGGGCGTTGCAGCCTGGCGATTTTTCCCTCGAGGGTGGAGCCGACGGGAATCACGTCGTAGCCGTCGATCATGAGGGGTTCGGTAATGGATGCGGCGAACCGGTCACCCTGATAATTCAGCTGGGTGCTGATCGTTTCAGTGAGCCGGCAGTGGATCGTGGTGCCGGCCGGAACGATGTGTTTCTCCGCCAGCGCCCACGGCACACTCAGAAGCGTCACGAATACAGCCAGTATGGTACGTTTGACCATGGCTTAACCTCCAAAGGTATCTGCCTGGCCGGACTCTGGCGCTTTGTCCAGCGGAATTGCCGTGCGAGCGTGTGAGTGTCAGGAGTCAAAAAGCCGACCGCCCTCCGCAGCCGACTCTCTTTGCGATCAGCTAACGCGCTGCCCTTCAACGCGCCGCCGACTCTCGCGCCCCCTTTGGGGTGCTGAGATAACCCTTGACCTGGTCGGATTTTACCTCATTTACAACAATTTCAAAAGGTTTTTTTACGCCGCTGACATAGAAAAAGATCGGCTCATTAATCGTCCGATCCTTCTTCTCCACTTCTACATCATCCACGGTAAGGTTCACCGTGAAGCGGTGCCGTTTCGGGTTGGTCTTTCTCAGGTCCAGGATGACGCCGGCGACGTGTTGAGCCTGCTTCCGACTGAGGTTGAACTCAAAGTAGTCGCGGTCACCCATTTTGCGGAGTTGCTCGACCTCGTCGTGGTTGCGGGCGATCAGCGTGCCGAACTCGGTGCGCGTCATACCGAGATCGCTGCGCGTACTGTCGAGCACCTTCTTGGTGCCTTCCAGGTCCGTACGCGTGGCGGTCATATCCTGCGTCAACGCGCCGAGTTGCTGCTGGTCCGCCTTCTGGGCGAGTTCGCCTCTCAGCGCATCCACTTCCTGCTCCTGCGCCGTCCGCAGGCGGGCTACCATAGCGCGGGCACGGGCGAGTTCCTGCCCCGTGGCGCCCATGCGCTGCGCCGTCGCGTCCAGTTCCTCTTTCAGCGCGCCCAGTTGCTGCATGTTGGATCGCTCCAGCGCTTCCAAGCGGCGGGAGAGGACGTCCTGAAACTGGGCGGTCAATTCCTTCCGGGTGGCGGCCTGCTGGGCTTCCAGGGACTTGCGCAGAGAGGAAATCTTCACCAGGCTGTAAATCAGGCCTATCGCTAGAACCAGCACTACGACGAAAATCACAAGAAACTTGCTGCCATGATGCTGTGGCGGCGGATAGTCCATGGGAAGAGGTTGCTGCTCAGGAGTGTCGTCGATCGCCATGGGTAGATCTCCTTAGTTATGACTGGTGGGCTGCCGTCTCCCGTGCGAAGACGAACACACGCACCCCCGCTACTTTGATGCAAAAATAGGCCGGCAGGGTGCCTGATAGGTGTTTAATCCTAAATTATTGCCCTGCCGTCAGTTACGCGTGTATGCCCTCGCCGTTAACTCGACGAGCCCGCGCTTACACAGGCTCCTTGGAGGTGGGAGAAGGCGCCGGCTCGGCTGTCGTTGTCTGCCTGGTTTTGCGCTCGCGCACCCATCCTTCCTTGTTGACCTGACGGGCGCGGCCGAGGGCCAGCGACTCGGGCGGGACATCTTCGGTGATGGTGGAACCAGCGGCGACGTAGGAACCCCGGCCGATGCGCACGGGCGCCACCAGCATCGAGCCGCTGCCGATGAAAACGCCGTCCTCGATGATGGTGGGGTTTTTCTTTTCGCCGTCGTAATTGCAGGTCACAGTTCCCGCGCCGATGTTGGCCTTCTCGCCCAACGTAGCGTCGCCGATGTAGGCCAGGTGCATGGACTTGGTGCCGCGGCCCACCCGCGACTTCTTGACCTCGACAAAGCTGCCGATGCGGGCGTCCTGCTCGATCACGGCGCCGTCGCGGATGTGCGCGAAGGGTCCGACGACGACGTCCGAGGCGATTTCGCTGGCGGTGATCAGGCAGTACGGGCGCACGGTGACGCGGTCGCCGAGGACAGCATCGGTGAGCGTCGAACAGGGCCGCAAGGTGCAGGCGCAGCCCACGCGCGTTCGGCCGAGCAGACTCACGCCGGGCTCGATCACCGTGTCGCGGCCCACCGCGACGTCCGCGTCAATGTAAGTGGCTTCGGGATTCACGATCGTGACACCGCCGCGCATCAACGTCTCGGCCTTCCGCAGGCGCAGAATCCTTTCGATCTGAGCCAGTTCAACGCGGTCGTTCACGCCCATGACTTCGCGCGCATCGCCCACTCGATACGCGACGACCTTTTCCCGGTGGCGGTTGAAAATGCCGACTAGGTCGGTGAGCAGGTACTCCTTCTGGGCATTCTCCGCGCTCAACTTGCCAAGGTGCTTCAGGAGTTTGGGAAGGGAAAAGCAAATGATACCGGAATTAATCTCGCGGATCTTCCGTTGCGCGGCGCTGGCGACCTTCTCCTCGACGATGGCGCGGAGGCGAGGGCCAGCGGAGCGGACAATCCGGCCGTACCCGTGAGGATCCTCCACGAGGGTGGTGAGCACCGTGGCGGCGGCGCGGCCCTGGACGTGAGTCGCTACCAGTTCCCTGAGTGTTTCCGAGCGCAAGAGAGGCGCATCGCCCACCAGCGTCACGAGCGTCGGGCTGGGGCAGTTCGCGAGCTTCTTGCTCGCGACCATCACCGCATGTCCCGTCCCCAACTGCTCCTTTTGTTCAATGAAGGTCAGCCCGGGCCGCGCGAACGTCTTACGAACCGATCCCGCCTCGTGGCCGATCACCAGGTAAGTCCGTTCGGCCCCGACGGCCAGCGCCGTCTGCAAAGCATATTCACCCAAGGGCCGCCCGGCCAATTGGTGCAGCATCTTCGAGTGGTCGGATTTGAAGCGGGTCGCCTTGCCCGCCGCCAGAATCAGCACTGAGAAATTCAGTTCCGCCATCAAATTCTCCGTCCTTGAGAATGCCCTGACTCGCGCTAGTAGTTTAAGCCGGGTTGTAGTCCAAAAGCAAAAAGGAGAAGGTCAGAGTTCCTTGGCCAACGTATCTCAGCCGGTTGGCCTGTTTGCGGTCTCGCTGACACCGGTCCATTCGGTATAGACAATTCCCCGCGCCGAGGCAGTTCATTACCGGAGCGGCGGCTAGGCGCCGCGCGGCAAACCACCGAACTAGACGGCACGACTCGCGGGGGATACTGCCTGGCGCGCAGCCAGGTCAAGCAGGATCTGCGCCAGTCGGCGAGAGTCGTGGCGCGCCACATGGTCTTCCTCGACGAGCAATTCCGCCAGGATGGGTTCGACGCCGAGGCCGCGTATCTTCTCGAGGTCATTGAGCACCGGCTCGGCCTGCTCGGCAGCATAGCGCTTGGCCAAGGCGGGGGAGAGCGGCCGCGTGTTCAGGACAATCCGGTCGAACAGGTTTCCTCCGGCATGGCGGGCGATGGCCTGGAGGTGCTGAGCGGCCGAGTAGTGCCGCGATTCTCCCGGCTGGGTCATCAGATTGCAGACATACACCTTCAGCGCCTTGGCACGCGCAATGTGCGGGGAGATGTCGTGGACCAGCAGATTGGGTATGAGCGAGGTATAAAGAGAACCCGGACCCAGGGTAATCAAATCTGCCTGCTCGAGTGCCGCCAGGGTTTCGGGGAGAGGACGGCAGCGGGGAGGCACGGTGCTGAGACGCCGGATGGGAACCTTGGTCTGGGAGATGCGTGATTCCCCGTAAATCGTCCGGCCGTCCCGCAAGCGGGCCTTAAGGCGGACGTCCGAAAGGGTCGAAGGAAAAATCTCCCCGCGAATGGCCAGGATGTCGCTGCACACATGCACGGCGTGCGCGAAGTCGTGCGTGAGATGGGTGAGTGCCGCCAGGAAGAGGTTGCCGAAATTGTGGCCGCTCAGGCCGCCGCTGCTCCTGAAGCGAAAGTTGAAGAGTTTCGTAAAGAGCTTTTCATCTTCGGCCAGAGCCACCAGACAGTTGCGGATATCACCCGGGGGCGGAATGCGAAACTCCCGGCGCAAACGGCCGGAGCTGCCACCCTCGTCGGTAACCGTAACGACCGCCGTCAACCGTGAAACTGTAGGTTGGAGGGGAGCAACCCGGCCCGCGCCGGCCACGTGGACCTTGAAGCCCCGTAGCAGCGCTGAAAGTCCCGTGCCCCCGCCGATCGCCACAACTCGCATAGGATAATCCGGGCGCCCGTCAACTGACCGAGTGCGCGTGAAGCCCTCAGTTCCTGCCTTGGCAACTGCGCGTGTTCACCAGTTGCTGGAACCGAGGACTTTCGGCCAGGGCCGCAAAATCTTGATCTGCCCGAGCCTGAAAGCGATTCGCGGGCCGGAGGGCAATAGCCTTGCTTAAGTGCTCAAGGGCGGAATCAGGGTCACCCCGAAGGGCATAATTTGACGCGAGCGCAAAGCGGATGTGTTCCTGGTATGGTTTCATTTTGGCCGCTTGGCCCAGGTGCTCGACAGCCTGATCCAGGGATTGCGCATTGAGTTCAAAGACTCCCAGGTTGTAGAAATCCTCCGCCGATTTGAAGGCGAAGGCCGAGGAATTGAGCCGGCGCTCGCCATGGTGCACATGAATGCGCGCGCGGTCCACAACTTCACCGACCGGACCGTTCACGAGCTTCCGGAGTATTTCCGCGGCCTTCGCGTAGCTCTGCTTCTGCATGTGGCGCAGGGCGGTGTCCAGATTCTCGACGGCTGCCAGGTAAAGAGCCTCAGTCTCCTTTCTGGCTGCAGACTGTTGAATGGCTGAGCTGTTATGCCTGGTGCTGGCGCTTCCTTCCCGGCGCGGTGACCGGCTGGATTCCTCGCGGCGACGGGACCGCAGTCTGCCCCTTGAGTGTTTGCGGAGAGAAAAAGCGCGGCGGTTGGCGTGGAGCCTCTGTTTGGACGCTGCCCGTCGCGTATGGGTCTGCCCTTTCACTCTAACGGTTTTCATTTCAACTGGTTAATAGAAACGTTTCCTCCGGATCCCAATTCCATATGATAGTCTTCTATATCATTGGCCGGCTTTGGAGTCAACCGGCAGAAATCAAACAAGTTTTTGGCTGCCGTCCCGGTCAATAACGTCGGCACCCGCCATTCTTGGGAGACCGCCCAGACACTTCGGCGGACACGGGAACGAGCGCTACTCACCAGAAGAATTCGGCCGAAGACGAAGCCCGCAACCGCGGCCCTTTTCCCGTATCGCAACGGGCCATTTGAATCTAAGATGAACTT
>Ga0315288_10013458_pt1 | contig 10243 bp, 7 predicted proteins | sample YL17G11_20_MG_FD_203454 | JGI IMG/M metagenome (GOLD analysis project Ga0315288, IMG submission 203454) | Sediment microbial communities from Yellowstone Lake, YNP, Wyoming, USA - YL17G11_20 | ecosystem: Environmental > Aquatic > Freshwater > Lake > Sediment | place: USA: Wyoming | collected... | reverse complement strand
GCACGGTGGAGCGGCTGGTTGGTGAGTGAGGAGGGAGTGGAGTTGGAGGACGGGCGCACGCGCGGTCGAGAAAACGGCAGGGACGAAAAAAAACGCGCCATCGGCCAGAGCCGACCCCTCTTCCGCACGACGAGCGCGCTGAGCGCGACTCCCCACCCTCTTCCGCACGACGAGCGCGCTGAGCGCGACTCCCCGCGCCCCTCCACTCACACTCACGCCCCCGCCCCCACAGCCGAACTCGGCGGCACCGTCATCTCCACCCGGGCCGCCGACTGCCCGTCCACCCCCCCACCCGGCATCACCCACGTCGCGGCCTGGCATGCGGCCGACCCCGCCGCGCTGGTGTCCGCCAAAGCCACCCCGCCCCCACTCCTCGTCTCTCCCGTCTGGGTGTGGCAGTGCGCGGCCGTGGCGCGGGCCATCCCGCCATCCGCCGACCGGGTGTACCGCCCCCTGGCCTTCCCCACCATCGCGGGCGCAGGAGAGTGCGAGGTCACCCTGTCCGGCTTCGTCGGCGACTTCCGGGCGCTCGTCCTCGAAGCGCTGGCCGCGACGGGCGTCGTCGCCACGAAGGCCATGTCCACCGCGACCGCAACCCACGTCGTCTGCCCCGACGTGGACGACGCCACGTCCGCAAAGATCGCGCGTGCCAAGTCGCCCGCCTGCGCGGCCCGCATCGCAGTCGTCAACCCGGCCTGGCTGTGGGATTCCTTGCGCCATGGCCGCGTCATGCCCGCCGCGCCCTACGTTTACAACCTGCTGCACGGCCCGGAACCCGTGGATAGCCTGGAGGAGGGCACGTCAGGTGAAGGCGAGGCCGAGGCGGCGGCAGCAGTGGCGGTGGTGGGCGCGGCGGGAGCGGCAGTGCCTGCTGCTGGGGCCACCCTCCCCGCCCCTGCGGCGGCGGCAGGCACCAAGCGGGCCGCCCCCGCGGAAGCCCGCCGCCTGCGCTTCACCCAGGTCTCGGCGGGCGAGGGCGATGACCCGGCCGGCCCGCCCGACGAGAACGCGGCGCCCCAACCGGCGGCCAAGAAGCGGGGCGGCCGTGGTGGCGGCACGGGCTTGAAGGGCGGCGCGCCGCCGGCCGACGCGCCGAGCTTGCCCCCGCCTACCCTGCCCACGGAGACGCAGACCCATGCCGCCCTGGGCGCGGCCAGCGGGTTTGCGGCCCAGCTGGTGGCGGCACGCCCCACGCAGGCCCACCCGCTGGCGGGGGCGTGGATGGGGCGGGCACGGGCTGGTGGCGGTGGTGGTGTGTGTGCGCGGCCGGTGAAGGCGCCTCAACCACCTCCTCAAGCTGCGGCAGCGGCCGAGGCCGGGGCGTCCGGGCCGGGCTCGGCGCCCACGACGGTGAGCGCGCCTCCGCCTGAGCCTGAGGCTGAGCCTGAGCCTGAGCCTGCCCCCGCCCCTGCCCCCGCCCCCGCCCCCGCGCCCGCGCCCGGCCCCGCCCCACGGGGCAAGGCCCGGAAAGCGCCCGCGCCCGCCCGGGCTGCGCTCAACCCGAGCCAGGCGCCCGCGCTCTCGCCCGCCCGCCCAGGCCCGCGCCCGCCCAAGCAGGCGCGTCGCCAGTCCGCGCCGGCTGTCACGGCTGCTGCTACTGCTGCTGACGCTCCCCGTCCCGCCTTCGCCCCCCCTCGCCCCAGCGTGGCGGTGGGCGGCCTGCACAGTGCGGACGCGGCCGCGTGCGTGGCGTCCCTGCGCCGCCTGGGCGTCTCGGCCGAGGGCGGGGCCGCCGCCGCCCGGTGGCGGCGGGGCACGACCCACCTGGTGGAGCCCCGCCTGCGCCGCACCGCCAAGACCCTGGCCGCCATGGCGGCGGGCGCCTGGGTGGTCGGGACATCGTGGGTGGACGCGTGTGCGAGCGGCGCGCGGCTGGTTGGGGAGGCGGAGCACGAGCTGGTGCAGGCGGACAAAGGCAGCGGCGGCCCTTCCTCCTCCACCCCCGCCATCGCGCCCCGGGCCACGCGGCACTGGCGTGAGCGGGCGGCGGGCGGGGGCGGCGGCGCCTTTGCGGGCCTGCGTTTCGCCGTCCTGCCCGGCATGGCCCCCCCCGGCGCGCGCCCCGACCGGGACGACCTCGTCCGCATCCTGGAGGCCGGCGGCGGGGTTGTCCTGGCGGCGGGCGGGGCGGGCGTGGCTGCACCCCCCGACCTGGCCATCGTGCCGCCCGGGACGGTGCTGGCGGCGGAGGCGCCAGCCCGCGGGCGGGGCCGGGGTGGCGGCGGCTCGCCCCCGGCCTCCGCTCCCGACCCGCGCGCTGATGCCCTGGCGGCCGCGGGCGTCCCCTGCGCCACCCCGGGCTTCATCGTCGACTGGCTGGCCCGCCCTTCTCACACGGCGGCGACCCTGGCACGGGGGCACCTGGTGCCGGGCAGTCCGGTGTTGGGCGCGCTGGTCGCGGAGACGGCGGACGGGCGGGGGCGGGCGCGGTGAGGAGCGAAGGGTGGGTGGGTTTGAATCACACTGTGCAATTCGTCCCTTTTTTGCTCTTTTAATTTGAGGTCGAGCGGCGCCCATTCTTCCACTCTCCCATGGCGACGGTGGCTGAGCTGCAGGCCCTGCCGGTGAGAGGCGCAAGAGAGAGAGGGTCAGAGGCGTGGCGCTTGCAGGGTATCCTGGCTTTCTTTTTTTCTCAAACCCGTTTCTCTCCATCCATCCATCAGGGCGTCTCCGCCCCGCCCCCTGAAACCCGTGGCTTTGGCTTGCAACAGACCATGCTGCGCATAAAAGACCCTGAATTGTCCCTGCGCTTCTACACGGGCGTCTTAGGCATGACCCTGCTCACGCGCCTCGACTTCCCTGAGCGCGACTTCAGCCTTTACTTTTTGGGCTTCACCTCCTCCTCGGACACGGCCGCCATCCCGGACGACCCGGCCGACCGCGCGGAGTGGGTGTTCAACCTGCCCAACACCCTTGAGCTGACCCACAATTACGGCACCGAGGCTGAGGCTGGCAGGGTGTACAGCAGCGGCAACGATGACGGGTCGAAAGGGTTTGGCCACATCGGCGTGTCCGTCCCGTCCGTGGCCGCCGCCTGCGCCCGGTTTGAATTTTTGGGCGTGCCCTTTGTAAAGCGGCCGGACGCAGGGTCCATGAAAGACATCGCGTTCATTGCGGACCCGGACGGGTATTGGATCGAAATTATTGAGCCTGGCAAGATGCGGCAGTTTGCGAGCAGTTGAGATGGATGGATGAGGATGAGAGCGAGGAAAAGAAAACAGGGACGCACGGCTGACGGCTGAATTATACACACTCCACTACACCCTCACTCCACTCCACTACACCCTCACTCTCAATCCCTGTACACCACGTCCGTGCGCAACACAAATTTCAAGCCCGCACTCACGCGCGCGCCCTCGTGGAGGAGGCAGTCGTCGCCATGGCGGTGGAGGAGGGCCAACCCTGGGGCGGGAGACACGGCCGCGACGACTTTGCCTTTGCCACCGTAAAACACGGTCTCCCCACCGCCGCAGCCCGATAGATATATAAGCACGGTGTGGCGGGTTGTGCCAACGCCCGGAATGGCGACGGCATCGTCGTAGTGGCGGGCAAAGCGCTGGCCTGGGGAGTACCTGTATAGGCGCAGGGCAGGCGAGCAGGCGACCGCCGATGCCGCATCGGGGGCGCCGGCGGCGGCGATGGTGGTCCCCAGTATCCTCCATAGGGCGCCCGCTAGGCTGGGGTCATCCCAGGCCAGGCGGGCGTTGTCGCGGGCGGCCATGCCCGGTTGCGGCGGGCCCGGCTGCGCGGCCTGGAAGCCGACGCCCTCGGCCGCAGAGATGAAGTCTGCCGCCTCCACATCACTCAGCACGCCCGCCACCGTGAAGATATCGCCAGGGCGGCGGCCCAGATTGATTGGGGCGGGGAGGGCTTCTTTCGGGCGTGGGGTGGGCCACGTGCTGGACGGAGGGGGTTGGCGGCCCATGAGAGATGGGGGCGAAGGTTGAGATGGGGGCGAAGGTTGAGATGGGGGCGAAGGTTGAGCGTCAGGCGAAGAGGAGTGCGCGCCCGCAACGCTCACACGTTGCGGTCTCGTGCGCTTACGGATAGGGCAGCACAGGGATCTGGGCAAGCCCCGTGTGGGCGTAGGTTGGTGTGAGTGCGGGACGCGGGCGCTCATCACAGAGCGCAAAAAAATCCGAGTCTGGAAGAGAGAGATGACCAACTGCTCACTTTTGGAAACCCCACCCCGGTGCCGCCTGCCCCAGCTGCTTCCCAAATCTGCGCACGGCACCTACTCTCCCTGTGTGCTCCGCCCATCAGCCATATCGCTCTGCCTCATTCAATTCAGCACGCCTCTGCCTCGCGCGTGCTTATACTCTGAATGACTGCGGCAGGTCCGCCGACGGCCGCCGCTGCGGCCCTCGGCCCGGACGGCTTGCGAGGCGACGGTCGGTCGCCCTCCCACATACGGTGAGCGTGTGGGCGAGGGGAGGCGGATAGATCGATGCGCATGTGCGGGCGCGCGCACAGGATGGGGTAAACGAGCACGGCGGGGGCGCGCTTAAATTGGCTAGCTTTTTGTTTTCTCATCCCCTCTCCTCCATCCATCCATCCAATTTTCGTAGCCCCCTCACCTGCGAACGCTCCCTCCTGCCCCGGGCCGACGGATCCGCCCGCTGGACCGCGGGCGGCACGTCCGCCCTGGCCGCCGTCTACGGCCCCTCCTCCACGTCCGCCCGGGTGGAGGACCCGGAGCGGGCGGTGGTGCGGGCGAGTTGGAGGGCCGCGCCGGTGGTGGGCACGGCGGGGCCGCCGGTCGCGACGCCCGCGGCCCGGGCGCTGGAGGCGATCCTGGCGGGCATGGTCCGGGCGGCCCTGCTGGCCGAGGCCGCGCCCCGCACCGCCATCTCCATCGACGTGACCATCGAAGCGGATGACGGCGGGGCGGCGGCGGCCGGGCTGAACGCAGCGGCGGCCGCCCTGGCGGACGCGGGCGGGTGCCTGCCCCTGCGGGCGCTGCCCGCGGCGGGCAGCGTGGTAGTGGCCGGGGATGGCACCCTGCTGGCCGACCCGACGGCGGCGGAGGAGGCCGACTGCTCCGGCACCGCCACCTTCGCGTTCCTGACCCGCAGCACCGCCCCGGGCGCCCCGCCCGCGTTGGTGGGTGGCGGCGGGCTGGCCGGCGCGAGCGTCTCGGGGGCCCTCTCCGACGACCAGGTCCTGGGGGCGACCGCCCTGGCGGGCGGGGCCGCCCTGGCGGCGGCCGGGTTCAACCGGGCGGGGCTGGCCCGGTGTTTTGGGTGGGAAGCAGGCGGGTAGAGAGGGGGAGCGGGTGGCGTGGCGGGTGTAGCCTGTTCAGCTCTTTTTCGCTTCTCTCCCATCAATCCCCTTCCATCCTTTTCCCTCTCACATCGCACACAATCCTGCCAGCCCTGGCTCCCCCCGCCGCCACCCGCCTCGCCCTCCGCCTCATGCTCCACGCGGCCAAGGAAAACGCACCCCTGAGCACGTCTGCCGCCGCGATGGCGTCCGTCAAAGCTCTCAGTGCGCCGGTGTCCGCCGCCCCGCTCCCCGCCCTCCGCGTCAAGAAGCTCAACCCGGACGCGGTCCTGCCCAAGCGGGGCTCGTCCGGGGCGGCGGGCTACGACCTGGCTAGGTGGGTGAATGGGCATGGGTGGGGTGGAAGGCGATGGCGCCGGGGCCGGCGTGCCCAATGTGCGTGCGCGCTCGGCGTTTTTTCAAGCGCGCGCGTGCGTGTTTTTTCGTTTTCGTTTTTTCCAACCTCCATCATCTCATCGCCACACCCCCCCCTTCCGCACATCTCCCCCCTTCCAGCTGCGCCGACGTCACCGTCCCCGCCCACGGCCGGGCCATCGTCCCCACCGGCCTGGCCCTCGCCGCCCCGGCCGGCACCTACGCCCGCGTCGCCCCGCGCTCCGGCCTGGCGGTCAAGCATTTCATCGACACGGGCGCGGGCGTCGTGGACGAGGATTACCGGGGCGAGGTCGGCGTCGTCTTGTTCAACCACGGGGACGCCGCCTTTGAAGGTGCGTGCGCGAGGGGGGGAGGCGGGGGTTGGGAGAGAGGGAGGGGCGAGAGGCAGGAGGAGAGCGCGGGGACCACAGTCTCTTCAAACCACTCCCCCACCTCCATACCACCACACCCCTCCCCAAATTATCATCTTTCTTGCCCCCAGTCAAGCGCGGGGACCGGGTCGCCCAGCTGATCCTGGAGCGCATTATCACGCCGGACGTCGAGGAGGTGGAAGACCTGGACGACACGGCCCGCGGGGCTGGCGGGTACGGGTCGACGGGCGTGGCTTCGAAATGATGGAATGAAAAAAATGGATGAGTTGGAGGGATGAAGGAAGGGTGGTGGTGGTGTGTGTTTGGTGCGCTTGTGTTTCGCAGCATCGCGCCGGACCCTGTGCATTTGTGCGTGCGTGTGATGAATAATGTCGTATCCTCGTTCTCACACTTTCAATGGGCCGGGATCGAGGCCGTGGCGACGCGGTCTCTCTCCCTCTCTCTCACCATTTTCACTTCCGCCCCTCTGCCGCGTACGCCGCCACCGCCGCCTCAATGCCGGGAGGCCGGGGCACCAGCTTGCGCGGGGTGGTGTCCCAGATGGACGGCGGCACCCGGCCGACGGGGACAACGGCCGGAACGCGAGCAGTGGGTCGGGGTTGGAGAGGGAGTGGGCGGGCTCCTCCTGTCGCCTGCTTGGCGACGGGGGGCGCGCCGGACGTGCGTGAGCTGCGTCGCGGTGCGATGGGCGGCAGATCCACCAGGGGGGACCGCGGGATGAGGCGGCGGGCGAGGGTTGGTTGAGGTTGAGGTTGAGGTAGAGGCGGCGGGGGTGGGGGTGGGGGCGGAGGCGGCGGCGCGCGAGGCCGCGCCAAGGGCGCCGCGACCGCCTCTACCCCGCCCAGCTCAGCCCCAAAGTCGGCGACTGCGATGCGTAAGGCAGCCAGCTCCCGGGACAGGGCGCTGAGGCGGGTGGTGAGGGATTGGGGAGGAGGGGTTGTGGTGGCTGGAGCGCACTGCTCGCTGAAGCTGGTGGCAGGCCGCGCCGGTGGCGGTGACCACGCACGAGCGCATGCACCGCCACTAGTGGAGGCATGATGCGATGCAAGAGCGCTGGCTTTCACACCTTGCGCGGCCTCAGCCACCACTCGGTTCGCGCCCGTGCCCGCGTCGTCGCCCGCTCCATTTGCTCCCTCAGGCGTAACCCCCTCCTTTGAGGTGACTGGCAAGAACCCGGCCGCCCGGGCCGCCTCCAGGGCCGCCTCCAGGCGGGCACAGGCCGAGGAGAAGCGTCGCTCGGCCGCGGCGGCGCGTGTGGCGGCGGTAAGGGAGGCGGAGGGGCGGCGGTGCGGGGCGGACATGGAGGGGGATTTGATTTCCAGTGAGTGTTGCGAGGTTTGGGGTTTGTTGAGAGGAGAAGACGAGCGGGGTGAGACCACACGCGCAGCTGAAAAGAGCACTCATTTTTTTTTGTACCGCGCCTGGTGAGAGACGGCAGAGGGGCGTGGCCTCACACAACGCGTCCAATGCAGTCCGTCCTGCCCGCCCTGCGGGTGGGCGTCCGGGGCGTCCGGGCGGCGTCGCCGCCCCGCGCGCGTTGTTGTGCGGCGCATGCAGCGTCGCCTCCGCCCCGTGCGGCCTCCCCTCGGCCGACCTCCCCTTCCTCTGCCGACGCGCTCACCCGCCCGCCCCCTCCGCTGGACGCGGCGTCCCTGGCCTCCGTCGCCCTCCTCGCCCGGGCCGCCGGCGCCGCCTACGCGTACGATGACGCGGCTGCCGCCGCCCGCCTGGCCCCGGACGGCCTCACCCTGGCCGGGAGTGGCGAGAACTGGTTCACACGCTGGCTCGTCATCGACGCGCCGGCCGCTGCCTCTCCGTCCCGCACGCCCTCCCGCATCATCTCCATCCGCGGTGTCGTGTGGGGCCGGGAGGGCCCGCTGGACGGGTGGCGGTTGGGGCGGTCGCTGGCCCAGGCCTGGCCGGGCGGGCTGACCCCGGCGGGTGGTGGCCCACCCGTCCCAGGAGTGGTGGCGCACACCGGCGCGGCCGCGCTGGCCGAAGAGCTGTGGCACCACCTGAGGGCAGCGGTCCGCTCAGCCCCACCCGGGCACGATGTCACCCTGGTCGGGCACTCGCTGGGCGGGGCGCTGGCCCTGCTGGCGGCCGCGGCGGCCGCGTCCTCGCCCGGCGTGCGGGAGCGGCCCCTGGGCGTGACCCAGTTTGGCGGGCCGCCCGTCCTGGCAGCCGACGGCGGGGGCGGCGGCCCGGCCGTCCTGGCCGCGACTGGGCTGGGCGGCGCGCCCGTGCGCTCCTTCGTGGCGGCGGGGGACCCCGTGCCCAGGGCGGGGCTGGCCGCCGCGGACCCGGCCGTCGCGGCCGCGGTCGCGGCCTGGGCGCCCGTCGCCTCAGCCGCCCGCTCGCTCGGGCTTGGCGCGTGGGTAGGGGGTGGCGAGGGTGCGGCCACCGCCACGGCTGACCGGCCCGCCAGCTCCTCGCTCTTCCCGGCGGGGTATGACCCGGTGGGCGACACCTACCTCGTCTCCTGGACGCCGGAGTCCGGCCACGCCGTCCGCCCGCTGGCGCCGGCGTCGGTGGGTGCGGCCCTCGTCGCGGCCGCCCCAGAGACGGTGGCCGCCGTCGCGGCGGAGGCCGCCAGCGCCGCTGCCGAGCACGCGCCGTCCAGCCCGCTGTCCGTCCCGGCGGCGGCGCGGCGGGCGCTGGGGGCGTGGCTGGACCACGCGCACACGAGCTATGCAGACGACTTGGCGGCGGCAGCGGTGCAGGCGGCCAAGATGGAGGAGGTGGCCAAAAGGAAATGATGAACTGAAGAAGAGGGTTGAGGGCGTTGATCACGTTTACGCGCGCTGTGCCTCACGCGGCGCGGCCGTGCGTCAATTCATTGTGTATCAGAGAGACAAATCAGGGCTAACACCACTCAGCTCAACTAACTCGCACCACCGCCCACCCACCCGCCCGCCGCGTCGCTGCGCCGGCGTTTCCCCACCCCACCGTCATCACCCGCAGGCGCCGCCCCCACCTCTGGCATCACCCCTAGCAGCGCCTCCTCCCGGGCCGAAGCCGCCGCCCGGGCCGCCGCCACTTTGGTCTCCCGAGCCGCCTTGGCGGCCGCATCCCGGGCGGCCGCCTCCCCCCTCGCCTTTTCCAGCAGGACTGAGCGCGCGCGGCGCAGGCGGGCGTCCGCGGCGCGCGCGTCCTCCGCGGTCGGGCACGTCGCGGCGGCAGTGCCCAGGGCGTCTAAGGCAGACAGGGCGGCCTCCAGGGCCTGCAAGTCGGCCGGGTCGGGGGTGGGCGTGGTCAGCGGCGGCGACGGCAGGCGGGCGCCCGGGCGGAGGGCGGCGCCCGCCGCGCCCGCCCCAACGCCCGCGACCCGCCGCACGTAAGCCGCCGACCCGGCGATGCCTGCTTTACGCAGGCCAGACTGCAAGGCGGCCAGGGCGAGCTGACCGGGCGGGTACAGCAAGGGGGCGTCGCTGGCGGAAAGGACGTTGGCGGACGCGAGCGCTGCGCCGTGTGCTTTGGCGAGGGCGGCCGCGGGCGCGGACGCGAGGGGTTCGCCCAAGGCGTCCGCCCCGCCTGGCGTGCTCCGGACCGCCATGACGTCCGCAAACAGGCCCTCCACCGCCCGGTGCGGGGTGTGGGTGACCAGGTCGAAGCCCAGGCCGGCCAGGAGGGCCGGCTCCCGCCGCAGGATGGCGGCCCCAGGCGCGGCGGTGGTGGTCGAGGCCACCCCCCCTGACTCTCCCGCCAGGGCGGCGCCTAAGCGGTCCGCCGAAATGTAGGCCTCCTCCACCTTGGCGGCCAGGTAGAGCGCCGCCACGGTCACCTCCCGGGGGTCGTGCTCCAGGGCGGACGCGCCCAAGAAGAAGCGGGCGGTGAAGGCGGCGCCTGCCGCCGCGACCGACCGGGGCAGGCGCAGGGCGGCCGCGATGGCCAGCGCCCGGTGCGCGTAAAAGGACAGGAGGATCGCCTCATCGGCCCGAGTGGGCGGGTCGGCCAGCGTGTCGTCGTCGGTGCCCGCCTCTGCGCGGGCGGCGGCGATGGCGGACATGGCGGCCGTCCAGTTGGCGGCGCGGCGGGATTCCTGAATGAGAGATGGACATGATGAGAAGGTCGAGAAAAAAGAAGTAGACTCGCGCTTCCTGCTCCACTCTTCTCTCTGAGCATCTCACCAAAGCTTCGGGCGTGAACATCCAGCGCCGCTTCTGAGAGGAGACCTGGAAGTCCATGGCGAGACAAAGCAGAGGAGGTGGGCG
>Ga0315288_10013457_pt1 | contig 10244 bp, 11 predicted proteins | sample YL17G11_20_MG_FD_203454 | JGI IMG/M metagenome (GOLD analysis project Ga0315288, IMG submission 203454) | Sediment microbial communities from Yellowstone Lake, YNP, Wyoming, USA - YL17G11_20 | ecosystem: Environmental > Aquatic > Freshwater > Lake > Sediment | place: USA: Wyoming | collected... | reverse complement strand
GCTAGGATAGAGAAGAGTTAGAGACCTGTGTTGTGCGGCGGAGTCACGGTGGCGCGAGGAGTACGAAGTTGAATTTTTTAACGTTGTTCATCTCTTTGCGGTGTACCCAAGCATGTGCGCATTGTTTGTACGGTTGCTCTCCGGAGAATGGTAAGCATATGTCTTGGGATATTTTCACACAATCAATAGCAATTGCGAGGAAAAGCCAAATTCCTACGTTGAATTTCTTCGGGGGTGAACCTTTACTGAATCCACATTTTTTTTCTATGCTACAAACAGCACTTGAAAACAGTTTCTCCTTGACGCTAGCGACAAACTGCCGTCCTCTTCTGAAAGAAGAGTTGTTTATTAAATTGCTGGATATTACAAAAGAATACAAGCAACGTATTGTCATTTTTACGGCAAGAGACAAGTTTCATTTACAGTTTTTTGATCCAGCAGAAATCGTTAACCGCTTATGCAATGAAAGCTACAAAGTAGTGGTACAGGACTACTCCAATCATACAGTGGCATTGTCTGAATACAACATGAACAATCAGGATTTACAAAACTTAAACACACATGGGTCCTGCTGTAAATTTAGTTGGACAGATTACCTGGGAGTATTACCAGATGGGGGATGGACAATTTGCCCAGCATCATTGGAGACCTTTGGAAACATCTTCTCCGATAGTTTGGAGGAGATAATAAGGTTTAAACGTGAACTTCCGCTACGCTATGAGGAAGGATGTACTGAGTGCTTGAAGGACTTCAAGAAATTTCACAAGCGGTTTGAGGCAAATATAGCCACAAAGAAAACTGGCGATTAGTCGATTGAAAAAGTACATAGCGCCGGGTAATGTGCTCCAGATATACACCCAACGTATAAGTAAGTGGCATTTCGGACGCTTACGAAAACCTTGATGGCTTCTGTTACGCACGGTCTTCTTTACAGGACTCGAACCAAACTGGAATCCAGCAAGTTACGGTTAGGTCCTCAGGGGTTGCTGTAGTGCCGAAATAAGCTCCCTCCTCTCAAATGAAAGTTCGAAATGTTTCTAATGTGGGCTACCGTGCTAGATTCGAACCATAGCGGTGAACAGCTCAACCATGACGCGGATTGCACAATACATCTTTTCGTTACCCAAGGTCACACTATCGATGCCATTGACAATCATATATCTTGGGACTATACTCAATTTTGCTATGAGGACCCTGGCAAAATAGGAGGTGGACAATGGCAGCTCTGGATAAGATTAAGTCATTCTTTACTCGGTCAAAACCCCAAGCTAAGGTTGAGGAAGCGAAGGCAGCAGCAACGAGTACCGGGGGAGGAGCACCTAAGGCACCTGAAACCAAAGCTAATGAATCCGGCGAACAGACTAAAGCCAGCGGTGGTGTCTAGTCCAATACAGAGTCGACTTAGTAAGCGAATATCTAAGCTGGAATGATTGTAATGGTAATGGTGACCTGACCGCGCCCATAGGTTTATCGATGTTTTCAGTGTGAATAATTTATTATTGCTGTTAAGTGATGCCGAGAAGGAGGTAATCAATGCAAGCATACTGTATGAAATGTCGTACTAAAAAGGAAATGAAAAACGCCAAGTCCATTACTATGAAGAATGGCAAGCCGGCTACTCAGGGTGTTTGTCCTGAGTGTGGGACTAAAATGTTTAAAATAGGCAAAGCCTAAAATCTTCTTCAAGGAGTTAGAAAGGCTGGGTATCTTGTTGATATCCAGCCTTTCTGTTATCAGGTAACAAATTGGACGATTATGACAGTCACAATTTACTTGCCGTTACACCTCTCGGCCATTTAAAGAGAGAGTAGTAACTACTGACAAACAATCAACGAGAACAATAGAAATCCACCGGCATGGCTGATCGATTTCATAATGATGTTAACTTCGTTCCTGGATTGAAAAACACAACTTACCTGAACAGGTTGCTTAAGATAGAAATGGTGGTTTGTAATCCAAACCCAGGAGCTCACGGGTGATATTGCGGACCTTTTTAAGCAGATTCTTGAGTTGTTTTTTTTCCTCTTCGGAAAGCTTTTCAAATATCAGATGGATTGAGCGCTCGGTCACACCTTGATGATATAATTTGCTACCTTTTTCAGTAAGAGTTACGTATGTTTTTAAGTCTTCGTTTTTCTTAATTTTCTTGACCAGACCTTTCTTTTCCATTCGGTTGATCAAGGTTGAAACTGAATTGAATTCTTTTAAGGTCCAATCAGCCAATTTCTCTAAAGTCACAGGTTCATTTTGTCGGGAAAGCAGCGTTAGTATTCTGACTTGAGGTTGAGTAATGTGCAGATGTTTAAGTTCAAGTTCAACAGCGCTAGTTACGATACTGTCCGTATAATCAAGCAGGATATAGAGATTGATTTCTGGGTTAGTTTTTTTTGAAGTCCTGATTATTTCTATTTCGTTTTGGTTGGTCTTATTCATTTCGAACCTAATTTCGTTACGTTCAAAAAACTATATCTCCTTAGCTTAGAATATTCGTCACATTGTGTCAATTAACAAAGTGATGGAATAGAAAAAGGAACTATTTCATTAAATAAATTGCAGTGACTGAGCAATCTTTAATACTTTGCCTGGCCTTTTCCATTTGTGTTGGCGGAATCTCGTCTATTTTTACCCGCACCATATCTTCGACATAATCCATGTCGTACAATTCCGGATACAGTGTAACGCAGATGCCGCATCTGATACAAAAATCTTTAATTTTGATTTTCATAGTTGTGTCTCTATTCGTTTATTGCGGTTTTTTCAAGTAATCTAAAACAGAATTTCCGGCGATACGCCCGGTTGTAATAGCAAAACCAAATGATTGTAATCCCTGGTTTACCAAATCGCCACTGTACTCTCCAACGATAATGTCTCCCGCAGCATAAAGGCCTGGAATAACCTTCCCTTCCGTGGTTAATACTTCTGTCTTGCCATTGACTTTGATTCCGCCTGACGTACCATAGGCAGTATTAAAAACCCTCAAGCCATAGAACTTTGGATTTGTAACAGGGCGGAGATACTTCGGGTCTTTAGCGTACTGGTCATCACACCCATTTTCGCAGTAGTGATTATATTCGGCAACCGTCTGCTGCAAACTGACTGGATTGATGCCGGCTTGCCTGGCCAGGTCTTCAAGAGTCTCCGCGATAAATACATGTTTATTGCCTTGTGCAATCAGTTTATGCATGTCCCCTTCGATATCGGTCAATGTTTTAGCGGGGAAAATAAAATAGATTTTATCCACACCTTCTTGTTCCAGATGTTTTTTGGTATTATCGTCGAAAATCAGGATCGCGCATTTGCCGGGTTGCCTCGCGATAAGATTACCCGCCGGAAGACGTCCCGGGATAACTTCCTCGTTCATAAAACGCCTACCATATTGGTTGACCCATAGGTAAGGTTGCTCCTGGATAATGCGCACCTGGCTTAGCATAATCCAGGGCATATTGCCGATAACCCCTGGCCCGGGAACATGTGGCCAGATCGGTATGCCTATGCGTCCCTTATCAGCGCCAACTTCCCAGGCCATTTTAATGCCGTCGCCAGTCAGCCTCAAGTTTGGGCACAGATTGAAGTAATCGCCCTCTTCGCAATTCCCGTACCGGTCCAAGGTGAAGTCATAGCCGCTGTATTTCTTTATCATTTCCGGGTCTTCATTAAATCCGGCAGTAGCGATAACGACCGCTCCGGCATCAATATGCACTGTGCTTCCGGTTTTACTTTCACCATATACGCCGGTAATCCGGCTTCCAGCTTTGAGGAGGTTTTTCGCCGGTGTCGAAAACAGAATATCTACCCCCAGTGTTCTGGCTTTTGCGACCATAGTCTTAATCATTTGAGCACCGCCATGACCGCGTCCCATTGCCTTTAGACCACAATATCCTTGATTATCACTCGCAGCTCTGTACCTGCCAGATCCCGGTGCTGGTGTCCCGAACATCGCTGGCGATGTCTGATTCCGGATTTCAGTCTGGATACCCATGTTTGTAAGCCAATCAGGGACCTCGCCCGACATGTTAACAAAGGCTCTTACAAGGTCTGCATTGGCAGTCCAGAGAGTCCCATCCATATGGACATCAAACGCTTTGTTCTGGGATATCTTATCATTTTTAACAAAACCGAATCCGACCGGTGTATTGGAGGCTCCCCCGGGAAACGGCCTTTTCTCCAAAACAACCACTTTGGCTCCGCCTTCTGCGGCTGTAATTGCCGCGGCCATTCCGGCACCACCGGTTCCTAATACTGCCACGTCTACTTTTATGTGTTCTATAGCGTTTAAGTGTTCCATATATTTTCCTTTCATTTAGGGGATAATAACAAATTGAGTTAATTTACCGGCTTTATTTTGTACTTGCTAATTGTTATCGGTTGAGTTGAAAGCTTCATCTTCCCGCCGTCTTTTTTGAGAATTATCCACTTGAGCCAATTCTTATCGTCGCGCTCCGGGAAGTCTTCCCGGAAATGGAATCCCCGGCTTTCCGACCTCATTAAAGCTGCTCTGAATGTTAACTCGGCGCATATCGCCATGCTCTCTACTTCGTGACATTTGCTCAGGTAGTGAAGGTCTTTTGCCTGCAAAGCGGGAAGCTTTTCTTTCAGCCCATCAAGCTTGTCCAGAGCTTCTTCCAGGCGTTCTTTACTCCTTCGGAGGTTATACTTCATAGGGGCCGTAATATCCTGTAAACCAGAAATGACATCCAAAGTAGAATAACCCATTTTACGTTGCAAAGGAGCGAAGATTTTCTCTTTGGCAGTCTTCACTTCATTTGCACTAATTTCATCGGGTGCAGTTTCAGTGGCATAGTGTGCAGCCGATGGACCGGCCCATGCAGCGCTGATTACAGCGTACATAATCCCGGAGCCAGGAGTAATTCCGGGAGGGGAGGCTACAGCTCCAGCTACCGCTGAACCGGCGTAGCTGGTATCGCCGATTGCCCATAAACCTTCAAGACTGGTTTTCATTTCATGGTCTACTTTTATGCACGAAGTCTCACCATGCAACGGCACGGCGATTTCATGTTTCACATCGGTAGATAACCCGTATTTCTTTTCTTTGTCCTGCATTAGCTGGTACCATTTACTCAGCTTTGGTAGACCCGCATGCATATCAGGTCGGCGTTCCGATGGCGGCGGCTGGAAATATATCGGGCCCCTACCTTCCGCCACTTCCTTCTCCATTCCGATGGCTAGTTGCACAGGTAAAAACACGCCCGCTGGTCCTGTATCAGGCAAATATTTTTTAGGTAAGTTTTCGCCTAACGAGTTCACGAGAAAGGCGGACCCTACCATACCGCTGTCAGTTTCCTGAAACACCGTGTGGCCGTAAAGATTGCCGTATTCGGCGTTCCTCATTTCGGCCCCGGCCCTGTAGGCGGCTGCAACTCCGTCTCCCGTACCGGCTGACCAGAAACGCCTGACTTTATAGCCACAACTCCCGTTGGCCAGCACCGTTGCCTTGGCTTTAAAAATGATGAAGCGTCCGTTGACGATATCAAAGCCAACTGCGCCAACTACTCGGTTGCCACGTTTTATGAGATCAACCACGTGGATTTTATTCAAAATCTTGGTTCCCATTTTTAGAGCCCGGGCCCGCATGGGTACCATCATGTCAATATCGATAAAAGTCATTGACCATTCCGGAGCCCAGAAGGTACGAGTAATAACTAACTTGCCGTCAGGGGTCCGCGCGAGTTTGTTGCCCCAATCTGCAAACCATTCTATAGCTTTAGGAGAATCCTGTACGTATTTAGATAACAATTCCTGGTCGTTTAAATAGAAACCGGATGTGTTTACCTGGAAATCGATAAATTTGTCCGCATTATTGCTTGGTCCGAGAAAAGCCAAAATTCCGCCGATTTTTGTAGCTTTACCGGCCCATCCGGCGGTCTGCTTTTCAACAATCAGCACATCGATTTTCGGATTTGCCTCTTTAACTTTTATCGCAGCAGCTAGACCGCCAACCCCGCCGCCGACTATAAGTACATCTGTAGAAATAACCTCACCTAGATCCTCCAAATTAGGCATATCAAAATCTCCTTTCTAATGGATAAGATTTAATAATAGGATGACCGCAATGGCGCAGGAATATTGGGAACTACATCGATGCAATTTTCCGGGCAGGCAAGTTCACAAGCCAGGCACCAGACACAATCTTCTGGGTACGCAATAACCGGTTGATTATTTTCCTCATCCCACCGAATTACATCTAAAAAACAAGCATTCATGCATGACTTGCAACCTTTGCAATTTTCCCGGTCAACCTTTATTTCTTTTACCCAGGTTTTTGATTCCTTTTCCATTTTTCTAGCTCTCCTTAATATTTATATGTAAATAATGCGAGAACCTTCTTTTTTTATCTTTAATGAGCAGTGACGGTTGATAGCCGGGTCAGGAACGGCCTGCCAGATGCCCCATAATGCCGGCAGGAAAGCCTTAAACGTGCTTACTTCCGAAACATTGTGCGCCGGCCAACCACCGCCAGAGGGTTTTTTGCCGCTTGGGTGTGGAGGCATATTTTTTAAATCGGGTGGAAAAGGAGACTTACCGCTGGCAGCAGGCGGTCTAACGCCGGGAGGCGGTTCAGGCCCTCTATGCATACAGGAACGCATTTTGCACCCACCGGGGATAGCTTCCCACTGGTGTGAAAGCATGACCATGGGTTTAGTACCGGACTGTGCCCCGGTTGAGCCGGCAGTGAGAAGATGTTCATAAGTCCAGAAGTCTTTTTGCTCTTGGGTTCCTATATTGGGGTCTACCCATTCGATGCGGAGATTCATGACCGGCCCATAATCTATGCTCTCGGTAGCGATCTGGACCGCGCCAATGTGGCCGCCCAGCGGCGGCTTGACTTCCCATTTAAAGCCTTTATGTTCGTCAGGGCACCATAACTCATAGCCTTTTTCCATGTTCACCCACCACCAATCAATCATTTCAGGAGTAACACCGGGTATAATATGATCGACAACCAACCATCCCGCCGGATATTTGTTTTCTTCCATGAATAAAACCTCCTTTTATAAATGTGTTTTGTTGTTTATGCGTATTTACGGACGGTATCTGTCAAAGCCTGAACATTTTCTGGTTTTGCCTCATCGGGTATTCCTACGCTGGCATCGATTATCAACCCGCCGTTATCTGCAAAAATATTAATCAGCTCTTTAACATCATTTTCCACTTGTTGCGGAGTGCCAGTGCACATCAGTGATGAAGATACATTTCCCCAGAAACAAGTAATTTCTCCTAATATTTTTTTAGCTTCCCGGCGGTCTACATCTTGGTAATGCATGACGAACTTCTTAGGGGGCAATTCCTGGAAATATTTCAATCTTGGAGTATAGTCACCTTCCGTGTAGACGATAGGCATTACTCCGGCTTCGATCAAACCTAATATTAATGCCTTGAGGCACGGCCAGTAGAATCTAGCAAATTGTGCATCGGACATAAAGCCAGCCGAGCCGCGATGTAGATAAATAGCAGAACTGTTAATGTGACTTTTTTGGGCCATCGAGACCGCCCCATATATCGTGGAAGGGATTAACATATTAATAGTTGCTAACAGTTTATCAGGTACCTGGTACATGTCTAATGACGATCCGCGAATGCCACGCAGGCAATCGGAAATCCAATCAAAAGCACAAAAGACGTGAGACCCTACAATGGAAGGATAGCCGAGTTGCATCATCTCGATGCCATAACTTGCGATGAGTTGATTATTTTTGTTGGATTCCTGGCCGAGCTCCTGCATTCTAGTCAGAAAATCCTGAAGGCCTAGTTGATTGATGATTCCCCCCACGAAACCGGGTAAAACATAAGGGTCTGATAACGGAAGCAAGGGAATCGTCCCTCCCATCTGGAACAGCCGGCTTAAAGGTTCCATCGTCGTAGCGATACGCGGCCAAAGTTTATTTATGACAAACGCGTTGGGATTGGCCAGCATTTCATCGTATTCGCTTTGCAACACGTATTCTTTTTCTATCCACTGGAAAGGCATATCATCACGCAGGCCTCCACCGGGCCACTTGACCTGCTGGATACCCAAAAGCTCCCAGGGCCTGGCAGCTCCTACTGCTGCCGCTGGAGGTGCGGCATCCCAATCATGTTCGATTGTCACCGCTTTGATAGCCTGTAATCGTTTGTCCAACTGGTACATAGCGTCTTTGTTAGATATTCCTTTAGCTCTGTTCGGATAGTAATGGAGAGTCACAGGAGCCACCGGGACACGGTCAGGTTTCTTTAGGTTAAAAGCATCCTCTATTCGTTTTTGGCGAGCCAAGAAAGCAGGTGATTGTTGAGATTTTGACATTTCCATCCCAATTACCTCACTTGACAAACCATTTTGGATTAGTTATTATTGCATATCATAAGCGAAATTATATTATGATTAATATAACATATGCAATATGAAGTTTTATTTTTCATGACGTATTATATCACGTTTTTTTTAAAAATCAAACATGTCCATTTTAATTAAATACTTGGTAACGCCTGGTAGAGCACATCGGGCTGAAATATAAATTTGAGGTAACAAGGAGGCAATCAGGTGAAAAAGCTTTTCGGGATTATTCTGGGTGTACTAATAATTTCAAGCCTTGTTATAACAAGTTGCGCCAAAACCCCGTCGCCTACAACTACAGCGCCAGCCACTTCTTCGCCGGTTGTTAATGCACCCGCTACTATTAAAGTCGGTGTCATGTTGTCGATAACGGGCGCGGATTCGGGTACCGGCCTCCCGACTCAATGGACCTTCCAATATGCCATAGATGAAATCAACAAAACCGGCGGTGTGTTTGTCAAAGCTTACAATAAAAAAATACCTCTGGAGTTGGACCTCAAAGATAATCAGACCGACCCTGAAAAAACCATGGCAGCCGCCGAGCAGTTGAATTCAGATGGTTGCCCGGTAGTCATAGGTACCACTCTGGCGGGCATCGCAGCCAATATCTTTGAAAAGAACAAGTTGCCATTGCTGGTCTCCCAGTGCGATATCGTTGCTCTTACCAACCAGGGTTTTAAATATTATTTCGATACATCCAAGATGAACAACGGTACTGCTACCGCTATCTTCCAGCTCATTGCCAGTCTGCCAAAGGATCAGGTGCCGACTAAATGGGCTTTCTTCGAGGAACAAGCTGATTGGATCGCGGAGTTGGTCCAGATGATGAAGCAGGAAGCGGCCAAACAGGGAATCAATTTTGCTTACGAAGGCCAATACCAGATGCTATCTCCTGACTTCAGCCAGCTAATCCTTGGCGCTAAAAATGCAGGAGCCCAAGTACTTGTTGGAGCCCCCACGCCGCCTGATGGCATAAACATGCTGAAGCAAATGAAGCAGCTGAACTACAGTCCCAAAGCAATCATCTTCTTCAGAGCAGCCAGTGATCCTTCATGGGCCGACCTGGGTGCGTTGGGTAACTATGTCATCCAATCTTCTGAATGGGACCCCAACCTCTCTCCCAACGATGCGAAAGTTCAGGCATTGGTAACCGCTTATCAGAATAAATTCGGTAACAAATCCTCAATCTCGGGTCTTGGGCCTGGATATACCCTTATCCAAATTATCGCCGCAGCTATTGAAAAAGCCGGCTCATTGGATAGGACTGCCATCCGGGGTGCTATCGCCGCGACGGATATGGATACTATGGAAGGTCATATTAAATTCGATGCCAACGGAGTCAGGATTGATCCACCCATGGTAGTGGAGCAATGGCAAAACGGAACCCAGGCATTGGTATGGCCTATAAAACCCGGATACAATACCAAACCTGTCATCTGGCCCATTCCGCAACAATAGAAAAGTAGTAACCGAAGGCTGCTGCTACGTTCTAAGCGTGGCAGCAGCCGGCCTATATCAGGGAAAAATGGCCTTACTTGAAGTTGAAAACCTTTCTAAGTCCTTTGGCGGCGTAAAGGCAGTAAACCGGGTGAACTTTGTCCTTAAAGAAGGTGAAATTCTCGGGCTGATCGGACCCAACGGGGCCGGAAAAAGTACCCTGTTTAATATCATATCCGGTATAGAGAAACCCGATTCCGGTAAGGTCAAGCTGGAAGGACAGGATATCACCGGCATGGCTCCGCATAAAATATGCCATAAAGGAATCGGCAGGACTTTTCAGTTAGTCAGACCTTTCAATCAACTTAGTCCGCTGGAAAACGTAATGGTTGGCAGCAGCTATGGTAGAAATGCAATTCACTCTATGGGCCAAGTTCGTGAAGAATCCTATAAAATCCTTGCTTTAACCGGTCTGGCT
>Ga0315288_10013456_pt1 | contig 10244 bp, 10 predicted proteins | sample YL17G11_20_MG_FD_203454 | JGI IMG/M metagenome (GOLD analysis project Ga0315288, IMG submission 203454) | Sediment microbial communities from Yellowstone Lake, YNP, Wyoming, USA - YL17G11_20 | ecosystem: Environmental > Aquatic > Freshwater > Lake > Sediment | place: USA: Wyoming | collected... | reverse complement strand
TCGGCTTCGTCCAGGTAGGGCGTGGTCATCACAATCGTCACGCCCTGCCGCAGCAGATTGGCGAGAATAACCCAGAAATCACGGCGCGAAACCGGGTCCACTCCGGTTGTGGGCTCATCCAGGAAGATTACCTCGGGCGTGTGTATCAGCGTGCAGGCCAGCGCGAGCTTCTGCTTCATTCCGCCCGAGAGCTGCTCGGCGAGTCTGGTCCGAAACGGCGTCAGGCGCGTGAACTCCAGCAGCTCCTCGCGCCGCGCGCGGTAGTGTTGAACCTGGTGTATCTCGGCGAAGAACTCGATGTTCTCATCCACGCTCAGGTCTCCGTACAGACTGAAGCGCTGCGAGAGATACCCTATCCGTTCCTTGATTCTCCCGATGTCGCGGTGCAGGTCCAGGCCCAGCACCCGGGCACTGCCGCCGTCCGGCTTGAGCACACCGCAAAGCATCCGCAGGATGGTGCTCTTCCCGGCGCCATCCGGCCCGACCAGGCTGAACATCTCGCCCCGGTTGATGATGAGCGACAGGTCATGCACCGCCTCGACGCTGCCGAAGCGCTTCGCCAGTCCTGTCGTCTCGACCGCCGGCGACCCGTTCATTTCAGAATCCGCTCCCGTCCTTCACGTCGCAGTTCGCACTTCGCAGTTCGCAGTTACTTCCTGGGTGCTTTGAGAACCGCATCCGCCGGCATGCCCGGCTTCAGCGCACGGTCTTCATTGCCCAGTTCCAGCTTCACGCCGAAGACCAGCTTCACCCGGTCTTCCCGGGTCTGCACGTTCTTAGGCGTGAACTCGGCCGTCGGCGAAATGTAGGTCACTCTGCCGTTGAAGACCCGGCTGCGCGCCGCGTCAATCCGCACCTCGGCGGTCGCGCCCAGCTTCACCCGCGCCAGTTCGGTCTCGCTGACGTAAATCATCAGGCTCACCGGGTCAAGGTCGGTCACGACCATGACCGTAGTTCCGGGTCCGACCAGCTCGCCGACCCGGGCCGGACGGCTGGTGACTACACCATCTACCGGCGCCGTGATAAGACAGTCTGCGACCGACTTTGCGAACAGGTCCCGGGCGGCCTGGGCCTGCGTGACCCTTGCCTCCGCAGCCCTGAGCTCCTCGGGCCGCGCGAACCGGCTCAGCTTGGCTACGTTCTCCTGCGCCGTATTGTACTGCGCCTGCGCCACGCTGAATCGCGCATCGGCGTCATCCTTCATCTTCCCGGTCGTGCTGCCGGCCGAGAAAAGCGCGGTCGCCCGGTCACGGTCCGCCCGAGCCGATTCCAGACTCGCCTTCGCCGAATTCGCCAGCTCCTGCGCCTGTGCCTGGTCTTCGTCCCGCGCGCCCTTGCGCAGCAGGTCCAGTTGCGCCTGTGCCTGGTCGAGCAACGCTTGCCCCTGCCGCAACTGCATGTCGAGCGCCACGTGATCAATCAGCGCGAGCGTGTCGCCCGACTTCACTGCGTCGCCTTCCGCCCTGCGCAGCTCCAGCACCTGCCCGGCCGAGCGCGCGGCCACGTTCACTTCGGTTGCCTCAATCGTGCCCGACGCGCGGATTGTATCGACATCGCTGCCACCGCAATTGAGCAAGCCCAGCACCGCTGCCCCGGTCGCGCCCACCGTAACAAGCCTGCGGACTCCAGACCTCAAGCCGAGAATCACCAAGTTCATGTCTGCCATCTCCTTTCCGAACCTGACAGTGTGTCACAACCGCGGCGCAAAGTCAAGCAGTTGAAAGCGCCCGACCTACAAAGCACTTGACCTTCCGGCCTCTTCTCCGTTATGATTCCCCAGACTTGGAGGGAATCTTGTGGCAGAATGACGTCTGGAAGAGAATCGTCGGTCGGGCAGATGAACTCCGGCCCGAGATGGTCCGGATGCAGACCGAGTTGACCGCCCGGCCCGCGCTCGGCCCGACCAACGGCGGCAGCGGCGAAATTGAGAAGTGCGCATATCTCAGAACCCAGCTTGAAGAACTCAGAATCGAGGTCACTGAGCATCGGGCTTCGGATGAACGCGTGCCCTGCGGCTATCGCCCGAGCCTGATTGGCTTTCTGCCGGGCCGGAACCCAAACCGGACAATCTGGATAATGACCCATGTTGACGTCGTCCCGCCCGGCCCGCGCGAGCTCTGGACCAACGACCCTTACCAGGTAGTCGAGCGCGATGGCCGGTTGTACGGCCGGGGCGTTGAAGACAACCAGCAGGAAATGGTCTCCTCCTATTTCGCGGTCAAGACCATGCTCGACCTCAAGCTTGAACCGGCCTGCAACGTCGGGCTTGTCTTCGTAGCCGACGAAGAGACCGGCAGCAAATACGGCATTGACTACGTGCTGAAGAACGATACGCGATTCCGCAAGGATGACCTGGTCCTGGTTCCGGACGCCGGCAACGAGCAGGGCTCGCACATTGAGGTCGCGGAGAAGTCAATTGCCTGGCTCAAGTTCACCGTCATCGGGCGACAGACCCATGGTTCGACCCCGAATCATGGCCGCAACGCCCTGCGCGCCGGCGCTCGTCTACTTCTGCACATTGACCAGTGGCTGCACGAGCGCTACCCGGCTGAAGACCCGCTCTTCTCGCCGCCGTTTTCCACCGCCGAGCCGACCAAGAAGGAGAACAACGTCCCGAACATCAACACGATTCCCGGCGAGGATACCTTCTACTTCGATTGCCGGATACTCCCGCAGTATTCCATTCACGAGTTGTACGAACTCGTGAAGGCTGAGGCGCGGCGATTCGGCAACGAACTCGGGGTCGAGGTCAGAGTCTCAACCGAGCAGATTGAGCAGGCCGCTCCGCCGACTTCAACCGAGGCGCCGATCGTCAAAGCCATCTCATTCGCGGTCCGGGACGTCTACGGCGTGGCGACCAAGACAATCGGCATCGGCGGCGGCACGGTCGCGGCGTTCTTCCGGCGCGCCGGAATTCCGGCCGCGGTCTGGGGTCGGTTCTCGGGCTGCGCGCACCAGCCCGACGAATACTGCATCATTGACAACATGGTCGGCGACGCCCGCATCTACTGCCACCTCTCCGGCCAAGAACTGTAGGCCGAGCCGAGCAGCCCTCGGGTCACGCCACCCGGTCACTCTTGGGACGCGTCCGCCGAAGTGGACACTCACCTTTTTCTTGGGTATACTATAGGTGAATTCAGGAGGATGTTATGGGGTTGGATGTTGTCGTTGTTCTGGTTCTGTTGGGACTCACGCTTCATGGCTATCGCCAGGGATTTCTCAAAGGCGCGGGCTCGCTGCTGACTCCGATAGTTGCGCTCTGGCTCACGTTCCGGTATTCCGGCCGGCTGTCCGCTTGCTTCAGCGGAGCAACCGGCGACCACTCCTCGGCACTGGTGCTCGCGATTGTCGCGATTCTCGTCCTCAGCTATCTGGGCATCCGGCTGCTGCGGAATATTGTGAGCCGATTGCTCGACCGGTTTCACATCTGGGACATGGACCAGTTCATGGGTGGCGCGCTGGGCCTGGTCAAGGCGACCGTGATTATCTGGATTGTCATCGCTTTCGTGTTCATCGCCTATCCGGGAGGCAGGAAGGTAATCAGTCAATCTCCCCTGTCCGCCCAGATTCTGCTCTTCGGCGAGGACGCACCGGTTCTCCGCCAGAAGCTGAACCAGGCGAATCGCTACGTTCAGAGCATCGCCAGCCCGCTGCAGCGCTACCAGCTCCCGGAATTGCCCAGCAGCATCAACAATCGGGCGAACCTGGAAGCCGTCAAGGAACTGGACCTGGGGCTTGAGTAGACCCGAATCCCGACAAGGAGACTCACTACCGCTGAGGGCACGGGCGAGGGATCGTAGATTGTAGATTACAGATTGCAGAATGCAGAATGCCGGATTCGGATTTCGGACTTGCGTTTTCGCGTGGCGTTCTTGGCGTCTTGGCGGTTCCATTTCGGATTCCGGGTCGTGGATTCGTGGATTCACTGTTGACACTTGGCTGTGACTGATGTAACATCGCAGCGCTGTGAACAATTCAGTCGCCGAAGGTTTCGCGAATCCGGGATGACCGCACGATTACCAGCGGCGATGCAGCAGCATTTCGGGGCAGTAGCTCAGTTGGGAGAGCGCCAGAATCGCACTCTGGAGGCCGGCGGTTCAATTCCGCTCTGCTCCATTTCAGAACAGGATTCAGGGAATCGAGGATTCGAGGATTCGAGCAAGAAAGCACTGGACCCCTTGACCCCTGGAACCCCTGACCCCTTCTCCAGGGAGGCGCGTTGATCGTTCCCAAGCGGATATTTCTCACCAAGGGCGTCGGTCGCCATCGCGACAAACTCTCAAGTTTCGAGGCCGCGCTGCGTGACGCCGGCATTGCCGCCTTCAATCTGGTCCGCGTATCGAGCATCCTCCCGCCGGGCTGCAAGTTCATTCCTCGGCGCCAGAGTCTTGAATACATGTCGCCGGGCGAGATAATTTTCGTGGTGCTGAGCGAGAATTCAGCCAATGAGCCGCATCGCCTGATTTCGGCGGCCATCGGCGTGGCGATTCCTAAAGAACGAAACCAGTACGGTTACCTGTCCGAGTATCATTCGTTCGGCGAGACCGAGGCCAAGTCCGGTGACTACGCCGAAGACCTCGCGGCCCAGATGCTCGCCACCACGCTGGGCGTCGAGTTCGACGCCTCAACCGGGTATGACGAGCGCAAGGAAATCTGGAAGATTTCGGGCAAGATCTACCGGACCTTGAACATCACCCAGACCGCGATCGGCGACAAGCGCGGATGCTGGACCACGGTCCTTGCGGCCGCGGTTCTGCTCTCCTAGTCTGCGCGCGCCAAGCGCACTTCTTCGTAGCCCCGGCGCTTGGCACCACTGACACGGAACCGGCAATTGCTCTTGACTCCCGGTTCAATTCCCTTAGAATCGAGCGTGGACGTCTTCAAGAAGTGCCACGACTACTATCCGATGGTCCGCGACGCCAAGAAGAGCGGCTTCTATCCCTATTTCCGCGCGATTGACTCGGAACCCGACCGCCGGGTTATCATCCAGGGCAAGGACCTGCTGATGCTTGGGTCTAACAACTACCTTGGGCTCACGACCCACCCGAAACTGAAGGAAGCGGCCATCGCCGCGGTCCGAAAGTACGGCACCGGCTGCACCGGCTCGCGCTTTTTGAACGGTACGCTGGACCTGCACGAGGAACTGGAGCGGAGCCTCGCCGAGTTCATGCGCAAAGAGGACTGCCTCTGCTTTCCGACCGGGTTCCAGGTGAATCTGGGGGTCATCTCGTCCATCGTCCGCCGCGGCGACTACGTGATTACCGACAAACTGGACCATGCCTCAATCATGGACGGCTGCCAGCTTTCGTCCGGCAAGATGAAGCGCTACCAACACAATGACATGGCCAGTCTCCGCCACGCCATGGAATCGCTCGAACCGGGCGCGCCCGCGCTGATTGTCAGCGACGGCATCTTCAGCATGGACGGCGACATCGTCAAGCTGCCCGAACTCCTGCCCGTCGCGGCGCGCCATCACGCCCGGGTCATGATTGACGACGCCCACTCGATTGGCGTGCTGGGCAAGCGCGGCGCCGGCACCGCCGAGTATTTCGGGTTCGAGGACCGGGTCGACCTCGTCATGGGCACGTTTTCCAAGTCCTTCGCCACCATCGGCGGCTTCGTCGTCGGGGACCGCGAAGTCATCACCTTCATCCGCCACCAGGCCCGGTCCCTTATGTTCTCGGCCAGCATCCCGCCCCCGGCCGCCGCAACCGTGCTTGCCGCGCTGGAGGTCATCAAGTCCGAGCCGGAGCGACGCGAGCGGCTCTGGCAGAACACGAACCGAATGCTCAAAGGTCTGAAGGCAATGGGCTACAACATCGGCACCGCCGAGACCCCGATTATCCCGCTGCTCATCGGCGACATGACTGAGACCATCAGTTTCTGGCACGACCTGTATGAAGCCGGGGTCTTCGCCAACCCGGTGGTCCCGCCGGCTGTGCCGCCCAACGCCTCGCTCATCCGGACCAGCTACATGGCCACGCATACCGACGACGACCTGGACCAGGCGCTGGAGATACTCGAGCGCATCGGCCGTAAGCGCGGAATACTCCGGTGAGCCGCTCCGCGGTCTGATTGGCTGTCCCAAATCCCGAGATAGGATTTCAACACAAAGGCACCAAGACACCAAGAATCGGATCGGGAACGTCCGCGTGATCGCACCAGACAGGTGAAGCCGGTTCGACGACCCGGCACCCATTTCCGTGAGGCTGCGCGGATGTTCTTCTTCGTGTTCTTTGTGTCTTTGTGTTTCTAACTCGGATTTCGGGGCTGTCGCAAGTATTGACCCGGAGCTTTTTTCGCGTATTCTTACGCGGATGTTCCTGACGCAGAAGACCTCTGAGGGCACAAGATGAACCCCCTGATACTTGTGTGGCTGGCTTTGAGCCAGTCGGCAGCGCCGCTGCCTGAGTCTGGGCCGGCCCCGGCTTCCGAGGTCCGGCTTGCGCCGCCGGGCGCGGTGACTTCGACTGACAATCCCAACGACGACGGCGGCAAGATTCGCGTCGCCTGGACGCTCTCACCCGACGATGAGCGCCTGGAGGGCTACCGGATTGAACGCCAGGCCCGGGACTCCGCGCAGTTCGTCAAAGTCGGTTTCGTCGGCCGTCATATCTCAACCTTCACCGACGACCGGGCTGACGACCAATTCCAGTATCACTACCGTATCGTCGCCGTGAGCGGAGACCGCTCCAGCGAATCCGCAACGTCGGGTTTCGTCCGCAGTTCACCCCAGTGGTTTCATTTCGGACGAGTGAATGTCCTGGTCGCGGGCTTGCTCTTCTCGTTCCTCGTGCTCTTTTTCACGCTCCAGGCCCGGCGCGGGGTCAAGCTCTTCATTCGCCGCATCTCCGGGCTCGACGCAGTGGATGAGGCCCTGGGTCGCGCCACCGAGATGGGCCGTCCGATTCTGTTTGTCCCCGGCCTGTCAACGATGGATGATGTCGCGACCATCGCCGCTTTGAACATCCTCGGCGAGGTCGCCAAGAAAACCGCGCACTACGGCACACCGCTGGTAGTACCCAACCGGGACCCGATTGTCTACACCGTCGCCCGCGAAGTAGTCAAGGAAGCCTACACCCAGGCCGGCCGGCCAGACGCCTTCAGTCCGGACTCGGTATACTTCATTACCGACAATCAGTTCGCCTATGCCGCGGCGGTGGACGGCTATATGGTGCGCGAGCGCCCGGCGACCAATTTCCTGATGGGCTATTTCTGGGCCGAGTCGCTGATTCTCGCCGAGACCGGCTCTTCTATCGGCGCCATCCAGATTGCCGGCACCGATTCGGTAACCCAGTTACCGTTCTTCGTCACCGCCTGCGACTACACCTTGCTCGGCGAAGAGCTCTATGCCGCCTCGGCCTACCTGTCGCGCGAACCGCTGCTGATGGGCGCCATCAAAGGCCAGGACTACGGCAAGGCGATTATCGTAATTCTCCTGATTGTCATGTCGGTACTGGCCCTGACCACGAAACTGCCGGTGACCAGGATTTTCGGACAATAGCAATATGAAACGCAGGCTCCCGCTCGCCCTGGTGCTCATCTTCGGGATCTGGGGCATTCTCACGTTCTTCCTCCCCCATTCGGTGCCGCAGGAGATTGACTCGCTCTTCCGCAACAACACCCTGCGCATCATGGTCGTCTTCGCCCTCATCCTGGGCCTGAGCAGTCTCATCCGCCATCATTCTGAGAAGATCCGCCGACGACGGGAGTACTACCAGTACAGTTGGATCACTCTCATCAGCCTGTTCATCACCGCCGTCATCGGCCTGTTCGGCGGCGGACTCACCCCCGCGCATCACGGCCTGCTGCCGACCAGCATCGGCGGTTTCTCGTTCCACATCGCGACACTCTACCGCTACATCATTATCCCGGTCCAGGCCTCAATGTTCGCAATTCTCGCGTTCTTCATGGCCTCGGCCTCCTACCGGGCGTTCCGGGCGCGCAACATGGCCGCGACGGTCCTGCTGGTCGCGGCGTTCATCGTCATGCTCGGCTCGGTGCCGCTGAGCCGGCAGATTCTCGACACCCTGCCCGGCTTCGCCCAGTTCATTCTTGACGTGCCGAACACCGCATCCAAACGCGGCATCGCGTTCGGCGTCGGTCTCGGTTCAATCGCCACTTCGCTCAAGATCATCCTCGGCATCGAGCGCGGCTGGCTTGGTGGAGAGAAGTAGCCATGCCCGACAAGCCTGCTGCGACTCCGGGTACCCGGCTCACGTTTTGGGAATCGATGCTCCGAATTCCGCGCCAGGTCGTCTACCTGTTCATCGCGCTGGCGGTAATTGTGCCGCTCTTCGCGCCATTCGTCATCCGACCGACGCCGTCGGAACCGGTGGTCAGCCTGTACAACGTGATTGACTCGATGCCCCTGGAGCGCGCGCTAGTCCTTTCCGTGGACTATACGCCGGATATCGAGCCCGAACTGCACCCGATGACCATTGTCCTGCTGCGCCACGCCTTTGCCCGCCGGCTCAAGGTCGGCGTGCTCTGTCTGCAGATTCCCGGCATCGGGCTGGCCGACATGGCCATCAACCAGGTTGTTGAGGAGTTCAACTCCCGGGCCAGGACGCCACAGGACAGCCTGCGCTATGGCGTGGACTATATCTTCTGGGGTTTCCAGACTCCGCTGCTCACGGTACTCACCGGCATGGGCGAGGATATCACCAAGGTCTTTCCGGTCGATGCCAATCGCACCCGGACTGACTCGCTGCCCATCAGTCGCGAGATTCGCAACTACAACAACATCGGCATGGTCGTCTCGATTGCCGGCAGCTCGCTACCGCTCTCCTGGATTACCTACGCCCAGACCGTTTTCGGCGTCAAGATTGGCACCGGCATAACTGCAGTTTCGGCCGCCGATTTCTACCCTTACTACTCCAAGACCCGTCAGTTCTCCGGACTGCTGGCCGGCATGAAGGGCGCGGCCGAATACGAACAACTCGTGGCGGACGGCTATCCCCGGAGCACGGCCGGCCTCCGCCGGCTCGCCACCGAACGCATGGCATCCCAGACCACGGCGCACGCGGCCATCATGCTGCTGATTATCATCGGTAACGTCGCGTTCTTCGCCACGCGCAAGAGGAAGGTGAAATCATGAGTCACGATCCGTGGGTCTGGGTAGCCGCGATACTCACATTGGCGGTTTTCTCATTCCTGTATCGTGAGAATCCGTTCTACCGCGTGGCCGAGCACCTGGTCGTCGGCGTCGCTAATGGTTACTTCATCACTGCCGAGTACCACCAGATTCTGAAACCGGGCCTGATTGACCTCATCGCCCGCGGCCAGCTCAATATCGAGCTGGTGCTCTCGGTACTCGGCGCGCTCCTCGGCCTGCTCTACGTGATGCGCTTCTTTCCCAAGGCTTCGTGGCTCGTGCGCATCCCGATTGCCATTACCCTGGGCTATGGCTCAGGCTACGCCATCCCGCGCGGGATGGATGCCAGCGTGCTCCGGCAGGTCGGCGGCACGCTGGTCACGCCGTCCGACTTCACGCATTTCCCGGCGCTCATGGCCCAGGCCGGGCAGCAACTTGCCCACTGGCGCATTGACCAGGCATTGCTCTCGGTCCTGAATGCCTTTGGCCAGCCGATCATCATGCTCGGCGCAATCGCCACGGTAGCTTACTTCTACTTCTCATCCGAGCGCAAGGGCATCCTGAAGCCCCTGTCCACCGCCGGCATCGTCTTCATCATGCTGGGATTCGGCGCGTCATTCGGCTACACCGTGATGGCGCGAATCTCCCTGCTCATCGGCCGGTTCCAGTTCCTTTTCCGCGACTGGCTCGGACTCATCCACTAACCACTTGACCTCCGCTGCTGACCGCCATCGCCTGTGATGGACGATACCAGCCGGAGACTCGAAGAACTCGCTGCCCGCGACCTGCGCTACCCGCTGGAGGCATACCTGTTTGTCCTCGCCGCTCTCGAACACGCGCTGCAGCGTTTGGGCGAGCGACGCCATCTCACCGGCCAGGAGCTCTCTGAAGGCGTCCGCATCTTTGCCCTCGAACAGTACGGCATGATGGCTCGAACCGTACTAGCGAACTGGGGCTGTCGCACGACCGACGACTTCGGCAACCTGGTCTACGACATGATTGGGGCCGGCATCATGAGCAAGACGCCGGAGGACCGAATCGAGGACTTCCATGCGGTGTATGACTTTGGCAAGGCGTTCGAGCAGGGATATGAACTGGGACAGAGCCGGGAGAATGCCCAATGACCCAACCTCACAGTGCACGTTGG
>Ga0315288_10013455_pt1 | contig 10245 bp, 7 predicted proteins | sample YL17G11_20_MG_FD_203454 | JGI IMG/M metagenome (GOLD analysis project Ga0315288, IMG submission 203454) | Sediment microbial communities from Yellowstone Lake, YNP, Wyoming, USA - YL17G11_20 | ecosystem: Environmental > Aquatic > Freshwater > Lake > Sediment | place: USA: Wyoming | collected... | reverse complement strand
ATCCTTGGCTTATGTCTGCTGGGTTTCGTTTTGGCCGCGGCCGCGTTCACCCGGAGCGGACAGGAGGCCAAAAGCGCGGACAAGGAGACTGATCCGCTCGTCCTGAAGAAGCTCGAATGGTTCCAGGACGCGAAGTTCGGCCTGATGATGCATTGGGGCCCGTACAGCCAATGGGGTGTCGTTGAGTCCTGGAGCATCTGCTCCGAGGACGAGCCCTGGTGCCGGCGGAACATCCCCGACTACATCGAATACAAGCGCCGCTACGAACAGCTTCCCAAGACGTTCAACCCAGTCAAGTTCGATCCCGAAGCGTGGGCGAAAGCGGCCAAATATGCCGGGATGCGGTATGTCGTCCAGACAACAAAGCACCACGATGGGTTCTCGATGTTCGATACGAAACAGACCGATTACAAGATCACGTCGCCCGAATGTCCTTTCTCCAAAAATCCCAGGGCCAATATCGTCAAGGAAATCTTCAATGCGTTTCGGAACGAAGGTTTCAGCATCGGCGCCTATTTTTCCAAGCCCGACTGGCATTCGCCGGATTACTGGGCGCCGGAATGGGCCACACCCGACCGGAATGTGAACTACGACACGGAAAAATACCCTGCCCGCTGGCAAAAATTCCGCGATTTCACCTTCAACCAGGTCGAAGAGCTCATGACGGGATACGGCCCCGTAGACATCCTCTGGCTCGACGGAGGTTGGGTCCGGCCCTATCCGCCGCTCCCGCCCGAATGGCGGGGAGTCATCAAAAGGCCGTTCAACCAGGACATCGACATGCCCAGGATCGCGGCCATGGCCCGCCGCCATCAGCCTGGCCTGATCATCGTCGATCGCACGGTGACGGGGAAATACGAAAACTACCGCACGCCCGAGCAGGAAGTCCCGGAAAAGCCGCTCCCTTATGTCTGGGAGACATGCATGACCATGGGGAATTCTTGGTCGTATGTGCCGAACGATAGATATAAATCCACGAACCGGCTCATCCACCTCTTGGTGGACATCGTTTCCAAAGGCGGAAATTTCCTTTTGAACATCGGGCCGAACGCCGAGGGCGAACTTCCCGCGGAGTCCTTGAAACGCCTCAAAGAGATCGGCGATTGGATGAAAACGAACAGCGAAGCCATCTACAAGACCCGGCCCGTCGCCCCGTATAAAGAGGTTAAGATCGGCTTCACGTCTCTATCGGATGGAACGGTCTATGCCATCTACCTGGCCGATGAAGATGAGAACAACCCGCCAGCCACGATCCAGCTGTATTCCCAAACACCGGGCCCCGGGACGAAAATCCAAATGCTCGGCGTTCCGGGCGACCTAAAATGGGAAAAAGCCGGAAAAGGCATGCTCATTCATGTCCCGGATGCGATCGTCAAAAACCCGCCCTGCAAGCACGCCTGGACGTTTAAAATTTTCAAAGAGACAGGAAAATGAAATTCTTCGCGACGCTCATGTTTCTTCTTTGCTCCCTATCTTTTGCTTACGCTTCTGAAAACGCATGGCTCAAAGGCTACGCGAAAACCGTCTCCGGAGAGACCATCGGCTATCACTCTCCCTATCCGGACGCAACCGCGGCGCTTCTTGTCCGGGCCACGGACGGCACGATGGCCATCGAATGGGAGATCGCGCCGGTCCCTGAAAATTTTGCCGAGCCCTTTGCCACGTTCGTCTGGATGTCCGGTTGCGCCACCCAAAAGGGTGCCCACCGATTTTTCCTTTCGGCCAACGGAGAACAGCTTTTTAGTTTTCGCACGGGAAAGGACGCGACCGAGAAGAATTGGGAGATCCCGGGAAAAGACGGCGCATCCCTCGCCTTCAAAACAACCCTCGTCGATCAGTTCCAGGAGCTCTTCGGGTTTATGTTCCTTCGACTTCCCAGATCCCTGTTCCAACCCGGAAAACCGGTCCGCCTTAAGGTCGTCGGAGAAAACGGCGGAAGCCGCGACTGGTTCATGGTCTTCCAATACGACCTGAGGCCCGGAATCCGGGCCAACGGCGAACAGGCCTTAATCCGCAAGGGAGACAAGCTCTTTCAATCGATCCGCGTGGAGATCAGTCACATCGCACCGCCGGAAGAGGCCGTCATTGACGCTGAAGGCGGCGAAAAAATGCGGGCGCGGCTCGAGACGGGGTACAATGCCGTCGATCTTCCAGTCGAAGCGGTCGCTCATGAGAAAGACATCGCGGTCAACGTGGAGATCGGCGGCCGGCCGGCAAAAAAAGAAATCGTCAGACTGAAACCCGTCATCAAACGGGAGATCTGGCTCCTCCCCCATTCGCACGTCGACATAGGCTATTCGGACTTGCAGGTCAACGTCGAAAAGAACCACTGGAAATATTTCGAGCAGGCAATTGAGCTTGCCCGCCGCACGGAGAGCTATTCGCCGGGGGCGCGCTTCAAATGGAACGTCGAAGTCCTCTGGGCCGTAGAAACCTATCTCCGTCAGGCGACGCCCGAAAAACGCGATGCCTTCATCGGAGCCGTAAAGAAAGGATGGATTGGCCTCCAGGCCCTCCTGGCCAACGAGCTCACTGGCCTCTGCCATCCCGAAGAGCTCTTCCATCTCACGGAGTTCGCCCGGCGTCTCATGCGACAGTACGGAGTCACCGTCAACTCCGCCATGATCACAGACATCCCGAGCTATACGTGGAGCATCGTCCCGGCGCTCGCTCAGACCGGAGTCAAATATTTTTCGAGCGGCCCGAACTACATACCGAACCTCCCCGACGGCGGCGACAGGATCGGCGGCGCCCTAAAGAACTGGGGCGACCGGCCGTTCTACTGGATTTCGCCTTCGGGGAGAGAAAAGATTCTCTTCTGGATGGCCGGCCGCGGTTATTCCTGGTTCCATGGACTGAACATGGGCAATCTCAGCTTCGAAAAAGGGCAGCCGGTCTTCGATTATCTCCGGGAACTGGCCGACTCCGGCTATCCCTATGAGATGGTCCAGGTGCGCTACACGACCGGCGGCGACAACGGGCCGCCCGATCCCAGCCTGAGCGATGTCGTCAAAAAATGGAACGAAGAATATGAATCGCCGAAGGTCGTGATCGCGACAGCCCAGGAGATGTTCGATGAATTCGAGCGCCGCTACGCCGACCGGATCCCCGCGGTGAGGGGCGATTTCACTCCTTATTGGGAAGACGGGGCAGCGTCCACAGCCCGGGAAACGGCCCTGAACCGGGCGAGCGCCAACCGCCTTCTTCAGGCCGAAACACTTTGGGCCATGCTCAACCCGATGAATTATCCAGCCGATGAATTCTATGAAGCCTGGCGCCAAGTCGTCCTGTATGATGAGCATACCTGGGGTGCCGCCGACAGCGTCAGCAATCCGGACGGTGAAAACGCCAAAACACAGTGGGCTTATAAACAAGCATTCGCTCTCGAAGCCGACAAGCGGTCAAGGAACCTCTTCGACGCCGCGCTCGGAAAATATAATACGAAGGACTCCAAGCGCGTGGCGATCGATGTCGTCAACACGAACTCTTGGGAAATTTCGGACGTCGTTCTTCTCCCCGAAGAACATAGCCTTGCCGGCGATCGCATCCAGGATGAGCAAAACCAACCCGTTCCTTCTCAGCGCCTTTCCATGGGTGAACTCGCTTTCATGGCGACGCGCATCCCTCCGTTCGGCGTCAAGCGTTATGCGGTCCTCTCCGGACAGGCCCTCGGGCGCGGCGACGCACGCGGGGAAGCGGGCAAGCTGGAAAACGGCGCGCTTGCGATATCCGTCGAGCCGCAATCGGGGGCCGTCTCCAGCCTCGTATGGAAATCCTCCCGGGAGATCGAATTCGTGAACGCTTCGAAAAACCGCGGCCTCAATGAGGTTCTTTACGTGCCCGGCCGCGACCCGAAAAATTCCCAGACTGTTCATCCGGTCAAGATCACGTTGAACGAGCGAGGGCCGCTCGTCGCCTCCCTGCGCATCGAATCGGAGGCGCCCGGCTCGAACGGTTTAAGACGGGAATTGCGCATATACAGCGGCCAGAGCCGGCTGGACATATTCAATCTTCTGGACAAAAAGGGCGTCCGGGGAAAAGAAAGCGTCCACATCGCTTTTCCTTTTTCCGTGCCGGGCGGCGTCGTCCGGCTGGATCTCGGCTGGGGTTCGGTCAAACCCGAGGCCGACCAGATTCCCGGCTCGTGCAAAGAATACTTTTGTGTCCAGAATGCGGCCGATATCTCCAATCCGGATTGCGGAGTGACCTTGGTCAGCTTGGACGCGCCGCTTGTTGAGGTCGGCCGGATGACGGATGAAACGCCCTTTGAAAAGGGCGTGCGCTCCTGGACAACGACAATCGAGCCGTCTCAGACCTTGTATTCGTATGCCATGAACAACTACTGGCACACGAATTACAAAGCGGACCAGGCAGGGCCTGTCGTCTTTCGCTATTCCATCCAGCCCCATGGCGGCGATGATCCTGCGGGGATGACGAAGTTCGGAATGGAGCGAAGCCGTCCGCTCATCGCTCGTCCCGCGGGCGAGAAATCTCCTCCACAGAAGCGTTTCTTCGCGATCGAGCCTTCGGGCATCGTCGTGACATCGCTTCGGCCGAGTGTTGACGGCAAAGCCTTGATCGTCCATCTTTACAATCCGTCCTCGCGGCCCGCGGACACCGTTCTCTCGCTTGATCCCGCTGCCAAAGGCGCCGCCTTCCGCAGCGATCCATTCGAGGGCGGGCTGGAAAAGATCGTCGGGCCGCTCCGGCTCGCCGCCTTCGAAACCGCTACCCTGCGGATCGAGCGATAGCGGACTTGGCCCGGGTGCTTGCAATCGGGCGCCGTTCGGGATAGAATGCTGACCGAATATCACTTTCGGGGACATGATTCCCTGTCCCCGGCGGTTTTCAACGGTATCGTCCTTTGGGGCGCTACCGACCAGACAGGGACAGGGTATCGTGTCCCCCTTGCATTTGAAAGTGATATACGGTCAGGATAGAATACTATTGACAATTATTATAGTAATTGTCGTGATTAACGTAACGATAAAGGACAGAGACGATGAAGACAGTCAAAGACATTCTTGAGGACAAGGCGAAAGCCGTCTGGTCAATCTCTCCCAAAGCCAAAGTCTTCGACGCGCTGAAGCTCATGAGCGAAAAGGAGATCGGCGCCCTTATGGTCCAGGACGAGAAGGGCGGCATCCGCGGGATCATCTCGGAACGGGACTACGCGCGGAAAGTCATCCTCCTTGGAAAGGCCTCTAAGGAGACGATGGTCGAAGAGATCATGACACCCGAAAAAAGCATGTATTTCGTCAAACCCTCCACGACGGTCGAGGAATGCATGGTCCTGATGACGGGCAAACACATCCGCCATCTCCCCATTTGTGAAGAAGGCAAATTCATCGGGCTCATCTCCATCGGGGACGTCATCAAATCGCTCCTCACCGAGAAAGAGGACCTGATCGAGCAGCTCAGCAACTACATCGCCGGCAAGTATATGTGAAGCCGGCGCTAGCCCATCCTTCTTCCTCATCCGCCAGGAGAAAAAAACCGTGATAAAGAGTCTGTCTTATAGAAACCTCGGCTCCTCGGATCTCCGGGTGTCCCCGATCGGCCTGGGCTGCTGGCAGTTCAGCAAAGGTCAGGGCCTGTCGGGGAAATTCTGGCCCAACCTTCCCGATGAGGAGATCGAAGGCATCGTCCGGGTCTCTCTCGAAGGCGGGATCAACTGGTTCGACACCGCCGAGGCCTACGGATCCGGACAGTCCGAGCGGGCGCTGGCCGCGGCCTTAAAAAAATTCGGGAAAAGCTCGGCCGACGTCATCATCGCCACGAAGTGGATGCCGCTCTTCCGGACCGCAAAATCGATCCTCAAAACGATCAACCGGCGGGCGGCCAACCTCGAAGGCTTCCGCATCGACCTCTATCAGATCCACCAGCCGTTTTCTTTCTCGAGCGCCAAAGCCCAAATGAAGGCCATGGCCAGGCTCGTAGAAGAACAAAAGATCCGCCACATCGGCGTCAGCAATTTTTCGGCGAAGAAGATGCTCGCCGCCCACAAGGCGCTCTCGGAATTCGGGCTGGGCGTCGCATCCAATCAGGTCCATTACAGCCTGCTCAACCGGAAGATCGAGACGAACGGCGTTCTCGACGCGGCCAAGGACCACGGCATATCCATCATCGCCTACTCGCCCCTAGAGCAGGGAATTCTGTCCGGGAAATTCCACGATGACCCGGCCTCGATCCGCCGGCTGACCGGCCTTAGAAAATACCGGACCGGCTTCAAGCCGAAAGGATTGGAAAAAAGCCGGCCCGTGATCGAAGCCCTCCGCGGGATCGCCGAGAAACACAAGGCGAGCCCGGCCCGGGTCGCCCTCAACTGGCTCATTCATGTCCATGGCGATACGGTCGTGGCCATTCCGGGCGCGACGAAAGCCGGCCAGGCGCGGGATAACGTCGAGGCCATGTCGTTCAACCTGACCGCCGACGAGATGGATTCGCTTGACCGGGCATCCGCACTATTTAAGAAATAATCCCCCTCCTCAGCATGCGGCTTGATAAAACATCATTCGTTTAGGAAAATATTAGCGATCGGGCATGAAATGACAAACAACAGACTCCTCATTCCCATTCTGATTTTTGTCTTCGTCCTGATGGGAGCCGGAGCTGCGGAAAAAAATACCCGCCCTTTTAAAGGAGAAGAGTATCAGAACTTTTCATCCGACGGGGCCTGGTGCTGGTTCGCTGATCCGCGGGCGGTTTATCACAAAGGCGCCCATGAACGGATCTACGGGGGCTGGGTGGACAGCTTCGGAAGCATTTGGGCGGCAAGCCTGGACCTCGAAACCGGCCAGAAGATCGAGACGAAGCTTTATCACGAGTTCGAGAAGGACGACCATGCCAATCCTTCCCTGCTTGTTCTGCCGGATGGGCGGCTGGTGGTATTCTATTCGGCTCACGGCGGCACCGAAGACAAAGGCATGCGCTACAGGATCAGCCAAAAGCCCGAGGACGTTTTGGAATGGGGCGAGGAAATGCTTCTCAAAACGAACACGGGAGGCCCGCGCGGTTACTGTTATCCCAATCCGTTCGGACTGTCGAAAGAAAAGGGCCGGACCTACCTCTTCTGGCGGGGAGGGAACTTCAAACCGACAGTATCTTGGACAGATGATCTTAAGGATTGGGCCGAGGCCAGGACTTTGATCGCCAGTGACGATGATAGCAATGTCCGGCCTTACACGAAATTCGCATCCGACAGCAGGGACCGCATCCATGTCGCCTTCACGGACGGCCACCCGCGGAATGAGCCGACGAACAGCATCTATTACGCCTGTTACCGGAACGGCGTTTTTCGCAAGGCGGACGGGACAAAGATCACGGATATGGCGGGCCTTCCGATCAAGCACAAACAGGCCGACCTGGTCTATGACGGAAAAAAGACGGGCGTGAGGGCCTGGATCTGGGATGTCGCCGCCGACAAGAAAAACCGGCCGGTCATCGTCTACTCGCGATTGCCGGAGGAAACCGACCACCATTACCATTACGCGCAGTGGGACGGCAAGAAATGGGACGACCACGAAATATGCCCGGCCGGTCCCTGGTTCCCCGCAACGCCCGAGGGGAAAAAAGAACCCGAGCCTCATTATTCGGGCGGCGTGGTGCTGGACTCCGCAGACCCGGCCGTCGTCTTTTTATCCCGCAAGATCGGCGGCGTGTTTGAGATCGAGAGATGGGAAACAAGGGACGGCGGGAAAACATGGAAATCCGAGGCCGTCACGTCGAACTCGGCTCACAATAACGTCCGTCCGTTCGTGATTCGAAATCATCCAAAAAAGCAAAAACCGGATGTCCTCTGGATGCTCAACGAGAAATACGTCCATTACACGGATTATCGGACGGCGATCAAGATGGATGTAACAGAAATCCGGTAAAATCAATAGGATCCATGTCTTGAATTTCTGGTTCTCTTCCATTTTATGTGGATAAACTTGATGTGAGGAAAAGATCAGGAAACGGCCAGAGCGATAGGCGCCTTGCCGACCTTGAGGCCGGCGACGGCAAAAATGTCTTTTAAAACCGATGTCCCGAGCGAATATTGCGGGAACTGCCAGACGATGGAGGAAACGAGGACACAGAATCCCCAGAGCAGGGCCAGGACAGGATGGAGTTTTTTCATGAAGACGTCATAAGGCCGGGCGCGCCGGGAGTCGGACCTATCTCATTTTTTGCATATGAAAACTGCTCTTCTAACCCCCCCGCCCCCTTTTTGAACGGGGGAAATCACAATAATTTGCCCCTTTCATAAGAGGGGATCAAGGAAGATTTTTCCCTCCTCTTTCTTGCCCCACAATTTGATGTCGTCGAAACAGCCTGTGTCATCGAACGAGCCGACGCCGACAAGGCCATGGCTTAAGGTCTTATCGCAGGCGGTGAGGATCGGCGTCGCCATATCGTCCAAGTAAGCCTTTATGTCACCCGATTTTTCGTCGTACGTCACTTTGAAATCATGCCAGCTCTTGTCGGTCAGACGAAAAACGGACTTTCCTTCCGCCTCGGCGTTGATTTTGACCCGGTCGGCCCCATTGACCAAAGCAATGACGTTGTGGACGTTGTCGCTTGAGGCCGCGAAGTGGACATAATAAAAATGGGTCGCGTCCTCGAAGTGAAAGAAAATGCACATGTCCCGTTTGTTATTGGCCGGATCGGCGGTGCACTGCAGCCGGCCGGTGAACACGAACGACGTCACCGTGTGGCCGGCCAGAAGCGACCAGGACGTCGGAGCACGGACCTTTCCCTGCGCTCCGGCCGCCGTGAGCTCATAGACCATCGAACCGTCTTTTTTAACAGCCTGCCAATGGCCGGGATCGTTGGGCTGCCAGCCTCCGGCCTTTCCGTCGTCGAAGTTGAATTGGGCAAGAAGAGGAAGGCCTTTGAGGTCCTGATTTGGAGCATGCATAAAAATGAGGCTAACGGCCATAATTATGAAATACTTGAAAAAGCTCAAAGCGTTCATCATTTGGGCCTCCTTTCGTCTCGGAAAAATTTGGGGACATGGACCTTATGGGCCTCCAAATTCACCACTGTTCCTCCCTTTTCTAAACGGGGAAGGCCGGATTATTCAAGACAGCATTCCGTCTGCGTAGCCCGGCTGCATCCAGGGCAGGTGGTTTCCCGACATGAACGGCTCGAGGGTCACGCCGAGTTTTTTCATCTCGTCCGGGGAGAGCGGCGTGAAACTCTTCAAGAGCGCGGCGTTCTTTTTGACCACATCCACGCTGTCCGTCCCGATGACGGCGGAATGGACGTGCGGCAGGCTCAGTCCGTAGCGGATCAACGTCTCGGCCTGAATCTCCTTCACGGTCTCTCTCGGCCGGATGACCTTGATAAGCATAATGCCCATCTTTTTCGCTGCTGCCGCCGGGATGGCCTGCTTCTCCATGTCTCCTTTTCGCTCTTGATAATGATTGAGAGCGATGAGCATGGTATCGAATTCATACCGGCGGGCCGCTTCCGCCATCGCCTCGGCCGAAAGATGCCCGGAGAAACCGAGGAACCGCGCCACCTTCTCGTCCTTAAGCTTTTGGAGGGCTTTGAGGACCCCGTTCTTGGCGCCGATGGCGTCCAGGTCCGCGAGCGACTGGATGAGATGGATCTGATAGAGATCGAGATGGTCGGTCTTCAGGCGCTTGAGGCTTTCTTCGAACTCTTTCATGGCGCCGTCATAAGTCCGAGATTCAGCCTTGGTCGCCAGGAACACCTCTTTTCGCCGGTCCTTCAAGACCAGGCCGAGGCGCTCCTCGCTGACGATGTCTTTGTTTCGATAGCTATACGCGGTGTCCCAATAATAAAAGCCACTGTCCAGCGCCGCGTTGAGAATGGCCAGAGCTTTGTCCAGGTCCTCGACGGCACAAAAACGGCTGCCCAAGCCGATGCCGATGCGCGGCACGTTGACTCCCGTCTTCCCAAGGATCGCGGTAGGCAGGCCTTTGGCGTCATAGGACGGACCGGACTGGCCCGAAAACAGCTTCTTAAACGGCCCGCTTCCCGCGGCGGTCAGGCATGTCTTGATGAAGTCCCGGCGCTCGAGGCTCTTGTTGTTCATGGCAATCCCCTTTCTGAAATTCTTGTCATTCGCGTTTTTTGATATATTAATGCTAAATGGAATCAAGGTCAATTTGGAGGGGTCATGAAAATCTCGAAATTCTCGACTTTGTTTTTATGCCGATTCTATTATACGCCGGGGCCGTCGCGGCCCAGGAAAAGCCAAACGCGCTGAGCGGGACGTTCGCTCCCGCAAAG
>Ga0315288_10013454_pt1 | contig 10245 bp, 12 predicted proteins | sample YL17G11_20_MG_FD_203454 | JGI IMG/M metagenome (GOLD analysis project Ga0315288, IMG submission 203454) | Sediment microbial communities from Yellowstone Lake, YNP, Wyoming, USA - YL17G11_20 | ecosystem: Environmental > Aquatic > Freshwater > Lake > Sediment | place: USA: Wyoming | collected... | reverse complement strand
GCTTGGCGACGTACGGAACTTTCCTCAACGACTCGGCACAAAAGTTGACGAAGCTAAATAGCCAAGGCCGGACAACAGTGCGGATCCGCTCAGCCGGGATGTAGTCCATCCACTGAATCCGTTTCTCTTCGGGCCCTTGTAAAAAATTGATAGCCCCTCGGGCGCCCGCAAGTTCGTGGACGTGTGCGATGCCCATGACTGCGTAGGAGTTGAGCTGGTTCTTGTAGCGTGCCTTCTTCTGGATGTCGCTCGCGATGCCTGATTTATGGTCAATGACGATGAGGTCGTTGGCCGCTGTGATAACGCCCAAGTCGACGACGCCGCGAAAGTAGACCTTGGCGTCAAAGAAGTCACAGCCGTTGCCTGCCGTGTCGATTCCCCATTTTTGTTCTCGGAGCACTTTCGTGACGCCGTTCTCTCGGCAGAACCGGTCAAACTTACGCAGGAAAGATTCGACGGCGTCTTCGAGCGCCTGGAGATCTTCTCCTTCCGTAGACGTAAGGGGGTGCTCTTCAAGCGCCTTCTTCTTCGCGTCCTTTGCGGGCTCCCCGATTACACGAAGCTCCAAGATCTTATGCGCCGCGGAGCCCACACGATTCGCAGAGGGGACCACGTCTGCAGGAGCCTTCTTGATGTACCTGAACTCGAACTGCCTCGGGCACGTGTCCGCCAATTCACTTTTGCTGATGGACCAGGGCGCGAACTTTTGCGCTAGCTCTGAAATCTCGAATGCCACTCGTTCACCCCCGTGCCGAGTCTTGGTGAAAAAAAGACCCGCCTGGACAAACCCAGGCGGGCCCTTGGTACCCTGTACTACATCGGCTTTGCAGTCGACCTAACCGAGGAGGACGCCCCCTCGTCCCCGAGGTCCAGCTCTTCCCCCTGGGTTGCGAGGTTGAGCCCCGCCGCGAGCTTCGCCGCATCGACGCCCGAGATCTCGGACGCCGCTGCCGTGTGTGCCGCCCCGCCTGCACGGAGATAGTAGTCCCCGACTGCGGTCTTGCGATTCGCGCCAAACAACTCGGACAACGCCTTGGCGACCTTGGCGGCCTCCGCGGAGTTGTCCTTTCCCGTGGGCTCGATCTTGTAGATGTAGTAGGTCCCCAGGTCGCCGACCTTCTTCTCGGTCGAGAGCAAGTACGACTGCTTCCACGGGAAGGCGTGAGACTTCGCCAAGGAGATGAGCGCGTTACCTGCCGACCGGCTCGTCTTGGCGAACTGCACCGAGTAAACCTGCGTCAGGTCGGCGCTCAGTGCTGTGACCACGATCTGGCTCTGGCACTCCGTCTTCTTCTGCTCGCCGCGGCCACCGTTCTGCTTGCCGAACGGAAGGTGCGGACAGCTGGTGCATGCACCGTAGGCCGAGCCAAGCTTGCCGTCCATTGAAGAGCACTCCGGCGCTTTCTCCCCGGTCTTGAACATGATGTTCTCTTCGTGGAACCAGAGCGGGATCAGCCCAAACGGGCGCTCGAGCAAGGTTCCGGAAGACGTGAACATGTCGCCCGCCTTGGCCGACTCCGGCTTGGCAGCCGACTGGGTGGTCGGCTGCGCGATGCTGACGCGCGGGAGCGTCCAGGTCGTGGTGATCTCCTCCATACCCGGCTTGTTCGGGTTGGCCAGCTCCATGAGGGCCTGGACCTTTTCCTTGATAGGAGAAGAGATGTCCGCGTCCTGGAGCAGGTCAGCCAACGCATCCAGTTTGACCTTCGCGGTTGCGGCCAAGGCCTCCACGTCTGCCAACGTCGGAATCGCGAACCCATTGCTCCTTGGTGCTGCCACCAAGGCCGTTGGTGCCGCGTCAGTCTCAGTTGAGGTCTTCTTTTCGTCCTTCTTCGCCATCTAGATTCCCCTTTATGTGTTGATGCCCCGTTGTCCCAATCCGAACTTCCCATCGATTGGGAGGCCCATCCTAGGGAGACGACAGGGCGCTAGCAAGTTATTTTTTGAGTGAATGTGCGTAAATTATCGATTGCCTCCTATCAGGCAGCGCAGCGACGAGAACGACTCTCCGTCCGCCGTTTAAGTAAATTGAAATTTGCCTGACTTTACTCGGCCTGGTATCGTCCTGACCCATGCAAGACGGAGTCAGCCGAAGCGTAGGGATCTACTACACAGAGATCTCACGGACACATCCCGTGAACGACCCCAAGGAAGAACGCAGGCTGATACAACGCTGGCAGAAACACAAGGATCGTCCTGCCCGTGACGCCCTCGTAAAGAGCCATCTCCGTTTTGTCGTTACCCTGGCACGGAAGCGCACCAAGGCTCCCGACAAGCTCCAAGACCTGATTGCGGCGGGTAACCTCGGTCTCCTGAAGGCGATCGACAGATTCGACCTCAAGAAGAGCGTACGCTTCCTCACCTACGCAAGCTGCTGGATCCAAGAGGAGATGTTCAAGGAGGATTATTCAACGTCCTCATTGGTGCACATCCCGACGCATCGACAGAAAGCCCAGCGAAAAAAGGCCAAGCAGTTTCAACAAGCGTTGGCCCAACACGGCCCCAACTCATTGTCTGTGCGTGACCTAGACCCCGGAGCCCCAGAGGGAACTACGGTAGACCTGGAAACGCTGCAGGACGCGCCCGAAGAGAACCCCAGCCGAACCCAAGTACTCTACGAGACCTCGGACGCCAATCGCCGACTCCGGCAAGCCATCAACATCCTTCCGGACCGAGAACAGACCGTCCTGAATCTTTACTACGGAATCAAGGACGAGCCGCGGAATCTGGTTCAGATTGCGTCATTCCTGGGGATGTCCCCCGAGCGTGTCAGACAAATCAAGCTTGCCGGTATGCGGCTGCTGAAGGACGTCCTGTCCATCAGCCATTCCGCCACCTCTTCTTGCGACGCGTTCTAACCACCTGCGGCTGCTAGGCCTTCCTTCGCCGTCTGGGTCATGTGCCCCGTGAACCAGGCCATCATCTTGTCCTCGGTCATCCCCGCCACACGTAGCTGTCGTGCGATCTCATCTCCTGAGAGAGTAGACCGTTCGACAAGCTTTCCGTCTTGAAGCGCCACGAACGTCAGGTCGTCTGACAACAGGTCGAGCCGCATCAACGCGACGGGGTCGTTCTTCACCTTCGCCAAGACCTGCACCATCGTGAAGTCCAGTGCCTGGAAGGCCCAGACGCCGTGCGAGCGCAGAGCGCCGTATACCCCGAGGGGATCTACGGGCGCCTGCGCCAGCAAGGACAACATCACGTCTCCTTCAAGGAGCCCGAGACGACGAAGGCGTTTCATGTTGTCGAGGAGCCGGGGTAGCGGGGTTCCCTTCAACGGAAGCAACAGTGCGTCGCCGCCTTCGTCATCCAAAAACTCATCGCAGGAGAGAGTTTTCACAGCGTCTCTCGGCTTCCGGTAACCCACTCGAGCGCCGCCATCTTGTACTTAATGGCCTGCTTGGTGGCGTCACTCTGCGTACGCTCGCTCAGCTGACACAGAGCGCCCATCTGCTCGAGGATCGCGGTCTTTGGGCGGTAGCTCAACTCCTTGCCCTCGAACATCTCTCGCGCGAGCTTGACCTTCTCCTGGTCGTACGACGGCGCCTTCTTTCCTCGGCGCTTCGGCAGCGCCGCCTTGCGCTTGTCCGTCTCGTCCTTCACCTCAGCGACTGAGACCTTCTTCCCCTTCTTCTTCTTGTCGACGATGTCGTTCAAGACCTCGACCTGTTGGTCCTTCGGCAACGTCACCATCTCACGTGCGTGCGTCGGCGTAATGACTCCGTTCTCCACTGCTTCCTTGACCTCAGGGGCCGTGTTCTTGAGGAGGCTGATCCGCTGCGAGATGTAGGGCTCCGACTTGCCAATCTTCTTGGCGAGCTGCGCTTGCGTCAGCTTGTGACGCTCCATCACGGCCACCAGCTGCTTGGCCTCTTCGAAGGGCTCCAAGTTCAGCCGCTGCGCGTTCTCAACGATGTTGAGCAGCGCCGCATCTTGGCTATTGCCTTTGACAAGCTTGATCTCGACCTGTGTCTTTCCGAGGAGCCCAAGCGCGCGATAGCGCCTCTCCCCCGCGACGAGGAAGTAGGTACGCTTCCCGTCGCCGCTTTTGTCCGGACCGCCCTCACGGACGACCAACGGCTGAATCAGCCCGTTCTCCTCAATAGACTTCGCAAGCTCCTCGATGTCCTTCATGACCTTGCGGCCGTTGAAGTCCTCACCGATGCGGATGTCCTTGTACGCTACAATCGACCTGCTGATGTCTTTTGGCATCTACTCGTCCCCTTCATCGTTTAGCTCCAGAAGCTCATAGAGAGCCTCGAGCTTGCCGCGGATCTTAGCCTGTTCGGCCTCGTCCCCTGCGGCTTCCAGTTTCTTCTTCAACGTACGCACCTGCCCAAGGACTTTCTTAGTGTGCTTGTCAGGATTGTCGTTAGAGACGGCCAGAAGACTATTCAAAACCTGAAGGACCGGGGTCAAGCCCGGCTTCTTCAACACTAAGACCGCCAGCACGTTCGCGGCGATCGTGACCCCCGTCATGACTCGTTTTTTCGTCAGCCTTCTCTTCTTTGCTGGCGTCACCGAATCGACCACTTCTTCCAGAACCGTCTGCTTCATGCCTCACCCCTCACGTACGTGTCGCAACACGCGCGCGCGATCGATTTTGTACATCTCAACGTGCTCAACCGATTTCCCCTCTAACAACTCACCGATCGCGTAATAAAACTCGGCACCCACCTCCTCTACTGTGAGGTTTGGGTCGTTGTGCACAGCAAGCCACAAAGCTCGAACTTCAACGAAGCGGCGCACAACATCCCCTGTTACTTTGTCGCTAACTCCGGTGCGCCTTCGCCCCACTCACTTCGCCTCGAATGCTTCGGTCCCGCAATTCGGGCACCGCGGAACGTTGCTATCCTCCCACGGGAGAAGCGTGATGCCGCACTTAGGGCATTTGTCTGGGCGGATCTTCCGCTCTGCCGCCTCTTTCGAGTCCGCGGGCTCTATGTCGACACCTAGCTTCTCCATGTGGGCTCCTTTGGCTTTACTCAGCGAAGGGAGACGCGCTGCTTCGTCTCCTGCAAGTGCCCGAGGATAACCTCGAACGCGCCCGTCTTGGGAGCCCGCGGCTCCGAATTCAAGAAGGTCTCCGCGTCCTTGACGTTCTTGAACACGAAGATCTCGCCGCTGTTCTCCCCCTTGGTCACCACGATGAACACCTGGCGCGGGGTGCGCGTGGCCTTCACGTCATCGTCGGCAACGGGGTCTGTTGCAGCTCCGGTGCTGCCGTTGACGGGGGGTGCTGCCATCTTCTTGTCGTTCTGGGTCGAGGTCTGGGTCATGTGTTTCTCCTTTTTGGTGCGGTGTTTACTACGGGTTAAGAATCAGCGTCTCGGCCATGCCAGTCTCGTCATCGCCGAAATCGCGGATGTTGTCCTCTACCGCTGCTACGAAGTCCGTACCGTCCGGTTGGCTACGCCAGAAATCGTGTGCCTCGGGGTCATTCCTGATGAGCCACATCTTTGCGAGCTTCTGCTTTCTCTCCTCTGTCATGGCCGTATTCCAAGCGCGTCTCTAACCTGACTGAGCGCGCTCCAGTAGCCTGCGAACACGCCCTCTCGGAACTGCGCGCGTTCGTAGGCCGTAATCTCCGGCGCAAACTCCTGCGTGAAGAGGAGCCGTGCCCCGCCCTTTACAGCAGCGCTGACGTCAGCCTCACGGCTATCGCCCGAAAACGACACGCTCAATCCGTCTTTTACTAGGTACGTACACGTGACAGCCATCTACTTCTTCCCCCGGCAATGGAACCACATCGAGCACCACTTTTCGCCACACCACCAGTTGCTTGGGTCGGTGGGCGGGAAGTGACCCATTCCGATGGACTTCGCGACACCTTCCGTCACGCGTACCGCGTGCTTTACCATCTGCGGCGAAATCACGCCGTTCATCACTTCGTACCGAGGGCGCGGCACCTTTGCCCGCCCCTTGACCAGCATGTCCACCTGCACGTCCGGGATGTGCTCGACTCCGGCGTACAAGTGAAACTGCAAGTCGTTGTTCAGGTCGTCGCCGCCCCACTTGTCCGTGACCACCTTCAGGTCGTGGATGCGGAGTGGCTTCTTGACCTTAGGCAGGTCGGGGACCGTGCTCCCCTTGTCGGTCTGCGCCTTGACGTCTGCCACGGCGGTCTCCCGCATACCTTGATAGTCGTCGTCGTTCAGGGCTTGCACCTGAATCGAATCGATGCGCCCGAGCACCGGCAAGCTGATCTTGCCGTCGTTACTCCGGATGACCGTGTGGAACGCCTTCTCCACCATGACCGGCATCGCGGTGGGCGCGGCCTCCTGGTAGAACTGCTTGGTGCACTCGATGCCGACATCCTTGACCTTGCCAGGGTCTTCACCTTCCCAGTCCTCGATCAGCGGCTTGTGCTCGTCGAACGCCGTAGAGTACGTGTCGTAGCCGAGCGCGACAGGCGGCAACGTTCCTGTTGCCAGCTTGGCCGACAAGATCGCTTCGACTGCCGAGTGGACCTGGATGCCTTGAAACATCCGGGCGCTGGGCTTGGAACTCTTCTGCTCGATGTAGCGCAGGTACCACTGCTGCGGGCACTTGAGGAACGTGGTCATCTGCGAGACTGACAGGTACTTCCTCGGGAGGAGGTCGGTCAGCTCGAGTTCGAACTCTGCGGGCACGTCAATGGCGGGGTCGAGGATCTCCTCGACCTCCTCCATACCTGGTGTAGCCATGGGTTACTCCTCGGGGAATTCGTAGGATTCGTTTTTCCCCAGCATGCGCGGGGGAGGGTTTGGATTCTTGAACGTCGGAGGCGTCCTCTCGGCTTGCTTGGAGGCAGAGAGAACCTCATCCATGCTGGGTTCCGGAGTAGGGTCCTGGGGCGCCTGAGACTGCGGGGGAGTCACAGCTATCGCGGGTGCCTCCGCCTCGGCTTCAGCGTCAACGGAGAGCTTGATGCTTAGCGCCCCTTTGTACTCAATCGGCGCCCCAGTCTTCGGCTGGATACCCTTCCGAACGAGGTCGTCGGTGACGAGGCGCAGGATGTCTGCCTTCTCGTACGTGATGTCAATCTTCATGCGGTGTTTATCTCCTAAGCAGCGCGCGAGGTCAATACTTGATAACGCGCATTCGTGTAACCGGTCGATCTACATTGCGTTGATAGACACAGCCAGCGTCGAAGAGGCCGATCCCCTCCGCGAAGCACTTCATGCTCTGCTCACAGACGATGCAGCTGAGCTTCTGCGTCAGCACCGTGTCTACGTCGACCTTGTTATCGAGCAGCTTGACGATGGCAGGCTCGATAGTCCCGCGGCCTAAGAGCCGGTAAACCGTAACATTTTTCGATTGCCCGATACGGTAGTTCCGGTCCAGGCTCTGGAGGTACGAGCCCAGCGCGAAGGGGAGTGAGTAGTACACCATGTACGCCGCGGCGTTCAAGGTGATGCCAACCCCCGTAGAGACCTGTGCCAGGTAAACCCGAACCTTTGGGTCATCGTTGAACTTGTCCGCCAACGCCTGGACTCTATCCCCTGTAGAGCCGTCCACCTTTACGTAGGGAAGTTTCAGCTTCTCAAGCAGCTTACTAATTAGGTCCAGCTCGGCCTTGTAGTAACACCAGACAATGACCTTGTTGTTCTCGTCCTCCAAGACGCTATCGAAAATCCCCTCGAGCGCATCGAGCTTGGGATTATCGTCGAAGACGGTAATCGTATTTGGTAGAGGGGCGGAGGCCACCAAGCACCCCTTGGTGTAGGGCTCGATCTTCGAAGAAACACAGTTCATCACGTAACGACAGCCGCCGGGCTCAGTGTTGTCGCAAAGTTTCGTGTCCTGGTTGTTCTTGATCAGAAACCCAGACGCCACCTGCATGAGCTTGTTAAGCAACGCGGCAGCGTGAGGGAGCTTGGTGTCCGACGGCATCACATCGGAAGCTGCGCCACCAAGCTGCGCGATCAAGAGCCCTACGTCGAGCCCCATCTGTTCGATAAGCTGGTTGTAGATGACCGATTGATGTCGGCTTAGGTCATAGTCCACGTCCACGAACGTCTGGGGCGGAAGGTCCAGACACTCCTCCTTTGTCTTTCGTAGCGAGAGGAACTGCGTTCTCTTGTTCAGGATGTCTAGGTTCTTGTACCCCGTGATGACGTGCTTGTTGTAAGGCGAGTGAACGAGGTACTTCTGCTTGAAGTGGAAATACCCCTCCGGCATGAAATAGTCGCCGAGGAACTTGTACTGTCCATAGAGGTCAAGAGGGCTGCCCAGAGTCGGCGTGCCTGTCATGATGATCTTGCGTACGGCTTTCTGTCCCAGCTCGTGGGCGGCCTTCGTCCTGGCCGCGTCGAAGGATTTGATGCCGTGCGACTCGTCCGCAACGATGCGGGTATACGGAACCTCCCGGATGAGTAGCTCGATGAAATTCTTGGCCGTGTCGTAGGTCACCAAGAGCGCATCGAATTCGCCTGCGGCCGCCCTCTCAATGACCTTGGTCTTCTGTGTCTTGGTCCCAAGGACCGCGCCCCACTTGAGTTGGCCCCCCGAGTGCCTGTCGATCTCCTTACCCCAATTTCTCACCGTGACGACGGGGCCCATGACGATGGTCAGGCCTTTGTCTCCGAGGAAGCGGAGGAGGCGCATCCAGTCGACGGCGATCTTGGACTTGCCGAGGCCCGGGGCGTAGAACAGGGCCGCCCGCATCATGTAAAACACGTGACAGAGTCCAAGGATCTGATGTGCAAAAGGCTTAGTGACGAACTCGAACCCTGCGGGCAGCTCGAGAGCCGCGTAACGAACGTCTGTTCTTTCAACTTCCCTGATATACTCCGAAGCCGTGTCAGAGAACTCGAGCTTGATGTGTGAATCCAATACTTTGAAGTCGTCCAAGACCTTCTTGGCGGCTGGGTAATACGCGGGGTACAGCCACAGATGCCGGTCTGCGTCCCACGTTGCACCGAACGGGCGTGCCAGCTCGCGAGACTGCCCTGCTGTCATGAAAACGGGAGTACCGTTCCCCGCGACTCCCATACGAACAACTACTTGCATGCAGCCTTCCTTTCGAGAGAGTCTACGTGATAAACCAACGAGGTAATAGCAATGGCGACTGATAGCGATCCAGCAATCAACGACCTACTGTCGCCGAACAGCTCTCATGGCTCGCCGCTATTCGACTTCCTTACAGCGTTTGCGCCACGAAAGCTCAAGGACCTCTTTCGTCTCTGCGAATACCTCTACTTCAACAGCGCCCAGATCTACGCGGCGCTGCAGAAGTTCTGCACGTACCCCGTCACGGACTTGCTGTACGAGACCACGAACGAGGCGTTGAAGAAGAAGTACAAGAAGCTGCACGGCAAGACGCTCAAGACCAAGCGCATCCTCATCCGCGGCGCCATCGACAAGTTCGTCTATGGCAACGCCTTCTTCTCGCTGTACTCGCCGTTTGCGCGGTTTCTCCAGTGCCCAAAGTGTGAGCGGCTGACCAACATCACCGCGGTAGACTACAAGTTCAAGCTCAAGAAGCTGGCCTTCACGTACACCTGCCCTTCGTGCAACGTCCGCAGCGACGGCAAGGTCATCGACAAGCCCATCACGCGCCCCGACCACGTCTCCGTGATTCGGTGGGACCCGAAGCTGATGGACATCGACTACAACCCCATCACGGGGCACAGCGAGTACTACTACACCATCCCCAAGGAGCTGAAGGAGCGCGCCAACAAGGGCAACAAGCACCTCATCAACACCCTGCCGATGGAGTTCTTGAAGGCCCTCAAGGACGACAAGATCTTCAAGTTCGCCGAGGGTCAGATCTTCCACATGAAGATGGATGCCCCTGCGGGCATCGAAGCCCAGTGGGGCTTCCCGCCGTTGGCGTCGACGATCAAGCTGTTCTTCTACGCGGCCGTGCTGCGTAAAGCCAACGAGGCTATCGCCCTCGACTACATCGTCCCCTTGCGTATTGTCTCGCCCAAGCAGTCGTCGGGTAACGCGGACCCCGTGCTCACGATCAGCCTCGAGCGCTGGTCGAGCGAGATGAAGACCAACGTCAAGAAGTGGCGTCGAGACCCGCTGCACATCATGTGGTCGCCCATCCCTGCGGAAGTTACGCACCTCGGCGGGCAGGCGCGTGCCCTCATGACCCTCGGCGAACAACAGGCAGCGGAAGACAGCATCATCGCGGCCCTCGGTCTGCCGAAAGAGTTCATCTACGGCGGATTCAGCGCCATGGGCTCCGGCATCCAGCTCCGCGTTCTCGAGAACCAGCTTGTCCACCAGACTGGTGACCTCAACGACTTGCTG
>Ga0315288_10013453_pt1 | contig 10247 bp, 13 predicted proteins | sample YL17G11_20_MG_FD_203454 | JGI IMG/M metagenome (GOLD analysis project Ga0315288, IMG submission 203454) | Sediment microbial communities from Yellowstone Lake, YNP, Wyoming, USA - YL17G11_20 | ecosystem: Environmental > Aquatic > Freshwater > Lake > Sediment | place: USA: Wyoming | collected... | reverse complement strand
GAGCAATCTTCAGGCTTATGTTGAAGACTCCGGCGAGGGCCGCTGGACAGTGCAGGAGTCAATCGACCTGGGCATACCCCTGCCCGTGATTACGCAGTCGCTGCAGGTGCGTTTCCGCTCGCGCCAGGAGCAGCCTTTTGGCGCGCGATTGCTCGCCGCGCTGAGGAATAAGTTCGGCGGGCATGCCGTCAAGGAAACTAAGTAGCTTCGCCGCGCGCCAGCGCCACCAGCCGGCGGTAGGCGGCGGCGGGGTCGGGTTGCAGGAATACCGCGCTGCCGACACAAATAACGTTAGCTCCCGCTCGCGCCACCTCGGCGATATTTCCCTCCTTGATGCCCCCATCCACCGCGATTTCCATCTCCGGGAGAGTGCGGCGCAACTCTTTGACTTTATCCATAACCTCAGGCAGGAATTTGGCGCCGTAGAAGCCAGGATGCACTGTCATGAAGAGGACACTGTCAATCTGGCCGGCGATGGGCAGCACGGCTGAGACCGGGGTCTCCGGTTTCAGCGCCAGCCCGACCTTGAGCCTTAGCTTGCGAACGGCCGTGATTATTTTCTGTGGTTCCGGTGTGGCTTCATAGTGGAAGATGATTTTGCTGGCGCCGGCCTTCTGAAAACCGGCAACGTGGTCTTGCGGACGTAGCACCATCAGATGGACTTCCCAGTTTAGCTTCGGTTTAATGCGGGCGATATCTTCCCAGCCGATGCTTTTTGAGGGAACAAACTGTCCGTCCATGATATCGACCTGGACATAGCTGGTGAAGGTCGCGGCCTGACGCACCAGCTTATCCAGAGTGGCTGGCTCGTCAGAGAGGATTGCCGGGACGACCTGGACTGGTCTTGTCATCAAAGCACTCGCAAAAAGACACGGGCGGGCGAACCGATGTGGAGCAGGGAGACGTTGCTCGAAGCGCCCCGGGCGATAAACTTGACATAATCGATTGACACCAGCGGATTGCCCGGCCAGACGAGCATGCCGGGGTAGACGGACAGGCTGACATCGTAGATTCGGTGCGTCTTCATCGTGATGGATTTTTCGGGAAAAGCTACTTCCTGGCGCGGCGCAGTTTGAGCATCGCGCGCGCCTCATCAGGAGTTGCTGGCTCCAGGTTCAACTCCCTGGCGATGCGCACCGTCCGGGTCACCAGTTCAGCGTTGCTCTTTGCTAGTCGACCGGGCACGTAATTGACACTGTCCTCGAGGCCGACGCGCACATGCCCGCCGAGCACCATTCCTATCGTGGTCAGTGGCAGCTGGGCATCTCCGTGTCCGGAAACTTCGAAGATGGTGCCCACCGGCAGTCGCTCGCGGAGCGCCATCTGGTTCTGTGGCGTTCCCCGCAGGGCTCCCTGGGCGGGCATATTGAGACCGATGGTCGCGAAATAGGGCTTATCGAGCAGCCCCTTGGCGATGAGGTTTTCCATCTCTTCGAGGCAGCAAAAGTTGACGATGGCGACCACTGGTTTGATGCCTAACTCCTGGCAGCGCCGGGCGGTGTGCTCGATTTCGGGCCGGGTGTAGATAGCCGGCGTCATGCCGTCCTTGCCCGGAAGGGCAATGAGGAAAGTATTGAGCGATGCCATCTCCGGTTTCAGCTTCAGGGGCGCAATGCGCTCTTCCGTATCAGCCGCCGCGGAACCGGTGCTCAACTGCACAATGAGGTCGCTGGAGGCTTTGATGCCATCCTGTATGGCACGGAGCACTCGCAGGTCCATTGTGCTCTTGCCGCGCTTGTCGCGGGCGTGGATGTGAACGATGGACGCTCCGGCCTCCCGGCACTTCATCGCGTCCTCAATAATCTCGTCCGGCTGTTCGGGCAGGTTGGGATTGGCTTCCTTGCCGTGTCCACCACCGGTCAGCGCGGCGGTTATGATGACTTTCTGCTTTGCCTGGCGTGGCATATCTCCTCCTCGTAATTCCAGCTAATTATAGCACACTTGCCGATTGACGGGGCAGGAATGTGGTGTGATAATTTTAAGTAGCGAGGAGGCGACAATGTTAGCGGTTGGTATGCTCTGGGGCAAAAAGGGCGTTCGCTCTTTCGACATCCCGAAGCCGGACATTAAGGAGCCGGATGAGGTCCTGGTGCGGGTGAAAGAGGCGGGGCTGGACGGCACGGACTTCAACATCAAGACGGTGATAGAAGTCGAGCCTTGGTAGGCATAACTTGTAGGTATAAAAAGAGGGAACCGCTTTTCCAGGAAGCGCCCCCCTCTGCTTGAATCCACCTCAAACCCGACTCAACATCCGGTTACCCTCGCCGGAAGAGGTCTCCTTCTCTTGAGGACTGACCTCAACCCAACTCATTCTGAGTCAGGTTCGAGTTCCAGCGCGCCCTGCCTGCGCAGGGCACTACCTGTCAACCTGCCGAACTCCGAAGAGTTCCTGAAGCCTCATAGCAACACCTCCTCTTCCTCAGATAGGACTCCTCTACGAGCCTTCACTATATTTTAGGCACATGATTCTGACATTGTCAATAGGTGGGCACGCCTATTTTTTGGTGCGCCCGCGGTCCTCAGGGTACAGCACCTGGGGATGAAAAAACAAATAGAGGAGTGAGCCCAGGAAAGTAATCAAGATGATGACCAGTGCCCAAATCCATTTCTTCCCGCCCACCACTCTCTGCCGGTACGCCAGGTCCTGCAAGAGCAGCCCCGCCAGTATCCAGTGGGTGATGCCGATGAGGACAACCCTGAGAATCCATTCTGGATTCATCCCGGCTCCCATCCCTGCCGCAACGCTATTTGCCGTTATTATATACGATTTGCGGGTCGATTAGATAGGGGGCTGGACGGGTTGGTTTGGCGCTTCGTGCTTCGTATTTAGGGTTTGACCCGGTTGGTGATATCGCGGTAGGTAGCAAGCTGGCAAACGACGCCATCGGCGTCCACGTACGGAGAGGCCAGAAGCTCGAAGGTCTTACCATTAGAGAAGGTATACTGCCATTTTTCCACCTGACCGTTCAAGACCTGCGACAGGCGGCACTCCGGCGCGCAGGGACGGTCGAGGTGGCGGATTTTCTGGTGACAGAGACCGCCGACACCTTCTCCAAATTCCCGGACCATCGCCGGGTTCATATACCTTATCCTGTAGTCCGGGCCAATGATGACCACGCCGTCCGCCACGCGGTTGAGAATGCCCATCATCTTGTCTCTCTCCTTCGTCAGGAGGTTTTCGATTTCGAGGCGGCGCTCGTACTCGTTCCGGGCGACCGCCGTCAGGTAGCCCATCGCGCCGGCGATAACAATGAAGAGCATCGCGCGAAGGAGAGGGTCGGGATAGGGAGAAATGAAAAAGGCGCGGGGTAGAAAGATGACGAAACTGGCCAGGGTGACGATAGCCGCACCCCGCACCCGGCCGAAATAGCTGGCATAGAGTATCGGGGCGAGGAAAAGGAGACGGTGAACATCATGAACGCTGTAGAAAAAACTCCACCGCAGCGCATCCCACTGGAAAAAGTCGATGATTTCACCGGCGTAGTAGATTAGTGTGCAGGTGATAAGCAGCACGGGGACAGCAAAGAGGCGGCAGGCGCCGCGGAACCGGTACACCGCAGCAACGATACGGTCGGCAAAATTAGGCTGGCTATTCATTTTCACCTTGCCTGCGTCCGCAGGCAATGCAACACGCTACTTTCGGTCAATTTCGATTTCTTTGGTCAGAGTAATCTGGCGGGCTCTTTTAGTCCAGGCTTTCTTGAGAGCGGCGTATATGCCGCCAGCGTTCATATACCAAACGAACAATACTGGCAGGAGAATGATGGGTGATGCCAGCGCCAGGGCTAACATGACTGTTCCTTCCACTGTGTTCTCTTTCCAGTCCCATACCGGGACTTAATGTCTACTTTCAGCAGAATTCCTTTTCGCGGGCCAGTTTCTTGGCGCGTGCTTCCTTAATTGCTTTAAACACGCCACCTGCATTCAGATACCAGACAAAAGCCGCCGGTAACAGGATAACCGGAATTATTACCACCAATGCCACAATGAATTGCCATTCCATTGTCCTTCACCTCCTGTTATCCCAACACCATTCATCACCTTAACCAATTTCAGCATAGCACCGTCAAGCCTTAACCGACTTCCGCCGTGATGCCTATTCTCATACACCAGAAACACCTAAATTAATCAGCATAAGCCTTGCGTTTTATGCTAAGCGGACCGGGAAGAAATAGGTAGATATGCTTACTGAAAAACCAAAACATGGCTTCCCTTTGACTAGGCTCGTTCCAAAACTTTGCTCACTTTAAGAACTGACTGTGCGGTGGTCTCATGGTGCATGATGGGGAGCACCCGATTTGCCGCCATGAAGATGAGTAGTGCGTCTGCAATCAGCCCGGCAGAAATGGCGAACTCCATCCAGTGGGGGAAGTAACTGGTGCCGGGGCGGGGCTCTAGGGCCAGCAGGCTGACGTTAAAACGGTTGATGATTAGCCCGATGATGACCAGTATTGCTGTCCAGAACAGCAGTTTTCGGCTTTGTTTTACAGTAGGCAGAGAAAACAGGAGAATTGGTAGAATAACGCCTATTATTATCTCGGCCCACCAGAGGAGGCTGTATGGCGACCAGGAAAAGGCAAGCCCGAGCTCCCCCGCGACCATTAAATCAACTATCTTCAAGAGCAAATAAAGACCGAGGATATAGGGGATAACCCTGCCCAAGCCGGCTAAGATATCCAGACTTAACTTGTGGCCGAAAACTTTTGTACTCAGCGTTGATTCAAAAATGGCCATCGCTGGTCCTACCGCGACTGCCGAAAAAAGGAAGAGGAGCGGCAGGATGGGAGTATACCATAGTGCGCTCAGCGAATTGGGCATCATTAGGAGCATAGTCCCCAGGGAAGACTGGTGGAGAGTTGACAAAACGACTCCGGTAATGACCAGAGGTATTTGTATCGCTCTTATCACTTTTAGAGGAATGTGCCAGTTAAGCCGCTCAAAGACGGCGGGGCTGAACTCAAGGGCAAGCACGGTGGTGTAGGTTATCACGCACACAGCTACTTCAAAAAGAGGCGAGTGGATATTCCAGTTAATAAAGGCGTGCCAGATGTACCACGGCTGGCCGAGGTCAACCAATAGCGCCAGAATCACCAGTTGATAACCGAGGAAGGCAGTCAAGATGGCAGGTCTCACCACCGGATAGTACTTCTTTTGATTGAAAATATAGACCGCGCCTGCCAGTGTGAAACCTCCTGCTGCCAGGGCAACGCCCGAGTATAAGTCAAAACTTATCCACAACCCCCAGGGACGACCGTCGCTCAGATTGCTAACGGCACCGAGTCCATAAAGATAGCGGATGATGAATACCGGGAGACTGAGTAAGGCAATGGCACTTAATATCGCTGTACCGATGGGAAATCCCGCAGGTTTTTCCGGTCTCATTTGTGCTCTCCTTTTCTCTCGCTATCCTGTTTCAGTGCCTTCATACTCTGGCGTCGCTGAATCAGCCAGTAAATACTGGACATTGTGGCGGCGACGCCCACCAGTACGGGGAGTACAGCACCCATCGCTCGTTCAGCGTCAACGGTGACTGGCTGTGAGCCAAGCTTGGGGAATCCCAGTTTGTCGAAGGGTACAGGGGAAATATACAACCACGAGGTGCCCCCAACCTCGTTTTCTCCGTAAATATGGTTGACATACCGCCCAGGCGAAGCGGTAATGCGCTTCTTCGCTTGAGAAAGCAATTCCTCCCTGTCACCGAACTGTAGAGCGTCTGTTGGACAGGTCTTCACACAGGCTGGCTCCCAGCCCTGAGCGAGGCGGTTCAGGCCGGGAGTGGTGCAGAAAGTGCATTTACGAATCCAGGGGATGGGTTTGTCCCACTCGAAAGTTGGTATGTCAAAAGGACAGGCCACCATGCAATAGCGACAGCCGATGCATTTGCCGTCGTCATAGGTCACTGGACCATTGGGAGTCTTCTGAAGAGCTCCAACGGGGCAGGCGGCCGCACAGGCGGGGTGTTCGCAGTGCATACACTGGAGCTTGGTAAAGACCCAGTGAAGTTTACCTTCGTATTCTAATTCAGTAAAGCGTATTTTAGTCCAGGTACGGGCAAACAATTGCGGTGGGTTCTCATAACTACCTCGATTAGTTGATTTTACTGCATTCTCCTTGGTAGGTATAAACTCGTCATGCTCATTCCACTGCTTGCACGCTACCTGACATCCCCTGCATCCAATGCACCTATTAACGTCGCACAGCACTGCTGTAGTCATCTTAAGCTCTCCTTGCCTTGCACAGAGGTATTATACCCCAGTGATTGAGGGTGCCGATAGGGTGGGCTATCCTGTCGCTTATTTGCCGGACGCAACTTCAGCGCCTACTTTGATGCCCTTCTCGAGAGCTGCCTTTTTCGCGCGTAGTTCCTTAATTCGGGAAAAGAGTCCACCCAGGTTCAAATACCAGACGAAGGCTACCGGTAGTAGTATTACCGGTATCGCCAGCACCAGAGCGGCCACAATCTGCCATTCCATTCTCTTACCTCCATTGTCAGCTTAGCATTTTGGTCTTAGAGCAAACTTCCGCCGTGATACCTAATTTGGCGCCTGAGTCGTTAGTGATTTACGCTTAGATTGTACTAGGTAATTATGCTTAGAGAGTCCCGGCTACCTATTGAGGCCGAGGTGGAAAAGGCGTATTATAGGGGGTGGAGGTTACACCTTTGGACAAGAAGATAAGGGTCCTCATCGCCGATGACCATGCTGTCGTGAGAGAGGGTACGCGCCAGATTCTGGAGCAGGAGGCGGACCTTGAGGTGGTGGGGGAGGCGGCGGATGGCGAGGAAGCCGTCAAGCTCGCCGAGAGGCTGAAGCCGGACGTGGCCATCATCGATATTTCAATGCCCAAGATGGATGGTATCGAGGCAACGCGGCGCATCAAGAAGACCCTTCCCGCGACAGCTGTGCTGATACTCAGCGCCTATGATGACGACCAGTTTGTCTTCAGCCTGCTCGAAGCCGGCGCGGCCGGCTATTTGCTCAAGAGCGTGCGCGGCCGGGAACTCGTCGATGCCGTGCGGCAGGTCTACGCCGGAGAGTCAGTGCTCCATCCTTCCATCGCTCGAAAAGTGCTGAACCGGTTTGTCCCTTCTGGCCCGGCAAAGGAACAAAAGATAGTGGAAACTTTGAGCGAGCGGGAGCTTGAGGTCTTGAGGCTCGCCACGCGCGGCCTGAGCAATCAGGAAATCGCCACGGAACTTTGCCTGAGTCTGCGCACCGTGCAGGCCCACCTTGGGCATATCTTCAACAAACTGCAGGTTAGCTCACGGACGGAGGCAGTGGTGCGCGCCCTCAAGGAGGGCTGGATTACCCTGGAGGATATACCCTAGAACCCGGAGGAAAACGCGCGCTTAATGGCTAAATCACGCTTGGCGGTTACCAAACTCATCACCGTGTTGCGTCAGCCGGGTTTCTGGCTTATTGCGGTTTCACTTGTCTTGATTTCGCTTCCTCACTATTACGGAGTCCTGAGATATCCGCCTTTCCTTGTGCCCTTGGTTACCAATCTCGGTCTGGAACGGCAAGCCTTTGAGAGAATCCTTTTCCTGGCGCCGGTGGTCTGGGCGGGGTTTATCTTCGGTTGGAAGGGAGCTTTTATTACCTCGCTGGTGGCGCTGGGGCTGATGTTACCACGGGCTGTCTTAATCTCTAATTTTCCGAAAGACGCTCTTTTCGAGAGCAGTGCCGTCTTCATTATCGGCAACGTGCTGGCGATTAGTTTCCACGCTCTACGCAAAGAGCGTGAGTATCGCATCGAGCTTGAGGTGGCACAGAAAGAGCTTGAGGAAAACGTCCGGGTCATCACCGAAGACGAGAAACGCCTTGCCGCTCTCAACCAGATAGCCACCACGGTATCGCAGTCGCTGGAACTCGACCAAATCCTGACGCGTGCCGTGGCCCGCGTGGCCAGCGTCATGCAGGCGGATATTACGTGGATATACCTCCTCGATGAGAAAGCCAGCGAACTACTGCTATCGGCCCACTGGGGCATGCCTCCGGAGCTGGCCGTGGGCATCGACCGGCTGAAGCCGGGGGAGGGGTTTAATGGCCGCGTGGCGCAATCGGGCGAACCACTCGTCGTCGAAAACGCCTCCAAAGACCCGCGTCTGACCAGAGAGGCGGTCAGCAAGCTCAACATCTGCTCGTTGCTTATTGTTCCTCTTAGCTCCAAAGGCAAGGTCAATGGAACGCTGTGCGCCGCCTACTACCAGTGCCGCACTTTCCAGCAAGGAGAAATCGACCTTCTCGGCGCCATCGGCAAGCAAATCGGTGTGGCCGTGGAAAACGCCCATCTCTATCTGCGCCAGCAGAAGGTGGCGGAAGAGCAAAAGCACCTCCAGGAGAACCTGCGCTACTATCTCCGCGAAGTGACTAAAGCCCAGGAAGAAGAAAGAAAACGCATTTCCCGCGAATTGCATGATGAGACGATTCAGTCGCTCGTGGTCCTTTCCCGCCGACTCGATGTGCTGGCTTCTAATAGCAAAGGAATGACCGAGGAGGCCCGCTTGCAGATGGAGGAACTGCGGGAGCAGGTGAATGACACCATCCAGAGCGTCCGGCGCCTGAGCCAGGACCTCCGCCCGGCGGCGCTCGACCGGCTGGGTCTGCTGCCGGCGCTGGAGTGGCTGGCTACAGACGCCGCCAAATACTCCGGCATCAGCACCAGCGTGAAGGTCATCGGGACGGAGCGTCGGCTTTCGGAAGAGGTAGAACTGGTGCTCTTCCGCATCACGCAGGAAGCGCTACGCAATGTCTGGCGTCATTCCCAGGCGACGAAAGCGGAAATCACCGTCCGGTTTGACGAAAGCCGGACGTGCATAATCATCGCTGATAACGGCAAGGGCTTTAAGCTGTCCAAGTCAATGAGTGAACTCGCCCGAGACGGCAAGCTGGGACTGGCGGGTATGCAGGAGCGGGCGCAACTGCTCAACGGCACCGTCACCGTGGAGTCAGAGCCGGGGAAAGGCACGCGGGTCATCGTGGACGTGCTGGTTTAGAGCAATTTCTGGTAGACCAGCTTGCCGTGGCTGACCTTGTAGAAATCGGGGATGTTGCACACCACAGTGTAGCCACGTTTGAAGTAGAACTGCTGGGTCTTTTCGTAGCTGGTGTGAGACTCCGTCTCAATCAGAATCATTCTGCCCTTAGCCTTCTTGATGTTCGATTCCGCCGCGGTCAGAAGCGCCGTGCCGATGCCTTTGCCATGTTTCTCTCTTGCCACGGCAATCCAGTAGACATCCCAGGCGCCCTCGGTCAGGGGCGTCGGCCCATAGCAGACATAACCGCTGACCCTGACGTCCGCCTCGGCGACCAGGATGTGGTACCCTGACTCGGTGCCGTCGGCAAGATAAGCATCAACCAGTTCCTCGGCGACGACTCTATCCATTTCGTCAAATTCAGGGGTTGTACTCACGATGTCCATTATGGCGGGCTTGTCCGGGCTGGTGAGCGGGCGGATTTTAATGGCCACTACGGCTTCTTCTCCAGGGCCAGCCGCACAATCCTCTCGACGAACTGGGTGTAGGTCATCCCGGAGGCTTCTGCCTGTCGCGCCGCGCCGGTCCCCGGCGAGATGTCCGGGTTGGGGTTGATTTCCAATACGTTCACCTGGTTGTTGCTGTCCAGGCGCATGTCAACGCGGGCGTAGCCATGACAGCCGAGCACTTTGAAAGCCTGCAGGGCGGTCCGGGTGATGCGCTCCCTTTCAGCCTCGGAAATCTGCGCCGGACAGACCACTTTCGTCCCTTCGAAGTAGACGCTGCCTGGCTCCCACTTGGCGGCGAAGGTGAGGATGGGGGGTTTCCCGGCCGGCAGAGAATAGGTTATCTCCGAAATGGGCAGGACGCTGCATTCCGAGTTGCCGAACACGGTGGCATTGAACTCGCGCCCCTCCAGGAACTCCTCGACTATCGCCATACCGCCGTAGGCATTGCTGATTCGGGCAATCTGTTTCCCCAGCGAGGCGAAATTCCTGACCAGGCTCTCCTCAGTCAGCCCGTGGCTGGCGTCTTCCTTATTGGGCTTGACGATGCAGGGATACCTGAGCCGGAACGTGCTCACCGTTTTCGCGGTGAGGAGCTGGTAGCGGGGATTCAGTACGCCGCCGGCTTGCAGAATCTCCTTCGTCTTGGACTTGTCCAGGGCGGTCCTCAGGATTTCGGCGGCGCAGCCGGTGTAGGGGACTCTCATCTTGTCCAGAGTCTCCGGGATGAGGGCTTCGGTCTCGGGATAACCCGGAAAGCCCTCGAA
>Ga0315288_10013452_pt1 | contig 10247 bp, 8 predicted proteins | sample YL17G11_20_MG_FD_203454 | JGI IMG/M metagenome (GOLD analysis project Ga0315288, IMG submission 203454) | Sediment microbial communities from Yellowstone Lake, YNP, Wyoming, USA - YL17G11_20 | ecosystem: Environmental > Aquatic > Freshwater > Lake > Sediment | place: USA: Wyoming | collected... | reverse complement strand
CCACCAGAATCCAGAGCTCCGGCGAAAAGGAGTAGAAGATACTGCTTAGAGCCTGCGGCAGAGCCCGCAGCCACGCCGGGTCAGACATCGGCAGACTGCTGAAAAGCTGGAGTTTAACGGTCAGGAGCAGGGCGACTGCCCCGACAGTGGCGTGGATTATGTTGCGGAGTAGCGCATGCCACCCCAGCCAGAGGAACAGCACATTCAGGAAGAAGGCGGTTGGGTAGAGGAGGAGCAGACCGAAAACGGAAAGCTGTCCCCCCGCCCCCCGGTCGTTGATGATGGCGAGGAGAGCGTAGAGCCAGCAGGCTTCGATGCCCGCCATCGTCAGGTAGAGCACGACCTGGCGACAGTGCTTCATACCGCTGCCCTCGACTTGAACTCAAGGAACTCTCCCGCCGAGCGTATTTTGTACCAGCTATCGGCGTGGTGGGCGCCGGCGTCACCCTCCCCACCCACCTGGATGACGATGGACTTGCACCCCGACCCTTTGAGTCGCAGGAGCAGGGCGGGCAGGGCTTCGGGCGGCTTGGAGATGACCAGGACAACGGTGGTGCCCCAGGGCAGGCGGCCCCGCTCGTCCTGGAAGAAATCGGTAAACGAATTGCTGGTAACGTAGGTCACCTTCGCCAGGGCTTCCAGGATATTCAATAGTTGGTTTAGGCTGCCGCCGGGCAGAATTCTGACCGCCTGGCTGGTATCGGGCAGGCGCGAGTTGACGAAAAGTCCTATCTGGCTCCGCTGCTGGACGAGGTAGTTGGCGATGGACGCCGCCGTGCTGATGCCCAGCTCGAAGTCCTCGGCGGCCACGCCGTAGTTCTGAAAGCTGTCTACCGCCAGGAAGAGCGCCACCTTGAGGGTGGTCGTCGGCTCGAAGACTTTGACCTGTAAATTCTGATGTCGCGCGCTCGCCTTCCAGTGGATATGACGCAGGCCGTCCTGGGGGGTGTAATCGCGCACGCCGATGGTGCGGGTGGGGTCTTCAAAGATGCGCCGCTCCGCCACTGTCTCGCCCATTGGGTAGAGCGAGGGGATGGCGAGATGCGTGATGGGGAAGATTTTTGGATAGACGATAATCTCGTCGGTGCGCTTCCAGGTGATGGAGCGCGGGTACCAGCCGAAGATATCGCCGGAGGTGACGGTGACCGGACCCAATTTATAATAGCCGCGGCGCGGGCAGTCGAGCTTCTGCCGCCAGCTCACCGACGTGTACCATAGCAGCGACGTGATATGGCTGAGCAATCGCGTGCCGGGAGTCTCGCCGGCGGGCAGGGAGGCGGGGTCGGCGAGAAGCTGGAGGGGTATCTCGCTATCCACCTCTATCCAGGGGAGGGGGATGAGCTTGCGGTTGGACAGCTTGAGTTTGAGCTCGATTGTCTCGCCGGGGAAGGCGCGGTTCTCACTGAGGAGGCGCTGGCAACTGACTCCCGATAGGGAAAGCCGGCTCCACAGACTGGACAAGCCCGCCGCCGAGAGCGCCAGCCCGAGCAAAATGACAATGACCACCTGCTGGTTCCACGCCGCCAGCACCATCACTGCCAGCAGGACGAGCAAACCGCCCTTCGTCAGCAGGATGCCGGCGGAGGCGGACGAGGCAACCTTATCGGGCTGAGTTTTGCGGGCTTGGTTCATCTGACTATCCGGGAAGGCCCGGGAACGGCGCTAGCGCTTTATTGCTCAAGTTCGCGCCATATCTTTACTGCACATCCCCTCTCCCTCGATGGGAGAGGTAAGGGTGAGGGTGAAACCCAGGTGCAATCGGGGGGTCTCCCTGTTCATTCTCGCCCCCTCACCTTAATCCTCTCCCGCGCGGGGGAGAGGAGACTAATATTACGCTGATTCATGCTACTGGGCTTTAGCTCCAGCCGAGGGCCTTTTCCACCGCGGCAAGCTCGGGGGGAAGTTTGAAGAAAGGCGGGGCGTTCTTCAGGGCGATTTCGGTGTCCTTCAGACCGTGGCCGGTGATAACGCAGACAACTGTGCTCCTGGACAAGTCGAGCTTCTGCGCCATTTTGACCAGACCGGCGACTGACGCCGCCGAAGCCGGTTCGCCGAAGATGCCAGCTTTGGTTGCTATCAGTTTCTGAGCGGATAAAATCTCATCATCGCTCACCATATCGATGACGCCGCCGGACTCGTTGCGGGCGGCCACGGCTTTCTCCCAGCTTGCCGGATTGCCGATTCTGATGGCGGAGGCCACGGTCTCCGGTTTGGGGATGGGATAGCCGCGCACGATGGGCGCCGCGCCTTCCGCCTGGAACCCCATCATCTTCGGCTTCTTCGTCGTTTTGCCCAGGTTGAAATACTCGACGAAGCCCTTCCAGTAGGCGGTGATGTTCCCGGCATTGCCCACCGGAATGAAAAGGTAGTCGGGCGCGTCACCGAGAATATCAGCCACCTCGAAGGCGGCCGTCTTCTGCCCTTCGATGCGGAACGGGTTGACCGAGTTCACCAGGGTCACCGGGTGCTTCTGAGTCACCGTCCGGACGATATTGAGCGCCTGGTCAAAATTGCCTTCGATGGCCAGGATTTTGGCGCCGTAGATGATGGCCTGCGCCAGCTTGCCGAGGGCGATTTTGCCCTCCGGCACGACGATGATTGAGGCCAGACCACAGTAGGCGGCATAGGCGGCGGCGGAGGCGCTCGTGTTCCCCGTCGAGGCGCACATGATTGCCTTGCTGCCCGCTTCTATGGCTTTGGCAACGGCGACCACCATCCCGCGGTCTTTGAACGAGCCGGTGGGATTGCACCCTTCGAACTTCAGGTGAAGCTGGCCGACGCCGATTTCCCGCGCCAGGTTATCGCACTTGATGAGAGGGGTGTCCCCCTCGCCCATTGTGATAAGTGGGGTCTTCCGCGTGACCGGAAGGTTTTTCTTATACCGGTTCAGGACGCCGATTTTCAGCATATTGCCTGCCTATTATACATCCTCCACGCGAATAAAGTTATTCACTTCTTTGACCACCGGCAGTTTAGCCAGGTCGGCGAGGGCTTGTTGCATTGCCTTCTCTCTGACCTTGTGCGTGGTGATGACGACCTCGGCGACCTGCGCCACGATGTCCGTCTCCTTCTGGATGACCGAGGCGATGCTGATGCCGTTATCGCCGAAGACCCGGGAAATCTGGGCCAGGACGCCGGGGTGGTCGGTCACGTTGATTCTCAGGTAGAACCGCGTCTCCAGGTCCGCCATCGGCTTCAGTCTCTTGCCGGAGTCGAACTTCGGCTTGGCCTTGTCACCGATGCCGAGGTTGATGTCCTGCGCCGTCGAGACGACATCGGCAATCACGGCGCTGCTGGTCGGCAGGGCGCCGGCGCCTTCGCCGAAGAAGAGCACCTTCCCCACCAGGTCGCCCTCCACGAGGATGGCATTGTAGACGCCGTCCACCTTCGCCAGGAAGGAGTCCAACGGCACCAGGACGGGATGGACCCTGGCCTCGACCGAGTTATTCGATTGCTTGGCGATGGCGAGGAGCTTGATGGTGAAGCCAAGCTCGTGGGCGTAGCGGAAATCGCGACTGCCGATGCGGGAAATGCCTTCGGCGTGAATATCATCGGGGCGCACCTGGGTCTGAAAACCAAGCGAGGCCAGGATTGCCAGTTTGTACTTGGCATCAATGCCTTCGATGTCGTTGGCCGGATTAGCTTCGGCGTAGCCCAGTTCCTGGGCGCTCTTCAGCGCCACGGCGAAGTCCAGCCCCTCTTTGTCCATGCGGGTGAGGATGTAGTTGGTGGTGCCGTTGATGATAGCGTAGATGCCTTTAAGCTCGTTGGCAACGAGGTCGTACTTGAACGGGGCGATGAGCGGGATGCCGCCCCCCACGCTACCCTCGTAGCGCAGGCAGACGTTCTGCTGGCGGGCGAGGGTGTGAAGTTCCACGCCGTGCTTGGCGATGACCTCTTTATTGGCGGTGACGACGTGCTTGCCGGCAGCGAGGGCGCGCGTCATATAGTCGTGGGCCGGGGTCTCGCCGCCAATCACCTCGATGATGATATCGATGCCCGGGGTGTTGAAGAACTCCTTGGTATCGGTGGTGAACAGTTGAGCGGATATGCCCTTAGCTTTGGGGCGGGCGATGTCAGTGCGCTTTGTCTTGATTTTGCGCAGGACGAGGGGACAGCCCACCTGTCCGGCGAGAATCTTCGCCTTATCGACGAGGACTCTGGCGACCTGGCTCCCCACCACTCCGAACCCTAGCAAGCCGATACCAATTTCCCGCTTCATTTTAGCACCTCTGCGCCCTTATCTGCTCGTGGCGGCGGCTGTCATTCTCTTTATCACCTCGAGAGTGGCCAGTTTCTTTTTCTCCTCGGTGAGGTTACTGTCATCAACCCTGGTTTTGGGGTCAAGGAGCCGGTCCGCCACCCACTTCTCAAGCTCTTTGCTCTTAAGCTGGTCCCGGTCGGCATCACTTATCTTGGCGTTGTCCGATTTGCTCTCCGCCTTGACCAGCCAATAAACGACGGGAGTGGACGCCTCTTCGTCGCGGATAGGGGCGCTCAATGTGTTCAATGGAATGTTAGTGTCAAAGGCGAAGGTGTCAAAGGTGGGCGTTATTTCCTCCGGGCCTACCAGGCCCAGGTCGCCGCCGTTCCCGGCTACCTTGCTAAGCTGGGACACCTCGCGTGCCACCGTGGCGAAATCCTCGCCTTTCTCCAGCCTGGCTTTCACTTCGTTCGCCTCCTCAAGACTGCCGACGAGAATGGCGTTGACGTGGGCTTTGTCACTGTCCGGCTCGCGCTCCAGCACCTTGATGAGCCAGTAGCCCACCGGCTTGTTGACATTGGCATCGTACAGCGGCTGGCTCAGCGTGCCCACCTCGCTGATGAAAGCCCACTCGGCGGGTATCTTGATATTAATGAAGTCGGTGAAAATCTCCTTGGGGTGCAAGCCGAAGTCGCCCTTGTTAGACTTGGCTTCCTCGTGCAGGGAAAGCTGGGCCGCCAGGTCTGCAAAGCTCTCGCCCTGCGTGATACGATTGCGGACAGCCTTTGCTACGGCTTCGCTCTCCAGGGACATAGCAAACACTCGCCTCTGGTCGGCGGTCGTTGGCACCTTGGGGTCGAATTGCTCGTCTAGCAGGCGCTTGGCGAGGAGGCGGGCGCGTATAGCGTCCTTATAGACTCTGCCGGTGGGCATTTTGGTTTTTTTCAGTTCCTCGACCACTTTGTCATTGCTGATGGCTATGCCCAGGTCGGCGGCGCCCTGCTTGATAATCTCCTGCCGCACGATGTCCTGCGCCACCAGGCCGGTCATCAGTTCCACGTACTCGGCCGGCTGGCCCGTGGCGGCGAGCGCCAGCATATCGATGTAGTATTGCATGTTGAAAGCGGTATCATTCACGCGAATAACCACTTCATGCGCCGGCTGGTATTCGCTGACAAACCAGCCCACTCCCATCAGCGCCAGGACGGCGACGATAATAACCAGGCCGATGACGCCAATCAGGCGCTGTCTTTTCTTCTGTCTTTCCCAGGTAGAAAGCTGTTGCTTGCTGACAAACCTTGCCGGTTTTCCCGTTTTCTTCTTAGCCAAAATGAAAGTCCTTTCTAGTCAATCCGTGGGACACCTCTATATTTATAGCCCAAATGCCCAATCTTTTCAAATAGGGGACAGAATTCGGCACCCGTCTCCAGTTTTTTTATGGAATTTTAATGCCTTCTCAATGATGCCTTAGTCCGAAAGGGCTAGTATTAAAGTAGTAGGTTCAATCATAGTGAAGTTAGTTGACATTTGCCGATTGGCAAATTAAACTTGGTAGGCTTGACATATAGTATCGGGCAACCTATTATGTAAAACAGTTGAGACCTCTGGTTGCCGAGGCGGGAGGTTGTGCTGATGGTCAAATGGCTTAACCAGCGGCAAAAGGAAAAGAAGAAGGAAGAAGAGAAGCCCACGACGAAGAAGCTCTGGGGCGTTGATTTCAATATCGTTGAGAGCGGGCTGGACGAGGCGCAGGTCGTCGGCTTTGTCAGCGAGTTGATGCGCCAGTTCGAGGCTTCCACGCCGGCATCGGTCCGCTCCATTTTGAAGAGCGCCATCGCTGATGCTGAGAGAATCGCGATTACAGTCAAGGCCAGAGCGGCCGTGGAGGCGCAGGAAGAGGCGGCGAGGATTCTGTCGGAAGCCAACGAGAAGGCCGGTGCGATAGTCAAGGGGGGGCAGGTGGCGGGCGCGGTGGCCACTGAAGGTTCCAGCGCCTTGGCTACCGCCGAAGAGCTTTTGACCCAGACGGGGGGAGAGAAAGCGGAGCGCGAGATTGATTATAGCCAGATGAAAATCGATGGGCAGACACCCTTTGCCGGCGAAGTTGAGCTGGCGATTGACGTGCCCGTCGACCTGAAGACGGTCTCGGCGCTATACGCCTGTCTGCAGACCATTCCGGAGCTGAGGATTCTCAATACTCGCGGCTCGGCGACTCGCGGCACCGTCATTACCGTGGTTTTGAATAAGCCGTTGCCGCTCATCAGTCTCATATCGGCCAAAATGCCCAATATCGAGCTGGTATCTGAGGCGCCGGAAAAGGACGGCGGCAAGCCCATCTGGCTAGGGCAGGGCAAGAAGCCCCCTACGAGAAGAATAAAGCTCGTTCAGAAGGGATAGCCGGACTGGCATTGGGGGAGGCGAATATGGATACAATCCAGAGGAGCTCCACCCGGGATTTGGGTGAGATACTGCTTGAGGCGGGAATCCTCAGCAAAGAGCAGGTCCAGCACATCCGCGACCTCCAGCAGAAGAGTGGCGATAAGTTTGAGCGCATCCTGCTCCAGCAGCGCCTGATTACCTCGCAGCAACTGGCGTTCTTCATCAGCCTGCAGATGGGCATTCCCTTTGTCAACCTGAAGAAAGAGGGGGTCAAGCCCGAGGCAATCAAACTCGTCCCGGAAGCCATCGCCCGCAAGTACGGCGTCATTCCGGTTGACACTACTGACGGCACCATCATCATCGCCATGGAAGACCCGCGTGACATCGAGGCGGTTGAAGACCTGGCCGCCGTCACGATGAAGCGGGTGGAACCGGTCATCAGCACGGCGCAGGATATCCAGGAAATGATTGACCTCAACTACCGCATCGGCGGCGAAATTGAGGAACAGCTGAGCCAGATTCCGACGCGCTACCGCACCACCGGTGGTCTCCGTGAAGCCAGAGTTTCGGCGGAAGCCATCGCCCAGGCCCCCGTGGTCAGGGCAATCGACCTTCTTATCAAGCAGGCCGTGCGCGACCGCGCCTCCGATATTCACATCGAGCCGCAGGATGATAAACTGCGCGTGCGCTACCGCATCGATGGCATTCTGACCGAGGTGATGAACCTGCCCTTGAGCGTTCACCCGCCCCTCCTCTCCCGCATCAAGATTATGGCTGGTCTGAACATCGCCGAGCGCCGCCGCCCCCAGGACGGCCAGATTTCCTTTGATATGGGCGATAAGAAGGTTGATATCCGCGTCGCCACTTGCAACACCGTCTGGGGCGAGATGTCCGTGTTGAGAATCCTGGACAAGTCCTTTGCCTTCCTGCCGCTGGCGGAGATTGGCTTCCTGCCCACCGTCCTGGAAAGATATATGGCCATGGTGAAGACCCCCTTCGGGATGATACTAATCAGCGGTCCCACCGGCTCCGGGAAGACCACCACCCAGTATGCCACGGTGAACCAACTGGACAATATAGGCCGCAACATTATTACTATTGAAGACCCCGTGGAGTACCACTTTGCCAACATTAACCAGATGCAGGTCAACCCCGCCGCGGGCATGACCTTCGCCGCCGGCCTCAGATCCACGATGCGACTTGACCCCAATGTCATCCTCATCGGTGAGATTCGTGATAAGGAGACGGCCCTGATTTCCACGCAGGCATCCATTACCGGCCACCTGGTGATGTCTTCCGTCCACGCCAATGATACGGTGAGCACCATCTTCCGTATGATTGACCTCGGGGTGGAGCCTTTCCTCATTTCCTCCGCTCTGATTGGGGTGGTGGCACAGAGAATGGTGCGCCGCGTTTGCCCTTACTGCTCCCGTCCCACCAGCGTTGATGCCGAGGAGAGAGCGGCTTACGAGAACGAAATGAAGGAGAGGCGCACCGAGTTCATCGTGGGCGCGGGGTGCAACTTCTGCGCCGGCACCGGCTACCTGGGCAGGACCGGTATCTTTGAAGTGATGCTGGTCAGCGAGGCAATCCGCCGCATGATAGTCAGAAGCGCCGGCGCCGACGAAATTCGCAGCCAGGCGCGGAAGGATGGCATGGATACCCTCTGGCACGATGGTATGCTGAAGGTAAAAATGGGCGTTACAACTCCCCACGAAGTAATGCGCAACGTCTACTCGATAACTTAGGTGAAGCGATGGCAAGGTCAACTGTTGAAGCTACCCCGACTAAACTCATAACTTACCGCTACACGGCCACTAACACCCGCGGGGACAGGGTGAAGGGCAACATCAAAGCCACGAGCGAGATTGCGGCCGAGCGCCTCATCGTTGAGAAAGACCTCAACCCGGAAATTGTGGAAATTGCCCCCTCCGCGTTCAGTCTGGAGGAAGCCCTGCCCTCCCTGTTCAAAATCAAGCCCCGGGATGTCATCATTTTCTCCCGCCAGCTCGCCACTCTGCTCAGGTCCGGAATTTCCCTCCTGCCGTCCCTGGAAATCCTGCAACAGCAGGCAGCCGCCAGCCGCGGCTTCCGCAGCATCCTGGGTTCGGTTCTGAATGAAATCCGCTCTGGCGGTTCGTTTTCGATGGCAATTACCAAGCACCCCAAGGCGTTCACTGACATCTACTGCCGCACCATTGCCGTCGGCGAGGAGACAGGAAGCCTGGATGCGGTCTTGAACCAGATGGCAGACTACCTGGAGAAGCACTCGGTAATGTTCCAGAAGGTGAAGAAGGCGCTTACTTACCCGGTCATGGTGCTGGTCGCTGGTATCGCCGTCATCATCCTGCTTGTTACGATGGTCATGCCCAAACTGCTCAACATGTTTACCGCCCTGAATGTCGAGTTGCCCCTCCCCACCCGCATCCTCATCTGGGTGACCGGCTTTGTCAATGAGAATAAACTTTATCTCGTTATTGCGGCGGCGGTGTTGGGCGTGGCTTTCCTGTGGCTGATGAAACAGCCCAGCGGCCGGCGCTTTTTCGACCGTCTGCGCCTTCTGGCGCCGGTCATCGGCCCGCCGATGCTTTACTCGGAGCTGGGCCGCTTTTCCCGCTCCGTATCGGTGATGGTTAAAGCCGGTCTGAAACTTCAGGAGATTATGGAGATAGTCCCGGAGGGCACTGATAACTACGTCTTCCGCACCGCCTTGAGGCAGGTCAAAGAGAGGCTTCTTCTCGGCGAGGGCCTGTCCCAGCCGATGTCCCGCATTGATATCTTCCCGCCGCTCCTGGTGCAAATGGTCGCCGTGGGGGAGGAGAGCAACACCCTTGACTTCACGATGGGCGTGGTGGCGGACTTCTATGAGACGGAAGCCGAAGAGAGAACCACGGCAATGGTGGGGCTAATTGCTCCGCTGAGCACCATCGGCATTGCCCTGCTGGTGGGCTTCATTGCCCTCTCTGTCATTATGCCGATGTATACTATCACCGGGGCCTTTGGTTAAGCGGAGACGGTATTTCGTGGGAGCGGCGCTGTGAGACGGCTGTTAGAAAGGAAGATAGGGCTATTCTCTGGGCAAAAGGGTTTCACCCTGATGGAGGTCCTGATTGCCCTGTTCATCCTGGGGGCTTTGGGCGCGGCTTTGCTGACGGCTCTCCAAACCAATGCCCAAGCCACCCGTACCCTTGACGAAAAGGTGCAGGGCGCCAACCTGGCGGCGGCCTACCTGGAAAAAATCAGAAATGTAGACTATGCTCACAGTTACCCACCAACGGTTTTTGACACCAGTATCCCCAAGCCGCCGCAATACACCGTGACCGTGGATGTCAAATGCTCTATTGATGGCACCACTTTCCGAGAGTGCCAGCTGACGGAGGATGAGACTTTCCAGAAAATCAATGTCATCGTGTCGCACGGCGGTAGAACGGTGCTGTCACTATGCACCTACCGGTCAAAGAGATGAACCAGAAAGGTTTTGTTATGAACCAGCCGCACTGTCATGCTGAGCACTTCGTTCCTCAGTGTAAACGCAGCGAAGCATCTCAAGCTATGCCTGATACCATCCTTTTTGCTCAGAGTGACAAAAGAGGAATAACCAGGACCAAACGGGACCACCAGAAGGGTTTCACCCTTATGGAAATCCTGGTGGTGATGGCCGTGG
>Ga0315288_10013451_pt1 | contig 10248 bp, 8 predicted proteins | sample YL17G11_20_MG_FD_203454 | JGI IMG/M metagenome (GOLD analysis project Ga0315288, IMG submission 203454) | Sediment microbial communities from Yellowstone Lake, YNP, Wyoming, USA - YL17G11_20 | ecosystem: Environmental > Aquatic > Freshwater > Lake > Sediment | place: USA: Wyoming | collected... | reverse complement strand
CAATGGATGTGGCGGCACGGCCGGCCCGCCGCAAGGTGAAGGTCCTGCCGCTCAAGAAGCTCAAGGCGATGATCGGTTAAGCGCCGCGACCCGCCGCACCCAGGCCGCGCCGGCGGCGACCCTCGATAGGTTTCATGGGGCGGGAATATTTCGTGTGATGGCCGGTGATGTCCGGTTGCCTTGACCTGCGCACGCGGGTCAGTATGGTCGATACGTGGCGACGATCATCTTTGGTGATTTCGAATGGGACGATCGAAAAGCAGCGATCAACTTGAAGAAGCACGGCGTATCCTTTGAAGAAGCGCTCACTGCACTGGCGGACCCCAACGCAATCGAAGCTCCCGACCTTGCCGATGCCGCACGGCGGATAACAATTGGATATTCCGCACTGTGGCGCGTTCTGTTCGTAGTCTACACGGAGGTGTTTCCCAGCGGTCGCACCCGTATCATCAGCGCGCGCAAAGCCACGACCGCACAGAGGAGGAAATATGAGGAAGCAGATTGATCCCACAAAGCTCCCGGAAGGCCACGTGGACCGATACGACTGGAGCCGGGCACGGCGCGGCAGGTTGGCGAGCAAAGCCGCCAGAGCTTCTGCCCTTCTGCGGATCCTGGAGCCGGACATAGCTGCCAGGTTTCCGGACTCTCGCTCGACCAACGAAGCGCTGCGGGCCCTCCTGACTCTCGACGAAGCACTCCCGCGCCGACGAACCGTCCGGCACCGTGCTGCTTGAGCAACCGGAGGCCCGGACCAAAGGCATGGCCGCGCAACGCTACCTCCTCGACACGAACGTTCTCTCCGATCTCCTCCGGCATCCCGTGGGTACGGTCCGCGAAAGAATCAAAACGGTTGGTGAGGAGGGCGTGTGCACCAGTATCGTGGTCGCGTGCGAGCTGCGTTACGGTGCTGCGAAGAAGCGATCTGCCGCGCTGTCAACGAGGGTTGACATCGGTGGTTCCCGATCCTGCAGATCGTTGAGACGTGACTAGCATCGTTACAAGGAATATATCTAGTATCTGGCGCAAGTTTATCTGTAAATCTCTTCTGTCTAGAATGAGCCCGCCAAGAGCCTCCAATGCTCGCCACCGTCCTGTCAAGCGGCGTCCATGGCATCGACGCGCTGCTCGTCGAAGTGGAGATCGACATCGCCTCTGGCCTGCCAACAGATGGCGTCCTCGGGCTTCCTGAAGGCGCAGTCAACCTCCCCACCTCTTGAATGCCGGTTGGACGTGCGATTTCACCCGTGCCACAGCATTCCACCAGTGCCATGACGAGGAAAAACGCGAAGGACGCTGACCCCATCGAGCACGCGATCGAGGCCGCGCTGCAGCCCGACAGGTTCATTGGCTATAGCAGAAGCTCGTCGTTCGTCTCTGAACTGGAGGCCGTGGAAGCCGATATCAAGCAGCTGATCGGCACTGCCCCCGACCGTGCGGCCACCCTTTACGAGGTGTTCCTCGCCGGCTGTTACGAAAAGGCCGAGGAGATCGACGATTCGCTCGGCCATTTCGGCATGTTCGTTGAGAGCCTCGTCTGCGGCTGGGTCAAGGCACGACAAGCTGGAGGAGCGGACGCCGACGACACCGCCGGCAGGCTGCTCGCCTGGATGGACAACGACCCGTACGGATTCTGTTACCACCTTGAGCGTCCTCTGGTGAAGGTGGTGAACAAGCAGGGCCTCGCCGCCTTCGAGCGGCGCATTCGCGAGCGCTTCGAGGCACCGCCAACAGCGCTCGACAAGCACGATGAAAATACGCTTGAGGGAGCCCGGCGGCGATGGGCGGAGGTCCTGCGAGCCATCTTGGAGGCGCAGCGCAACGTCGAAGCGTACGTCACGTTGTGCGAGCAGACCGAGCTGACGGCTCAGGACTGCCTGACGGTTGCGAAGCTACTCCAAGCGCGCCGCAAACTGGCCGATGCGCTTGGCTGGGTGCGGCGCGGACTAGCCATCGACAAGCGGACGAGTTCCGCGACCGCCGGGTACGAGTTCGCCAAGCTGGAGCGTGAGCTGCTGCAGAAGCTCGGCCGCGGAGACGAGGCACTCGATGCGGCGTGGGTAGAGTTCAAGGCGCACCCGAGCAAGTACTCGTACGAGGATCTGATGCGTTACGTGCCCAAGAAGGAGCGCGCTGCTTGGCATGCCAAGGCAATGGGTACGGCCGCCGGAGCCGATCTCCACTCCCTGGTCGAGCTGTGGCTTGAGACCAAGGAGATCAACCGGCTCGTCGAGCGCCTGCACACAGCCAGTGACGCCGAAATAGAGGGCATCAGCCATTACACCACCGAACCCGTGGCGAGAAGACTTGCCAAAACCTACCCGGCCGTTGCGGCCAAGGTGTACCGGGCGCTCGGGATGCGCATCCTCAACGCGAAGAAGAGCAAGTACTACGACGCGGCGCTCTCGAACCTCGAGGATGCCAAGCGCTGCTATGAGAAGGCGGGTCTCGGCGTCACGTGGAGCCATCTCGTGCAGGAGATCCGTAGAGATCACTACCGCAAGGCCGGTTTCATGGGGCGCTTCGAGGAACTGGTCACCGGTCAGGGCCCAAGCGCAAAGCCGTCTTTTCTGGAACGGGCGAAGGCCCGCTGGCCGCCGCCGTCAGGAACCTGAGCCGCTTGCGCCGCGGCCTGAGGTCCGAAGCCCCTTCGCGATTTCGTTGGGTTGCGGGCGAGCACCCGCGCTAGGACTCAAGGTCCACCGATGACCACGACCTGGTACGAGTAGCCCTGCTCGGTGAGGAAGAGCTTGCGGTGGTGTGCGAACTCCTCCTCGCGGGTGTCGCGGGAGACCAGTGTGAAGAAGTGCGCGGTGCGACCGTCACTTTTGGGCCGAAGGATTCGTCCGAGCCGCTGCGCTTCTTCTTGGCGGGATCCGAAAGCTCCGGAGACCTGGATCAGCACATCGGCGTCGGGCAGATCGATGGCGAAGTTGCCCACCTTCGAAAGTACGATCGAGCGCATTTCGCCGCGGCGGAACCGGTCGTAGATGTGCTCCCGTTCCGATTGCGGTGTCTTTCCGGTGACGAGGGGAGCACCGATCTCCTTGGCGATGGCCCCGACCTGGTCGAGATACTCGCCAATGATGAGGATGCGCCCGTCTGGGTAGCTCGTGAGGAGCCGGCGCAGTTGCACCATCTTCGCCGGGTTCTCGGCGGCGATGCGGAACTGGGCACGCCGATCCGCGAGGGCGTACTCCATGCGCCGCTCGGCGCTCATGGCCACGCGCGTTTCGACGCAAGTCGCGGTGGCGATCCACGCTTGCCGCTCGAGGTCCTTCCAGGGTACGTCGAAGCGCTTGGGTCCGATGAGCGCGAACACATCGCCCTCGCGACCGTCCTCGCGAACGAGAGTGGCCGTGAGTCCCAAACGTCGGCGCGCCTGGATATCGGCCGTCGCCCGGAACACCGGCGCCGGCAGCAAATGGACCTCATCGTAGATGATCAGTCCCCACATTCGCGCCCGGAACAGTTCGAGGTGCTGGAACTCCCCCTCGCGGTCGGCGCGCCAGGTCAGAATCTGGTAGGTGGTGAGGGTCACCGGGCCGGTGTCCTTGCGCTCGCCGGTGTACTCGGCGATCTCGTCCGCACGGAGCGTGGTCTTGTCGAGGAGCTCGCGCCGCCACTGTTTCACCGAGGTCAAGCTGGTGGCGAGTATCAGCGTCGTTTGCCCGACCATCTCCATTACCCTGAGCCCCACAATGGTCTTGCCGGCACCGCACGGCAGCACGATGACACCACTGCCGCCGCGATCGGAGCCGGAAAGATGAAACGCCTGAGCGGCCTGGCGCTGATAGTCACGCACCGCGAACTCTGCGCCCGATACGGTGCGCTCGCGCAGCGCTAAGGCAAGCACCTCGCCGGCCGCGTAGCCGGCGAGGTCCTCCGCGGGGAACCCGGCTCCGACCAGCGCTTGCTTGAGGATACCCCGCCGGGCGGGGTCGACGCGGAAACTTGTGGCGTCGATACGGTCAGTCAGGTGCTGGCCGGCTTCCCGATCCCGGGACAGCCGTTCCGCCGTCACCTGGTCGAGGCACGTGCAGCGGAGCGCGTCGCCGTCACGAGTAATGACGACGCGCCCGTAGCGCGCCGCCAAATCGAGGATCTCCCGCTCGACGTTCGGGGGCACCGCGTATCGGGCATGTTCGCGCAGAGCCGTCACCATCTGCTCCGCGGCAAGCCCTGCGGCTCGGGCATTCCAGATGGACAGCGGCGTCAGGCGGTAGGTGTGCACGTGCTCCGGGCTCTTGACCAGCTCGGCGAAGGGTGCCAGCGCCGCCCGCGCCTCTTCCGCGCGCGGGGCATGCACCTCAAGCAGCACGCTGCAGTCGCTTTGCACGATGAGCGCGTTGTCGGCAGCTATGGCCACGCGCCTATCCTTCGGTCGCCTGTGGGCCAGGCTCCTCCGGCGTGCTCGCTTGCCGGCCCGCTGTCACCTGTGCCCTGCCCCACGCCAACAGGTAGCCGATGTCGCGCAGGGCGCGCCGGAACGCGGCCTCCGAAACAGCCGGCACGACGAGATGGCGTTCGCCAGCCCTCATGCAGTGCTTGCGGGTGCGCGTATCGTTGGCGATGAGCACCGCCAGGGCGGGATCGGCACACTCGATGAGCCGGGCGAGGCCCCGGTCGTGGACCCTCGCGCTGCGGTCCGCGACATCTTCGAGCAAGCGCCCGACCGTGTCCGGGAGTGGCGCACCGCTGCGCGCCGCCAGGAACTCGCGGATCTCCGGCACCGAGCGTCCTGCCTCGATCGCTGCGAGCAGCGCGCCCGCATCGAGCCGCCAGACGAGATCGGAGACGCGCGTGGCATAGGCGTCGAGTGCGAGGCGGTCAGCCGATTCGAGAACCGCGCCGACGGCCGCGACCTCAAGGTTCGGCAGTACACGGAGCACCGGCTTCACCTCGACGGGTGAAGACTCGTAGTGCGACGCCACGCCCAGACAGAACGCGCCGAGTGGATTGATGCGGAAGTAAATCAAGCCGTCGTACCGGCTGAAGAATGGCAAGTCGTCCGTACCCCACAGATTGCCGTAGTCGGGCCGCGCGTCGGCCGGAGGGATGCAGGCAACGTCGATCAGGCCGAGCGTCGCGGTGTACTCGAGCAGCAGACAGAGCAGGTACCGCTCGTCCAGGATGTACGCCCCGCCCTCGTAGCCGAGCGAGCCGTATTGCAGCTCGCCGATGTACAGGCCCCACGCGTCTCGGGTCACCGCGAAGTCGTGCTCCGAGGCCCGCAGGAATCGGAAGAACTCCTCCGTGGCGATCCAACCGCCGGCGGGACATTCGGCCAAGGTGTCGGCGACCGCGTCCCGGCGCGACGACACGGCGGTGAGCCCGCGCTTGCCCTTTCCGCTCTGTCCCTTGACGCAGTCGATGCGCGAGAGCTCGTCGAGAATGGTTGTATCCACCCACTTCGTCCACAGCGTACGCATCGTCTCTGGCGCCGGCGCGGACAGCGCCTGGCGTCCCGCCTTCGTGAGCTGCAACCGCGGACCAGACAGCTGCGCGAGCCCGCCCGCCTGGATGAGCAGTGGCCAGGCGAAGGCGCGGATCGGTCCGGGGTTGTCGTCATGCCACTGGTCCGTCGGAGGCACGTAGGGGTAGTAATCGCCGTCCTCAAGGATCGCCGTGACCGCATCGATCGTCGCGGCGGAGGCCCTTCGTGTCTTGTCGCTCACCGCGACCTTGCCTGCGTCAACCAAGCGCAGGACGGAGAGCAACTCGCGCTGGGCCGACCGCTCGGTCTCCCGGACGCTGAGCGGCACTGTTTCGCTTCCTTTCTCCCGTATCTTCCGTTCCGCGTTCCACTGCTCATATGACTGGTCGTATGCGGCCGGGAGCTGGTCGAGCGTTTTCACCTTCGCTTCGGCGGGCGGTGGCACGAACGCCTTGAGCCGGTCCTTGAGGTCCGCCGGCATGACGCCGTTGCCGTAGAAAAAGAACCGGAGCGGCGTCGGCCGTTCGTCTCGTTTGTATTCATTGAGTGACCCCCACGCGGGGTAGCGACCGTACTTCGCATGGAATCGGTCCGCGGCGAAGGAGGTGCTGTGCGAGTGCACGACCTCGGCCACGGCGGCCTTCTGCAGCTCATCCAGGGTCTGCCAGACCGTACGCAGCCGGTCTCCATCGAGATGCTGGACGACGAGGTCGACCAAGTCGGCCTTTCGGGTCGGCACGCGGGAACCGGTAAGCGCCGCGAGTTTCTTGATCTCGCCAGCGTTCATGTGCTCCGAGAGTGCGACGTGGAGCGACGGGATGCCCCCGTCCGTGTAGTATCGCTTCATAGAATCTCCTTGGCGAGCTGCTGTTTGGCCGTACGCCTGGCTGCTTTCTTCTCCTCCCCGAGACGGAATCGTTCCTCGATCGTCATGACAGCGTCGGGGCAAGGCCTGCCGAAACGCTTGAGGTGGAGATGCTCGATGTACTGCCCGAGCGGCATCTTCCACGGTTCCTGTTTGTGGTTGTCCAGCTTGCCGAGTGTTTTTGGATTCATGCCCAGCTCCCAAGCCATCTGGACCTGGGTGTGAGAGAGGCGATGGCACACCCGCGCGTCGATCCACGCCTGCATCTTCTGGTTCGGCTTCTTATTCTTCTTGGCCATTGGACGTCCCATCGACTGCGGTTCGCTTGCGTTGGAGGTCGTCGGAAAAGGGAACGGGGGTCATTCGCCGCGCGATCAAATGGCGGTGGTACGTAGGCGACCGGCGCACCCCTACGGCATCTTCGAGCGTGGTAAGGACTACGGATTCGAACTCACTGCGGGGCACAGCGGATTGGCGAATGATGGATTGCAGCGTGCCGATGCTAACCGCGGGATGATTAGGCGCTTGTCAGATGGTTCGCACTATCTCGCGCTTCTTCGACCGTGCTGCCCTGACTCGCGATGTCGAGCTCCGGGCAAAGTGCCACGTACCCGTCTCCGTCCCACTCAATAATTGCTGTGAGTTGCTTCTGCATGGCGCGGAGCCTACCACGAACCGCGCACAGCTGGAAAGAAATCGGGGCCAGCGCGCATCGGGTTCTGCAGGAAGTGTCGCCGTTTTTCAAGAGGCCCGCGGCCAGCTCACGAGCGCAATCAGTAGCGACCACAGAAGCAGCCATAGAGCCTTCACCATCGGCATGTCCTCCGATCGTGCAGAGCCCTCGATCCGCAGGGCCGGGGTCTCGTCGCCGAGCCATACGACCTCAGTGAAACGACCGATCCAAGCTGCGGTGCTGGATCGCCTCGGCCACCTGCGCCGCGGTGATCTCCGGCAGGCCGTCCAGGTCGGCGATGGTCCGCGACACTTTGAGGATGCGGGTGTAGGCGCGGGCACTGAGGCCGAGCTTGGTCATCGCCGTCTCGCGTTTTATGGGATTCCCGCCGGCGCGCCTGCCGGCAGCCACACGCGGAATGTTGAGCCGCGGCCCAGCTCGCTCTCCACGCGAATCGTCCCACCGAGGAGGTCGAGATAGCGGCGCACGATGTACAGGCCCAACCCCACCCCGCCACGGCGGCTTGTTGCCCCGCTTTCGGCCTGGCGAAAGGGTTCAAAGATGATCGGCAGGACATCCGGGCCGATGCCGATGCCCGTGTCCGCCACGGCGATTTCCACGCCGCCGTCGCAGGCGCGGGCACGGACGGTGACCTGACCGTGTTCGGTGAATTTCACTGCATTGGCGAGCAAATTCTTGACCACCACCTTGAGCTTTGCTCGATCGGTGTGCGGCCGTGGCAGTTCCGCCGGAACATCCCACACCACGGGTACGGTTGGTGTCTGGGGCAGGCCCGTGGTCTCCCCCGCGATCTCGCGGCTTAACTCGCCCAGATCGATCTCTTGGACATCCAACAGCCCTTTTCCGGTTTCGAGGCGACCGATGTCGAGCGTGGCAGTGATGAGTGCGAGCAACTCCCCAGTGCTTTTCTGTGTCCGTCGCAGGGTGTCCACTTGATCGGGGCCCATCGGGCCAAAGGCCTCCCCCAGCAGGAGATCGTGGTAACCCATGATGATAGTCAGGGGCGTGCGCAGCTCGTGCGACATGGTGGACATGAAGTCCGACTTCAACCGGTTGGCCCGCTCCAGCTCATCAATGAGGCGCATGGCTTCCACCTCCGCCTGTCCACGCTTCAGCGCGACGCCGATGCTCTCCGCCAAGCCCTCCAAGAAGCGGACGAACTCCGGCGTGAACCGTCCGCGGCGGCGGTCGTTCAACTGCAACAAGCCGATGATCTGGTCGCCCGACCGTAGCGGCATCAGCGCCACCGATTCGTAGCCCTCGCCGTTGCAGCGGTTACGGGTGCGCGCCAGGCGATCCGCCTCAGTTGCCGTGCCCAGCAAGTGGGTGGTGGAGTTGGTCCAGAAGCTGCCCCCCTCGGTGAAGAACGGCAGCGCCGGGTTGGTCCGTCCGCAGAGGATGTTGCCGCACATGCATTCGAGCACCGGATTCCCCTTTGAGTCGCGCACGAGTTCTCCCGCCTGGTCACGGGCGCACAGATAGCGCTCAGCGCACACGAAATCCTCGGGAAAGCCGGTGGCCACGAAATAGGGAAAGTCCTCGCCCGCGCGCAGCCGCACGCCCACGGCCTCGAAGTCCGTTGAACGCTTGATCAACTGCACCACTTCCTCCACCAAGGCGGTCAGGTCACCGGAGCGGTTCAAGAGGTGCAGGACCTCCACGACCAACTGTTGGTTCGCCTCCGCCCGCTTGCGCTCGGTGATGTCGCGGACGGTGGCTTGGAGCATCGCCTTTCCCCCCTGCTCCATCCGAGTCAGGAGCACGTCGGCGGAAAACTCCTCGCCGCCGATCCGCCGGTGCGTCCACTCGAAGAAGTGGGAGCCTTCGCGCATGGCCGTCTCAATCATCTCGTTGGCTTTCTCGGCAGAAGCGCGCCCGTCCGGCTGCCGATCGGGAGACAGCTCCCATGGCCCGCGAGAAATGAATTCCTCCTCATTCTTCGCCCCGAACATTTTGATGGTGGCCGGGTTTCCAGAGGTGAACCTCCAGGAAGGAGGCTCCAGGGTCATGATGGCGTCACGGGAACTCTCGAAGAGGCCCTGGAATTTCTTCTCGCTTGCGCGCAGCGCCGCCTCCGCCCGCTTCCGCTCCCGAATGTCGTGTGCGATGAGGATGGCGCCCACCCGGTTGCGATCGCGGTCCTGCAGAGGGGAGAGCGAGATGCTCACGGCGACCGGTTCGCCGCCCTTGGTCTGGAATAGCATCTCTTCGTTGCGAGCCGTGCCCGGCGAGAGCAGCTGGCGAAGGTGCTCGACGCCGCCCGAATCCGCGCCCGCCAGGCACTCGATCCGCTCCCCGAGCAGCTCCTGCTGCGTGTAACCTAAGGTCGCGCACAGCGCCTGATTGACGACGCGGATCCTGCCGTCCACGTCACAGACCGCGAGCGGATCGGCCATGGTGGCGATGATCTCGTTGGCGGCTAAGGCCGGAGCAATGTCGACCAAGCGGTACCGCTGGGTGACGCGGGCCGTCAAGGCGAGACAGACGAAAACCGGCAAGTACCCAAAGGCATAGAGCGGCACGCCGTAACACGGCAGATAGTCCAGGCCGCCCAGATAGGCGATGCCGAACGCGATGAACAGGGCGCGCAGCCTGAGCTTATGCGTGCCGGGCTCTGCTTTGCGGTACTCGACCCAGCAATCGCGCCGGTTGGCGAGCGCAAGCCCAAAGAAGAATGCCAAGAAAAGAATGCCCAGCCAGCCGTAGCGCGGATAGTATCCCCACCAGTAGCGGTAGACGCCGGCGACCAGCACATCGCTGTACAGGGCGGCCGCCGAGAAGAATGCGGACAGCAGCAAGCCGGCCCAAATGAGCCTCTTGCGCCGCGCGTAGATGCCCATCGCGACCACCGAAAACAGGTAGATGGTCGACGGAATGAAGGGAATGCCGAGAAAATGGAATCTTGCCCACCATATTGCGACCGCTTCGTTGGTGGCGCAATACATCGCCGTGAGCCCAAAGAGCCACACGCTCGTGGCGAGCAGGATAAAGAGAAACGCCACGCTAACGCGCGAAGCGCGCTCACGGATGAGCACCGCCACACCGACCAGCAGGAGCGCCAGGGCCGTCACCGCCGGCGGAACAGCGTAGACGCTGAAGCTGTAAGTCGGTGTCATTTACGGACTGATCTGCTCAGTCATACCCCCCCTCGCAGCGGGCGTCGAGGATCAGCCGGAGGCACAGTCGCTTTTCTGCGCACTTACGCCGAGTCACGTCGCGGCAGAATCACCACATACCGATGAATTTTGCAAACGC
>Ga0315288_10013449_pt1 | contig 10249 bp, 20 predicted proteins | sample YL17G11_20_MG_FD_203454 | JGI IMG/M metagenome (GOLD analysis project Ga0315288, IMG submission 203454) | Sediment microbial communities from Yellowstone Lake, YNP, Wyoming, USA - YL17G11_20 | ecosystem: Environmental > Aquatic > Freshwater > Lake > Sediment | place: USA: Wyoming | collected... | reverse complement strand
ATCTCTCCCCAGAGACGGGTCGCTTGCCCTTTTCCGTCCCGTCAGGTTTGTGCAGCTTCACGAACCTGAACGCATCGTTGTGCAACCGGACAGGCACTTCCATCTAATCATCCCTCGTTCGTTTTTATCATCGCTTTCAATATCTTCCCGGCATTTTCCAGAGCATCAGCCAAGGTTTCGGCTTCTGTATCTCCGCAGACCTTGATTGTGACATATCCACCGTTGCATGGGGCGTTTTGCACGTCGCACGACATGTCCGTGCCGGCTGCATCCTTTATCGTCACTTCTGTACGGCCTCCGTGTCCGCTGTCGCCGCCCATCGGGCAGTTCGTCTTGACCGTGACTTTCAAAATGTTCGCCGACGTCACATTGAACTCGGATTTTATTTCCATCATCAAACACCTCCTATCGACACTATCTGCGTCTTGTTGATATAGTCCTGACGGCCATCATCGAACCGCAGTATGACAAAAGAATCGTCTTCGCGTTCGAGGAGGCCGAACTTGGCGTAGCCATCTGTCTGTACTATGCGTACTTTTTTTCCGAGAAGGCCTTCAAACATCCACACAGCGCCTATCCTAATTTCACGCCCCGACTATAAATTCGTTTTCCGGGCGGCCGCCCGTTGCTACCGAGCGGTAGTCATTGTGCGTTCGAGAACGCGGACGTCGACACGAGCATGCCGGCTATGACAAGGACGAGGAGCGCGACGCCAATCAGCGGCATGAACGTCAGCGTGCTGCCCGTGGACATGGTGGAGTTCGCCGTGTACGCCCATCCGGCCTGCGACGGGATTATAAGCTCCGTCCAGCCGGCTTGGTTCGTCACGTTCGGGACTAAAGCTCCGAGCAGCGCGGCAGCATAAACGCTGAAGAAGGCCGCGACATAGCCCACGAACAGCCACTCCTTCCTATTCGAACTTTCGTGCGAATACTTCACAGACCGCCACCCCGGCGACGCCGAACAGCGTGGTCGTTATGCTGAACGCGCTGACCGGCAGTTGCATAGCTACGCTCACGTCCCCTGCCATGCCCGACAGTCCGAACGTGAAGATGCCTGCGGATATGGCCTGCGCCACACGTATCTTCAATGCGATTCCTTTTCGTTGGTCTGACATCTCATCATTTTTCATCATATCACCCATTAAACAACTCCCTCCACGTCCTTCAGCCCGCGCTTGTGGTACTCGCCCAGCACCTCGCGGAAATTCACGAGGCAGACCGTGCCGTCCGTCCGGTAGCCGTAGACGCGGCGTACGCCGTTCGCGTCCGTCATAGTCTCGGTCATCTCATATTTTTTCCGTGTCATTCTTGAATCCCACGCTCCGCTTGCTGTGCTTCAGTTCGAGCAGCGTCCATTCCTTCCGCGCATAGCTCCCCTTGCAGTACGGGCATGAGAACCGCTGCCGCTGGCCTGCGTTCGAATTGGCCTTGCCGCCCGCTATCAGTACGTGGCCTTTAGGGCACCTGATGCGCGCCACTATAACTTCCCTCCCGTCCGTTCGCCGCACCAAGCGCACCGCGAACGCTGCAAGTCCGTCTCACGCTTGCACTTGCCGCAGACGCCGGGCAGCGTGTCGCTCATAGCCTGACCTCGGCCATGTTCGCCAATGGCACGCATTTCTGTTCGTCGTATCCCTTCTCTTGGAAGGGCTTGGCTCTGTCGTACATCCAGAGCGGGCACTCGTACGTCACTTCCGTCCCGTTCGCGCGGTGTTCGACTATGACGATGCGCTTCACATCGGTCACGCGCAAGCGCGTCAGCACGCTCGTGCTTATAGGATAGCCGCGTTGCTTGATGAAGAAGTGCTTGCTCGGCGTCCGCTCCGTGACATACGTGTCGCCGACGATGGTGCCGACACGGACATCCTTCACGAACACGTCACCCATCGAACAGCCTCCTGAACCATCCGCGTTGCTCGCGCACGAGCGCGCCGCACGAGCAGCGCAGCTCGCGCTTGCACGACTTGCACTTGGCTGCTGTCATGTTCACAATCCTCTCGGCATATATTCAAGGCGGTGCTTGTCACAATAGAACCTGATGCGGATGCGGAATAATCCGTCATACACCCGCATCGAAGTCGCTTTTCCGTTGCAGTAATGACATCGTCCCGGCAAATCAAATTCCACGTTGAACATGTTCAACCCTCCACCGGCGTGCCGTCCACGTCTATGACTTGGTATCTTTTTGCCTTGCCCCGACCCGCGACCGCGACGTGTACTACATGCTCACGCAGCCCGCCTTTGATTTTCGCGATTGCGGCCAACTGGCCAAACAAACTGTCGGTCGTGCGCTTGCCGATGGTTATGAACCACGTGCGCGGCTGCCCAAGGTATAACGTATCGAGCAGCAGCTTGGTCGTCGGATTCCATCAAAATCCTGCATGGCCACTTCCTTGCCATCCGAAAGGACACGTACCTCGTGCGTGCCTGCCTCCAATTTCAACGGAGGATGACGCTCGAAGTCGGTCTTCATGAGTTCTCCTTCATACCACATCAGTAACCACCTATGCATCTTATATCGACTAAGGATAAATCACTATCGACACCTGACTTCCGCTGTGGAACTTTCATAATTAATCCCTTCAGAAAAACTGCTGTCTTTATATACCCCCTAAATAAAGCTATCTAATTTCTATGACTAGTCATAGTTAATAGCGCAACCGCGACAACGCACATCATATCCATATAGGGGTGCCAGAACGCACACCCAACCACCACCACACACTTGTATCTGGCTGGATTGAATCAATTGCCTAATAAATTTTTAGAGTGCGTAGCGGATGGCACTTTTTTCTGCCAAGTCAGGGTTGATTGGGCTACCCCGCAGCCCGCAGCCTATAAGAAATCATCCCATCGCGTGTGGATGTAGCGGTCGGCCTGCACCGTGTTCGTCCAGCCCGCGAACTTCATCAGGCGCATGTGGTCGTATCGGTACGGCGGCGCGGACAGATGTGTCAGCCGGCAGTGGCGTAGAAAATGGGGCGTGAAGCCGAGCCTCTTGCGGGCGAATCCCCACCCGGTCACGGCGTTGAAGTGGAACATCGACGCGGTCTTGTCCGGCATCGAGTCGGCATAGTCGCGTATGAACTTGACGAGCGGAGCCTCAAGCTCGACGACGACGGGCAGCTCCTTCTCGTGATGGATGCGGTTCTTCCGGTTCACGATTTTGACGACCATGATTTCCTTGCCTGAGTGCATCATGAAGCGGATGTCGCACGGGCGTACGCCGGGCGTGCCGAAGCGGCTGCTCCACAGTATCTCGGTGATGCGGCCGGCTGTCAGGTACAGCATGGAGAAGAACGCCCGCTCGCGCGGGGACTCGACCTCGCCTATGAGCCGTGCAAGCTCGTCCCACGACGGCACTTCAGGATACGAAGTCATTGAGCCTCGCCCCAAGCTTGGTTTCGAGCGCCAGCTTCACGTCGCGCGCACGAGCCATGCCGACCTTCAGTTCGTTGCGGATGGCGTTGACGTTCACGTATGCGCGTCCGCCCTTTCCTGCTCCGCCCACCTGCTTGATGAAGCCGCGCTCGCCCGCCTCCATCCGTGCTATCAGCTTGTCCGCTTCAGCCTCACCGTCGAACATGGCGCGCGTCTCCTTGTCGGTGATGCGCCTCGCCTCCGAGGACAGGCCGGCCGTCAGCTCGGCCTTCATGCCGTTCGCCCACGCATAATAAGTCTGCATCACTTCGTCGGGCGGCCAGCGCAATATCATGGAACGGATGACCTTCTGCGTGTGCAAGTCCACCGGCCGGATGGTGAGGATGTTCACCTTCTTGTCGCGGTCGTTGATGAACTCCTGCTGCTCCAGCGTGTACGTGACGAACTCCATGCAGGCGTCCGCGCGTATGTCCGGCTTGGCGTCGTTCATCTTTATCCACATGTTGAACAGCGCCTTCGTATCGCTGTCGACGTACTTGGCGAACGGCGTCGTCACGATGACCACGAGGCCGCGGTAGCCGTGCGTCTGCATGATGAGGTTCAACGCCTTGTTTATGAACGAGAACCACTCGCGGTGGCCAAGTCCTGATTGTATCTCGTCCAGCACGACGACGTCGCCGCGATGGAGGTCGATGTTCATCAGCGCCGTGATATAGTCCTCGCCCTTGAGGATGGCCATCTGCTTGGTCATGTCCCAGTCGGGCTGGATGTCGTGGGCGAGCCTGATGGCCATTGTCGATTTTCTGGACTGCGGATTTCCGGTGATGAGTATCATGTAGTTCCGCATGCTATGCTTGACTACCCGCAGTATCCCCATCGCCAGCGCCTTGCCCCCGTACTTCTCCCGGTTTAACATCATCGGTAACGCGCGCATCTTCTTCCCTCTCGTCTATTATCGTGCTCTCCTTGATGGAGAATATCCCCTTCTTGACAAGCTCCTGCACGAGGATTTCCATCATGTCCAGCGAGGTCTTCGGGTTCACGACCTTGAACAAATCCTGCGCCTCTTCAAGTCCGGGCGCGGCCTGCGCGGGCGTCAGTATCTTCTGCGCCACCTTCACGGTCAGGTCGTGGTAGTAGCTCACGGCGAACCCGTACTTGAACCACGTCGCCATGAAGGCGGCAAGTTGTTCCTTGGCAGTGACATCATGGAGCCACCACTTCGTGATGCCGTACAGCATGGAGAACATCTCCATGAAGTCCATCCACAGCTTCCCCGCGGTCGGCTTTTTGAACGAGATGGCCGTGCGGAGCTGCTCGCCCATGCCGATGGTCGCGATGGTGAGGTTGCGTATCGGCAGGGCGTCATCCATTATAAACTTGTCACGATAGGCCGCTTAGACCACCTCATGCTCCGGGGTTATCAGCGACGTGTACCGCTTGCCCGTCCCTGCCACCCTCTTGTATCCCGTTATCTCGTGCACCTTGCGGATGTGCAGCCGGACGGCCTGCCTGCCGTCGAAGACCTTGCCGCACTTGGCGCACGCGTATGCCACGTCATCACCCCTATGTAATCGTTATGGGAAGCGGAAGATTCCCTGCGAGCGTCGTAGTCGTCGTGCCTGCGCCAGTGGCGGGCGTGATTACGCGCGTCAGGCAGCTTGTCAGCGTACTCTGGCACGATGCGAGGCTGGAGCCGGCGGTGCTGCTCTGCTGCGCGCCGCTGATGATGAGGTACGCGATGCCGGCGCAGATGAGCATGATGCTGATGCCCATGATGAGAGCCATCGGCAACTCCTTCTTCCCTTCGAGCGCGCGTGCGACCGACAGCTTGATGACGCTCTGTATGTACGAGGGCGTCAGGTTGTGCTGGAAGTAGTTCACGACCTCGCCGAGGCGCAGCGGCTCGCCGTTGAACCTGCTCGTCTCCGACAGCACTTCGATTTCCTTGTCGTCCGCGCCGGCCTGCATGAGCATGGCCTTCATGTCGTCTCCGTCCTTGATGCCCGCCTTCTTCATCATGCTCGCGGCTCGCACCATGTCCGGGCGCAGGCCGACTCCGTAGAAGGTGCTTGCGATGCTGCCCGTGATTCCGTTCGGCCACATATAGCTTGCTTCAGGGTCGATGAAATAATCGCCATAGTCCTTGGTGCTGAATATCTTCTCCTTCGTCTCGCCGACCACGAACTTCAACTTGCGCGTCGCGGTCAGCAGCGCCCACAGCGGCTTGCCTGAGAACTTGGCGCCGAGCGCCGGCTCGACCCAGTCGGCCGTGAAGATGGTGATGACGACGAGCGTGATGACGAGCGCCATGCCGACGCCGAGCGACGCCAGCATGTACAGGGTCGGGTCGAGCATGCCGAACACTCCGAGCGCCGGCAGCGCCAGTTCGAGCAGCGCGAATATCGCTACGAGTATAAGCAGCTTCATCTGAACCCACCCTGTCCCTGTTCCTTCGGCTTCATCAGTCCGAGGAAGCCCGCGAGCGGATTGCCCGCGCCGCCCTCGCGCATCAGGTTGACCTCGCGTATCTGCGTCGATTCCATCTTGCGTTCGAACCCGCCGATGCTGCGATGCAGGCGCAGGTTCAGGTGCGCGCGGAGCTGTTCAATCTTCGCCATCTGTTCGAACGTGAAATCGGCGTTCGGCGTGGCCATGAGGTACATGACGTAGTTTATGTCGAAGTCGAGCGCGACCTTCTCGATGTCCGACGGTGTCAGGTTCGTCAGCACGGCCTCCTTGTCCACGAACGCCCAGAAGGGCGGCTTCAGGTCGGCCGGAATCTCACGGGTGTCGATGAGGTTCTTGTAATATTTGTACATCTCCGAATCATAGTCGACGGGCTGCTGCGTGCTGTCGCGGATGAGTCCGTCGATGAACTGCGGGGACATTATATCGGTGACTGGCAAGGCGACCACAGAATTGTTCTATCGAAATATTGGCTTGCCGGAGTATTTATTCCTTAGCCTTAGGAGTTCGCGCATTCGCCGCCACCGCCACAACCATGCCCAAGCCGAGTGGGAGCATCCAGTACGGCCACGAGATAGGCATGTTCGCAGTCACGGCCGTGTCGGTCTCGTTGATGTTGAATATCGTGAGCTGGGCGGTGTATATTTTTATGGTGGCGTCCTGCCCAGCCTCCTCGTCGAACTGTATGTTGACCTCGTCGTCCTTGACGAGCTGCATGAAACACGTCGTCCCCACCAGTCCTATCAGGCTCGACGACTGCGTGCTCCTCCTCGAATAACAGTTCCGGGCGGAATTGATGTCAAAGTTCTTCGCCACTCCGAACCCATAGTCATGGCTCACGCCGCCGCTGAACGAGACCGCAAAGTCCACCTTGTACAATCCGGGCATGGCGACCTTCAGGCTGGAGTTCTGGCCGAGCGTCACGTTGTGCGAGCTTCCCATCACAAGGCCGGTCAGGTTGTAATAGACGCCCGATGTAACCATGATTGGGAAGCCGGCGTCGGTGTAGTTCCATATCCCGCCGTATGCCCAATCGATGGCGGCGGCGGCCGGCTGGACTGACAGGCACAAGGCTGCGATTGCGACCGCCAGAAGAAGATACGGCTTCATGCCGTCACCCCATGCCCGACGCGTCGGCGGCCTCGGTCGCGTAGCCGAACACGTATGCTAAAAGGTACAGCAGGCTCAACAGCCCGAGCATGGCGAACATTATCATGCCGCCCATCTCGGCCGTGTTGTGGGTGGTGCACGACCATGTCGTAGTGTAGGCGCACGCGACGGTGTCGATGCTCCCGGACGCCATCGCGGAAGTGAAGAACATCACGAACGCCAGCGCGATGAACGCAAGGCGCTGTTCCTGCTTGTAGAAGGACAGCATGAAGAAAAGAAAACCGAGCGATGCGATGAAGAGATACAGCTCAAGTATCATAACACTATCCTCGCATCCATGGAATAAGTATGTATCGCCCTGAAAAAAACAAGGGCGTCAAAGCCTCTATTCGCCTGTTGACCGGCCGAAGCCGGCTACCAGTATGCCGATTATGGCGACAGCCGCTATCACAATCAGCACTACGACTCCGAGCTGGAACGAACTCCATGTGGTCGACATCACGGTTCCCAGCGTCGTGTTCGCCGCCTGCGGGTTGTACGTGTACACCACCGTATATGGCAGCGACAGGTCGCACGCCGTAGCCGCTCCCTTGCAGAGAGCAGTCACCGTTATGTGTGTCCCGTCTGTCGTGTAGTTCGCAGCCAACAAGGTCTGCGTCGCGTTGCTGATTGAAGTGATTACGCTGACGTACGGATACGCCACCGCCTTCGCGGTCGCGTTCACGAACGTCAGGCTTTCGCTGACTGACTGTGATGGCAGTACGACGGCGCTCTGCATCGCAGAGATTATCCAGACCGCTATCACCATCGTGACGGCTACGAGCACTATCGTAGTCGCCATCGCCAGTGCGGAAACTCCTTTTGTGTGGTTCATCTTGGCACCCCTTTTCAGGTGCTTATGCCGCACCAGTGTTTCCAAATCCGGCTACCAGTATGCCGATTATGGCGACAGCCGCTATTACGATTAGCGAAACGACTCCGAGCTGGAAGCTCGACCACGTAGTTGCCACTATGTTGGTGAACGTGGAATTGGCGGACGCTGACCAGCCTGCCTGATTGACGGAAGACTGGACGGTGGTGAAAATCCACACGCCAACTATGAGAGTCGTTGCCACTAATACGATAGCGACAGCCATGCCGACGGCAGACAGTCCCTTCGCATTCATGAGCATTGTTCTCATGCGAAGAGTTGCGCGTCAAAAGCTATTATACGCTAACCCAGTCCCCAGAAATCGACCGTGCGGCGCGCCTTGCGCTTGACGATGCCGTAGCGCTCCATGCTCTTCAGCCGGCGGTTCACGGTCGGCTGCTCCACGCCCGTGGCGAGCGACAGCGCCTCCGTGCTGATGGCGTCCGATTCCATCTTCCGCAGATGCCGTTCAAGCAGTTCGTCGATGTCCATCCTAATCACTCCCTCCTTGAGACGAAGATGTTGAAGAGTATCAGCGTTATCGACAGCGCTCCGAGCAGGAGGCCGAGCATGTTGATTTCCTGCGGCATGTATATCATTGAAGTCGCCGCTATCATTATCCCTGCTATCCCGGTGGTTCCGAAGTTCTCGGTCTTCATGTATATCATTCCCAGCGTGAACAGCGCTATCAGCCCCCAGAACATCGCGCCCATCAGGTGCCAGTACGGCCACAGCGCGCCTTCGACGAACTGCCCGGCAAAGAACATCTGCCAGCCCTCGGTGTAGTTGAATATCGCTGCCATTATTCCATCTCCCCGAACCTTCTATCCGCGAAGAACTGTATCGCGGCTGCCGCATATACCATGAGCACAAGCACCGAGATGAGTGCTGTGATGACTGTGGTGTCAGCCGTGGACGCTCCCATGCATCCAATCATCCAGCCCAGCGTCTCCGGCGCGAGCACGACCGACTTGACCAGCATTATCCCGAACGCCAGCACGCCGGAACCGACCATCGCGGGCGCGCCACCCCACGAGGACGGTGTAGCCTCGGCGACTCCGGTCGCGCTTCCCATCGAGGTGTTCAGAGTCGCATACGCTCCCAAAAAATCCGTGTCTCCCCATGAGCTGTCAACCATGCACGTAGCCTTGAATATCCCGAGTCCTGACAGCATGTTGAGACTGAGCATGAATATGAACGTGAATACCGCTATCGTCCAAGCTTTCATCTCATCTCCTCCTCATCGCGTTGAATAACGCGAATATTCCCAACATTATGAGCAGTCCGACGGACAGGTGCAGGAAGCCCCAGTACACGAGCAAGGCTGCGATAAATACCGCAATCACTCCGGCTGCCGCGCCGAACACCCCGCCGAACAGCATCGGCACGAGGCATACGAGTCCGAGACCGAGCGCGAGCATGTAAGTCGCGGGAACCTTCACGCCGGCGTCGAGCTTGTCCCCGCCTGTCAGCAGTTGGTTGAGACCGGACAGCAGCCTTTCCATGGTAAGCTCGCTGAATCCCGTGCGTGTCGCGTGCGCCGCGACCCTGTACGTCGCGTTCCCGTCGGCCGTGACGTACGCGAAACTGACCGACGAGTGGTTGAGCGAGTTCGCATAGTACAGCAGCGTCTCGGCGCTGTTATAAACCCAGAAGCTCACGTTCGTAGTCCTCGCCGCCGCGTCAAAATATTCGAAGGTTATGGTGGAGCCGGTCATGTTGAAACTCGCGCTGACGTTGTTCGCGCCGTAATTTATCTCCGTGATTCCTTGGTTGATTACGATGGTCTTGGTCAGGTCGGTCGGGTCGATGTACAGATAGCCGATGTTCCGCTCGGTCGTGCCGTCGTCGATGTATATCTGGTACCGGTCGGCGTTGATGAGGTACACGATTATCTTCATCTCCGCGTCTATGTAGCCCTCGGTGATGGTCGCCAGCGAACCTTCAATCTGCTTCTTTATCTTGATGATATCGCCCGCTTGATACGTGCCCGTGGTATCGAACACCGTGAGCTGCAACTGCGCGACTTGGTTGATGTTCGCGTCCACAAGGTAGTAGTTGCGATACTCGACGGTGCTGCGCGCGATAAGATTGCGGTAATAGACTTCGGTCGCGCTGTACGAGACGGTCGCCTTTATCTCGTCGAGCTGCACGCTTGCAGCTATCAGCATCCGCGACTGGTTGAAGCTGAAGCTGCTCACGCCGCCCGAGCAGAACAGCGACAGCGTGCGGTTCGCACCGGGCGGGACTTGCGCGACGTTCGTCGCCTCCTCGTAGAAGTCGAGCACGTAATAAGGATTCAGTTCCGAGTACCCCGTCATCGGCGTGAAGGCCGTGACCACGCCCGTGTCGTTCGTGATGTTCGCCCAACTCATGT
>Ga0315288_10013448_pt1 | contig 10249 bp, 10 predicted proteins | sample YL17G11_20_MG_FD_203454 | JGI IMG/M metagenome (GOLD analysis project Ga0315288, IMG submission 203454) | Sediment microbial communities from Yellowstone Lake, YNP, Wyoming, USA - YL17G11_20 | ecosystem: Environmental > Aquatic > Freshwater > Lake > Sediment | place: USA: Wyoming | collected... | reverse complement strand
TATAAGGGGCTGTAAGGTAAGACCGACAGGGTGTCTAGGCCACTGGCTCCTTGACTTCAACAATCAAAGATTCAACGCCTGCTTCTTCAGGTATTGGCTCGTTATGAGCTTTGCACGACTCCAGGTAAAGCGCGATTGCTTCCTTAGCCATAGCTATTGCTTCTTTTCTGGTCTCCCCCTGAGTATAGCAACCAGGCAGAGCGGGTACTTCCACAGAATAGCTGCCTTCTTCTTCTGGCACAAGTATAATGGTGTATTTCAACATGTTAGCCCCCTCAGATAAGCCTCTTAATTTCCTCCGCTGAAAGACCGGCCTTTTTCAATATATTACTTAGAGTTCCAGGCTTCACTGTCTTACTGTGGACAGGGATGACAATCTTAGTGCCTGGCCTATCTCCATTCCTCATAATAACATGACTACCACTGGTGCGGTCAACATACCAGCCCTCTTTTTTGAGGGCGTTTATTAGCCTATCACCTTTTACCTGTGGTAGCTTTGACATAGTATTTTAACGACGTGCCATAATTATAGCATAGTTGAAGAAGCATACTTACGCAGTGCCGCATAGTCTATGCCATAGATGATAAAGCCCAAATGGTGACTTTGGTGAGGGTGGCAAGGCGGAAAGAGGATGGTTATGAGGAGGGTGTAAGGAAGAGCATCAGGCCGGGCATATTGCAAGTCCTGACTAAGATGTGCTAGAGCTAAATTTCGCCGTGGCTTCAAACACCAGTTCACTATAATAATCTAAGGCTAACTGGCAGAGCGTGAGTGGGTCATTGTGTGCCAAGGTATTTCCTCGATGTTTAGTAGGAGCATTATCAATAGAAATAGCGATCTCGTAGCTACCACCTTGTTTGATCGGAATGCGTCGTTTGCCAGGTGTTCCTTCATCTATAACCCAAAAAAGTCCATCTGTACCTATCGTCAATTTAGCATTTGGTGGTGGTGGATCAGCCTTGTCACTGGAGAAATGCGAAACATATGTTGAGAAGTTTAATGTATGTGTTCCTTCGTGAAAATCCTCTGTGCGGGCATCGTGAATAAACCGGAGCAGTTCGTCATTTCTCCTTGCTTGATTGTATACCAATCTTTGAATTCAGGGGCATCATGAAAGTCTTTCTGTAATGCATAAGTAATGGCTCTGGCTGAGTTTAAAAAGGAGTTGAACAATGCTTTGAATAAAATTGCATCACCTGCTTGATTTAACTGGTCTAGCAAGGTGCGTGTATCTTCTAGTTTAGCTGTCGCTCCTGTGCGCATTCTAAACCTACTTATCGGAGAAGCAAGACCATTTCCCTCTCCGTCATTACCCCTGTCAACTTTTACCCTATCCTCTCCACCCCACCCATAAACCGCCGTAGCGCCTCGGGGATGAGGACGGAGCCATCGGGCTGCTGGTAGTTCTCCAGCACGGAGATGAGCACGCGGGGGAGAGCCAGGCCGGAGCCGTTGAGGGTGTGGGGGAACTGAGGTTTGGCGTCTGGCTCGGGGCGGTAGCGGATATTGGCCCGGCGAGCCTGGAAGTCGCCGCAGTTGGAGCAAGAGCTGACCTCCAGCCACTCCTCACAGCCGGGTGCCCACATCTCTATGTCGTAGGACTTCATAGAGGCAAAGCCCAGGTCCGCGGTGCAAAGCTGCACCACCTGGTGGGGTATCTCCAGCCGGCGGGCTACCTCCTGGGCGTTGTCTACCATTTTCTCCAGCTCCTCCAGAGAGGTCTCGGGAGGGGTGAATTTGTAAAGCTCCACCTTATCGAACTGGTGGCCGCGCTTGATGCCGCGCACATCTTTACCCGCTGACATCTTCTCGCGGCGGAAACAGGCGGTATAGGCCACATAGTAGAGGGGGAGTGTGCCCGGCTCCAATATTTCGTCGCGGTGCAAATTGGTCAAGGGCACCTCGGCGGTGGGCACCCACCAGTAGTCTTCCTCCGCATCATGGTACAGGTTGTCGGCAAATTTGGGCAGGTTGCCTGAGGCTATCAGGCACTTGCCCTTGACCATGAAGGGCGGATATATCTCGGTATAGCCGTGCTGCGAGACGTGCAGGTCCAGCATGAAGGCGATAAGCGCCCGCTGCAATTGAGCGCCCAGGCCGCGCAGCACATAGAACCGCGAGCCGGAGAGCTTGGCTCCACGCTCAAAGTCAATGATGTCCAGACTCTCCCCCAGCTCCCAGTGGGGGCGTGGCGTAAAGTCGAACTTCCGCTGGCTGCCCCAGGTGCGCACAGTGATGTTGTCGCTGGAGTCGCGGCCTTGGGGTACAGAGGGGTGGGGTATGTTGGGCATCAGGAGCAGCAGGTCGTTGAGCTTGGTGGCCAACTGGCCTTCTTCTGTTTCCAGGGCCTTGATGCGGTCACCTACCTGGCGCATCTCAGCGATGACCTCGGGGGGCTTTTGTTTCATTTGAGAGAGCTTCTTGCTCACCTCGTTGCGCCGGGCGCGCAGACCCTCTGCCTCGGCGAGCAGACGGCGCCGCTCCTGGTCGAGACGCAAAATATCATCCAGCGGCGCGCTGTCCTGACGCTTCTCCAACGCCTGGCGTACCGCCTCTGGATTCTCCCGGACGAATTTCAAATCAAGCATGTCACAACTCAGTCTTGGACTTAAGCTGCGGGAAGAGTATGACTTCCCGTATGGACTGCTGGTCGGTGAGCAGCATCACCAGCCGGTCAATGCCCACTCCCAGGCCTCCGGTAGGGGGCATGCCGTAGCGCATGGCCTGGAGAAAATCATCGTCCACTCTCTCTAAATCCAACTCCTCAGACCTTTGGCCGACGCGCTTGGTCAGTTCTTCCAGCTCGGTGAATCGGGCCTCTTGGTCAAGAGGATCATTCAGCTCGGTGAAAGAGTTGGCCACCTCCATCCCTGCCACGAAGGCCTCAAAACGTTCCACATATCTGGGATCATCAGGCTTGCGCTTAGCCAGGGGAGACATCTCTACCGGATAGTCGAGCAGGAAGGTGGGTTGAAACAGGCGAGGCTCCACAAAGTCGGAAAGGAGCTTGTCAATCAGTTTGCCCCGGCCTTCGCGCTCATCCACCGCTATACCTGATTCCCTCATCTTTTGCCGCAGAGATTCCTCGTCAGGGTAGTCCTCAAAGTCAATGCCACTGTAGCTCTTTACGGCCTCTCTGAGGCTGAGGCGGGGCCAGGGTGGGGCAAACTCTATTTCCTTGCCTGCGTAGGGCATTTTGGTCTGCCCGCTTACCTCGCGGGCAATATGGCAAAACATATCCTCAACCATAGCCATGACGGCGTTGTAATCGACGTAGGCCTCGTAGCTCTCCAGCATGGTGAATTCAGGATTATGATGGGTGGAGATGCCCTCATTGCGGAAGATGCGCCCAATCTCATAGACCTTATCAAAGCCACCTATGATCAGCCGCTTGAGGTACAGCTCAGTGGCGATGCGAAGATAAAGCTCTTGCTCCAGGGTATGATGGTATGTTTTGAAGGGCCGGGCGGTGGCTCCCGCGGCCACTGGCAGAAGCACTGGCGTCTCCACCTCGACAAAGCCGCGCTGGTCGAGAAAGCGCCGCATAGCACTTATGATGTGGCTGCGAGTCTCAAAGCGGGCTTTGACCTCCGGGTTTGAGATAAGGTCAAGGTAGCGCTGTCGGTAGCGCTTCTCCGCATCTACCAGGCCGTGCCACTTTTCGGGCAGCGGTTCCAGTGACTTGGCCAGTAAGGTGAACTCGGAACATTTGAGGGTGACCTCTCCGGTGTGGGTGCGGAAAAGAGGGCCGCCAACACCGATGAAATCGCCGATGTCCAACTCTTGTAGCAGGTTATATTTATCGGGGCCCAGGTTATCCTGGCGGAAATAAACCTGAATCTTGCCTGAGCCATCGCGGATATCCGCGAAAGTGGCTCGTCCCATACGCCGATGAGACATTATGCGGCCGGCCAGATGCAACGTTTCTGCAGTGGCCTGAGCCTTCTCCTGGCTTTGGAAAAGCTCGAGAGCCTGGGCTATGGTGTGACTGCGCTGACAGCGAGGTGGATAAGGGTTGATAGCCTGGTTGCGGAGTTTCTCCAGTTTGTCCAGACGCTGCTGGGTGATCTTTTCAAGTCTGGGGGACATGATTCAGCTTATCTGGACAACGCGCAGGCGGCGTGCCCCTGCCGGAGTCCGCACTTCTACTTTGTCGCCCACTTTCTTGCCCATAAGGGCCAGCCCCACCGGCGACTGGTTGGAGATTTTACCTTGCTTGGGGTCGGCCTCAGCACTGCCCACGATCAAATAGTGTTCTTCCTGGCCTTCTGGGTCGCGCACTACCACCTTGGACCCCAGCTTTACTTGACCCGGAGGTGTGGTCTCCTCCTTGATGATGACAGCATTCTGAAGCATCTTCTCGAGAGTAAGAATACGCCCTTCCACGAAGGCCAGTTCATTCTTGGCCTCTTCGTATTCGGCGTTGTCGTCGGTGCTGCCTGACTCTTTGGCCTGGTGTATCCTATCGGCGACCTGCGGACGCCGCACCGTGCGCAGATGCTCCAACTCAGCTTCTAGTTTAGCCAGGCCCTGGGGAGTAAGGTAAATCTCTCTGGAAGTCATCGCTATCCCACCACCTTGAGGCATTATTACTTGAGGCATTATTATAAGTTATCTTGTTCTACTTGTAAAGGTCAATGAAGCCTACGTAATCGGCGGATTTTAGTAGCATCGAAGATGCTGTTTTGTCATTGCGAGCGAAGCGAAACAATCTCCACCTCCATCCAGATTGCTTCGTCGTTCGCCACAGGCGGACTCCTCGCAATGACCACTACGGCACTCTATGCCTGGTAATGGCATCCAAATCCGTGAATCCATCTGGTAGTTGAGCTTTTTTGAATCGGTATCCGCAGATTGGGGAGCGTAACCAGCGTCCTACAGTTTCATGGAATGTCGTCCACCCAGTGCCGTGCACCAAGTCTTGACTTAAGGGGCTGGCTTTTGATATAGTCTGTTAAACTTCAAGGAGAAAAATATGCCTGTGCGACGCAGGGAACTACGGCGTTGCTACGGATTCGATGAGGTGGCCATTGTACCAGGAGAGGTCACCATCAACCCTGACCAAACCAACATTGAGCTCAAGCTGGGTGAATTAAGCTTTGCCATTCCCGTTCTGGCAGCAGCCATGGACGGGGTGGTAGACCCTGCTTTTGCCATACTTTTCAGCAAGCTAGGCGGGCTGGCGGTGCTCAATCTGGAGGGCGTCCAGACCAGATACAAAGATCCTGCGTCTGTACTGGCTCAGATTGCGTCAGCGCCGCTCAGCGAGGTCACCAGGCTGCTTCAGCAGGTGTACTCGGAGCCTATAAAGGAGAAACTGGTTGGGGAATGCATCCAGGCCATCAAGCGGGCAGGGGCGTGCTGTGCTGTCTCGGTGACCCCGGCTAATGCCAAGAACTTGGCGCCACTGTCTGCCGAGGCCGGGGCTGATGTGCTGGTGGTTCAATCCACCGTGACCACCGCCCGGCATATCTCTAAGAGCTATCGTGGGCTGATTTTCTCCGAGCTATGTCAGCAGATAGCAATGCCCATCGTAGTGGGGAACTGCGTCAGCTACAATACTGCCCTGGAGCTTATGAGAACTGGCATCGCTGGCATACTGGTTGGAGTCGGGCCAGGGGCAGCCTGCACCACCAGGGAGGTGTTGGGGGTAGGCGTGCCCCAGGTGACCGCCACTATGGACTGCGCCGCCGCCCGAAACGATTATCTGCGGGAGAGTGGCCGCTATATAGCTGTGATCACTGATGGAGGCATTCGCAGCGGGGGTGACCTGTGCAAAGCTTTCGCCGCTGGCGCCGATGCTGTGATGCTAGGCTCCATCCTGGCCCAGGCTGAAGAGTCCCCGGGCCGTGGTTTCCACTGGGGCATGGCCAATCCCCACCCAGCTCTGCCCAGGGGCACGCGGGTCAAAGTGGGCATCAAAGGCACGCTGGAGCAAATCCTCTTCGGCCCTACCTCAGTCACCGATGGCACTCAAAATTTCATTGGCGCACTGCGCACAGCCATGGGGGTCTGTGGCGCTTCCACCATCAAGGACATGCATAAGGCCGAGCTGGTGGTGGCCCCGGCTATCAAGACTGAGGGCAAGCAGCTTCAGTTCATGCAGTGCCAGTAGCCCCTGACTGTCGGTGTCTCGATATTCTCTAGCACTATTTACTCCGAAAATAGCTCTTTCAACCCCCTTGGTCCCCCACTCTTGGGGGAATTGGGCGGGGGCTTCGCCCCTTGTGGAATCCCCTTTTCGTGCTTTGTGGTGCTGGCGGCAATTAAGCTACTTTAGCGGGAGGCAAACGGTATGAATGGTAACAAGAGGTCTCTTTATCCTTTGTGTCTTTCTGTGTTGCTCCTGGCCATGTTCGGTTTCGCCGCAGCCTTTGCCCTCTATGCTTTGTCCACCAACTATAGCCACGTCTTTCCCATCCAGGCTTTGGAGGGATGACCTGGGCGGCGCTGGGCACCGCCTCCAGCGCTTTCATCGCTGACCTGATGCCACCAGAACAAAGAGGGTGGGGTATGTGGGCGTTTATCAACGCACCTCGTCGTTGGGCTGGATACTGGGGCGCCGCGCTCATTGGTGGCCTTCTGGCAGATAGCGTGGGCTTCACAAGCCTATGCTTCTTAGTGGCACTGTGCTGGCAGCGCTCGGAATACCATTTGTTCTGCTATATCTTAAGGAGCCACGCCAGGCTCCAAAGTAGCCTCAGTTCCTCCTGAGTCCATTCGTCCTGTCTGTAGGATGGCGTTGATCTGGTCGCGTAGTTGCTGCGCCGCCTGACGGGCTGCTTTGGCGAAGTCCTTATCCTTGGAAGCATAGATTATTTGTCTGGATGAGCTAATGATGGCCAGTTCTCCCCGCCGATTGACACCGCATTGCACCGCCGCCACCAAGTCACCCCCCTGAGTGCCAACTCCGGGGATGAGCAATGGCATATCCGGGCAAAGCTGGCGAACCCGCTTTAGCTCAGCCGGAGAGGTGGCCCCCATCACCAGCCCCACATTTCCCCGTGTATTCCACCGCCGTGCCCTTTGGGCGATCACTTCAAATAGAGGCAGGCCTTTGCCTCCACCATCATCAAAACAGCGCAGGGTCTGGATGTCCAGCGCACCCGGGTTTGTAGTGCGGCAAAGGATGAAAACACCTCTATCAGCGTAGCTGAGGAACGGCTCCAACGAATCCTGGCCCAGGTAAGGGCTTACCGTAACCGCATCAAAGCCCATCATGTCAAACAGGGCTTTGGCATAGGCCTGGGAGGTGTGGCCTACGTCCCCACGTTTGGCGTCTCCTATTACCGGAATGGCACCTGCGATATATTTGACTGTGCGATAGAGTGCCCTGACCCCGCGCCAGCCCAAGGCTTCATAAAAGGCCAAATTGGGTTTGTAGGCGCATACCAGGTCGGAGGTGGCATCTATAATCTCTTTGTTGAAATGAAAGACGTCTGCTATGGGCATAAGGTCAGGGTCAGGGTCAAGACCGATGCATAGCAGGCTCTGATTGCGACGGCCTATGGTTAGCAACCTTTCTACAAAGTTCAACTAGGTACCTCCCTTTCTGCTCTAGTTAGACATGCCCTAACCTAATTATAGTCTAAGGCATTGGTCACTGTTTAGTGAGCTTGGCCAGGGCACTTGCTGCGGCTTTTCCGGTGGTCTCGATGTCATCCTGACTATGAGCCAGTGAGACAAACATGGCCTCGAACTGAGATGGAGGCAGATAGATGCCCTGCTCAAGCATGTGATGGAAAAAGCTAGCATAAAGCCTGGTATTTGCGCCTTGGGCCTGGGTGTAGTTGTTTACCGGTTGTGAGTGGAAGAACGGGGTGAGCAACGAGCCTACCCGCTGGACTTGCAGAGGGATACTTGCTCGGCCGGCTGCCTCTTTTAGTGATTTTCCCAACAGGGAAGCCCGTGCCTCAAGCTGGACATAGACATCATAGTGGCCTAAGAGACGCAAGGTCTCCAGTCCGGCGGCCATAGCCAGGGGATTACCTGATAGCGTGCCTGCCTGATAGACCGACCCCGAGGGAGCTACCATTTCCATAATCTCCCGCCTGCCCCCGTAGGCACCCACAGGCAAGCCACCACCGATGACCTTGCCCAGGCAGGTGAGATCGGGGGACACGCCGTAAAGGGCCTGCGCTCCTCCGTAGGCAACCCTGAAGCCGGTGATTACCTCGTCGAAGATCAAAAGAGCACCCCAATTAGAAGTGATCTGCCGCAGACGTTCCAAAAAGCCTGGAAAAGGAGGCACCACGCCCATGTTAGCAGCCACCGGCTCCAGAATCACAGCGGCGATTTCCTGGTCGCTGCGCTGGAAGACCTGCTCTACTGCCTCAATGTCATTGTATTCGGCTACCAGCGTGCTCTGGGCATAACCTGATGGCACGCCGGGCGAATCGGGGATACCAAAGGTGGCCAGGCCCGACCCGGCTCTGGCCAGCAGCCCATCGGAGTGGCCGTGGTAGCCGCCACTGAACTTGAGTACCTTGTCCCTTTTGGTGAAGGCACGGGCCAGGCGCAGCGCACTCATGGTGGCCTCAGTCCCGGAGTTGACAAAGCGCACCAGCTCAATGGATGGCATGGCGGCGCAGATGGTCCTGGCTAATTCTACTTCAAGCTCGGTGGGAGCGCCGAAACTGGTGCCGCGCTCGGCGGTCTGCTTTATCGTCTCAACTACCTGGGGATGGGCATGCCCCAGGATTAAGGGGCCCCAAGAGCATACGTAGTCGATGAACTCGTTGCCGTCAACATCATAAATGCGCGAGCCTTGTCCTTTCTGGACAAAAAGTGGTTTGCCCCCCACAGCCTTAAAGGCGCGCACCGGACTATTCACCCCCCCGGGCATGTAGCGCTGGGCCTCCTCTAACAGCGCTGTCGAGCGACTCAGCTTCATATTTCCCTGCTCTCCTCAGCCAGCCAGCCGGCCACCTCTTTGGCATGATAGGTCAGGATAATATCGGCCCCGGCTCGCTTAATGGCGGTAAGTATCTCCAATGTGGCCTTTTTCTCCTCCACCCAACCCTGCCTAGCAGCGGCCTTGACCAGAGCGTATTCACCGCTGACATTGTAAGCTGCCAGCGGAGGGTTGAAGGTATCCCGCACCTGGCGAATGATGTCCAGGTAGGGTAGGGCCGGCTTGATCATGATTATATCGGCACCTTCGGCGATGTCCTGTTCTACCTCTCGCAACGCCTCCCCTCGATTGGCCGGGTCCAGTTGGTAAGAGCGGCGGTCGCCGAACTGCGGAGCGGAGCAGGCTGCCTCGCGAAAGGGACCGTAGAAGGCAGAGGCATACTTGGCAGCGTAGGAGAGGATAGGAATGTGCTCAAAATTGGCCTCATCCAGGGTTTGCCGAATGGCCTTCACCCGGCCGTCCATCATATCAGAAGGAGCTACTATATCAGCGCCAGCCTGGGCATGGGACAGGGCTGTTCTGGCTAAAAGCTCCAGCGTTTTGTCGTTGTCCACCTGCTCATCCACCACCACGCCGCAGTGCCCGTGGCTGGTGTACTGGCAGAGGCAAACATCGGTTATCACCAGCAAATTCGGTGTAGCCGACTTAATAGCTGCTATGGCCCGCTGCACCACTCCTTTGGGATGATAGGCAGATGAGCCTTGCTCATCCTTGGCTTCAGGCAAGCCAAAAAGGATAACCGCCGGGATGCCCAGGCGGGACACCTCTTCCGCCTCTTTAGCCGCTTGATCAACCGACAGGCGATAGATTCCGGGCATGGAGGGAATCTCCTGTAGCTGGCGGCGTCTAGGGATGACGAACATGGGATAGACCAGGTCGGATACGGCGAGCCTGGTCTCGCAGAACATTGCCCTCAGCGGGGCGTTGCGGCGCAGGCGGCGCAGACGCACCTCAGGAAATCCTGGCATAGAACTCCTTTCTAGACCACAAAGAACGATTGTGTTCGGTTTAATTTGATGAGGCCAAAAGACAATTCAAGAGACTGGTTCTTGGAGAATCAATTGTGTTTCAGTCTGTTGCTCTGTATTTTGGTCGTTGTCCTCAATGATTTCTTCAATCTCAAGCCCAAACTTGGGTGTTTCTATTGCCTCCGCTTCATCTTGGAGTATGAGGTCTTCGATTCTTTGTCTGGCAGATGTGATAGAAGCATAGGCTTCATTTAATTTAGCAAAGAAGTTCTGTACAGAATCATCGTATCCCTTCGCTAGATTTCTTTGGACATCAATAGGGGGAAGCAGTACGATCATATTCTCTACGTCATCATCGGAGATGAC
>Ga0315288_10013446_pt1 | contig 10250 bp, 22 predicted proteins | sample YL17G11_20_MG_FD_203454 | JGI IMG/M metagenome (GOLD analysis project Ga0315288, IMG submission 203454) | Sediment microbial communities from Yellowstone Lake, YNP, Wyoming, USA - YL17G11_20 | ecosystem: Environmental > Aquatic > Freshwater > Lake > Sediment | place: USA: Wyoming | collected... | reverse complement strand
TCGTTCAATTCGTGATGCCCGTCGTGCCGATGCTGAGAAACGCCAGGAAGCTTATGACAAGAAGTCTCTTCAAGAGAAGCTTGACAGTTTGCCCAAGGGTGGAGCTAAGAAGCAGCGAGCGAAGTTAGAGGCTGCACTGCTTGCTAAGCAGGCAAAGCCTCAGGAAACGGCTACCAAGACCGAAGAAAAGGTCAAAAAGCCCTATCAGAAGAAGGCAAAAGACTAATTTCTGATTGATAAGTGCATTGCAGTTAAATTCGCGCGGCATTCGTGGTATGTAGGGGCTCAATCTTATAGATTAGGCACCCTACCCAGCGAGTAAGACGCCCCGCATTACATATAGGAGAGGTGTATTTATAATGAAGGGTAGTATTTACGTTAGCGACTCGGGTAATACCAAGATCATGGGTAGTAAAAAGGTGGATGCAACCTACGCATCTATCAAACATACTTGCCCAGACTCTTGTTCGCTTAAAGGAGAGGGGTGTTACGCCCAAACTTCTTTCGTTGGCATGACCAATAACAGAATGGAACGCCGCGCTCGTGGTGGCTCACCTTTAGCTCTTGCTAGAGCCGAAGCTGCTGCCATTGATGCATCATATAAGGGTGGCAAGGTGCCAACTGATCGTGCATTGCGTATTCATGTCGCTGGTGATAGTAGAACGCTTGCTGGCACTAGGCTTATCAACAATGCAGTTGGTCGTTGGAAGTGGCGTGGTGGTGGCAAAGTGTGGAGTTACACTCATGCTTGGCGTCACGTTCCTCGTGAGGAGTGGAGTAACGTTTCTGTTCTAGCATCTGTTGCCGATGTGACTGAAGTTGCCGCTGCCAAAGAGCAAGGTTATGCTCCCGCTATTGTAGTGCCCGAGCATCTTAGTGATAAAGCATATTTGCTTGAAGGATCTGATGTCAAATGGATTCCTTGCCCTGCTCAAACTCGTGGTGTTGGTTGTACCGATTGTAAACTTTGTTTAAATGCTGACCGTTTGCTGGAAGGTAATTTTGGTATTGCCTTCGCCGCTCATGGCGTCAATAAGAATAAAGTTAAGCGTCATCTTACGGTAATCAAATGAAAACAAAAGACGGTCGGCATGTGTTTAAATGGAGAACCTATAAGGGTCATAAGGTTCGAATTGACGAAGACATAGTCTCTATGCTTGATAAGATATGGGCGTTAGGAATTGGCACTACCAATTCTTGTCAAGAGCAATGCAATTTTAATTGCGACCATAAATGGATTCATAAGAAGTATAAGAATGGTACAACTTATTCGCGTCATGATAGAACCAAGAGCTGTTATAACTGTGTATGGCTGTCTTTTGAGACATCTAAAGATGCAGAAAAGTTTTACAATATCGTGGCAGAATATGTGCCCAATTCTTGGGAAGTTGAAGACAAATCTTGTATGTACAACTTAATGAGTTGTGATAGGGTTGTAGGAAATTCCCATAAAAAACCTAGTAGGATTAAATCTAATCCTGATAGTTGGTCATGGTGTTTTATTCTCCGAAATTATGGCGTTGAAGGTCATTTTGGGCGCCCTACTTATAAAGGCAGGCGTGAAAAGTATGAAATGTGGATTGAAGATGGCTGTAAGAAAAACGACTTTATCCTGGCGCCCCAGATTACTTTCCCTCGAAAACATCTCAAGCATGTGGAAGAGAGATTGCAACTAGCTTTAAATAAAAAGAAAAAGAAATGAAAAAGAAAGAAGTTAAGTTCAAGGTTTCTTATGCGGCTATTGCCGATGTAGTTGAAGAGGTTAAGGCTTCTTCTTTTGAAGAAGCCTTAAAGAAAATTCGACAAGGCAAAGGCGAAGTCATTAGCTGTGACTTTGCTGAAACTTTAGATGGAACTTCTTATGCAGTTTCTCATAAAGTAAAAACTAGTGCAATGACGCATTATTATTCTAACTCTGGTGAGTTAGAAGCGGTTGGATTGGAAGAAGAATTAAATGAATCTTAAAAAGAATACCAACTGTTCTTATTGCGGAGCTAAGTTTGCTGAACAGGTAACTTATCCTCGCAGATGTTTTACTTGCTACAATGATACCTTCAGTAGTCCTTCGCCAGTCGCCGTAGTCTTAATCAATGTGTGGGATGATGGTAAGATTGGATCCTTAATTCAATTAAGAAATATCGAACCCAGGAGAGGTTGTTGGGCTTTCTCCGGCGGCTATATGGAGAATGGCGAAACGTGGGAGCAAGCCGCTGCAAGAGAAGTAATGGAAGAGATCGGACTTGAATCTAAGCCCGAAGACTATTCTCTTCTCTGTGTAAAGACAGCCTCTTCTAATGGTAATCTTTTAATCTTTGGTCAATTATCTTATGTTGTCAAATCAGAAAAGATTAAATTTGAACCTAATGATGAAGTTTCTATGATCAAAGTTATTCATTCTCCGATTGAGTTGGCGTTCCCTACTCATACCGAGATGCTAAGAAAACACTTCGACCGCAAGCCTAGCCTTATTTAATAAAATGTATGGCTCGCGCCAGCGCGCCGTGCAAGCCGGTCGCCCTGCCAATTTCATAAATTAATTATTAGCTTAAACAATTACAATTAGTATAATTCTATTTACAAAGATACCCAGCGAGTAAGACCGTTAGCACATAGATGGGAGATATGCAATGATTAAAATTGGAGACAGATTAGTAGTTCAGGGAATGCAGCTTCCCGCTTATGTTGAAAGCATTTGGTTTGATTCGGAAACTAATCGAACTGTAATTGAATTGGATTGGCGAGAGCATGGTAAGAGTAAAGTTTATCTTCATGATGAAGATAAGACTTGGATTAAATACTCGGAACATCTTAAGAAGAACTAATTCATCTAATGGATAAATCTATTTACATTAAATGTATTAGAACCAGTAGCGGACAAAATCTTCCAGATCATTCTGGTTGTTATGAGTGCACAGTCTGTAATCCTACATTTAAGATAGCCGCAATTACTTCAACAAGTAGAGGGCATTATCACCATTGCCCAGAGTGCTACTATCATTATCCTTGTGAGTTATATTGCACCATTGAGCCAGACTTGCGTGATAATGGTAAAGATTTTGGAGCCTATTGTTTATGTGATGATTGTAAGGATAAAAAGAAAGACGTAGAAGATAAAGATAAATATACTTCCAAAGAATTTTGGGATAGGTATAATGGTTATGTAAAGTAAAGTATATGGGGCGGTGGCGGAATTGGAGTACGCAGTCGGCTAAGGAGTGGTGCAATCATTCTGAATCTGACTATTTCTTCTCAGTGCACTGGTAGAGATTGCAAGTTCGAATCTTGCCCGCCCCACAAATGTATAGTGTTTCTCAAAAGACTACTGAACAATATGGAAACGTTATAGAGATTGCTAGGGAAGAAGTGTCTCAATTTGAGACCCCATTCCAAGCATTTAATAAATCTTTAACACTTCGTCGCCTATGGGTCAACGCCGGCAAGATAAGATTGTTGGTTATCGGACAAATAATGACGGCTAAGCAAGCGGAATCGTGGGCTATTAATGAATATAAATCCTTACCAAAATGCGAGGGCTGCGCTAAAATCCTTAATGGAAACCTCTATTCGCACAGCCTTTCTAGTGGTCATACGTTCTGCTCACAAGCTTGCGCAGATAAAGACTTCTTATTTAAAATGGAGAAACTAAATGATGAAGAAGAAATTGAATACCTCTGAATTTCCCACTGTTGGAATGGGAGCTACTATCTCATATCATTCTGATTGTTCGCCCGCCACTGTAATCCAAGTACTACATAATGGTCGTCGGCTTATTCTTCAAGAAGATAAGGCTATTAGAACTGATACTAATGGTATGTCTGAATCTCAATCATATGATTATGAGACTGATCTTAATGGATCAATTCATTATGCTTCCTTAAGGAAGGATGGCACCTATAGGTTGCTTGGTGGTAAGACTAGTATTTGGCTGGGTTCCCGTCGAAAATACCACGATTATTCGTTCTAAACATCATACTTTTAAGTTGTGAGATATATATGATTGTGTATAAAGATTACGTAACATTTACTGTTTTGGGTAAGGAAATCAATCTTATCTCAGAAGAGTTGTGTGCGGGTCGCAATACGGTTGCAGAGATAGATAATAATTATCACTACATGGGCAATGAATATCCTACAATTTCGACAGCTATCTTTGTATGGCAAGAAGTAAATGGTAGGGATTTATCCAATGAAGAATTGCGTCAAGCAATGGTTGATAACAATCTTCTTTCACAAGCAATTTAAACAATTAGGAGATTATCATGTCAGCTAAGAAGAAGACTGCCGTTAAAAAAACTTCGGCAAAGAAATCGGCAAAAAAGCCTGCCGTTAAAAAGGCTAAAGTTTTGAAATTAAAAACAAAACCAGTCGTTAAAAAAGCGGCAAAAAAAGTAGCCCCTGAAGCTTTAGCCGTGCTGCCTGTAACAGATTCTACTGGCGTTGTAACTATGAAGTCGGTAGATGATCCAGGCGTCGCCTCTGAAGGTAAAGTGATGAAGCTTAAGCCAACTTTAGATAAAGAGACGGGCGTGCTTACAATGGTTCCGGTTGAAGAATAATAAATATTAACGATAAGCTAGATTGTATATCTAGCTTTTTTCTTTGGGATAGAAGATGTTAGTTCATAAATTATGTCAATCTCTTTGTCCCGAAAAAATACCAGTAACCGTTACCAATAAATTAGGCGACGGCGCTGACGGCGAAGTCTTTGAATATTCCGAGGATTTAAATAAAGTTATTAAGTTCTGCATCTTATATGAGACCGGCAACAAAACATTAAAACATAATTATAAATACATTAATAATGTATTGTCATATTTAATTGAGCACCCCGTATCAACATACGCGCGCGTGTACGCGCATGAATGTATGGGTGAATGGGCAAGGGATGTGGCGTGGAAAAATACCACACAAAAATATCTTATATATTATTATCTTATGGATAAGCTTTATAAAACTTCTGAAGATGAAAAGAAAATTTTTCATAGTATTCTTTCTCACGAAGATCGTGGAATTAAAAAGAATTTCTCTAACGAAAAGATAAAAGAAATGTTACGAGGCATGTCGTCGGGGCTTGACTTTGACGAAGATAAGGTTATATTTTTCGTTGATAATTTTAAGAAATCACCTGTAATTCATCTTGATGTTCATGTTAGAAATATTATGAAAGACTCGAATGGAAATTTTAAAATGATCGATTTTGATCGTGCCGAATTAAGAATGGAGAATGATAATGTCGAAAACGCCTAAGATAGATTTAACTTTACTTAAACAGTTAGTTGGAGAGCTTGAAGCCATTCTAGCTACTGCCGATGGAATTCAACAAGAATCTCCATCAAAAAACAACGATTATGTTATTGAGATGTCAAAGGCTATTGGACTTGCCTCGGGCGCAGCCCTGGAAGCAACTATGTTAGTCTCAGATATTCAAACTTTTATTCGAGTTTCTACCGGACCCGCTCCCAAAGAAGATGGATTAAAAGGATTGCTCAACCTTCTTAAAGGTGGACGCGACTCGGATGACGGCACTAATTAAAAATAATTATTGCCACTTGCCACGGTAAAGTTTTGTGATTATATTCCTATCAATTCCTGATTGGAAAAACATTGGAGATTAAATATGTCGAATACAACTCGTAATGATGTCAAGCAGTTAGCTGCAAATATTGAAAACCTTGCAAAAGAAGTTCAATCTAAGTTAGATACTAATGGAGACTTTTTAGCTACGGCTAATGAGCTTGTTAGAAACAATCTAACTTTTGTTTTTACCCTTGGAGAGTTCTATGCTTTGCAGCAAATTGGAACCAACAAGACCGTTAAGGCAACGCCGATTAGTAATCCAAGCGGAACCGCTGTCTGGCATAATGTTCGCGATAGTCGCGGGCGTTTCGCTAAGAAGATTTAATGGAAGCCGATCGATCTAAGTTAAGTAGATTGTTGGCTACCCTTCCTGCTATTCTATTATTAACTTTCGCCAATACTTTCATTGGATTTATGACTGCTGGCGGGGTCTTCTTATTATTATATAATAAAGAGGGCGGGGTTGAAAAACATTTGGCATTAGGCGCGGCAGTTGTAGTTGCTATTGCCGTTCATGCTTATATTGCTTTCAACCATAAATTAAGGGATTACATTAGAAATCAAGGAAAAACAAATGAGTAATGAAACTGCACAAGAAGTAATGGATGATTTATTGCCGATTTTTCAAGCTACAGAGCAAGTCCTTAATGAATGGACTGGCGAGGGCAACCTTCAATTCCCTAATCTCTTAGCAAAAATTGCACTTAGATTAAATTGGAGCGCAAAAGATGCCAGAGAGAATGACCCCTTTGTTCGGAAGTATGTTCGTAAGAATAAGGATTGGTATGTTACTCGTGGTGCTCATGGCGGCATTATGAGGGCGTCGGAATGGCAAAAGAAAGATGCCATTAAGATTGCTAAAGATATTGCCAAGAAACAAATGCAAGAAGCTTTAGAAGCCAAAGAGCTTGCTGCAAAAGCAGCTATTAATCCTGCTGCCTGATAAAAAGCGGGTAGGTTAATTAAAAGCTTATCCGCTATTTATTAAAATATAATTCCATCTATTATGATGGTATATAGCAATCAGCCCCTTATTGAAAGGTTTCAAATGAATGCTATTAAAAATCTTATTGTTATTACCGCTATTTCTTTAGGAATTATTTCTTGTTCAGCTTGTGCTAAACAAGATCAAACACCAATTCCTGTGCCTGCCCCCGTTCCAACTGTAGTTGTGCCACCTGTAACTACCGTAGTAATTCGTAATGATAATTTAGAGGCAACGCTTCCGAATGATGGATGGAAGGTTTTAGATGTTCCTGAAGGCAGCTTTATCAAGGCTTTTATTAATCCTACATTAAAGAATTTAGTTTTATTAAGTAAGCAAGCAGATGCCAGCACTTATGATCAGTTTGTCTTGGGAGCTATTCGTGGGGTCAAAGACTCTGGCGGCACTTTAGCTTCAGCTAAACAAGTAACTCTTAATGGACACAAGTTTGTAGTGCTTGATGTTACTAAGAACAACGTACAATTTTTTATGTGGGTTACATTAGATAATGGTTTTGGCTACGGATTTTCTTGTGGCGGACCAGTTGAATTAGCTCCACATGATTTGTGCTTTGGGGTTGCCAATACCGTCAAGATAAATTAATGGATAACAAAGATAGCTTTCTAGATATAGATGATGTGAATGAAGCGAATAAGGATAGGCTCTTAAAAATGCGCCAGACTTTATTCGCTTCACTTGTTCGTAATGCCAATAACGAAGATCGTAAAGGCATGTATCTAATTTCTTTAGTTATCTTTTCGGAGTTTGAAAGATTGACTCGCCATATTACAGAACCCGAGATCATTAAGAACTAATGAAAACCTGGAAACAGGAAATGTTATTTGTTGCCGGCATTCTTCTTGCCGTCAATGGTTTTAGAAGTGACTTCCATCCTTTGGAAATTTTATCCGCAGTAGCCGTATTCTTATCATTTGGTCACGCTCAGATAGCAGATCGATTAGCAGAAAAGGAAGGGCAGAAAGAAAAGCCAGAGGTAGATTGCTATAAGAAATTATGGTATTATTTTATTGGTAAAGAGTTATTTTGGCTAGCCTATTTTCTTATGAATCATTCTTATTCGGCTTTGGCTGGAGTATTTATCTTCCTAGCTTATCCCGCGTGGCGCAAGTTTTATCGAACCAATATTAAACAATTATGATTATTGCAATTGATTACGATGGAACATATTCGGCTGACCCCATTACTTTCAATGAAGTAATTAAATTATTTCTAGGAGCGGGGCACACAGTTATCTGTGTTACGGCACGTCCTGAAGTTATGGGCGCAGAGGTTCTAGCCAGCATTGGCAAGTTTGTTCCAGTGGTATTTGCTAATGGAGAATGGAAAGCTGAGGCTGCCAAGAAGCAAGGCTACAACGTTAGCATTTGGATTGATGATATGCCAGGATTGATTTCACCAGTTGATATAATTTAATGGATAAAATTCTTTTGATTGATGGGCACAATGCAATGTGGCGTGCCAACATAATTTTTGGGGCTGTAGCAGACCAGCATAAATTAGAAGATTTTCATCTTGATTTATGTAAGTGTGGTGATAAATGGGATCGCTCTGCCGACTCTTGCGCGTCAGACTTTATAATGGTTTTTAATTTCTTTCGCAACCTTCGACCATTGATTGAAGATTTTGCGCCTGATAAATGCTTTTTTGTTCTTGAAGGTCATCCTCAATTCAGATATGATTTGTTTGCGGATTACAAAGCCAACCGGATTGTCAAACACGCTGCTAAACAAGAGGCGCAAGTTAAGTTCAATAGAAATAAAGACATCATCGTCCCTTTAATGCAATGTCTGCCTATCACAACCTGTCGTGCAGCAAATTATGAAGCCGACGATGTGATTGCTACGCTGTGTGAGAATATGAAGGACGAGGACTTGACTGTGCTGAGCAACGACTCAGATTATATCCAGCTTCTTCAGCGCGGCTATAAGAATATTCGAATCTATAATCCAATTAAGAAAGTTGATATGGAGGCTCCGCTGTATCCATATGTGGCTTGGAAGTGTTTGAACGGAGATAAGTCGGATAACATTCCATCTTGTTTGAAGCCAAAGAAAGCCCTGGAGACGGTTAACAGCCCCGAACTATTTAAGAAGTTTATGGAAGTAGAAGAGAACCGCGCCAATTTCAATGTTAATCGTCAGCTAATTGAATTCAGATCGGTTCCTGAAGAAGATATACTTCTAGCAGAAGGCGTCAGAGCTTTCGATAATCTAAAGAAATCTTTTGAGTTTATGAAGTTTGAATCTATTATTAATGAACAGTCTTGGAAAAAATATTGTAAAACTTTTGATTGCCTTAAGTATTAATTATGAAAAAATTTATTATACAATCTAAAAAAGGAATTACTTCTATTATGGAAGTAGAAATTGAACTTGTTAAACCAATAGAGGACCCATCTGTTCTGTGGTTAAAGTCAGGCGAATATCGGGCTCACGTTCTATTGCCTGCCTCTCTTCATCAGAAAATTGAGAGAACTGTTGATGGCAAGAAGGAAACCATTATGGTTCCCGATGTATGGTGTTGGCATGCTTTCTATGCTACTGAAGAGGCTGCTAGAGCCGAAGCTGAACTTGATTTGAAGCGTGAGATGGAAAGATCTGCCAGCAAAGGCGGAGCTAAGTTTGATGTAATTGCCTGCATAGAACGTTGTAAAGAAATTAAAACAATTCGTTTATAACTTAAAATATCTTAAACATTCTGCATTAACATTCCATAGTCTTGCAAGCTCTAACGCATCAATGTGTGTAGGGTAAAGAACATTATTAAAATTTGTTTTGTGCATTATACTTGGCTTATCAGTATGATCTAGCCCAAGAAAGTGCCCTAGTTCGTGTATAGCGGTAGTGCGAAAGGCAACATGATGTTCAAGCCTTTCGATTACCAAATATAAACGACGGTATCCGCTAGTCATGTATTCGCATAGACCAAGTGTGGTAGAGGATATCTTTTGATCTGAAGCTACTATAGATGGATGATAACCATCTACTCGTAATAATACAGAACTGTTTTCAATTCTAATCGAATCGTTTGGATCTAAATCAAATATAATATCAAGTTTGATTAAACCATTACAAAAAGATTCTAGATTTAATATGGCTTCTTTAATAAGTTCACGTTCTATTTCATTAAAGGTTACGTCACATAATATTGTTTCAGTAAAGCAGCAGTCTAATTTATATTTTGGCTTATTAAATAGAATACTTGGTGGATCAAAATCAATGCCACTAATAATTAAATCACAATAAAATTTGGACAATATTTTCCAAAATACCCGCATCATAAAATGTGATATTATGTAGGTTATATTAAGTTTAAAGGACATCTATTAAGGTAAGTTAATTGATATGAATATTTTCATTGTGGGTATGCCTGGAAGCGGTCGCACTACGGTAGCCAACGCTTTATGCAAATCAAAAGATTATAAGCACATTCACGCTACTTCTTGGGTGAAATTTTCTTTTAGGGACCAGAAGCCTGGAGAGAAGCCTCAATTATATAATGATGAATACCATTATTGGTTTACGAATAGGCTTAAAAATTATCCTGACATGATCATTCATAACATCTATGATTCAATAGATGCTTATAATTCTGAAGCAAATAATTTTGTTATTGATGGAGTTTTCTCTCCAAGAGATTTCACTCAGCTATTTAATTACAATGAAGA
>Ga0315288_10013445_pt1 | contig 10250 bp, 10 predicted proteins | sample YL17G11_20_MG_FD_203454 | JGI IMG/M metagenome (GOLD analysis project Ga0315288, IMG submission 203454) | Sediment microbial communities from Yellowstone Lake, YNP, Wyoming, USA - YL17G11_20 | ecosystem: Environmental > Aquatic > Freshwater > Lake > Sediment | place: USA: Wyoming | collected... | reverse complement strand
CATTTGTTTGATCGTATATGGCGGCCTCGCCTGCTGACCGTCGCGGAACGTCGTGTCCGTTATCACTATGTCCCGCCCCTTCACCGCCCCGAAATCAAACTCCACCACCTCCCCGTCGATATACTCGACCGCCGGCCCCGCAAACCGTATCAACGGCGGAAGACTGTGAACGTATATCTCCTCAAGCAGATTCGGCTCCTTCGCATCAACCAACTTGTGCCTTTTCTTCGCCTTACCCATCAAAAATTCCCTTTCGTATCCTGCAACGCCACTCGCCCAACGCCATCCATTGTTCTGGTCATTTCCCAGACTAACTATCCTTGTCATCCTGAGCGACGGCGAAGGATCTGGGTCTTACTCGCAGAGCTTTTCTTGTTCTCGCACAAACCGCCGTCTTCCGATTTACGCCGATCTCCAAATCTTTCGTAATTCAGAATTCTCGATTCGATATTCAATATTCGATAATTCAATCCTCCACATCAACTCCCTGCTGTTTGCATACGTTCGCGATAAACTCCACGGCCCCCCCCACCGTCTCCACCGAAAGAGCCGCATCCTCATCCATCTCTATCCCGAACTCCTCCTCGAACATCGCAACAAGCTCAATCGACTGCACGCTCTCCGCCCCCAAATCAGCCGTAAAATTGTGCTCATTCCTTATCTCGCCCGGGTCCACCTTCAAAACCCGCGCCGTCACCGCCTTAACTCGTTCTTCCACTGTCGCCATAAATACGCTCCTCGTAAATCGCTCCAATCGCAATCAACCCGCCCATCTCCGGGACGGGATGTTTCAGTCATTTGAACATTTGTTTTTTGAGTTTGTTTCGTGTTTCGTGCTTCGTATTTCGAATTTGTGCTTACTCCGTTGTGCTACTGTCGCGTCATCATCGCCCGCCGTCCCTTCTTGACCGCCTCATCCCGCTGAGGCGCCGTCATCTCGAATATCGCCTCCCACATCGCCTCTTCCGCATCCGTCCATTCGCACCCGCGTCGGCTCATCGCCGTCTTCGCCGTCTCGTAGAGTTTCCGCCTCCCGAACCCCTTTGTCACCACCCCTTCGACGAACCACGAAAACGACGGAATATACTTCGGCAGCGGCTTGCCCGTCGCCATTATTATCGCCATCGCCCCCACGTACGACCCCGTATTCAGCAGCGTCCCTATCGACGTCTTGGTATGGTCCCCAATCAGCGACCCAACCTTCGTCGAGCCTGTATCTATCGCGTTGCGTCCGTCCAACATCACCGACACCGTCGTGTAATCGTTCTTCAAATCGCTGTTCGTCGTCAGCGCCCCCAAGTTCACCCACTCCCCGACGTACGCGTGCCCCAGAAAACCGTCGTGATACTTGTTCGAGTAGCCGTGAATAATCGACTCCTCCACCTCGCCCCCGACCCTGCACACAGGCCCGATCGAATTACCCTCCCGGCACTTCGCCCCCAACAGTATCGACCCCTTCCCGATATAGCATGGCCCCTCAATCCTGCTGAATGGCTGAATCTCCGCCCCCCCGTCAATATACACAGGCCCATGCTCCGCATCTATCGCCACCATCGGGTGCACCCGCGCGCCCGCCGCAACATAGACATCCTTCTTACTCCCCAAAATCTCGCTCGGCTTCTCAACCGTGCCCTCGACTCCGCTTCGACCCGCCGCCGCAAAATCCGCCGTTATCTGCTCGGCGTTCGCCAAAATCAAATCCCACGTGTACTCCCACCTCGCCGGCTTGCACCTGACATTCGCCAAATTCGCCTTCGCCGCCGCAATAAACCCTTCAACGTCGTCCGCCCCGACCTTGCCCAAATCCACCTTCCCAATCCGCGCATACACAAAATCCCCTTCCCCATCCACCCCCACCTCGCTCCGCCCCTTCGACATAGCCTCAAGCCCCGCCGCCTTCACCCGCCCATCGACGATAAACAAATCATCTCCGCCCAACGCTGACATATCATTGACCGGCCCATCGACCTTCGCCCGGTACGCCTCCGCCATATACTCCGGCACAAAATACGCAACCGTCTCCGCCCCTGCTTTCGCAATCAGCTTCTCCCCGAGCGTTCCAAACCCGCACCTAAGCTCCCAAATAGGCCGGCTCAACGCCAACGGATAAAAATTCCGCCTCCTCTTCTCAGCACTATCAACCAAAACCAGTCGCATACTCACTATTCCTTATCCTATAGCGCAATAGCCTCCCGCCTCGGCAGGAGTCGCCGGATTCTACCAAAGCCCCCGCCCCCCGTCAACCCTGCTTAGCCCGCCCCATCAACTGCGTTTAGCCGTCGCCTCGTCCACTCCGTTTAGCCGTCGCCGGCACGGCGACGTACCCCGCTTATGCTCTTCTCCCTCGCGCAGCCCGCCTCAAGGCCGAGTCTCGGCATCAAGCCCGTATCGTACCGCCGCCTCCTGCCCGATATAGTCCATAATCTTCGCAAAGTGCGCCGCCGGCTCAATCCGCTTTCTCCCCGCCCTCCCCTCCGGATACACAATACTCAGTATCTTGTCCGCCTCCCATATCCTCGCTTCGATCTCTAACTTCACCTTGAAGCCGTATTTATCCGCCGCACTGAGCTTCGGCGCCGGATACCGCTGCGCCTGCGCCTCCCAGCAGTCGCTCAGCCCCGGAACGAGTGTCGGCGTCACGTACCCATCATCCAAGCCAATATCAAAATTCCTCTTCTTCATATTGACCAGGTACACCACCTGCCCCGCATACCATTCGCCCCTGACTCTTTCGGACGCCAATTCCGCCGTTTGCCTCGATTGGACCCCAAGTTCCCCAAGCTCGCGGCCTGTCGCCAGCGTCATCGCTTCGTCGAACTCGTGCTCGCTGTCCCGCAGGGCCGCAGCCGCGATCCGCGTGCCCACAACATTTGAAAACGAATCCTCCCACGAAAACGATGATGCAAACTCCGGCAGGAACCCCACGAATCTATAGCCGAACCACGTCACAATCTCATGCCACGTCGATGCCGTGTACGCTAAGTATTGCCCGAGTTCGAGCGAGACCTCGCCCGCAATTCTCTCTCGCTCCTCCCGCTGCAAATCCCCCCATCCCTTGGGATACTCAATCTGCACAAAATACCGCGAAGGGGCCGGCTTCGACCTGAATGAGAGCTGCGAATCAGTCCTCGCTAAGCGTTCATAAGTCCTTTGCGCCAGGTATTTTGTCCAGTCCGCGGCAATTCTAAGATGAGCCAGATCGATATGCCCTCCTTTGCACGTATATACTATCCCATTCTTCTCCGTCCCCGCCGATCGATACCCGTGCCGTCCCAATGCCTGCGGGTCCGGAAAGCTCGTGCCCACCGTTGCGCTCGGATAGCATCCAAACCGCATCCTCGGCTCAGCCCCGCCCCCGCACCCACCCGCCCCAACCACAACCAACGCCAACAACCCAATATTCAGGCACTTTGACAAACCCCAATTTGCCATTCCAAGCGCAGCCTTTGTCATTCCAAGCACACCCTTTGTCATTCCGACCGAGCGCAGCGAGCGGAGGAATCTATTCAAACTCGTCATTGCGAGGAAGCCTGCCCTGAGCCATGTCCCGAGCGACGTCGAGGGAGCAGTCGAATGGGTGGCCATCTCTCGTCCGGCAAGGCCTGTAGGGTGCGATTTTTCGCACCACTGAACTGCGTTTGAAATTGGCTTTGATTTGGCTTTGTTTTTGATAATGTTCGTTGTTCATTGTTCGTTGTTCTTTGGCATAAGCTTTTACTGTTGCTGTACTTATGTTTATATTGCCCATTTTGACATTGGGTTTGTTTTGCAAAAAAGAGGCTGATTTGTAGAGGAGTCTCTACAAGTGTAGAGAGCGGGTCTTGGCCACTAAGACACAAAGGCACAAAGAGACGGACTGATAGGGGGAATCTGAAGGACCTTCCGCCTGGGTGGTGCTGCGGTTTGATTTTTGTGTCGGCCATGTTTTGTTTTCTGTTCTTTTGTTTATGCGATTCTGTTATGTTAGTTTGATATATATTATACTCCGCCGGAGCTTGCCCGTCAAGGAAAATCCCCAATAACCGCAGACGCCGGCCTGAACTTGCCCGCCGTTGTTTGGCCGTGCTTGCCCGCGGTGAGCTTAGTCGAACCGTCGAAGGATGGGAAATCTCAAAATCACCCCCCAACCGAAGCCAGATCTGTGACAGGCTTGCATGCCAGCGCCTTGATGAATCTGGCTTTGCAGGCTGGGCTGTCCCATGGACCCCAAGGTGGGATGAAAAGAGGAAAACAGCCCGCGGAGCGGCTCCGCGGTTGGACCGAAAAAAATCTCATCCACAACATTTGACAATAGCTCGAACACAACACGAATGTGCTCTTCTCCGAGAATATGCTCCTGCACGCGTTAATATCAACGAATCTGGCAATCTTCAATTCTGACATAGAATGCTCATTTCATTTCTGTCTCAATATCTCTAAATCCAAGCTCGCATAACAGGCTTGTCATGCTGGCTCTTACTTGTCTGCTGGACTCGAGATCACAAGGCCCCACAGAAATGAAAGCTTCCGAAATAGTCGAGTAGAACTCCCAGGCGAAATCGAATAACTGCTCCATGATGTCATAGGACGGAAGGTCACGCGGATCGAATCCGAATTCACTGTGAGCACCCGATTTATCTCTGAAAGTCTTGAACCTTTTCAATTCCTTCTGGTACTTTGTCTTGAAGTCTTCCACCGTCAACGATAGCGCCGATAGCGTTCCATCTTCACCCCGGGCATTACTATACTTACAGACAAAACTGCTTACCTTTGCAGAATCCAGAACTGGGGGCTTACCGTCAGCAAGACTCTTAAGAACGCCATCTATCGAATTGAGCTCGTGCTTGACCTTGTCGCGCTTGACCCGCTTTTCATCTTCGAATATCTTGCAGATATCAAGAGCTACCAAGCGGACGCATGATGCCTGTAGAAAACCGAAGAAGCTTTTCCCTACCCCCTTCCCGCTAATCGCGCGTCCATTTGCAGTAATGAGACAGTAGACATCCAGCTCTTGACGCAACGCCCAGAGGTTCTTTACCAGACCTACGTTCTTCTTGTCTATTTTGCCATTAATCATTTCATTCATAGCAATGATTATCTTACACCGCACAGCATTCTTACTCTATTAAGGACAATCGCCCTTCTTTCGCACTGGCCCCACCTATTAATCGGTAGCTGTCCCTCCTATGCTATTACCCGTCGTTGAAGGTGACAAGAAGTCAATGGAGGGCCAAACATGCTGCTTAAAGAACCGCCATTCGTGGCTGTTCCTATTATGGGATAATTCCAAGTTTTGCGTTCATCTAAGCGAATCTATAAAATCCTCGAAATCTTTTTGAGTTGGTTTCATTCCGTTAATCGTATTTCTAATATTTTGAACTTCTTCCTCTCTCAAAGAAACATCATCACTTAATGCAAATGCTTTTTGATCTTTCTGGATTGTAGTCATTATGAGTTCAATGACAAAATCATGTAATTCTCCTCCAAGTCTTCCCCCTGTACATTCAAAAGCAATTAATGGGACTCTTTCCGCGAGTTTTCCCGTAAAATGTGACTTACTTTTTTTAAGATTACTGAAATGTAATTCATTAGTGCCTGCGTATTCAACAAATCCTTTATTAAGCCAAGATAGATAATCAAACCTTCCATTATTTTCTAGAACGCTTTGAAAGGCGTGATTTATTAGTGTGATGTTTTCTTTTACTTCATTTTGATTCTTGGGTGGTTTAAGCTCAAACAACCAAATATGGAGTATGGAATATCGCAAAATCCATAACTCTTTTACAAGCTGTTCATGTTTTAGATTTTGACTGGTACTCTCCTCTATTTCTTTAATTTTAGCCTCAATGTCTTTTTCGGTACGTAAGAGAAATTCAACATAATGCTTTAGGAAAACATAAAACGTCCCCAGTTTTTCTGCTTCTCTATCAAAGGCAAGTGCTTTTTCGACAGTAATTCTCTTTCCGTGGTTAACCGTTGAGGAATTATCATCTTTTCTATTTGAAAACCAGTTAAACACTTTCATATTGTTTAAGACCCAATATAAGGCACCAAATCATAAATAATTTCCATAACTCTCAGAATAAAAGTCCCGTAGGATGGGCAACGTCTTGCCCATGCGAAAGAGATTATTCTCCCGCGAAAACGCCATCATATTCCTTCTGCACCCAACAATAATTATATCCGACCGAGGCGGACATAAGACGCGAAAGCTCGTCCCCACATGCCTCTGGCGGGGAACAGGCTGTTTCCGCTGTCATAAGAAGTTCCCGCTGCTTCTTCACCGGATTATCACCATTCTAAGCATCAATCATCCTTAATCGACAATCGATTGAGAAACTCGCCAGCTTAAATTATACCCCTCCCTGTAGCCCCCGCAACCAGATTTTCCCCCCTGCTGAATCTCAAAATCCTCAAAATTTGCCGAAAATCACGACCTCTTGCACATCTTTCTGCCGACTGAAATGCCCGGCCCGGCGGGCTGGACTTGGCGGTTTAATGACTGCCGACGAATTTTATTTTGCAGGCGACGTCCCTGCTGAATGGCCGAACCGGAATTCGCAAAGCCCCTTGCGCAAATGAAACTTGCTCACTTGCGATCACCTTGCCTTCAAAAGTGTCCCACCAATCGACCGAATACCCGCCGGGGGTCAGCCCCTCGATTTCAACCTCGGCGTTTTTGACCTCCGCGGGCTGCTGCTTCTCCATCACCAGATTCCACCACGTTGCCTGCGGGTTAAACAGCCAGATATACGCACGGTCGCCGCCCTGATAGCCCAACACGCGAAGCTGCCCTTTTGACACAATCGCCCTGGCCGGATTCAGCCCTGCAAACGAAACGTCTTTGAGAAACGTCGCCAGCGGCCTATAGTGGCCGTAGGCATCCTGCCTGTCCAACTGGTCCCACCACCAGAACATCGCGGTCCCGGAGCCGCCGGCAAACGCCGATGCCCAAAGCGAGGTGTGAAAATGCGCCCCCTCTTTATCCTGCTTCATATTCTCGCTCAGCCCCCACTTCTCGGTCGCCAGGCCGAATTCGCCAATCAGCACCGGCTTGCTCGGGCCGTTCTCTCTTAGAAACCGCGTCTTGTCAATCAACACAGCCACCTCATCCTTGAACTCCTCCTTCGTCTCCGGGCGCATATAGTGGTGCAGTTGCCCGATGTCAATTCGCGCGTGCCGGCAGTCCTTCGCCGAGGGGTGCCAAGTGCTGGTCGTCCGCAAATGATGGTATATATCGACCTCTTCGAGATACCGGCCGACCTCATCATAGAACCTGTCGGTCGGCTTGCCGGGGTCGATCTCGTTGAAGTATTCCCACGCCGCCACGCTCGTCGAATACCCCCATCGCGCCACCGCATATCGCATGAACTTCTTGGCATCCCCAATCGCCTGCTGATACTCAGCGCTCTTCGTATCGGAGAGCGAATTCATATAAAGGTCTCTGGTAATCGCGCACAACATCAGGTAGATGCCGTTGCGCTCCGCCGCATTGATAAGCTCATCCAGAATGAAGCAATCGACCTGATTATAGTAGCCTCTGACCGAGCGATTCACGTCGGCCTCCCAGAGCAGCTCTGCCCCGCCGCTCGCCTCTTTCAGCGACAGGTCATCCAGCCAGACCTTGCCGGCCCCGGTTAAACCAACCGCCAGCCTGCCAAGCCACAGAGCGTTCTGACCCGTAACGAATTCGTGCCGAAATTCCTTCCATTGCCCCTCGGGCGCGGCGTCAAAATGCGGGTCCGCATCTGCGTGCGACAACTGCAACCTCAGTCCGGTCGGCCCCTCGGCCATAAATCGCCCGCTGAGCACATAGCGAGTATTCGGGCGCACTGCAACCTCGTGAGAGGGCGACACGCTGATTGACGCTCCGTCGCCCCCGGGGCCGGGCCCGCCTTCGATCTTGACGCACTTGCGCGGATTGGCGGCAGCCTCACTGCCCGGCATCGGCACAACGGGTCCCTTGCCGCCCCACGACCGCCCCCACGCGCTCTTGCGCGCCTCGATAGCCATCGCCCAGTCCTCGCAGCAGGTCCATATCCGCAAGAAGTTCGCGCCGTTCTGCGACAGTTTGCCGAATATCTCCTCGGCCTTGGTCAGGTTCACATATTGTCCTTCGCCGATAAACGCCAGGTTCTGCCCGATTACAAAGAACGGATCGCCCTCGGTGAATTCAAAGAAGCGCGGGTCCTTCCTGCCCGCTCGGATAAAGCCTTTGCTCTGCGAAGGTGCGCATTCAAAACGAACGGCTTGCGATTCAATTGTCCCGTTTGGGTCCTTCAATCTTGCCTTTGCCGAGTAACCGCCCGTCTCCATCGGCGCGAACCGCGCCTTCCACGCGCCGGCCCCAACGGGATAGTACCAGTTGTCCCTGCTGCGGCCCTGGCTCAATTTTTGTCGCTCGTAGTCCTGGCAGAAGAAGGCCGGCAGCACCATTTCCTTGCCGCCGGGAGTCGTAATCACGACCGCCAGGTCAACCTCGTCCGGATCAAACGGATTGCCGTATTGCTTATCGACCCGGATGAGCAGTTCGGCCTTCTGGTACTTGCCCACCGTTTGAGCCGATACCTCAATCCCGATCTTACCCTGCGGATTCGCCGCACCGCCGGCGCACGCCGCCATCAAAACAAGACACGTCAGAATCGTCATTTCTTATCTCCGTCACCAGAACGCCAAGACGCCGTCACTATCAAACCTGCCTGATAATTGTAATTCCCGCCGTCTGTGACTGCAATACGCGATCAGACCATTCTTTCAATGACCAGCGGTCGTTCCACCTGCGACGGCCTTGACAGGCCCACACTGGCCCGTTATATAGTGCAGATGACACCGACGAAGGATTTGTCATACTCGAAGATTCACCTCGGACGAAACGACTTAGGCAACAGGAATTCGGTCAACCCGCCGCGGCGGGGAGATAACGTGGACGACGCCATCGATAACCTGACCAACCGATACGACAGCAGCGGAGAGATAATGACCAAAACAGTCATCCGCTTGCTCAAAGAACTTGCACAATCATAGGTGCGGTGTAGAGTACCTTTATCGTTCCGGCTTCGCCGGGGGACAATTTGGGAGGACAGATGGCAATGATTTCGCCGCGCCCGGAAATGAGCCGCAAAATACACGCCCCTCGGTAAAAAATGGTGACTGAGCTGAATGGCGGTTCGTTAAGGGGCTTCAGACTTCGTTTCCAAGCGAATTTCAAGGATTTTCTAGCTTAAGGGACCGCCATTCGTGGCTGTCCCTAGTGTATCATAAGCCCGACAAGAAGATCGTCACGGCTGAGGACCCCGTGGAATATAACTTCACAGGGATGAATCAGTGCCACGTGAAGGAAGAAATAGGTCTGACGTTTGTCAAGATACTCAGGGCGATGCTGCGACAGGCTCCGAATGTAATACTGATTGGCGAGATTCGTGACGGTGTCGTTGCGGACATTGCCATTCAGGCGGCCCTGACGGGGCATCTGGTCCAGGGCAATTGCATCTAAACTTACGATTCGGCGTTTTTGGTTCAGGAACAAGGGTCGCTGAGACAATCCTGCAATCTGCACTGCAAGTTAAGCCGCGTTTATCTGGCCAAAAACCGCGATTTCGATTTAGATGCGTTCACCCTGCTTGAGCTGGACGTTCTGTTTCGCCAGCGACTTGAGTTGCCTCACCTGGTCGAGCTTCATCTGCCCGTATTGCCTGCGCCAGTTGTAGTACGTCGCGTCGCTGATCCCTAATTGCTTGCAGACCTCCTCGATGGTGCTGCCTGAGGCAATAGCCGCATCTGGCTGTCTTAACTTGTTGACGACCTGTTCTGCTGTGTGCGACTTGCGTCTCATTTGGGTATCCCTTTCAACAAAAAACCGACTAATGTTATCGGATACCCTCTAATCCGCAGTGGTACAGTTTTCGGGGGTCACGCCACAAGAAATACGTCTGCCTGAGTTTTCTAAATGAGTCGTAGGCTTGCGGATGGTGCAGATGCTAAATCCCGACACAAAACGGGGCAACCTTCATTCTTCTTCACCGGACAGGCATTGCAATTGGGGAGATAGATGCAGAGTGTCAACACGTTGCCGTGGCCTGTGTGGGCTTCCAGAGCCAAAGAGGTGGTTTGAGGTAGGAGTTTCATAAGGAATCAACTCAGATTTAGAGTGCGGTTTAGCCATTTGCTATGCGGCGAAAAGCCCATAGGAAACCGTTTCAATTAATTCTCTAACTCGTGCCGAAAACCTCAAGTTGGGTGAAATTCGATGTTGCCACAAGAGTTTACGCAAG
>Ga0315288_10013443_pt1 | contig 10250 bp, 7 predicted proteins | sample YL17G11_20_MG_FD_203454 | JGI IMG/M metagenome (GOLD analysis project Ga0315288, IMG submission 203454) | Sediment microbial communities from Yellowstone Lake, YNP, Wyoming, USA - YL17G11_20 | ecosystem: Environmental > Aquatic > Freshwater > Lake > Sediment | place: USA: Wyoming | collected... | reverse complement strand
AGACGGCGTGACGATCCACCGCCTTCACGTTGTTGAGCGACACGTTCGGAACGTCGTTCGTCGAGCCCTGCCGGTCCCACCGGTGACCGCCGTTGGTCGTGTGCAGGATGACCCCATAGCCATCGGCCGGCGTGGTTCCCACCACCCAGCCCTCCCCTTTCGCGGAGTGGTGCGCATGGTCGGGAGCGAGCGTGTAGAGCACGCCGTGCCAGTCCTCACCCACCCTGATATAGCCGACGATGCTCTGCCCATCGGTGCCGTAAAGATGCGTCCCATCGACGCCTGGAAAATCGAGGGTCGTCCACGTCGCGTTCGCGCGGTCGTACATGTAACCGTGCCCGCCAAGAGCGCCGCTCCAGAAACTGCCGACCACCAGATCGCCGGCAATACCGTGGGCATAGGTGTCCGTGGCCCCCGGTGCATCGAGGGCTCTCCAGTTCACGCCGTCGTACAGATACCCGTGGAACCAATCATTATGGACGTAGTCGCCGACCATGGTGCTGTGCGAGACGGCATTCACGAATGTTGCCTCTCCCCCGGGATAGTCGACGGTGGTCCACGTCTTCCCGTCGTAGACGAAGCCGTGATCGGTGCTCCCGTCGAAGTAGTACCCGACGATCGTGTGGCCCTCGATGCCGAACGCCCGCGTGGACACCGCACCGGGATAGTCGAGAGACGTCCAATGCTTCCCGTCGTAGACGAAGCCGTGCCAGACCTGCGCGGCAGGGTCGGTATGGTAGAAGCCGACGATCTTCTTGCCGGAAATGCCGGAGGCGACCGTGTCCAGCGCGCCCGGATAGTCGAGATCGGTCCAGGTCTTCCCGTCGTAGACGAAGCCATGGTCCCCGCCGGTTGCACGTTCGTAGTACCCGACAACCCGGTCGCCTGCAACGGCGCGGGGAAACGTCCCGACCCCATCGGGATGATCGATGATGAGCCAATCGCCGCCCGTGTAACTCGCGCCAACCAGAATTACCGCTGTGTCTGCTCCCACACCGTTGGTCACTTTGAGTTCCTTAGTCCCCGTAGAAAGTCCTCTGGGCACCACAAATTGAATCTCGCTTTCTCCGGTTTCTGAGTCCATTGTCCACTTTGAAACCCTGCAACTCTTTCCGCCCAAGGTAACCCCGCCCTTCGTCGTTCCAAAAAAGAGACCATTGACTGTGATCTCATCTCCTATCGAACCACTGGGTGGGTTGATAGAGTCGATCCTAGGAGCCTCTACCGTAAAACCATCTGAAATCGTGATGGGAGAAGACCCCTTGGTTTGGGGTTTAATAGTTACATCATAAGCCCCAGCAGGGAGGGTCCTCGTTAGTTGGCATTGGATCGAATCATCTGCCCATTGGACAATTTTTGAACTGGTGGTCCCAACAAAGACTCTGCCTTTCCTTGTACCAAACCCAGAACCCGTGATGCTAAATTCAGTGCCGATGGTTCCTCTGTCCTGAGAAATTATGAACTTGGGAATGGCTGTAACAATGGTGAAGCTGTCAAATGCGGTATAATCTCCCGTGTAGCCGCTATAACTGGTTACCGATACCTGGTTGCCGTTGATATCCACCACACTGAAGTAGTAGGTTTTGGCGTCATTGTGCACGTTCCAGGAGGTTTTGATGTTCGGATCGATGGTGCCGGTGGAAGGGCCGGCGCCGGATGTACCGTTGAGAAGCTGAACGACATTGTTCTGCCATGCGGGAGTCGGTGGGGTGGTCTGTGGATTGGGGGGGACGGTGCTGTCGATGGTCTTGCGGGAAAATAGATGTGAATGTCCGCAGGCATAGAAGTCAAACTTGTTGGTATCCAGGAAAGCCCAGAGCCCTGTAAAGGACTCGTTTGCATCGGATAGCTCGTCCGGGTCGTTGGAGATATAGTAGTAGGGCGTATGAATGAAAAGGAACTTGTGTGTTGCCTTGGTCTGGGCCACCTGCGCTGTTAGCCATGACATTTGGGTGGGATCGATGTTGCCCCCCAAGGTCTTGGGGATGACGTCGCTGGTCAAGTAGTAGGGATCCAATACCGCGAAAAAGGAGTCGCCGCCTGGAGAGGTGAAGGAATAGGCCAGGTGCTCGTAACCGGCCGGCCCGTTGGCGGGGTTCTCCGAAAACACCTTCTGGAACTCCTGCTGGTTCTCCAGCATGAAACCGAGAGCGGAGTGCTCGTGATACAGCTCATGATTGCCGACGGCCGTGTACAAGGCTACTCCACTGCCGGTCAGGGGCGCGAACAAGTCTTTCCATGCCTGGAACGTGTAGGAGGACCCGATATAGCCCCTGTAGGACATGTCACCACCGAATATCACAAAGGACGGCTTGGGAGACAACGCGGCGATTTGGCCGATGATGGCGTTCAACACCGGGGTGTTGACCGGATCGTGAAGCGTTTCACCACGGCTGTCGGCCATAAAGACGAAACGCAGGGTTTCGCAATAACCCGATACGGGTAGAAGCACAACCGGGACAATGGCCGCAACCAAACAGAGCACCAAAACGATTCGTTTGATCTTGCAAGTCATTTTTTTCTCCTTTCGGTTCTTGAGGGTTCTATGGTAGCACCTGCTACGCACCATCTGCAATCATTACCTGCCTGTCCAACAGTTATTATAATGAAATTTGCTATTTGTGCCAGAGGACTGTCATGCTTGTGTTATTGCCGCTGTAAATCAAGTAGGGTCTCTTGCGGATATAATCTGCGCTCCAGGGAGTGGGGTGCGACGAAGACTCCCCATTTATTTCCGCGGTAGAGGCAGCCCCTTCTTCACCTCATGCAACCCCAAGACCGCCCCACGAAAGGAAAATACTAAGACTTAAAATGATTGTGAAGATCTGAAGCCGTGCATTCATCTTTTGAGCCATTAACCACTCCTCCTTTGAAAAGGATTTCAGCAGGCAACTGGCAATGTTCATACCTTACGGAGGGGCGACGGAGTCTATATTGATCTTATTTAGAGTCTGTCCATAGACTGCGGTTTTCGTGAAAAGGCGTCATTCCGGCGGAAGCCGGAATCCAGTTTTTTCAAGGGTCTCTGGATGCCGGATCATGTCCGGCATGACGAATGAACTACCCCGCCGCAAGCAGCGGGGTATCAAAAACTTTAAATTCCGTCATTCCGCACTTGATGCGGAATCCAGTCCGGTCTTCTGGATTCCGGCTTCCGCCGGAATGACGAACTCGCCGCAAGCGGCGGGGAATACAACCCGAAGGGAATTTAATCAAGATGTTACCGCGCGTTGAAGCTGAGCACCGTCGTGTGCCTCTGGATCACGAAGGTTTGATCGCTGATGGTTCTTCCGCCCAGAAGAACCTGTACCCGCATCGCGTCGCTCCTGGGGGCCATGTCGCCCTTGAACTGATCGCCCGTAAGGGTCGCCTTCCACTTCCCGGTTCTGAAGTTGATCTCAAAGGAGAGGCCTTGCGCTTTGTATTTCACACTCCGTCCTCGCTCGAGGTCGTGCAGAAAACCCTCAAGGGCGAGCAGCGGAATCGCCACCGACGCGCCGTTGACCCGTATCTCGAGGTCGCCGAACGAGCTGACATGCCTCGGGATGTGCCCCTGGAGTTTGAGGTTTCCGACGCCCGTTTGCGAGTTGTACGCGCCTTCGAGCTCGTGAACGCCGTAGGGCTTCCAGGTGGACTCCGGCTCGCTGTGGCTCCAACTCGTGTCCACGTCGTGCTTCAGCCAGGTGGCAAACCGGTACGTTCCTTGGATGTCGAGCGTCACGCGAATCTGTTTGTCTGCCGTATGGATCTCTTGGTCCAAGGTCTGGGAGGAACCAGTGAAAGACCAGGTCCTGTTGGCGAAATTCAGCTCGAGGGTCAACGAGTCCGTCGTCGCCCCCCCGCGGGTGCGGTACTTCCAGACATCGCCTTTGCGGACCCACTTGCCGTGGGTCTCGTCGGCCGAAAAAACGTGGCCGTTCAAAGAAACCGACGCGCCCTGCGATGGGTCAAACTCATCAGCCGTCAAAGGCATCGTCTTCTCCGTGCCGTCCGCATTCAGCCACGCAAGGTATCCTCCGCTGAGCGAGTAAGTGTCCTTCCCCATGCCCTTGCCGTGGCGGATCGTTCCCGACGCCGAGGCCGGCGGACCGGAAATCCCCGCCGTGCCGCCTCCCACCGTTCCGTATTGGGTGACGCCCCACGTGACGCACCACGGCAGGTTTCCGCCATACCCCGTGGGGATCCACGGCGCCTTCGTCGTCTTCGCCTGGAGCCAGAAGGGTTGGACGGTCATGCTGTTCACGTAGCCGGGGGTGTTGGGTGGGATGGGCACGTTGAGGGCGCAGGAGACGTTCTGGGTGATCGTGGATTCGTTGTCGGTGGTGGTCGTCCATTCGCCGTCGTAGCCCACCGTGACTCCCGTGGAGAAGCCTAAGATGTTCAAACCCGCTCCCGCCTGCACGCCGAGGCTGTTGCTGTTGCCTTTGGAACCTGTGGTGGTGTCGCTTTCGGCGTACGATACGAGATCCCGCAGGCCCAGGTTCAGCACGGGCATCTGCGGGCTTGTTTTGTCTCCGAACACCGCCGCCCAGTCGGAACCCCCGTTATCCCAGTTCGGAATGCTTAGGTGCCAGCTTGCGACGTCAGTGGAGTTTGGATACACCGTCATCCCCGCGAAGAGGCCCGTGGGTTCGCCCTGAGAAGGGTTCGCCAGTTCAAAGTACGCCGTTTGCTGGACGACGGCCCCCATCGCTGTCGCATAGATGTCCTGGTCAAGGTAGGTGCCCTGGCCCGTGGATTGGTTGTAGTCGTAGGCGTACAGCTTGTACCACTGCGTAATGAGGGTGGGGGCATTGAAGATGGCCCAGCCGTGGGTGCCCTGGCTCCCCTGTTGCTCGGAGCACGGGCCGAACTCGTAATACTGCGAGACGCTTACGGTTTGGGAAGTTCCGTGGCTGGAGGTCCAGGCGTGGGCGTAGCTGAGGTCGAGGCTTAATTCCCCGATGCCGGCCTTGATGCTATTGTTCATTGCCACGCTGATCGTCGATGAGGACGTGGACGTCGTGGTCACGGTCGTGGAAGTGTCCTTTCCGTAATCCACCCAGGCGAGCGCGTCGCTAGCGGTGGCACAGGCATTGGTGGCCCCGTTCATGGGGAATGGCGGAGGGCCGAGAACGACGCCCACCAACGTCCAGAGGTTTTGCAGGTCGCTCCCGGAGGCATTGGCGGTGGGCGTGGGCACACCGGCCCAGCCGTAAACCGCGTCGTTGTGCTGGGGGGCCATCCAGTCCGACCGGTTGACGTAATAGTGGTCAGCGTTTGAGAACACGTAATCCAAAATATGTGAGAGCCGCACCGTCCCGCGCGTCGAGTCCATCGTGTCGAACCAGGGCGACACGAACAAGGCCTCGATTTCGCTCGTTGTGGTGATGTCGTTAAAGCTCCAGGCCTGGTTCGCCACGTTGTACTCCCAGCGTCCCTGGTGCTGGCCGTCCTGGCCCTTGTCGGTCATGCCGTAAAATTGTATGCACGGGGCCTTGGCGCCGGCCGGGAAGTTTTGAAAGCCGGCGCTCGTCCCCAGGAGGAGGTTGCCATGAAGGACCGGCTGCCAGAGATAGGGAACCACGGGGGGCCAGGGGAGAGCTCCGCCGTACCATATGTTCTCAGGGGGATAAATCCTCGAAGCGCTGAGGTTTGGAGGGTTCCCGATGTCGTTGAACACGACCATGATGCCGGCCGGAAGGTCACCCGGCGGGTAGAAGGTCACCGCGTCCAGGATCCTACTGGCCGGGAGGCCAGAAGAGAGGGGCCACACGGCGAACTGCTTCCCGTCCTTTGATTGGAAAGCCTGGTCGCCCGTGAAGACATAGATCGTGTTGCCGCAGACCGCCGCCGCAGTGCCATAAGGCTGGATTCCGGTGACGATCGTCGTGGGACCCGACACAGGGCCTCCCGTGTAAGGACTCTCCGTGACGTACTGCAGGGCGCCATTTTGCGTAGTGAAAAAGCAGTAAAGCTGGCCGTTGAAAACACATGCTCCCAAGTTGCCGTAGGGATCGACTGGCCAGTCATCGTCATAAAGGTCTGTCGCATTGGAACCGTCCCAGGAGTATCTCGAATACGCCAGCCCCCCTGTCACATACCTGTAAAACTGGTGGAAACGCCCGCCATAGTACAGGCCCTTGCTCTGCTGGGCGAAGAGGCTCGCCGAAAAGCCCAGCGAAAAGCCCAGTGCCGCAATCCCCAGAAACAGAACCCCGATGAAACGTCCAAACATTCTCTCCCGTCCAACGTGCGCTCTTTGAAACATGGCTCCCTCCTTCAACTGATATTTGAATAAGAACTTGCTTTAGGATGATTCATGTATATGACTCAGCAAGTAGTATGTCAAGAAAAAAAATCCCAAGATATGTAATCCTTCAGAAGGTGTGAAAAAATTAGGGGTAGTGGACCGGCCAGGGGGATATCTCCAAAACTGTAGAATGCGGACTTTGAAATGTATGGGGCATGAGTCAGTTTAAGCTATCAACCTTACATGGTTTTCGATCCTTATGATTAAGCCCGAAAAAGGTAGCCGCTCTACAGTTTTTCCGACATCCCCCTGTCCGCTCTGTGAATCTTTGCATTTTTTCACAGCTTCTCAGTGACGGGTGGCAACGGTGCCCCCATAATTTCGATACGTGGAGACGGATCCCTATGAGAGTTAAAGTGAAGAGGCCGTGGGCAAGGAGTGGGGCCTATGAGAATGGGACCGGCAATGCGCATGGGGGCGATGAAGAGGGTCTGAACCTTGTTTTCAATGAAAGACAAATCCCCATCCTGATTCAGGGATGAAGATTTGTCTCAAACTTAAGGGATAATGAAATCCCTTCCTATCCCGGGATGTCTTGTCCCGGGAGGATCCACCTCCTACTCCACTTTTTTCCATGTCTTGTCGGGATTATATTCCCGTATGGCTTCAGCGATCTGAGCGGTATTGTTCCCCAGGTCTTTCTCATAAACGATCCCCTCCTGGTTCACCATAAAGGTCATGATTCCTGAGGAGCGATACTCGGCAGGATAAGCCAGGAGGGCAAAACCGAAGATCATATTCTCTATCATTTTGCCCGGTTTGAAATATCCGGCAAAACGATGGTCGCAACAGTCACGGATTGGTCCGGGAATATCATCGACGCCTTTAAAATATTGCCTCCCACCAGAAACATCTTTCCGGCGCATGACGAGAAAACATCCACATGCGCACCAACCTTGATCGCATCTCCATTCGTGAGCAAAGACGGGGCTTCACATCAGGGCAGCCAGTGGATAGTGAGAAACGCCTCCGATAACAGCATCGTCTATATCTCAAGCTGTCTTGATGAGGGCACCAATGCGAGTTATTCCTGCTTTGATACGCAGCACCTTTCTCGGTTTACACCGCCCCAGTTGGAGTGCGGTCAACATTACCAATGGCAGGTAGTGTACCAGGACTCCAACGGGAACACCACCCAGGCATCGGCGCTCACCGCCTTCCATACTCCTGCCAAAACCGGCAAAGGCCATCGAGACAACCATCGAGACAGCCATCGGTGACAAAGGCATCAAGACGCCGGATCTCGGAGGTACCGCAACCACAGAAGAAGTCGGTAACGCACTGATCGAAGCGCTCCAGGGAAGATAGGTTCACGGCACGGGGTCAAAAGAAAAGGCGTGAGCGCGGAAGGAGAAGGTTTGAGCAGCGAGGAAGTCAACTCGATCCCCGGCAGTCTTTCCACTAAACGCGGGGCAGTAAGGCCTGTTTCACTGAATCAGCCGACGCTGGTCAGCCGGCCAGCCCGGCGAAGCCCCGGCGCGCTTATTTCCTCTTTTTCAGAATAACCATCGGCTTCTCTTCGAAATTCTCCCCCAGGCCGTAGCGGTTAAGCAGGAAAGCCCAGTCCGGTTTTTCCATCAGGTTGAGCAAGGCGGCGTCGACCTTTCCGCGCCACGGACTGCCCCACGGGAAGCCAAACCCATAGGAAAATCTCCGGAGACCGGTAGGAGAAACTACAATCTTCCCCTTGTAGTCGTTGAGCTTGTAATAGTTTAGCGTGATTTCGTCATAGAGGAATCCGTCGACCTCCCGGCGCATCAGGGCTTTGAGGGCTTCGCCTTCTGCCGGGTAGAAGGTATGCCTCCCGCCCAACTGTCGTATCGTCGCCGTCTCTGCACTCCCCTTTATACCCGCAAGCTGCATCTGTCTGAGGGTATGTTCGCTGACCATGTCCACCATCGCGCGACTCTCGGTCAGGGCAGTCGTCAAAGAAGCGATAAGGGCGCTGAGCGCAACGGCGCATACCAGCATCCACATGAGGCCCAGGACCCTTGCGGACACGGACTTCAGACTGATACCGAGACAGACTCCTGAGGTCAGCGTCGAGCCAACCCAGTACATGCCTGCGCCGACTCCTTTGATGAAACCGCCTCCGAAGTGATCAGCGTTGTCTTTCCGTTCGATGAGCCAGAACAAAAACCCGAGGGCGCAAAGTATGAGAAAGAATACCCCAATCACCTTGATGGTCCCCCAGGCAAAAAAGATTTTGATTGCCGACCACCAGGGATGAGCCGCCTTTTCGGGCAGCGTCGCCAGGGCAAGGCGCGTGTTCCCGAAGGGAAAAGAATAGTACATCCATTTTGCGCGGTCCGCCGTCACGAAGAACGCTTCTATCGACATATCAACGCTGCCCGCCTTCATCGCATTGAGCAGTTCGTCAAACGTCATCTCTTTAAACACGTAATCAACCCTCAGCTCCGAGGCCACCGCTTTCCATATGTCCACGTTGATGCCGGTCCAGTTCCCGTCCTTCCCCTTGAGCAGGTAGGGCGGGTCATCCGTAACACCCACAACCAGGACTTGACTTCCCGGCGGGGGAGCACCCACCTGAGGCGCCGCCACCGACGCGGAGGTCAGCAGTGCCGTGATGAGCCAACAAGAAACCAGTATAATGCCCCCTCTGCCAGCTATCAGTGTCATTCGTGCGCTCATCCTCCTGAGCTTCGCTCGATCAAACCTTATCCCCAATGGAATGGAACCTACCCTCACCGTACTTATTAGAGGGTTTCCCGATAAAAGGGGTTATATACTATTTTTAGTTGAAACTTGAAGTGTGGCTCCCTCCGTGGAATAATCCACGGAACCCGAAAACTTTTTAAGAAAGGAGCCACGATGCAATTAAACACCATTCAGAGAAAAAAGGCAAGAGGGGGATTGGAAGCTGCATTCGGCAAAGAAGAGATAGTGGAGCGAATGTATCAAATCAGCAAAACTGGCAAACAGGGACTCGATGGTTTTGTCCAGGAGTTAGGAGCCTTGGTGGTTGAAGCAATCATGGATATGGAAAGGAGGGGACGTTGGTTCTAAAACAACTTAACATTTGTTGGGAATTTAAAGAAGTGGCAAATGTGGAGCGGCGGATCGCTTTTAGTTGATCATTTATTTCAATTGCTATTCCTCACCTAAATTCGTAAAATTTACCCGATGACAAAGAGACCACGGGTTCTTAAGTTATCTTCGGGCGACGAGGAAAAGGAGCTTGAGTTTGAACTCGACTACCTCTCCTCATTAACGTTTGAAGAGCGCCACTCCTGTTATCTCTACACTTTTTAGAGCTCTTCAGGGGTAAAGGCCACCACCTCGTCAATTGTTTCGGCATTCAAAAAAACCATGACGAGCCGGTCAACCCCCAGGGCGATCCCCGCCGATGGAGGCATGCTATCCAGTTCAGCTAAGAATTTTTCTGGAATCGGATAAGCGGGTTTGTCCGTCGATCGGCGGTTCATATTTTCGACGTGGAAACGTCTCCGCTGTTCCTCCGCATCAACCAGTTCGGAAAAGGCATTGGCCAGTTCCAACCCTCCCATATAAAGTTCAAAACGTTCTGCTGCGGTTTGATCTGTTTCCTTCATGCGAGCCATCGCTCCCCGCTGGGCAGGGTAATCATAAATAAAGGTAGGTTTTCCTATCCCCAGTCGCGGTTCAATGTCCTGAACCATGATCTCATCAAAAAGATTACGCTCCAATGCATCTTTCATGGAAGTCTTGGCGTAACGACGAAAAGACTCTTCAACAGAGATCCTTTCCCATGGTTCCCTTAGGTCAATCTCATGGTTGTGAAAGACAATCCTTTCTCCCAAACCAATGGAGGCGGCTACGGCTTGAACCAATGCCTCACACTCCTCCATCAACGCCCGATAGTGTAATTACAGTGGGGTCAGGCTTCGTTAATTCGGTATTGACATGGGCATCGTTATTTGATAAAGAAATGCCATGGCCCGTAAGCCTCGGATTCATT
>Ga0315288_10013438_pt1 | contig 10252 bp, 7 predicted proteins | sample YL17G11_20_MG_FD_203454 | JGI IMG/M metagenome (GOLD analysis project Ga0315288, IMG submission 203454) | Sediment microbial communities from Yellowstone Lake, YNP, Wyoming, USA - YL17G11_20 | ecosystem: Environmental > Aquatic > Freshwater > Lake > Sediment | place: USA: Wyoming | collected... | reverse complement strand
ATGGCACGGGAAGGGGCGCGAGTGGCCGTGAACTTCCACAAGAATCAATCTGGCGCCGAGCAAGCGGTGGCAAAGATTCTCGGCGAAGGCGGCGAGGCCTTCGCGTTTCGCGCTGACGTCACGCGCTCGGTGGAAGTCGAGAGCATGGTCAGCGCCGTCCGCCATCGCTGGGGGCGCATCGACATCCTCATAAACAACGCCGGAGACCTCATCGCGCGCCGCACCCTGGCCGATATGACGGAGGAGTATTGGGACCAAATCATGGCCCTCAACCTGAAAAGCGTTTTTCTCTGCGTGACAGCCGTCTGGGAAGAGATGGTGGCGCGCAAGAGCGGCTGCATTGTGAATGTCACTTCCATCGCCGCGCGAAATGGGGGTGGCCCCGGAGCCGCTGCCTACGCCGCAGCGAAAGGCGGCTTGCTGACTTACACCAAGGGGCTCGCCAAGGAACTGGCGCCACACGGCATCCGCGTCAACGGCATCGCCCCGGGCGTGATTGCCACTCCCTACCACGAGCGTTACAGCCCCGGCGAGGTCTTCCAGAGATTTGTCTCCAGCATCCCGATGGGCCGCGCGGGAACCTCTGAGGAAGTCGCCGACGTGATTGTCTTCCTGGCTTCGCCCCCTGCTCGCTACATCACCGGCGAAACCATCGAGGTGAACGGCGGGATGTTGATGGATTGAAGAGCACCGGAGCGCCGGCCGTTCAACCCTGAACCACGGGCGGTTCTCGACCCGCCCAGCAGTGGCGCCCTCAGAAGGATGATGGGCTAGTATACTTGCTAACAAATGCTTGACAACCGGCGACAAGTGTGATAGACTAGGTTTTCGTGAACAGAGAAATATGCACGACTGGGATTCTGAACGCGGGCGGGGCAGGGGGAAGGCGGGTGGTGAACAGCGCGGCCAGCCTGGGGCCCTTATATATAGAGGGATACGAAGCTAGACGTTCCTTTAGAATGAATGCGTTACAATTTCTGGAACAAAGCGAAGCTACGATGTTGTTGAAAACAAATGGACTGTTTAAATATTCCGCGAAGCTAGCAAGCCCCTGTTTTTGAGAGAGTTATAGAATCGCCGCAGGAAAGCGAACCTAAACCCCGCGAGAATGCCGCCAACGCCGTGTCACGTCCCCGCTCCGCACTCGAGTGCTGCCGGGCCGGCGTCGCGAACCGGCCGGCCCCGCCACGCCCCCTATGCCTTGACCAGCCACGCGGCAAGGTCGGTAGTCGAGGCTTCCGCCGGCAACACCTTCAACCGGTCACTCGCCCCCCGCAAGGTGTAGGCGTGCTGGAAGGCGGCGCTGTCGAACCCGCTGCCGGCATTGTGCAGGAGCAAAGGCGAAGCGGGAGCGAGCAAGGCGGCCGTTTGGAAGTCCCCCGCGCGACGCAGCAGCGGGACGTGGAGCTTTTCGAGGTAAGCTTCGTCCTTGGTGCTTTCAAATCCCGCTACGTCGGCGGCCACGGCGTGAGCGGCGCGGAAGAACGGCCGGGCCAGCAGGCACCACAGCCCGGCCAGTCCCTGTCCGACCACGGCAATCTTCTCCGGCCGCCAGACTGTTTCCAGGTAGGTCAACGCAGTGAGGACGTCCTGGACGCGTTGCATGTCGTCGGTGCGGTTGTAGGTCGGGAAGAACCCGGCCGCCATTTTTCGGGCCGCGTCGCGTGCCTCGCCGGTTTGGAAGGCGTCGACCGCGAGCACCAGGCTGCCGCGCTTCGTCAACTCGCGCAGCAAGGGCGTAGGCGATTCGCTGCTGCCCAATGCGCCCGGCGCACCGTCGGGGTGAACCAGCAACGTGGCCAAGCGTGACTTGCCCGCGGGTTGGACCAAGGTAGCCGGGGCACGGTCTCCCGCGGGGAATCTCCCGAGGATCAACCGTTGCCAATTTCCGGAAACTCGCCCCGGTTGTGCTGCCGCCTCTACACGCCACCAGCGGAAATTCTCTGGCGACGGCGCTTCGGCCATCAAGGCGGTGCGATAGACAGGACCGAACTGTTTGCGGTATTCCTCCAACTGTTCCAGCCGCTCGGGGCGGGCTTTCGCCAACTGCTCGCGGCAAAGCTTCAGCCGATGGTCCGTGACTTCCTGCGCGCTGAGCGCGTTCTCGGGCGGCAGGCGCCGCTCGAAGACCATCAGGTGGCCGGGGTCGATCCGGAATTCCCCTCGTTCCTCGACTCGGGCGGGAACGTTCTTGTCGCTGCCCTTAGGCAGCCAGCGTGCGAAGAAGCGGTACACCGCTTCGCGGCTGGGGCGGTTGTAGTTGTGGTCGTAGATGAACTGATCGTGGCTAAGACGATCGCGCGCGCCAAGCAGTTCGTAGATGGCGGCGATGGCCGGATACTCGATGCGCTCCGAATCGCGCGTCCAGTCGCCGGCGGCCGAAACCATCTGCATCGGGCGCGGTGCGGCGAGCGCTCCGATTTCCATGTTGTCCGAATCGATGCGCAGGTTGGGTGCGTTCTCGCAAATGCACCCGCCCTGCATGAAGTGAGAAATCATGTTGACCGGCGCGCAGGCTTTCACGCGTTGGTCGACGGCGGTCAAGAGGAACGTCTGCGTGCCGCCTCCGGAAGCGCCAGTCGCGGCGAGCCGCTCCGGGTCCACGTCGGGAAGCGAGGCCAGAAAATCGAGGGCGCGGATGGAATTCCAAAGTTGCAGCCCAAGTTGGCTCACGCCCCACAGCCACAAGCGCTGACCTTCGGGCGTCAGTTCCCAGGGGGCCTGCTCATCCCGCTGGTAGTAGTGGGGCACTTGGAAGCTGTCATTGTACCCGACCATATCGTAAGCGAAGGAGACGTAGCCCTGCAGGGCAAGGTTCATGCACCGCGTCGGAATCGCGCCGCCATTCAAATCGCCGGGGGCGTTCTCGAGCCGGCCGTAGTTCCAGTGTCCGTGCGGGTTGAGGATTCCAGGGAAGGGTGGTTTCCATTCGCCGCGTGGACGGTACAAATTCCCGGTGCAGTAGAAACCGGGATAGCTTTCGAAATAGACCTTCTCGACGGAGAAATTCTCCTGCTCGATCCGGTCGAACACCTGGGCGCGAAGCGGCGTTCGCTCGGGCATGGGCCACAGCCCCGCCGCGCTAAGGATCTGTTCGCGCAGCCTCACAGCGCGTTGCTCCCACGCGCTTCGCGATGCGTAGCGCGGAGCCATTCGAGGCGTGTCAATCGTCCGGACTTCCAAGCGCAGGTCTCTGGCGGGAAGGTCGCGCGGGTCAGCGGGGGGAACACCTTCCTCGCCGACGCCCGACGCTATCTCCGCCCGTCCAGGCTGGGTGATCAAGGCGCCCGGCAACCCCACTCCTGCGCCTACAAGGAATCTGCGTCGCGTGTGTTTGCTCATCGATCCTCCCATTCCGCCCATGTTGCGAGCGGGGGATTATATCGCGTAATGACAGGAAATCAGACTTCCTCGATCAGCCCTGGCGCAGTACCCCGCCTCAGCGGCCGCCGACGCCGGGCCAGTGACGGCAGAGGTTTATGTCAAGGAGATTTCAGGAAGCAACGGATGTCGTCCAAGACGGCGCGAAACATTTCGGCCGTGAGCCTTCCGGTCTGCGTATTTTGCTGGCTGGGATGGTAAGAGGCAAACAGGCGCGGCAGGCCACCGGGAAGCGCGAAACTCGCGCCGTGCGCAAACTGGAATGACGAACGACGCGGAAAATCAATTCGACCCGAGACGACTCGCAAGTAGGTGTCGAACGCGATGCGGCCCAGCGCCAAGACCGCGCGGACTCGTTTCAGGAGCTCGATTTCCATTTCGAAGTAAGGCTGGCAATTGCGGAGCTCATCCGGCCGAGGCTTGTTCTCGGGAGGCGCACAGCGCAGTGAGGCCGTGATGTAACAATTGCGCAGCTTCAGGCCATCGTCCCGATGCCGAGATTCCGGCTGGCTGGCAAAGCCCGCTTCGTAAAGCGCGCGGTAGAGGAATTCACCAGAGCGGTCCCCGGTGAACATTCTCCCCGTACGGTTCGCGCCGTGAGCGGCCGGCGCCAGGCCAAGAATGAGGAGTTCGGCCGCAGGGTCGCCAAAACTCGGAACCGGCTTGCCCCAGTATTCCTGGTCCCGGAACATTCGGCGTTTTTCCCTGGCCACCTTCCGGCAATAGTGGATCAGGCGCGCGCAACGCCGGCAGGCGATGACTTGCTGTTGGAGGATGATAAGCTGACGTGGCACTTCGGACATGGGGCGAGAAATGGACGACTGGGTACGAGCCGTTGGTGTTCCGTCGCTGGTCGCTGGCTTTGAGTCCTCAGGTCGCAGCCGGAACCGAGCTCGACGTTGCCTTATCGGGTCACGGTTCAGGGGTGCTGGCAAGGCGGAGCAGCAGCAGGCGCAACAATTCGCGGTCGCGTGGAGACATATGGGTGAATTCGAATGCGATTCCCACGCCCGGGATACGGCGTTTGGCCACACCCACGACCCGGCTAGTCTCGTGGCCCACGGTGACCGCCATTCGACCGAGCGTGCCCAGTTCAATCTCCTGGTCGGTGCGAAGCATGAGCCCTGTGGTGCTGATATCCACCAGGTCTCCGGTGAAACGCAAACCGCTCCCCAGAAAAGCCACGGGGATCGTCACCGGTGTCCTGAACCGCTTTGCTCTTCTGCCCGCCACGTTTTGTTTCAGAGCGGCTGGCGTGGAGCTGATCTGAGTCCCGCCGCCGGTGCACTTGTGGCCCGACCGACGGCGCCGCACCCGCAAGCAGCGTTTCCCAGCGTGGCGGCCGGTTGGGCACCCCCCTCGAGCGGATCCGGGAGAGCTGAATCGTCCAGGGGAGTCTTTCGTACCCTTCGCGGGGCTAGACTACCACTGTTTGTGCTCTCTGTCACGAGTGAGGGGTAGCAGCACACGCCGCAGGAGAACCCTCTCCAGGCAAATGGGTTGAGAAAAAGAGGACGACTTTCCCCCGGTGAAGATCATTGGTAATCCTCGAGGAGGAACGAAGGCCTGGGGCCGTGCATGCTCATCCCTCAACCTTGAACCGATTTGCCGCCGGTTTCATCTAATGCCTTTGAAGAAAGTTGACCAGGGAGACCCGGAAACTGATGACAAACATTCTGCACGCTCAAAATGGCGACTGGCTGGCAATCGAAAGCAGCAATAAGCCGGTCCTCGTGGATTTCTGGGCCGAGTGGTGCGGCCCCTGCCGCAGGCTGGCTCCGACTTTCGAGAGGTTGGCTGAAAAATTCGGGAGCGACGTCCAATTTGCCAAGGTCAATGTCGATGAGTTGCCGGAGCTGGCAAATCAGTGGCGCGTGCGGTCGATCCCCACGCTCGTGCTACTCAAGAGCGGAAATGAGATCGAGCGGCTCGTAGGTCTCAAATCCTACGAGGAAGTGGCCAAGACCCTGGAACGGCACATCGAGGCATCCGTCCAGAAGTAAGCTTTACGAAACTTCCAGCTAAGAGCTCTACGCGCCGGGTCGCGCCGCCAGCACGTTGGGTGTGCCGGCAAAGAATCCCTTGGGGGTGCTGACGTACCCCGAGATACTGTCTTTCCCCAGCTTATTGACCACCAACTCCAGCGCACTCGAGGCTCCCTGGACGTAGAAGTAGACCGGCTCATTGATGGCCTTGTCTTTGCGCTCGATGCGTTTGTCGTCGGCGTAGAGATTCACGGTGAACTGGTTCTTCTTGGGATTCGTCTTGGCGAGCTCGAGCATCACCGTCCCGACCTTCTGCTTCGAATTCTTTTTGCCCAAGCTGAACTCGAAATAGTCGCGGTCGGTGCGGTGGGCCAGAGCGACCAGCTCGTCGTGGGTGCGCGCGATGGCGCCGCTCAGCTCACCCTTGGTGCCGCTCAGCGCCTGCTTGGTGGCTTCCAGGTCCGCCTTGGTTCCGGCGATGTCACCGGAAAGGCTGCCGAACTTGGCGTTAGCGTCCGACTGGAGCTTGTTGACGTCATCAGCACTCGCTTTCCGCGCGATGGCTGCGTTCAATTCCTGAACGGCTGCCTTTTGCTGTTTCTGAACGTTGGTCGCCAGGCTCCGCGCACGCGCCAACTCCTGCTCGGTCAGGCCCTGCTTCTCCATCGCCACCTGGAATTGGCCTCTCAACTGCGCGTAGCGTTCATCGCCGGAATCCAACCGCCGCGTCAAGAGGTTCATCTGGTCGGCCTGCTTCGCGGCGTGATCCTCGAATTGCCGGCGCGTCGTGACCAGCATGTAGAGATTGATACCCGACAGAATCACGAGGGCGATCACCAGCAAGACAAGAACTTGACCGCCCGAAAAACTGAAGGGGGATGACGCCGCGGGCGGAGGTGCATAAACGGGTTGGGACGGCCCAGCGGCTGGCGATTGACCCGGAGCGGCCGACTGGCCCGCGGGCTCGTTCAGGCCGAACATCGCATGCGAAGCATCGTTTTCATTGATTTTGTCTACCATGCAGACTCCTCTTTCTTCGATCGTGGTCCGAATCCACTCGGGCCCGCTCCCTTAGGATGCAGGCTCCTTCTGATTCGGTTGTCGTCTTCTGGGTGATCCTAACAATTAAGAGCAAAGGCCCAAAAGGGCTAGAACAGAACTAGTATCCCATCATCGGGCGACAAGTTCAAGATTTGGCGAAGGCGAAAACGCCAGATAAAGCCGCGACAGCCAACGGTCGATGCCGCGCCTAGCGAGCCGGGCGAATGCGCCAAAGCGTTGCTTTGAGCGGGAAGCCGGTCGAGAAAATGCGGCCATCACTTTGCCATCCGGCGCCAAACATATCGCCCGTGAAATTCAATGGGATTTTCTCCAGCTTGCCGCTTCTCGGATCGAGGATGGCTGCGTTGTAGAACCAGGAATCAGCGGCAAATCCGGACAGCACGATGCGTCCATCTCTCCCGGTGGCACTCGGACCGATGGGAGCAGGCGCCAAGCGCACGGCGCCTCGGAAGGAAATCGCCTGCTCCGGCCCTCCGGAGACCGGCAACCGGACGAGGCGCACGCCTTCCTTTTCGATGAGCTGGATAATCAAGTCTCGCCCGTTCGGATCGGCGGCCACACTGTCGCCGGGCCCAAGCCTGCGCGGCGTTCCGTCCATGGCTGCCATGGCCCAGACGCTCCCCGAGGCCACGTAATAAAGCGTCTTCCCATCCGGCGAAGCGGCTAGACTTCGGGTCCCGCTGCCCTTTACGCCTCGAAGACGCCGGATGATTCGTCCGTCGGCGATGGAGGCAACGGCAATCACCGCCTCGCTGGGCGGGCCCAGGAGGAACGCAACCTCTCGGTCACCGAGCAGGCACATCGGCGCCGACGTTTCCTCTTTAGTTTCAACGAAGGGAACCAGGTCGCCCCCCGGCCTGGCCACCAGCAATCGCGATCGGCCTCCCACAATGGATGGAAGCTGGACGCGACCGTCGGGGAACTGAACGGTCGAGTAGGCTTCTTGGGGCGGACTAGCTGTACCGGCCAGAAGCTCCGGTGTTCCTCCGGAAGCGGAAAAGCGCAAGACCTCGAGTGGGCGGTCTATTTGGTCCAGGTAGAGGCTGCCGTCCCTGCCCACGTCCAAAAAATAGGGTGGCAACGTCAGAGAGAGCAAAGACCGGATGGGGCCCGAGCCGTTGCGCGGGATGGCGACAATGCGGTGGAGGTCCCCGACTCTCAGGTCAGTGAGCACGGATCGGTCGTCGCTCGCCACGGCGAGCGGAAACCAGCCAGAAGGCATACGAATATCGAGCTCGGGCGCCAGGCGCCGCGTCTTTCCCGAAGTGAGGTCGATGGCGTAAAGGTGAGGCAAGGGGTCCGCCTCCCCTTGATCGAGCGTCTTACCGAAGAAAACGGCTTCCTCCCCGTCGCGAAATGATCGGACGGGGGGGCACGTGCCATAGGTCAGAGCAATGCCGTTTAGAGGTTCAAGGCGTCCGGTCTCGGGCCAGAAGTGGTGGATTTGTAGATTTCGTTCTCTGTTCACTCGCACGACCAGCAAGCTACCGTCGGGAAGAACTTCCGGACCCATGGCGTCCTCCAGAATGAGACGCTCTTCGCCTCCGAATGGGGAAATAGTGTAGATGCCGTGTGGAACGGAGAGGAAACGATCGAAATAGACCTTGGTCCCGTCGAATGACCAATCCAGTTCGATGACATACCCGAGTGAGCGATTTTTGGTCAGGACGGTCCAGTCGCCCGACTCCGCGTCCATGACCCCAACCTGCGTCAGCCCGTCCACCATCGCTTGAAAGGCCACGGTGTGGCCGTCGGGCGAAATCCGTGGTCCCATGGCGACGCTCGATCCGCCCAGGAGATCGCCGGACCAGCGCGGTGGCGGCGTCACGCGCCGACCCCCCATCCAGACGCCAGCAAGACCTGCCAGGCAGAGCAGAATGGCTGCCGCAACCCATCTCGCCGCGCGACGCCAACCCTGTAGCGCCGCTCTGTGAGCGGCGGGTTCTCGGCGGTCATAGACCGCCGCTACAGCATCCGCCGTTCCGTTCAGCGTTTCATCAATCGCAATGCGCGCTTCGCCAATGGCTTGTAGCCGCTGCTTGGGTTCCTTGGTCAGGCAGCGGCGCAGCAGTTTGCGGATGCTCGACGGGATGCCGGCGGGCAGCGCATCTCAATTCGGTTCTGATTTGATCACCGCCGCCAGCGTATCGGAGATGGTTTCGCCGTCGAAGGCGTGCTCGCCGGTCAGCATCTCGTAGAGCACCACTCCGAACGCCCAGATGTCGGCGCGCTTGTCCACCTTCTTCCCTCGCGCCTGCTCGGGGCTCATGTAGGCCGCCGTGCCCAGAATCATTCCCGCCTGCGTCGCGGCCACGGTCAGCGTGCGGGAATCTTGTAGCGGCGATGTCCCCATCGCCGACGGCGGCGAGGACGCCGCCGCTACAGCCGGATCCAGCGCCTTTGCGAGGCCGAAGTCGAGAACCTTGACCGTTCCCTCCGGCGTGACCTTGATGTTCGCGGGCTTGAGGTCGCGGTGGATGATGCCTTTCTCGTGCGCGGCTTCGAGCGCTTCGGCCACCTGCCGTGCGATGGGCAGCGCTTCGTCGAGCGGTAGGGGCGCACGGCGTGCGCCGGCTGTAGCGCCGGTCTCTGACCGGCGAGTCGCCGATGAGGACACCGGCGCTACAGCGATGCGCTCGGCCAAGGTTGGCCCCTCGACCAACTCCATCACCAGCGCCCGCACGCCACCGGATTCCTCGAGGCCGTAGATTGAGGCGATGTTGGGATGATTCAGCGAGGCGAGCATCTGCGCTTCGCGCTGGAAACGCGCCATGCGCTCCGCGTCGTTGGCCATTGCTGCGGGCAGAACCTTCAGCGCCACCTCGCGCCCGAGCTTCGTGTCGCGCGCGCGGTAGACTTCACCCATCCCGCCGGCACCAAGCTTGCCGGTGATGCTGTAGTGGGAGACGACTTTTCCGATCAACAGAAGCCCGCCCCTCGGTGGCAAACATCTTAGGTTACGGTGTCAGGCAAGTCAACGGGGGGAGGGTCGACCGGGTCACGTCAAGCTGCTTGTGTAAGCAGCTCGAGGGTGTGGTTTTTCCATTCCTGGTTAAAGCGGTTGAAGATAGCATAGACAATCCGGTCGACGCTGGCGACGTTGGTGAAGACGACCATGGGTCGGGTGCGCCGTCGCACCTCCACGAAGCAGCGTTCGATGGTCCCGCATGGCGGGAGGGTGCGCAGCTTCTTCCAGAGGTGGCGGGGGAACTGGAAGAAGTTGAGCAACTCGGGCAGATCCTGCTCCAGCCGGCGGACCAGCGCCGGGTAGACGGTCTGCCAGTTCCAGCGAAAGCGCAGGAAAGCCTGGCGAGCCTCGGCGAGGTTAGAGGCTTGGTAGATCTTCTGCGCGTCCCGTTTCACGGGGTCATGATCGCGCCGTCGCACCGCCTCGCAGAGGTTGCGCATCTTGTGCACCCAACAGCGCTGATGGAGCGCTCGGGGATAGACCGTCTGGAGGGCGGCGGCCAGGCCCGCGCAGCCATCCGTGATCACCAACTGCAGACGGCGTCCTAGTAAGCCGCACCGGTAGAGGTCCTGCAAGAACCCCTCCCAGGCCGCTTGGCTTTCGCCCTTCGCCCGCACAAAGCCCAACAGCCGTCGCTCGCCGTTGGCGCGCACCCCGTAGGCGACCAGCAGCAAGACCCGCTGCGGCCCGAAGGCCCGGCGCACCTTCATCCAGACTCCGTCCCGCACCAGGTAACTCCAGTCGTCACCCAGCTCCGCCGCATGGAACGCTCGCACCGCCGCGTCCAGCGTGCGGGTCAGTCGCGACACGGTCTGCGCGCTGACCGGCTCCTCGGTCAGGATCGCCACCACCCGGC
>Ga0315288_10013433_pt1 | contig 10253 bp, 9 predicted proteins | sample YL17G11_20_MG_FD_203454 | JGI IMG/M metagenome (GOLD analysis project Ga0315288, IMG submission 203454) | Sediment microbial communities from Yellowstone Lake, YNP, Wyoming, USA - YL17G11_20 | ecosystem: Environmental > Aquatic > Freshwater > Lake > Sediment | place: USA: Wyoming | collected... | reverse complement strand
TGGCGACGTTGATGAGTCTCCGCTTGAAGAGCCCGGTCTTGGTGACAGCTTCCCTGATTGTGTGGTCGAGGTCCTTGTTAGCGATGGTCTTCAGGAGCCTAGCGACATACCTTGCGTCTACCTCGCCGACGGTCTGGGTGACCACCATGTAAGTCTCCTGCTGGACGCCGACCGGGTAGCCTGTGTCCTCCGAGATTATATGGCCTATCAGCCTCGCCAGCGTCCTATTGACGAGGCTGCCGAGGTTGGCGTGGACTATGACATTGTCCTGCCAGTCCTCGACGATGACCCGCCTGTCGGTGGGTATGGGGAAGCCTGCCCTGTGCTGGTCGACGAGCTCAATTATCGCCCTGTTTATGGTCTCCGGGTTCGCGGGGTAGACCTTAGCCAGCTCGGCGGCTATCTCCTTCGGCTTCCGCCCCCCGTTCAGCCCATCCTCGACCTGCGCCTTGATCCTGCCGACCTCGAGTGCCACGTCGAGAGGGACCGGTATCTCCTCGCCTATCCAGCTCGGTATGGCGCCCGTCGGGTCGTCCTCCGCCTTGACGTAGATCTTGTCGTTGTGGATGTTCAGTATCTTCCAGGGGCTGCCGCGGAGGGTGAACTTGACGCCTGGCTTGGCGTACTCGGCGACGAACGCCTCCTGGAGGATACCGACGGGGGACTCGTCCTTCGCCTCCAGCACGAGGTAGTCCTTCTCGTCCGGTATCATGCTCAGGTTGTTGAAGAAGTAGGTGTAGATGGTCTTCCTGCTCCCCTTCGGCCTTATGATAACCTCGTCCTGGGGCGAGACCCAGGCTAGCCGAGGGAACCTGTTGTGCATGTAGTCGGCGACGAACTTCACGTCCTCGATGGTCAGGTCGGCGTAGGGGTAGGCCCTCTTGAAGAGGTTCTGGACCTGGAGGAAGTAGAGCCTGCCCCTCTGCATGAGCTCCGCCGTAATCTGGTTCACCATCACGTCGTAAGGCTTATCTGGCATCTGGAGGGGCTCCATGCTCTCGAGGAGGGCGCGACGGCAGATCACCATCGACTCCATCGTGTCGTCGCTGTTCAGACTGACTATTACGCCCTTGGAGACCCTATCGAGCCTGTGGCCGCTCCTTCCGACGCGCTGGAGGAGCCTCGTGACCTGCCTGGGACTGTTGTACTGGATGACGAGGTCTATGCTTCCTATGTCGATGCCTAGCTCCAGGCTGCTCGTGCAGATGACGGTGCGGAGGTCGCCGTTCTTCAGCCCCTTCTCGGTCGCTATCCTGCTCGTCTTGGCGAGGCTTCCGTGGTGGATGCTTATGGGGAGGTCCAGGTTCCAGAGGTTGAATCTGCTCGCCAGTACCTCGCTGGTGCTGCGGGTGTTGGTGAAGACGAGGGTGGTCTGATGCTTCTCGATGAGCGCCCTCATCGCCCTGAGCCGCGCGGAGACCTCGGGGTGGGTGAAGAGCTTGGTCGCTACCTCGTAGTCCTGCTCCTCCGGCTGCGGGTAGATGATCTCGAACTGGGTCTCCCTTAATGCGGATATCTGGACTATCTCAACCGGGCGATCCACGCCGACGAGAAACTTCGCCACCCTGTCCGGGCTACCGATGGTTGCGCTGAGGCCGATGAGCTGCGGCTCCTTCGCGGTCATCTCCCTCAACCTCTCCAGCGCTAGGCTCAGCTGGCTCCCCCGCTTGTTGTCGGCTAGCTCGTGTATCTCGTCGACGATTATCCACCTCACCGACTTCATGTACTGCTTCAGGGTCCTGCCGAGGAGGATCGCCTGGAGCGTCTCCGGGGTAGTGATGAGCATATCCGGCGGGCTGACGCGCTGGCTGTTCCTCTCCTGAGTGCCAGTGTCGCCATGCCTGATCCCCAGCTTGATGTCGAGCCTGTTGCACCAGTACGTCATCCTGTCGAGGATGTCCCTGTTCAGCGCCCTCAGAGGCGTTATGTAGAGGATGCTTATCCCGGGCCTCCTGCCCCCCGCCATCAGGAACCTGTCCATCACTGGGAGCATAGCCGCCTCCGTCTTCCCCGTCGCTGTCGCCGAGATCAGGAGAACGTTCTTCCCCTCAAGTATCAGGGGGATGATCCTCTGCTGTGGCTCCGTCGGCTTGTCGAACCCACGCTCATCTAGGAGCCTGCGGACGGGCCTGCAGAGCAGCTGGAAGGCGTTCTCCTCGGTCAACTTGGCTAAACCTATCAGAGGCTACCGATAAAAACAATACCTAAACCCAGAGCCGGGCCCTATCATCAGAGCGCAGAAAAAAAGGTAGGGGGGGTCCCCTCTGATTTCTCATGAAATGACCCATTCCCACTGAAGGTGCTTTAAAATGGCTCCTTTTTGCTCCCGATCTGTGCAGAAATGCATCAATTCAATACCAAAATGTCTGAGCCACAAACCCAAGAACAGACTGGAACCAGTCAAACCCGCTGCTCAAAGTGAATATTTTAATAGACACAACCCCTCTCAGGGTGGGCAAGGGGAGACATCGTGTCGGGGAAGAAGGGCTCAGAGAAGGAGCTCATAAGCAAGGAGAACTTCAGCGAGTGGTACGACAACGTGCTACTAGAAGCCAAAATAGCCGACGACCGCTACCCCGTTAAAGGCTTCACCGTCTACACAGGGTGGGGCTTCAGCATCGCCAAACGGATCATAGCGATGCTCGAGGAGCGGCTCGAGACTACGGACCATGAGCCGATGCAGTTCCCCGTCGTGATACCCGAAGACAGCTTCCAGAAGGAGTCAGACCACATAGAGGGATTCAGCGCAGAGGTCTTCTGGATCACCCACGCGGGCGAGAACGAGCTCGACAGGCGGCTTCTGCTCAGACCGACGAGCGAGACCGCCATATACCCGATGTTCAAGCTCTGGGTCAGGAGCCACGCAGACCTGCCGCTCAGGATGCACCAGACCTGCAACGTCTACCGCTACGAGACCAAGGCGACGAGGCCTCTCTACAGGGGGCGTGAGTTCCTCTGGAACGAGGCACACACAGCCCACGACACTTACGAAGACGCGGAGCGCCAAGTCAGGGTAGGCGTCGAAGCATACAGGAGCGTCTATGACCGCCTGGGACTCAGCTATATCACGCTGAAACGCCCGGACTTCGACAAGTTCGCGGGCGCGGACTACAGTATCGCCTTCGACGCCTGGAACCCGGACGGTAAGGTCAACCAGATAGGCACAGTCCACCAGCTGGGGCACAACTTCGCAAAGGCATTCGACCTCACGTACGAGGACGAGACGGGCAAGCAGGTCCACGCTACCAACACGTGCTACGGGATGGGCTTCGGCAGAGTCCTCGCGGCGGTCATCAGCCAGCACGGAGACGACCACGGTATCATCCTGCCCCCGGTCATCGCTCCCAAACAGGTCGTAATAGTACCGATCCCGATAAAAGGGAAGGAGGCAGAGGCGAAGAAGTACGCCGGAGATGTTGGGAAGACGCTCAAAGGCGCTGGCGTCAGGGTCGTCCTAGACGACGATGACCGCCTCAGACCGGGGGAGAAGTTCTACAAGTGGGAGATGTATGGCGTCCCCCTCAGGATCGAGATCGGGCCAAGAGAAGCCCAGTCCAAGACGGTCACCATCGTCAGGCGGGACACATTCGAGAAGGTGAAGGCAGACCTCGCCCAACTGGTGCCCACGGTTCAGAGCCTCTTTGCTAGCATATTCGAGAACCTCAACGACAGGAGCAAGAAATACATGAAGAGTGAGCTGACCAGCGCAAGGAACATCGATGAGCTCCGCAACTACATGGAGGAGAAGAAGATCGCCAGGATAAACTGGTGCGGGGACAGGCAGTGCGCAGACAATCTCAAGGAGAAGGTCTCAGGCGAGATAAGGGGAACCCTCTGGGAGACCCACGAGGAGCCCGACGGCCCCTGCATCCTATGCGGCGACCAGGCGAAGTCAGTTGCCTATTTCTCCAGAGCATACTAGAAATACAATATTAGTAATCCTGATACATTTTCCAAATTATCATTGAACCATCTGATCAGGGGACACACCTTTTAGAGTGCCTGACCTACCTTACTGACCGTGGATGACTTCTACACACCCGCCGAGGACTCGATGTTGCTGCTAAGGTTCGTCATCAGGCTCGTCGAGGGTTCCGTACTCGACATGGGCACTGGAAGCGGAGTTCTGGCAGTTGAGGCAGCCCTGAAGCCCAGCGTGACCAAAGTCCTAGCCGTCGACATAAACCCGGCTGCGATAGAGGAGACGAGGAGGAGGGCCGCAGAGCAGGAGGTCACAAACAAGATCAGCTTCAAGGTTGGCGATTTATTCGAGGGGATTAAGGAGCGCTTTGACTGGATAGTATTCAACCCTCCCTACCTACCAGAGGAGGGCGCCGAAGATCCGTCATGGGAGGGCGGTCCTAAGGGCACCGAGATCACTGAGAGGTTCCTCAAGGATGCCACCTCACGCTTAAAGAAAGACGGCTCAATCCTTCTCGTCTACTCAAGCCTAACAGGTCTTGACCCAAGCGAGTACGCCGAGTACGACTGGGAGGTCCTCGAGGAGATGCCCCTCTTCTTCGAGAAGCTGTACTGCGCCCGCCTTAGACCCGTCAGCCCATCTTGACGCCTATTGCGAAGCCGACGATGAAGCTGGAGGCGAAGGGGAGGTTCCCGACTATTGTGGAGAGGACACCCTCGAGGACGCCTACGCCCCCAATAACGCCGTGGGCCCACTCCTCGAGGGCGCCGTAGTTGATGTTAATTATCCCTTTATAGGCTAGGAGCTCGAGGGCGATGAAGGCTAGGCCTAGTAAAACAGCGGTCAACTTGGCGACCTTCTTCAGGGCGTAGCCCACGCAGAGTCCCCCTATCCCCCCAACGCCGAGCTGGGTGAGCAGAGGCGTCAACAACCCGTCCATCTTGAAGCTCAAGATAAGAAGCTGCTCGGGCACTTAAAAGTGTGGGGCTCTAGCCCCGCACGATGTGGGTCCCGGTATTCCCCTCCAGGGCGTCGGCGGCCTTCTCGAGGCTGGTGATTATCGCCACATCGCCGCCCCTCTCGACGAAACCGAGGCAGGCCTCGACCTTCGGCCCCATGCTCCCGGCGCCGAATTGACCCTCCCCCATCCTCTTCCTTGCCTCAGAGAGGGTCATCCTCCTGATCGGCTTCTGAGTAGGCTTGCCGTAGTTCTCCATGGCGTACTCCACGTCGGTGAGGATGAGTAAGATGTCGGCCTCGACCTCCTCGGCGAGCTTGGCCCCCGCCCGGTCCTTGTCGATGACCGCGTCGATGCCCTCGAGCTTCCCCCTTCCATTGATTATGACGGGTATGCCGCCCCCGCCCGAGGCGATGACTATCATGCCGTCCTCGACCATCCGCTTTATCGCCTTAGCCTCGGCGATGCCCAAGGGGGCTGGCGAGGGGACGACGCGCCTCCATGTCCTGTCGCCGGTGGGGCGGACCTTCTTCACCACGTAACCCCGCTCCACCGCCAGCCTCTTCGCCACCTCCTCCGTGTAAAAGGGGCCCACCGGCTTCGTCGGGTCCTTGAAGTCGGGGTCGTCCTTACCAACTATGACCTGGGTGACGACGGTGACGACGTCCTTGCCGTCGCCCTCGAGGATGTTGTGGAGGTTCTGCTGCATCATGTAGCCTATCTGACCCTGGGTCATCGCGCCCAGCACCACCAGCGGCTGCGCGGGGACCTGGTCGACCGCTGCCTCCTGCTGGATGGCGAGGTTGCCGACTTGGGGGCCGTTGCCGTGAGTTATGACCAGCTCGTAGCCCCGCCTCACCAGCGTAGCTATCTGCTTAGAGGCAGTTTCGACATTCTTCATCTGCTCCTCGAATGTCCCCTTCTCCTCAGCCTGCTTGATGGCGTTACCGCCCAAGGCGACCAGCACACGTTTCGCCATACATCTCCACCGGTTAAGGGATAAGACAGGGTAAGCTGGGGGTCTTAAAACAGTTACCCCTGCTTGACGGATTAGTGAAAAACAAACAGAGTCGGGGGTTTCAGAATAAGCTCTTGAAAGGAGGCTACTTGATCTCCATCTCTATGTAGACGTCGTTGGGGACCCTGATGCGCATTATGCTGCGCATAACCCTGTCGCGGGCGTCGATCTCTATAAGCCTCTTGTGGACACGCATCTCGAACTTGTCCCAGGTCTTGCTGCCGTCGCCGCACGGCGTCCTCCTCGTCGGCACGATGAGCTTCTTCGTCGGCAGAGGTATGGGTCCTACGAGCTTGACGCCTATCTTCTGGGCGATCTCCCTGATCTCGTTGCAGACGTCCTCGAGTTTCGCTGTGTCGGTGCTCGTCAGCTTGATCCTCGCCCGCCGCGCCATGGTTGTTCCCCGTCTTGTCAGATAGCCACGAACTTAAGTCTTCCGTAAAAAAGGGGGTGAGTCTTACGACTCGATCTCCATCACTATGCCCGCGCCGATGGTGGTGCCCATGTCCCTCAGGGCGAACCTGCCTAGCTGCGGGAAGTCCTTGAAGGTCTCCATCGCGATAGGCTGCAGAGGCACGAAGCGCACGATTGCTCCGTCGCCTGTCCTTAGGAACGATGGGTTTTCCTCCACGACCTGTCCGCTCCGAGAGTCGAGCTTCGCCAGAATCTGGTCGAACTTGGCCGCCGTCTGCGCCGTGTGTATGTGTAGCACCGGCGTGTAGCCGACGGCTATCGTCGTCGGGTGGTGTATGACCACGATCCTCCCCTTGAACGCCTTGGCAACCTTGCATGGCGTGTTGGGGTGGCTTGCGACCTCTCCGCGCTTGAGCTGCTCTCTCGTGGGGCCCTTCACATTGAAGCCGATGTTGTCTCCGGCGACAGCCTGCTCCAGCCTGGTGTAGTGGGTCTCTATGCTCTTGACCTCGCCCTTTAGTTCGCTTGGTTCGAAGATTATGGTGTCGTTGACCTTCAGTATGCCTGTCTCAACCTTGCCGACCGGCGTTGTGCCTACGCCCCTGATCGAGTAGACCTCCTGCACGGGGATTCTCAGGGGCTTCTCCGTCGGCTTCGCCGGCATGGTGAACTCATCAAGTGCCTCAATCAGTGTCGGGCCCTTGTACCAGGGCATGTTTGTGCTCTTCTTGACGAGGTTGTCGCCCGTCCAGCCACTGACTGGGACGAACTTGATCTTGCTGACATCGTAACCGACTACCTGGATGAGCCTAGATACGCCGTCTTTGACCTCATCGTACCTCTGCTGGCTCCAGTTGACCGTGGGGTCGTCCATCTTGTTGACTGCGACCAGCATCTGGTTTACTCCGAGGGTAAAGGCGAGGAAGGCATGCTCGCGGGTCTGACCGCCGGGGTTAGTGCCTGCCTCGTACTCGCCGCGCTTCGCTGAGATCAGCAGGATAGCTCCGTCGGCCTGGCTCGCGCCAGTGACCATGTTCTTGACGAAGTCCCTGTGGCCGGGTGAGTCGATGACCGTGAAGAAGTTCTTGTTGGTCTCAAGCTTGTAGAAGGCGAGGTCGATGGTGATCCCACGCTCGCGCTCCTCCTTGAGCCTGTCGAGGAGCCAAGCGTACTTGAAGGACTCCTTGCCGGAGGCCTTCGCCTCGGCCTCCATATCCTTAGCGTACTTCGCGTCGATGGCGCCGGTGTCGTAGAACAAGTGGCCGATGCTCGTGCTCTTGCCGTGATCTACATGACCTATGATGATCAGGTTAATGTGTGGCTTCTGTTTTCCACTCATTTCTTAATCTCCTACAGATTGGAATTGGTATGATGCATAAAAAGGTTCGGTTCTTATAAATAAAGATTGATTTTCTCTTCAAGAGCCGTGAAGAAAAAGTATCTAAAACCCTCTACCGTTCATGCGTAAAGTTTAAAGATGTTTGCCTACACGGGAGTGTGGAGAATCATTTGACAAACGGGATGTTCGCAGGCCGCAGGCTCAAGAACACGCGTAGGAGGCTGCGGTACAAGAGCAAGGACTACGTCCTACGCCTGAAGAGGAGGGAGGAGAAGAAAGACCTGCTCGAGGGCGCGCCCATGGGCAGGGGGATAGTCCTACAGAAGGTAGGCGTAGAGTCGAAGCAGCCCAACTCCGCCATCAGGAAGTGTGTCAGGATCCAGATCATCAAGAACGGCCGCCTCTGCACCGCCTTCCTCCCAGGAGACGGAGCCCTTAACTTCATCGACGAGCACGACGAGGTCACCATAGAGGGGATCAGTGGTCCGCGCTCGAGGTCGATGGGCGACATCCCTGGCGTGAGGTATAAGGTCAGCGCCGTGAACGGCGTCCCCCTCAGGCTCCTCGTCATAGGCAAGGTTCAGAAACCGAGCCGGTAAAAGCTAAGCATTTTGTTAGCTATTTTTCGGAGGGCGTCTCGACGCCCCATCCGGGGTTGTTGCGGTTATAGCTGCAGAACAACCATCTCTTGGAGATTATCACTTAGTCTCCTTGATCCTCAGGCTTGGGATGAGGTTCAGGACGAGCAGTGCCCCCGACAGGTAGAAGCAGGGCGTGATCCCATAGGCACTGAATATCCAAGTCATTATGATTGGTCCGAATATCGACCCCAAGTCGAAGAAGGTGCGGTATGTACCTATCGCGGCTCCCCTCAGGGACGGATCGACGGCCTCGGCCGCCAGCACGGGACAGACTATCCATATCGCCCCCGTTGTGACACCGAGTACGCTTATCACAGCAACGATCCCGAGGAAGGATGAGACGAGGCTAAGGGCGACGATCATGACCGCTGTGCTCGCCAGGCCGAAGATCAGCACGGGGCGCCTCCCGACCCTGTCGGCTACGGCTCCCATCGTAAGCAACGCTACTACGTACCCGACCGACCTCGCCCCCATGAAGAGGCCGATATCCGCCAAGGAGAAGCCTAGACCCTCGTTAGCGTATAGCGGGAAGACCGTGTAGAGTATGCCCGTGCTCATAATGAACTCGGCTAGCGTCGCACTTGAGACTATAAGGAGAGTCTTGTTACCGAACACCTTCAGCAGGGACGATAGGGAAATAGATGCCGTCCTCGGCTGAGCCCTCGACTCCGCCCTGATATTCCTCGGAGCCATGATGAGGATTATGCTTATCACGACGAGGATCGTCGAGAGGAGGAAGCCTCCCTTGAAGCCGAAGGCTGTTATAAGGTAGCCACTGAAGGTCGAGCCGAGGATCGTGCCGAAGAACTCTATGCCCTGGAAGAGTCCCATGGCGCCTCCTCTCCGATCGACGGGGAAGAGATTCACTATGAAGGTCATCGAGACGGCGAAGAAGAGGGGCGCCCCGAGCCCCTGGAGGGCCCTGCCCAAGATGAGCTGGAATGGGTCTGAGACATACATACAGACCGCGGTTCCCAGGACTGTTAACACGAGCCCAAGCACCATAGGGGTGTAGTAGCCGTACTTCGACGACAATATCCCGCTGGGGATCTCGAGGAGGACCCTGCTCACCCAGTAGCCGGCGACCGCGAGGCCAATCCAGACGCCTGTCGCGCCTATCTCCTTCGCGAATATCGCTAAGAGAGGGTTTGTGAGGCTTGTCGCGAACATTGCAAGGAGCGCGATGACGCAGAGAATGTAGTAGGAGAGGGAGTACCCCTTTAGCGACATCTTGTAATACGTGGTCGGGAGACCGGGTTAAAAGACTGATCGTCTTCAAAAAGCCTTTTATTCATGTACCCTCCTTTCGTCTCTCACTATTCGAGGAAGTGGCCAAGTGAGCGAAGAGGAAGCTGTATCGAAGACTTCAACCGAGATCAGGCTGTTCGGTGAGTGGAGCTACGACGGCGTCGAAGTAAGGGACATAGGCCTGAGGCGGTACTTGAAACTGAAGCCGATATACCTCCCCCACTCGGGTGGGCGCCACGAGGCCAGAAAGTTCCGGAAGTCGGAGATGAACATCGTCGAGAGGCTCATCAACGACCTGATGAAGCCCGGGAGCAGTGGCGGCGACAAGAGCAGGATCACAAACGCCGTCAGGACGGCATTTAAGATCATCAGCCTGAAAAGTGGCAGGAGCCCCATAGAGGTCCTCGTCAGGGCGGTGGAGAACTCAGCACCCAACGAGGACACGACGCGCATCGGCTTCGGCGGCGTCGTCTATAGACTCGCCACCGACATAAGCCCCCAGCGTAGGATCGACCTCGCCCTCCGCTACCTCGTCAGAGGAATCAAGGAGCAAACCTTCGGGAACAGGAAAACCCTTGAGGAGACCATAGCGGATCAGCTCATAGGCGCCGCGAATAACGATAGCAACAACTTCGCAGTCCGGCGCAAGAGAGAAGTTGAGAGGGTAGCCTTCTCCTCAAGGTAAACAGGCTCGTTTTAAATGAGGCCCCCGG